>JAESGN010000220.1_pt1 | contig 103497 bp, 101 predicted proteins | sample 9269731 | NCBI WGS metagenome assembly JAESGN01 (sample SAMN15720683, study PRJNA650826) | algae metagenome | isolation source: Mojavia pulchra JT2-VF2 and co-occurring heterotrophs from desert soil | place: USA: Cadiz Valley, Joshua Tree National Park, CA | collected 1998-06-08
GTTGTAAGAGTTTGGTGAAAAACTTTGAGAGAACTTTAGACCATGCCACTGCCAAACTCAATCTTTGTTTCATCAGGCTGATGCTCAAACGGCTGGCACATTTATAGATCCCAAATGGGTTCTATAGACAATCTCATTGACAGTATCCCAGGTAGCCGTGGCTAAAATTTGAGTGGGGTTGCCATTGGAGTCAGTTAGATAAGTTGTAGCATTTTTAGGCAGACTGGGAGTTTTGGGAACTACATCATCAATGGTGACTGTTTTGCCATCGTAACGGCCTGCTCCAGTCCCCTCTCCCGTAGGTAGACTTATGGCAATGTATGTCAGGTCATAAACTTGCATTTGCTGCCATAAGAATTTGCCAACAGTTTTGCGTTCGCGCCCATTCAGCAATCCTAGACGCATGGCATTGGCATTGATTTGGTTGACTTGATGGGGAATTGCTAGGTAGGCACTTAAATGGTCATTCACTTGGCTGCTAGTGCGCTGCATCAACTGCTTTGCTAGCTCCTGAACCGCTTTCTCACCATTTTTAAACGACAGATATCCCACTAGCCCCACTGCTCCAAATATCTGCAATACAAATGGCACTATTAATACCCATTGCAACGGCAGTGAGCGAGTTTTTTGGGAGAAAAAATTTTTCTTCATAATTGTGAAGGCTTAAGCATAAGGGAATGGGGAGCGATCGCCAGCCCCAGCACATTGGCTTTGGGAAGCGATAGGTGGGGAGATATCTGTGGCTTTAGTCTGTGCATCACAAAGAATCGCCTCAAGCATTATGCAATTTCGCTCCATGCTGCTTGAGCTTTAGTGATAGATAATACTCCTAGTCCTACTAACCTAGAAATTATTAGAATCTGCCAATTTTTACTCATTTTTTATAATTATTCCTTTTCCCTCAAGCATAAAAAATAAATTTTCTCTTTCAGATAAATTATTATTAGTATTTATCAAATTTTGGATAAATTTATCGACTAGTTTGAATTGATTTTTCAGTAAATTTCAGTAGACTGAAAAGTTTCGCCAACACCAAAAATGAGAAAAATAAGGTTGAACCTTTACTCCAAGAAACCAGAGAAATTGCAAAGATTCTAGCCCTCTTGTGTCACTATCGCAGTAGTATAATAATAATGTACAAAGCTTACAACGAAGACACAGAGCATGGTAGAGCCTCGTCCACCCATAAAAACCGTCAAGTTTGTGGATGAATATTGCTTGTGGTTAAAAACCTGTTTTCAGTTGTTAGGAATTTTGAAGCTTTCAAATATCTACATATACGATGTATTTCTGATTTAAAACGGAAAAGTTTACCTGAAATAGCGAAAATTGTCGGGCTAGATAACTATCAAGGATTACATCATTTCTTAACTACATCATCTTGGGAAGTAGAACAGTTAAGAGCTTTGCGATTGAAACTAATTTTAGAGGTACTAAAAGGAAGACCAATCATTTTAATTATTGATGAAACAGGAGATAAGAAGAAAGGAAATACCACAGATTATGTGAAACGGCAGTACATCGGAAATCTGGGAAAGGTTGAGAATGGAGTTGTAGCAGTCACCGCCTATGGTGTATTCTGCGGGATGACTTTTCCCTTACTGTTTGAAGTATACAAGCCACGGGAAAAATTGAAGCCAGGAGATATCCCTCTTCTGTCAGTTTCCGGGAGAGGCAAGTACTAAATAAGTAAAATTATCCAGAAGCATAAAAGGATTTAAACTGATTCATGGCACCAATTAGGTGATTGAATCCCCGCAATAAATCAGGATTAGGAAAGATATCTAACCAGGGGTAAATCAACGAAAACAGAAATAGCGGTTGGATAATTAAACGAAGGTTATTTAGAGTATTCTTCCATCCACCTTCATGGTTCCATTGTTGATGTTTAGAAAAATTTTCAGAATTACTTTCTTGTCTGTGAATTTCAATTTGGTGAGATTGATGTAAAGCTAAAAAAGCTGGAGATTTTAAACTAACCATTGTGTAAACACAAAAAATAATCTCCCACCACTTCTCAATATCCTTAAAATTAGTAAAGCGATAATCTGTCCAACCCAATTCCTGTTTACAAGTAACGAAAACCATATTCTACCCACGTTCTTAATCCATAGAGATCGCCTAAAATCTTCTTCAGATTTCCTTGAAGATTCGTCATGACAAACGAAGTAGAATTTTCCGGTAGTGTTTCTGGGTCAGTAGTTATTTCCCAATAAGTTATGGCTCTTCTTTTACCATAAACTATTTCTCGAATATATCTGGTTTCCGATTTTTGATTACTAAATGTTCTTTCAAATTTACACCACTTATTAGCCCTAACGCTTTGATTGGCTGGCAGCCAGACTCCGTGATTACTCCTAATTGCTACCACATAAGCAAGTTGGTATTCATTCAATTTCTGAATGAATTGGCTACTTTCACCCTTACGGGTTCGCCAGTCGCTTCAAGTCGGCAAAGCCGCCCAACGCGCTGGCTCACCATATAAACTATCCGCTAGTACCAATTCAATATTAAAGCCTTCATCGACTAACTCTGTAATTATCTCTGATGCTAAATCTATTTTTGTTTTATATTTATCTGATTCTTTTAGCGTCCCTTTCGGTTTATATATTTTTACACTTAACGGAAATGTTATATTCTGATAAACTCCATAAGCATTCACTGTTACTATCCCATTATCTATCTTTCCTACACTTCCTAGATACTGTCTAGCTACATAATCAGTCTTTTTACCTTTTTCTCTATCTCCGGTTTCATCTATTACTACCGTAATTGTTTGACCATTTAATGCTCTTTTTATTTTCTTTAATCTTCTTGCTTTTAACTCCTTTAATGACCAGTCTGAATTGGCTATAAAATGATGTAATGATTGGGGAGATTTTATACTTACAAATGTTGGCTATTTCTGGTAATGATTTTCTTTTAATCGGTGAAACTATTCCCAAGTGTAAATATTTAAAGCATTCATAATTTCTTACTTCTTTGAACAGGTCTTTGTACTCTGCACAATATTCATCTACGAGCGCAACTGTTGGGTGGGCATCTCTTGCCAAATGTTTCAGGATTTGTAATTATACATCCATTGCCCTGCTTAGTTTCCAGAGTTTTTTCTTTTAATCCTTTTATTTAGAATACCCGGAAACTGACAGAAGAGGGATAAAACAGGCTGTGGCGATTGCACTGCAAAATAATCCTTCCCCTAGCGAATCAGACTTTGCCGCAGCTGCAAATAAAGTGGTTCCTCATCTGCCACGCCAAAAAATCACAGAACCAGTGGTTCCTAAAATTCAGGAACCATTGGTTCCGCAACCTGCCAAAGTCACGGTTACGTCATCAACTCATCCAAGACACGGGGAATCAGGAACCATCCAAGCAACCAAAGCCCTAAACAAACAAGTCAAGCAAGCCTTAGAAAAAACGATTGATTTGCGATTGCCTTTGGCAGTGCGCCTCGCGCAATCGCTAGCTGTTGAACCCCCCAAAGAAAATGCCACCGAATGTCTGCGGCTGATGGGCATGGCGTTGAAGAATCTAGCCACCGCTATGAACAATACCCAAGCGCTCGAAGCTGCGGCGATAATTCTGGGGAGTGAGCCGACACAAAGCGCGATTGCGCGGAGCGCAGTGCCGAAGGCAATCGCATATCGAGCCGAGCAGTTGGAAATGCTACCCCAGGCTGTTAGTGATATTCGGCGGGCACTTTCACAGCCTCGGTGTACTTGGCAGGACTACTGGGCAGAATTAAGTACCCAGGAGACAGAGCTAATTACGGCTCTCCAAAACACATCTGCTGAACCGGACACAATTGGCGTTGGCTCTATCGTTGCCCATGCTGATCCTTACCGTACTTTGTATGTAGAGAGGGGTGAAGTCGTAGAGGATTTAGGCGAGGAAGTAGTGGTGGCTTGGGATCATTGGCGAAACGAGTCCAAGAAAACTGACAGGTACTTTCGAGACGAGTTGAGATTCTGGCAGGGCGAGAACAAGTAGATAAAACTCGCTTTGAGATAGCTAAAAACTTAAACGCGGCATGCGTGCAATGTCGCTCATATTGCCATGGAAAATTTAGGAGGGAATATGATTACAGCGTTAAAAGCAATTAACGGTGGTAGTAAACAGCGAAATGACTGTCAGCAGGCAGACGCAGAAAAATCAATTAAACCACACTGTAAAATCTCGATTGAGGATATCAACTGGGTTCGTCAGCAACCACCTTGTGTGCAGCAGTTGTGGTTGGACTCAGTAGCAGCAGAACAATTTGGTGGGGCTGCCCACAAGCTGGAAACCAATCTCACCTACAAGTCATTGCAAAAAGCAGGTGCAGCGTTGACTGCTCAAGGTTTGTTTCAGTTTGAGGAAGTGTTTGGCCGATTACCTTCCGGCAGACCTGGGCTGATTGGTTATCGCGTCCGTAACTTGCACGGTTATTACAATCGCTTTTACTGGGAATCGTCTACATCAGGCGAAACGAATTCTTGTGACGAGAAAGTTGTTCACGCCGGCAAGGAAATTAACCAAGCTGGGAGGAACCAAAACCACTCCGAAGCGAAACAAATCCAACCTGATTTGGAACAATTCCAAAAGAATGGTCAAAAAAACCAGGATTTGCAAGGCTTCCAGAAACCTAACAACGTTTCTAAGAACCTCTTAACTACCTACCAACCACCCACTAAGGTGGTTGGTAAGGTAGTTGGTTCTTCCACGCAAAACGAAAATTTGCAATGTGAGCAGACGGCGATTGCGCGAAGTGCAGTGCCGGAGGCAATCACATCCTTGAGGGATGCGTCGCCTCAGACTGTCGAAAGCGTGCAAGAAGAAAAAGAAGAGTTACCTGCGGTAACGGACTGTACGACGCTGACGGTTGTGGTGTACCGAGTCAATCTGCTTCGTTGTTGGCAGAGAAGAAAGATTTGGGTGATGATGCGATTGCGCGAAGCGCAGTGCCAAAGGCAATCGCCCTTCATGAAGACACTTTTTCCGCCGCGCCCGTCGCCGCAAATTCTGAAAATCCCAGTCAGCACCAAAATCAAGCTCAACTGAGTCAATCCGCTTCCTTGATGGTAGGGAACCAGGATTTGGGTGATGAGTCGGGAACCAATCATGAAGACCATCTTTCCGCCGCCCCTGCTATATCGAATTTGCCAGTACAGGAACCAAAAGCCCATCATGAAGGCTTTTGTGCTGTGACAGCTGACTCAAACCCTGAAAAATGGTCGTATGAGGCAGTCGTTGAGCGATCAAGAGTGCGACCCTGGCGCATGGACAAGTTGAAAATGGCAGAACAATTGCGGGAAAATCCAGGGAATGATTTTCTGATGGAGTGTTGGGCTGATGATCCGGCTTTGAGGATTGTGATCAAGAAGCTAGTGGCGAAGTGTCCGCAGTGGGGATTGGTTGCGACAGATGGTGTGCTGGTGAAGTGGGATGAGTAGCGTAAGCTATCGATTAGTCGCATATTTCAGCAACCGTTCCCACTCCCAACGCCACGCAGCATCTACCGTAATTTCTTTGCCGTTGGTGAACTTGATAAATTCTGTGCCTCTGATGCTATGCAAATACGGGTGTAGTATCTGTGTAGAATCTTACAGAAGTTACCAAGCCTTCTTCATTACGGTCAGTGAAAGCAACTGCTCTGATGGTTACAAGCTGCCCATTGTTACGTTGGTAATGATTTAGTGCTTCAAGGACAAAAGATGAATCGTTACCATAAATGTTCAGCAGGTCGTGTTCTAAACTAGCAAAGGTTTTCCAGTAAGCAGCAAGTCCTTGTATCACAACCTGTTTGCCTTCAAGGGGCGGATTATTATTTGACTGCACACAGCAATTTGGAGCTAAAAATTTGCCGTATGCCTCAATGTCTAAATTATCCAACGCTTCCAAGTATTTCAGATACCACTTGTAAGTTTCGGGTGAAAGTTGATTGATTCTGAGATTATTGGTTTTCACCAGTCACTCCTATTCAACTGTCTAACATAACGACGAAATCAGATTATCTCACTATGGTTTCCGCTCACAAACTCTTCAGTAGAGTTTGTCAGGTGTTGACACCGAGGCTGACTAAAACAATTTAAAATACAAAATACAAAATACAAAATTACTTTCTTCTTCCTCAATGCGTGAATTTTGAATTGGGAGCGAAGCTACTAACGCTCGTTCGTATTTCTTGAATATCTCGTATTCAACTGAGTCTTTTTCCCATAACCACACACTTAATTCACCTCCCAAGCAGTTATTTTCACTTTCTCTATAGTTTAATTGTTGAGCGAGATACACTGTACCTTAAAGTTTCGGCTAAATGCAGAGATTGGGCGCACAGTCAGGCGGTGCTAGGAGAATGCACCGGGTGCGTAGACGCTCTGTTTCGGCTTGTCGCAGACATCGCTTATCTCAGGCGATACGAATTTGGAAAGGGGTCAAGTCACCGGAAGCCGTGTTTGTTGCTGCTTGCAAAGAGGGGAGGAAACCGGAGGCACAACAGGCCAAGTCTGGTGTGATTGTTTGGTTCGAGTGGGCAAGGCGGGACAGGGGTACAGCCGGGATACGTGCAAGTGCGATTCGTTGTAAAATTTTGTAACATTAAAGAGTTGAAACTATTGATTTAGCGTTGTTTCCCACCGTGGTTTTGATGTCAACTGAAGATGAAAACATCACCAAAAATGATTGTTTATGGGCAAGCTTGCGGCACTGAAAGGGGTGAAGAGTTGATTTTATCGTGCAAAATGTTTGATGGCCCAAGATCATTTATGGGTAAGTTGGTAAATCAAAAAACACGCTCTGCAACAAAAATTTACAATGTGTCCTGTTTTGCGGGTATTCCGGCTAAACCCCAATATATCTTTATAACTTTTTGCTGCTTGGAAAATAAAAAAGCTTAAAATTTGTCTTTTTTATTCAAATTCAGCCAAATTGTGCAATGCCCTTCCACCACAACGCAAAACCGCCCCCTAGTGGTTCAGAGGGCGGCAGCGCTGTAGTGATCGTTTGGGCAGGGGTGGGGAGATGGAGTTAGGTTGGGGAGGGATAGGGTACAGCTAGTTTAAATTTCCAGCTGACTTAACAACTTGTTTCAACTCTTCAAAGGAGATACTACCGTCTTTATCTCCGTGCATAGCTAGCAATTCCTGGGGACTACTGACACCTGTTTCGGCTGAGATGATTGCGCTTAAGCCAGGACTTAAAAAAAGCTCATTTATAGAAACTTTGCCATCCTGATCGGTATCCAAGGTATTAAAAAGAGATTGAAGCTCGTGCTCGGTTGCCATAATTTTTTATCTGAATTAATTTTTTCAATTTAATATCTCAAAATTTTGACAAAGACACAAGGATAGTTAAGAAAAACTTAATCACTTATTCCTAATCGCTTTTGAAGTTCGGCTTCTATTTGCTCACCTATGATTGCTGGCACTCAACGCTATTGACGCGGTTGTTGGCAGAATATTCCTGGTAAATGATTGGAAAGGGTGAAATCACCGGAGGCTGTGTTTGTTGCTGCTTGTAAGGAGGGACGGAAACCGGAATCCGCACAGGTTAAATCTGAGGTAACGGCTCCCTTCGAGTGGGCGAGGCGGCAGAGGATTGTGATTGTAATGTCGGGGGAAACTGTGTACACGCTACTGGGGTGAGGCGGTGGCGTTGGCCCAGATGATGCTTTGTCATCCTCTCGGCGTAAATAATTGTAGCTCTCTTAACTCTTCTCCCTGACGACAGCACCAACGCTCAATGCGATCGCCTGGATAAAAACCCGGCTGAGGATAAGTCTCGTCTAGATACTCCACAATTAGGGTTGAATCCCAAAAAACGAGGCCATTTTCATCCACCAATACCGGAACTTTGCCAATGGGAGATAAACCCAGAAATTCTCTTGATTTATTGTTAATGTCTGTTTCTTTGAGTTCGCAAGGTAGCTGCTTCTCGTCCAGGACAATTCTCACTTTACGAGCGTAAGGCGATCGCTGTGTATAGCGAGCCAAAGAAGATAACTGTATCTTTAATAGATGAGGAATTTGTACCTGTACTCGTATTGGGAAAGTTTTGGTGTACGAAGGTGAAATCGCTAGCAGATCCTTGGAAAGGAAAACGCAGACGGATTTTATCTCCATCTTGTATGGAAAAGTCGCTGATCACAGCATGACCAGCTTGGCGATAACCATCCAATATTAAGAAGGTATCAGCAGATTGAACTCCTACGCTGGCATTCCCTCCGATTAAGATATCTACCTCTGCGGTATTAAAGCCGCCATTGCCATTTAAGGTATCATTACCCGCACCTCCTGAGAGCGAGTCATTGTCAGAAAATGAACCTGATAGGCTATCGTTACCACGACCACCTTTCATAGTGCTACCACCACCGCCAGCAATCAAAATAACGTTTTGGTTGGCTTGAAAAGCATCTATGATATTGAAGCTATCGCCGCCTTGAATGGTAACGCTTTCAATACCTTCGAGGGTATCAATACCGGTGACTGTTCCATCCGGTATGCCTCCTATTGACTTACCACCTCTGAGTATGCTGGTATTTGGGTCATTGGCAAGTGAGCGCAGCTGAAAGTTAGTATCGCCTTGGATAAATAAGAAATCATCACCTGCTCCCCCGATGTATTGGTCATTCCCCGCTCCATCAAAACTACTATCGGAAAAACTATCGTTTCCTGTTCCACCTTGGGCAAAGTCATTCCCTGCGCCACCATTCAAATTATTGTTGTCATTTCCACCGATGAGGGTGTCATTGCCATCATTACCACGTAGAAAGTTAAATCCTGCTCCTCCTACTATGCTGTCATCACCCCGACCACCGTTGATCTGATCGAGACCACTGCTACCTGTGATAGTGTCATTTCCATCACCGCCAAACAGAAAGGTTCGCCCTGATAACAAAACCTGAGAGGCATTAATCGTGTCATTACCCGTAGTACCAGTGAGTCTGACATCCTCAACTTCAGAAAACTTGTGAGCTAAATTACTAACAAAGAGCTGATTATTAGTCAAGAAATAATTTGAAGCTCCCTCAACACGCAGTTCATCATTACCTGCACCGCCAATCAAGGTATCGCCAACATCACCAACACTAGGAAAGTTACCGTTTTGAGCGATGAGAATATCGTTACCTGCGCCACCATTAGCGAGATTGTTTCCAATTCTACCAGAAAGGGTATCGTTGTCATCGCCGCCGTTGAGAGTGTCATTACCCGCACCACCATCAAGGGTGTCTCTGTTAAATCCACCATCAAGGGAATCGTTACCAAGTCCTCCTAATAGAGAATCGTTGCCGAAATTGCCTATTAAAGTGTCGTTGCCTGCGCCACCATTTACCGTATCGTTACCCGCCAAAGCATCGATTGTATCGTTTGCCCCATCAGCTACGATTTTGTCGTCGGCTTGGGTTATAGTTCCACTAATAATCGCCATAATTTTGTGTTTCCTTTGATTTGCTTATGAGTTTGTGTATTATTTCCAATTTTTCAAGCGAGCTAAATTTGACTCAAGCCAAATCCGAAACGATCGCTGTTATTACCAGGTTGCCTTTTGCACTCAAAAAGGTAAATGTGGATAATTTAAGGAGTTTGATTTCCAAAAAATTAAAAGATAAAAGTGTTAAGTAAGGTTAAGTAAGAAAATGTAAGGAGAGTCATCTTTGCCTAACTAGGTAAGTTCTAGATTTAAGCCATTTGAATATTGTTTGGTGAAAAAATCTGGAAAGTTAAAAATTCGGGCTGTAGATCAATATATAAATAGTTGTGATTCATCCCTGAGCAATGGACTTTGAAACAGCATTCAAAATATTAGATGCAGCAGTTGTTGCCCAGACAAAAAGACATCTGAAAGATATTGAAGTGGCAATACTTCGCTGTTCTTGGCAAGGGAAAAAATATGATGAGATTGCCCAAACTCATGGCTACACTACCGAATACCTACAGCATGATGTTGGCCCTAAGCTATGGCAGATGTTGTCAGAAGCAATTGGCGAAAAGGTTAGTAAAAAGAATTTTCAGGCAGCACTAGAGCGTCAGCGGCTTTCGCGCACTGCGGCTACACCTAAGCAGTTAGAAGCAATTTTTCATTCACACAAGCTGATATCATCTTCACAATTAAAAACGGAGAAAATGACATCAAATAGCTCAATTTTTCAAGAAAATGAGGAACCATTACTAACTGTAAACATCAATGAACGAACTCAACTAAATGCAGAACCAGAATTTCCGGTGGGTCAAGTCCCTCTGGCTTCTAACTTTTATGTTGAACGCCCTCCAATTGAAGAGCGCTGTTATCAAGAGATTTTGCAGCCAGGTTCTTTAATTCGTATCAAAGCACCCGGACAGATGGGTAAAACCTCGCTCATGGCTAGGATTCTCGATGAAGCCAGAAAACATGACTGTCAAACAGTATCCTTAAGCTTTCATTCAGCAGATAAAGCAGTTTTCGCTAGCTTGGATACATTTTTACGCTGGTTCTGTGAAAGTGTTGGTAGGAAACTGAAGCGGCTTCATCAGTTAGATGATTATTGGAGTATTTATGGCAGTAAGGACAAAACCACTGCTTACTTTGAAGAGTGTTTATTAGAAGAAATCGATAGCCCATTAGTAGTTAGCTTAGATGGTGTCGATCGCATTTTTCCATATCGTGACATTGCCGAAGACTTCTTTAGCCTGTTGCGTGCCTGGTATGAGTATGCCAAGTATGGCGATCGCAGTAGCGAACTCTGGAAAAAACTCCGGCTAGTTTTGGTACATTCCAAAGAAGTTTATATTCCGCTAAATATCAATCAATCTCCGTTTAATGTAGGTTTGAGCGTTGAATTGCAAGAATTTAGCCCCGAACAAGTCCAAATTTTAGTTGAGCGGCATCAGGGGCTAAATTGGACTAATGCTCAAGTGGAAAAACTAATGGACATGGTAGGAGGACATCCCTGCTTAGTACGTTTAGCTCTTTATCAGGTTCAACACCAGGACATCACACTTGAGCAGCTGTTGCAAACAGCCCCAACTGAAGCGGGAATTTACAGCGATCATCTCCGAGGACATTTGTGTAATCTCGAACATCATCCCAATTTAGCATCAGCTTTTAGCCAAGTTGTCAACAGTTTAGTACCCATAGAACTAGACTCGGAGTCAGCATTTAAATTACACAGTATGGGCTTAGTCGTATATTGTAATGACAATAAAGTGATGCCACGTTGCGGTTTGTACCGCCAATATTTTCAAAATCGCCTTAGTTAGCTATTAAGGAAGATGAGAGAGACAAGGAGACGCAAAGACGGTGAGACACGGGGATCTGGGGAAATAACTAATGACCATTGACCATTGACTGTTGACTCTTGACCTTGCAAATGAGTAAAGCAGAAAACTCGGCTTACAAATATCAAGTCGGAGGGAGTCTACAAATTGATGCTCCCAGCTATGTGCAGCGCCAAGCCGACAAAGATTTTTATGATGCGCTCAAAGCTGGGGAATTTTGTTATGTTTTCAACTCGCGCCAGATGGGTAAGTCTAGTCTGCGAGTGCAAACAATGCGTAAACTGCAAGCCGAAGATGTTGCCTGTGGTGTGATCGACATTACGGCGATTGGGAGTCAGGAGATTACGCCATCTGAGTGGTATTTGGGCGTACTGCGGAGACTGGCGCGTAGTTTTATCCCTAAATTCAAAGTATTAAATTGGTGGAGCGATCGCACTGGGCTGTCACCATTACAGTGCTTGAGTGAGTTTATCGAGTCAGTGCTGCTGCTAGAAGTGTCTCAAAACATTGTGATTTTTGTAGACGAAATAGATAGCATTCTCAAATTGAACTTCAAGGATGATTTTTTAGCTTTGATTCGGGCTTGCTATAACAAACGAGCCGATAATCCCGCTTACCAACGTCTGACTTTTGCATTGCTAGGGGTAACTACTCCCTACGATTTAATTCAAGACAAACACCGGACACCTTTTAACATTGGTCGAGCAATTGAACTCAACGGCTTTCAATTGTCTGAAGCTCAACCATTAGCTGAGGGATTAGCAGGTAAATTTGTTAATCCTCAGATAGTTTTGCAAGAAATATTAGCTTGGAGTGGCGGTCAACCTTTTCTGACTCAGAAGCTTTGTCAGTTAGTTGTGACCTCTTCCTCTGTCATTCCACCAGATGGTGAAGCAGAGTATATTGATAAACTCGTGCGATCGCAAGTAATAGAAAATTGGGAATCTCAAGATGAACCAGAGCATTTAAGAACGATTCGCGATCGCCTTTTTTGCCGATGCGCCGATGGCAATGGTATTTTGAGAAGCGAACAGCGCATTAAAAAGTTGCTCAAGCTTTATCAGCAAATTTTACAAAAAGGTCAAATAACAGCAAATAACAGCCATGAGCAAATGGAATTGCGGTTATCAGGATTGGTAGTCAAGCAACAGGGTGTATTAAAAGTTTATAACCGCATATATGCAGATGTTTTCAATCAAAATTGGCTTGATAAAACGTTATTAGGTTTACAATCTGTTGAAATATCGCCTCTGTCCAGCAAGCGCCGTCTGCAAACAGTGCTAATTCTATCTGTGATTGTCACAGCCTTGGTAATAGGCGTGCGCCATATGGGACTATTACAAACTTTGGAGTTAAAGGCTTTCGACCAACTGCTGCGGCTGCGCCCTAGCGAACAACCAGATCCTCGCCTTTTGGTAGTTGCGATCGCTGAAGATGATTTTAAGCTACCAGAACAGCAAAATAGAAAAGGCTCACTCTCAGATCGCGCACTTGCTTTACTTGTACAAAAACTTGAAAAGTTGCAACCACGAGCCATTGGTTTGGATATTTATCGCGATTTCCCTGTAGATTCCAAGGAATCATTTTTAGCTGCTTGGATGCGACGCAAGGACAATTTCATTGCTATTTGCAAAGTCAGCGAACCTCAAATTAACGAACCAGGTGTTTCACCTCCCCCAGAAATTCCTCCAGAACGTCAAGGCTTTAGTGATTTTGTCAAAGATAGCGATGGTATTGTCCGCCGTCATTTGATTGCGATGCAACCAGGCGACTCATCACCTTGCACTACGCCCTACGCCTTCAGCGCTCAATTGGCATTTCGTTATCTAGAAGCAGAGAGTATATCTGCCAAGTACACCAAAAATCAGGAGTTGCAAATTGGCAAAGTTGTATTTAAGCGCTTGCGTTCACACATGGGTGGTTATCAACAATTGGATGACTGGGGCTATCAAGTATTGCTGAATTACCGTTCCTTTAACTCTCCCTTACAGGTTATAGAGCAAATCACGCTCAAAGATGTACTCAAGGGTGCGATCAATCCCAATAAAGTGAAGAATCGAATCGTACTTATCGGTATTACTAACCAAAGCGCTGGTGATTATTTTCCTACACCTTACACTACTGACCAAAAGCAAGAAATACCAGGAGTTATTGTTCATGCTCAAATGGTGAGTCAAATTCTCAGTGCCGTTTTAGATGGGCGCACTTTATTGTGGGTTTGGCCTATTTGGGGTGAAGTTTTATGGATATTTTACTGGTCTATTATTGGCGGAATAGTAGCATGGCACATTCGTAATCTCTTGCTTTTAGGACTGATGGGAATTTCTGTAATTGTGCTTATATCTGCAATTAGCTTTGTGATGCTTCTGAAAGGCATTTGGATACCACTAATTACTGCCGTACTAACATTGGTAGTTACAGGCACTAGTGTATTACTTGTAATTTACAATTTGGAACTTGGAAAGCCACATAGAAAGGAATGATTCCGAAAATAAGTTTCATGCCTTTGATGAGATAAATAGCCTTCATGAATTCGCTGCTTATATTGAGCTAATAACTATAAACCAATATAAAGATGTCAAAAATTTAAGATAAATTATTTGTGGGGGCACTACATCCAAAATTTTTTGGTATATCAAACTATCTTATTGGTGCCGTGCCCCTACGACTTATTAAATATGACTTTATTAAGTATGAATTATGAATTACAAATCACGATTTAGTATCAAACTTGCCTGCGCGTTCGCTTTAGTATCGCTTGGCTTTACCCTAGTACCAACACAGCATGTAAAATCTCAGCTTCCCGGAACGGAGATTTTTAACGCACCTCCACCGCCACCTGATATTAAAGCACCTGGTAATCGCACAGCAGGAGGAAAACGCGGCTGCTCGGTCATGAGTGAACAGCTTGCTACATCCAGCGATAAGCGACTGACAGCCTTAGTTCCAGTTTATGGATCTGGAAATGCGGAACTAGTCTTTGGATTAACGACTCTCTCGCAGCCAACTTTCTGGTTTTACGTTCCTTATGTAACCACAGCTTCCGCAGAGTTTGTGCTACAGAATGAAGCGGGACAGACCGTATACAAAAGACCTGTATCATTGTCTGGAAAACCAGGAATTATCACTATTTCTCTGCCATCAACAGCTTTCTCATTAGAAATTGGTAAGCGTTATCATTGGTATTTTGATGTTTACTGTAGTCCACAACAACCACCTGTTTATGTTGATGGTTGGATAAAAAGGGTCGAACTCAACGCTACTGTGAAAAATCAGTTAGAGAAAGCAACGCTCAAGCAACGCGCTGCTCTTTATGCCACTAATGGTATTTGGTACAATTACCTGACTGCTTCATCTGAACTTCGCCGTCTAGACCCAAAACGAAATGATTGGGTTAAAATCTTGCAATTTATTGGTTTAAATAATATCGCTTCAGAACCGATAGTAGACTGCTGTAATTGAAAGGGCAGAGGGCAGGAGGCAGAAGCAAGGAGTAAAAATTTTTGTATTTGGTTGTGCCAAAACATGGCGTGAATGGCTGACTTTAAAATACTACTTCGACAACTATCGATGTAGATACCCCAATGACGCCAGTACTCTACGAGAAGCCCTACGGGCGTCTACGCTCAAGTCGGGAAACCCTTTCGGCAGTTCCTCCTGAGGGGAATTGCCTCACCACGCGACTGGCTCACCCATGCCAATTTTCATGCGTGGCGGTGAAACTTGTTTCATTGGGACTGCCTTCTGCCTTCTTCAATCACCTTAAATTTCCTTACTTAACCTTAACTCTGATTTTTATAGCTGAATTTTATTGAAAAAACTCCTTAAATTATCCACATTTACGTTTTTGGATTCATAGGAGAACCTAATAATATCAACTACTCAAAGGAGATGCGAACAACACCAATAGTATTGGTAACTAGACATGATGTTTCCAGGTTATCAATATTAGGTTTCACAATATACAAATATCATCTTTTCTCTTTTTTGCATAAATTTCTCAGCTCACCTTTGTTAAACAAACACAGAGTCAAATCGAAGATTAACTCCTGTACTAATTACAACATTACAATTTATTGAGGAACTCACATGGTTACTAAAAACGGTACTATTTACAACGACAACGGCACAATTCAAAACGGAGTCTATTATCCTATTCTCGCTGGCACTAATGGTAACGATCAAATCTTTGGATTGGCAGGCAACGATATTTTAGACGGTGGTACAGGCAACGACAGCCTTTATGGTGATGCTGGTAATGACCTTTTACGCGGTGGCGACGGCAACGATTACTTATCTGGTGGTGTAGGACACGATACCCTAGTAGGGAATCGTGGCGCAGACACGTTTGTTGGCGGAGCAGGTAACGACCTGCTAATTTGGAACAACGGCGACGGCAGTGACAAAATGAGCGGTAACGACGGCTACGACGTAGTGCAAGTCAATGGTGCGCCTGTAGGAGATAACTTCCGTTTGCAACAGGATGCCCAAGGCAGAGCTATTTTTGACCGATTGAACCTTGTACCGTTCACTTTAACTGTAGACACTGCCGAGAAGTTTGAGATCAATGGTCAAGGTGGCGATGACATCTTAGATGTTAACAGCCTTGCAGCGACGAGTGTAACTTTAGTAGAGTTCAAAGGCGGCGCTGGCAATGACTTGCTTGATGGTAGTGGCACAACTACATCTTTGCAAGGTTATGGCAATGATGGCAACGATACCCTCAATGGTGGCGCAGGCAAGGACAGTCTCTACGGTGATGCTGGTAATGACCTTTTACGCGGTGGCGACGGCAACGATTACTTATCTGGTGGTGTAGGACACGATACCCTAGTAGGGAATCGTGGCGCAGACACGTTTGTTGGCGGAGCAGGTAACGACCTGCTAATTTGGAACAACGGCGACGGCAGTGACAAAATGAGCGGTAACGACGGCTACGACGTAGTGCAAGTCAATGGTGCGCCTGTAGGAGATAACTTCCGTTTGCAACAGGATGCCCAAGGCAGAGCTATTTTTGACCGATTGAACCTTGTACCGTTCACTTTAACTGTAGACACTGCCGAGAAGTTTGAGATCAATGGTCAAGGTGGCGATGACATCTTAGATGTTAACAGCCTTGCAGCGACGAGTGTAACTTTAGTAGAGTTCAAAGGCGGCGCTGGCAATGACTTGCTTGATGGTAGTGGCACAACTACATCTTTGCAAGGTTATGGCAATGATGGCAACGATACCCTCAATGGTGGCACTAGCAACGACACTCTTTATGGCGATGCTGGTAATGACCTGTTACGTGGTGGTGCAGGCAAAGACACTCTCTACGGTGGCACTAGCAATGATTATCTCCTTGGTGGTTACGGTGCTGACGTACTGTATGGCGGTGCTGGCGCTGATAAATTTGTCTTCAACTCCGTATCCCAAGGTATTGATATCATCAAAGATTTCCAGAAAGACTGGGCGCAACCGAGCTTATCAGACAAAATCGAGATTAGCAAAGTTGGATTTGGTGCTAGTTCCATTTCCCAGTTCAACTATGACAGTTCTTCTGGTGCGTTGTCCTTCCTGGGCACTCAGTTCGCTACTATCGAGAACAAGCCTGCTGGCTTTTCAACCACCACGGACATTGTGCTGGTGTAAAACTCTGTTGTAGTTGCAATACCTTTGCCAAAAGGTAGCAAAATTAAGTTCATCCCACCCCTAAAAGGAGTGGGATTCTAATGAATTTACCCTCAGCCTGTAGCCAATCAATTGTGGCTAGTAATCGTTTTTTAGCACTTATCCGCAGTTGATTCAGGTAGTGCAGCAATTGGGGTAAATCCTGTTAATCGTTTCATAATTAGTTGGTGTGGCGGCTCATCAAATAAACTGGTCTTTTAACTCGCCTGTTACTGGAATCACCCACAGTTCGGTGAATGCTTCGTTGGTGAAATTTTCGTTGATTGTGAGTAAACGGTCTGGACGAGAAATAGCGATTGCGCTAAAGCGCAGTGCCAAAGGCAATCGCAAAATCCGCCTTGTTACCTTTGAGATAACCACCCTGCTGTGCTTCCAGAATTGTTAGTTTTGGTGGGCAGTCTAAAAGAAATTGCCCGTACTCCTTGGCGCAGTTCGCTTGCAGTTTTGGTTGGCTGGGAGGAATAAAAAAAACGCTGTTGTTGATTCTTATCGTTTCCATAGTTGTGTATGTGTTGATGAATACAGAGAGTGCGGTTGTGTTTGCTGTAATGTTGATGACGGCGCAAGAGAAACTCCCCATTACCTCAATGAACAATCATCATTGGGGTACTTATTTTTCAGCAGTCCTTCTCCGTATTCATTGGCTAGATATATGTCTTGGGCGTAATATTTCATGCCGATAATTTGACCTCGTTCTGTTCGCTGTCCAAAAGTAAATCGAGGGTATGTCCAACCCTTGGGAATCAAGATTGTAGGTTCCATTGTTTTAGTTAGTGAATGGTTATTTGTTGAGATTGAAAGCTTTAATTAAGCTGCAATGTTGCCGTCTGTTTTGGCCATACTTGCAGTGTTCAGAAAATCATCGAGTGCTACTGCTGCATTTAACGGTTTGGCGTACTGTTTCTCGTCTACTTCGTTTGTCCAATGCGTGATGTGTTGAAAGACCAAACCCAACATTGATTCACATTTGTAGACACGGTAGATTTTGGGGCAAACTCCATTGCAGTAGACCAACGTGTAACCTGAAATTTCGATTAACTCTGCGTTTGGATGATTTGGGGACAGAAGTATTAGTTCGCAGCATTCGCCCCAATCAGGATCTTGCAGGAATGACATAGTTACTTTGTGCCATGATTTTTCTATCGTTTTCGTTGTATTGGCGATCGCTCTGCTTGAAGAGATAGGCATTATCGAAAAGCAGAAGAATCGCGGTAACGGTCAGGATCGGACATGGCAGTATAAATTAAACTTCGATGTACTGAATAGGTTATTGGAACATGGCAAGTGCAAAACTGAACATTCGAGATTCCATGCAGAACAATACCACAGATCCCATCCAGAAGCTTCAAAGCCACAACAACACTCTGCTGTTGAGCTTGAAAAAAGTGAGCCACTTGCAATCTTGGCGGTTCCCGTCGATTGCAAAGTGGCGAACCCTCTGGGTGAGGAAGTGAAAACCGAGATTTTGGACTGCGCCGAGGAACCAAAACAAACCGGGATTGTTGACTACGCCCTAGAACTAGAGCAACCCCAAATTTCTCGCTTCGTTGATGAACAAGAACAAGATTACTCGACTACTGAGACAGATACTCATGAGGATCATTCTTCCGCCGCCCCGGTTGTGTCAAATTTTTGTGACGAAGACTCTGGTGATGATTCTGCTTTCGAGCCTGTTGAAAAATCAATACAACCTAGTAACCAAGAGGTTCAGGAAGTATTACAGCAGTTACGGGAAATACCTTGTACTCCACAGTTCCGGTTAAATGCAGAGATTCAACGTACAGTTAAGCGGTACTGGGAGAATCTGCCGGGTACGTAGACGCTCTTAGCGGCTTGTCGTAGACATCGCCTACCTCAAAGAAGCGATACGGACTTGGAAGGGGATCAAGTCGCCGGAGGCTGTGTTTGTGGCTGCTTGCAAGGAGGGGAGAAAGCCGGAATCTGCACAGGTGAAATCTGCTGTGAAGGATTGGTTTGAGTGGGCGAGGCGGCAAAGGATTGTGATTGCGATGTCGGGTAAGGTTGTGTACACGCCGGATGGTAAGGCGGTGGCGTTGGCAGAAATGATGCGGCGGTATCCGGTGGGGGAGTAAGGTCTGCATCTGGCCAAAATTCTGAAATGGTCGAGTGAGGCGATCTCTGCTCGGTCGAAGACGCAAGAGAAAATTTCTTTTTTGTGTTTTTATAAACTGTACCCCACAGTTTTGGCTAAACCTTGATCGTTTCTGTATAAAAATAACCACGTAGGCTAAGTATTTAGCTGTTATTAGATGTATCCTACTAGCAATAGTTTCTTTCATGGCGTTTGATATGTTTATCTAATTAATACCGCTTGAAGACTAATACAAATAGCAAACAGGAGGGCTAGGAAGGATAGGGAAGCAAGCATAGATATATAATTATTTGGTCGTCAAAAAGTTCTGTGAGTGCTATTAAGCGGTAGCTTGCATTAGTTTATTCTGATTCTAAAGCGTATTATTTTTTTCAGTTACTTACAGTGTTTATATTTGCAAAGAATTGCAGTTTAACGTCAAATTATTGTTTGATACAGGATAAGATTAGCGAAGGATATTAACCTAACAGTGCCTGTTAAGTTAGACTCGTAATTCTTGGTAATCTGCGCTAATAATTCACTATGCGGATCTTACTGGTCGATGATGACGAGCTAATTGCTGAAGCTCTGGTACAAGCTCTCACTGACCAGCATTATGTTATAGATGTTGCTACGGATGGTCAAGCAGGTTGGGAGCTAGCCGAGGCATTTGCTTACGACTTAATTCTGCTGGATGTGATGCTTCCTAAGCTAGACGGTATTAGCCTTTGTCGGCAGTGGCGCTCGCTTGGACTGCGTTCGCCAATTATTCTTTTGACTGCTCAAGACAGCAGTACCAAAAAAGTCATGGGTTTGGATGCAGGAGCGGATGACTATGTGGTGAAGCCGTTCGAGATGAAAGAGCTGCTAGCGCGAATTCGAGCTTTACTAAGGCGAGGAAACTCGACTTCTTCTCCCTTATTGGAATGGGGAAACTTGCATCTTGATCCCAGTAATTTTGCAGTTACGTATGATGAGCAACCATTACATTTGACCCCAAAAGAGTATAGTCTTTTAGAACTTTTCCTCCGCAATCGCCAGCGCATATTTAGCTGTAGCACAATATTAGATTGCATTTGGTCGTTTGAAGAATTGCCAGGAGAGGAGACAGTTAGATCTCATATAAAGGGATTACGGCAAAAACTGAAGGCAGCAGGAGTCCCCGAAGATCCAATCGAGACAATATATGGCATTGGTTATCGCCTCAAACCATTAGAACAACAAAAGGCACCCAAGGGGCAAGTAGTGCCCAATCGCCTCTCGCCAGATCAAAAGCAGCAAACTGTGGTAGAGATTGCTAAAGTCTGGGAGCGAACCAAAGAAAAGTTGAGTCATCGCATAGCCACAATCGAACAAGCAACGACGGCGCTACGACAAAATCAGCTCTCGCATGAATTGCAATTTGCGGCAGAACGGGAAGCTCACAAGCTAGCAGGTTCGCTAGGGATGTATGGCTTTGTCCAAGGTTCACGGCTAGCTCAAGAAATAGAACAATTTTTTCAATCAAAAGAGCTGGTAGATCGAAACCAAACGCTGCATTTATCTGAATTAATTGTGGCATTGCGTCAGGAGTTGCAACAAACAACCGCAGGACAGAAACCTGAGGTGTCGTCACCAGACAAACGACCTTGGCTATTGATCGTCGAGCAGGATAAGTCCTTGGCTAAGGCGTTGGTCGTCGAGGCTGCTACTTGGGGAATGCGGGCAGAAATAGCTAGAACTCCTACTCTAGCCAGAGAGCGAATATCTAGCGATCGCCCCGATATAGTACTGCTGGATCTCTGTGCTAATACCCCACAGGACAATCTAACGCTGCTGTGCGAATTGAATGCCTGCACACCTCCAGTCCCAGTGCTAGTGCTTGCAGATCGCGAACGTTCAATCGACCGAGTAAAAGTAGCTCGTTTAGGCGGACGCGGATTTTTACCTAAGCCCGTGACTGCATCTGAGGTGCTAAAAGCAGCTACAGCTTTGTTGCAGCGCACTCGCACTACTGCGGCTAAAGTCATGGTGGTGGACGATGATTCCCAAGTGCTGACGGCACTTCACAGTTTACTAGAGCCTTGGGGATTCAAGCTCTCTACTCTCGATTGCCCCTTGCAGTTTTGGAATAACCTAGAAACTGTAGCACCAGATTTGCTAATTTTGGATGTAGAAATGCCCCAGATCAGTGGAATCGACTTGTGCCAGTCCGTCCGTGCTGATATGCGTTGGAGTGGTTTGCCGATCCTGTTTCTCACAGCCCATACAGATGCAGATACAATGCAGCAGGTGTTTGCAGCAGGTGGCGATGATTATGTGAGTAAGCCGATTGTTGGGCCAGAACTGGTCACCCGCATCCTCAATCGCTTAGAGCGATCGCGCTTACTGCGAAATTTGGTGGAAGCTGATGCCTTAACTGGAGTTGCCAATTACCGCAAGTCAAGCCAACAACTGACTCAGTTTCTTGAGCTATGCGATCACCACCAGCAGCCACTTTGCTTTGCTGTCTTAAACTTAGATCGCTTCAAACAGATCAACGAGTGCTACGGTCATACCAGTGGCGATGCAGTACTGTCCCGACTGGGAGGACTACTGCATCGCCACTTTCAAAGTGATGATGTTGTAGGCCGCTGGGGAGGAGCAGAGTTTATTGTGGGGATGTATGGCATGACTCGCTCTGATGGAATCAAGCGGCTAGCCGAAGTCCTAGAGGCTCTACACCAGCAGAAGTTCACAGCTTTTGACGGCACTCAGTTTCAAGTAACCTTGAGTACTGCTGCGATGCAATATCCCCAAGATGGTATTAACCTGCCAGCACTTTATAAAGCGGCGGCAGCGGCGTTGCGCCAGGCTCAAGCAGTGAGAGGCGATCGGGGAAATGCCCCAACTCTTGACTGAATAGCAGCAAAAGCACTGATGGGGCGAATCCCCAGGCTGAGGGAAGAGAGGTATAAATTTATGCGAAGTAGCGAGCAAATTAAGGCAGAAATCGAGGAGAAATTCGGTTTTTTTCCCCCCTTCTTCAGCCCAGCAGAACAGAACCCACAGGTATTGGAAAATCTATGGCAACAGACGGTTTGTGCCTACGTCAACAATCCGCTGTCGCCGCTATTTAAGGAAAAGCTGGCTGCGTACCTTTCACGCTACTGTGCCATTCCCTACTGCATGATTTGTCATAGCTGTTCCCTACGTCCCTTGGGGGTGAGGGCGCGGGAAGTGTTGAACCTGCTGGAAGCACCTCCCCCAGACCAAAGGGATATAAATGCTCATTTGCAGGTACTCGCTGATCATTCTGAGCAGTTGGCAGTTTTGTCAAATTGGAATTCAACTATTGAAGAAAGCCTGCTCATCTGTGCAGTCTTTATTTCCTTGGAAGGAGAGGTAGCTGATTACTATCGCACCCAGTTGCGCCACTTGCTGGGTACAGTCAATTACCAGCACTTAGTATCCTTCATTGCTTACGTAAAGACATGTCATGTTTGGATGGAAGCTCACCCCGAAGTGGCACATACAGCAGACAAGCGAGCTATTGAGCATTTTAGTTTTTTGCTGGAGGACGAGCCAGAATTAGCTGACTTTTTTCATCACTACTGGGAGAGAATCAAACGCGAACGCCAGAACTGGGCAGAACAGCGAGCAGCGATCGCCGAGCGCCAACAACATGAGGCAGCGCTACGCCAAAGCGAGGAGCGCTTAAGTTTAGCCTTGGAAGCTGCTCACATGGGTAGGTGGGACTGGGACATTCTGACCAACAAAGTGTTTCACTCTGTCACCACGGAAGCACACTTCGGTTTTACCCCAGGCTCTTTTGGTGGCAGCTATGAAAGCTTCCTCGCCAGCGTTCATCCCGACGATCGCCAATGGCTTCATCAAGCAGTAACGCAAGCTGTGCAAGCAGGAGCAGACTACGAAATTGAATTTCGCGTTATCTGGCCCGACAGTTCTATTCACTGGGTGGCGAGCAAGGGTCAAGTCTATTACGACAAGACTGGCAAAGCGGTGCGGATGACTGGGGTAACGATGGACATTACCGAGCGCAAGCAAGCAGAAGTGGCGTTGCAAAAAAGCGAAGAGCGCTTCCGCTTTTTAGCCGAATCGATTCCCCAGCAAGTGTGGATTGCCCAGCCAAATGGCGAACTCAGCTATGTTAACCAGCGCGTCCTTGACTAGTTCGCGTCTACCCGTGAGCTAATTCTCGGTTGGGGATGGCAGGAAAAGATTCATCCAGAGGATTTACCGCAGTGTCTCGAGCGCTGGCAGGATTCCCTGGCAACGGGCGAGCTTTACGAAATTGAATTTCGCTTGCAGCGAGCGGCTGATGGAACTTATCGTTGGCACTTAGGACGCGCTTTACCTCTGCGCGATCGCGAAGATGCGATCGTTAGTTGGTTCGGGACGAATACAGATATTGACGATTTCAAGCGTGTAGAGGAAGAACGGAAGCAACTGTTTGCCCACGAACAGGCAGCACGCGCCGAAGCAGAGGCAGCTCGCAACCAAGTCGCCAATATTTTGGAAAGTATCACAGATGCCTTTTTTGCTGTTGATAGCCAGTGGTGTTTTACCTACCTGAATCAGCAAGCAGAACAACACCTACAGCGCTCGCGTGCTGAATTACTAGGTAAAAATTTGTGGGATGAGTTGCCAGAAGCAGTAGGTTCTAAATTCTATGAGGAATATCACAAAGCGGTATCGCAGCAAATTAGTGTCGAATTTGAAGAATTTTATCAACCACTTAACACCTGGTTTGCAGTACATGCTTATCCCAATCAAAAGGGGCTATCAGTTTTTTTCCAAGACATTAATGAACGCAAGCGGGTGGAGGAAGCGCTACGGCAGAGCGAGGAGAAGTTCCGTAATCTCGTCGAACAAACCAGTGATTGGGTGTGGGAAATTGATGCCAACGGTATCTTCACCTACGTCAGTCCAAAAGCGTCAGAAATTATCGGCTACGAAATCGCAGAGATTCTCGGTAAGAGTACTTTTGACTTGATGGCGGTGAATGAAGTCAAACGATTTGCCCAAGTGATTAGTTACTTTATCTCTACACAACAGCCTTTCACCCGACTTGAAAAAACGCTGACGCACAAAGATAGTCATCTAGTTGTGCTGGAAACCAGTGGCTCTCCCGTATTCGATTGCCAAGGTGTTTTTCAAGGTTATCGCGGTATTGCTCGTGACATCACCGAGCGCCGAGAAATTGAACGGTTGAAAGATGAATTCGTCTCCGTAGTTAGCCACGAATTACGCACGCCCCTAACTTCGATTCGCGGTGCTTTAGGTCTACTAGCCAATGGCGTAGTACGCACCCAGCCCCAAAAGAGTCAACGGATGTTGGACATTGCACTGAATAATACAGACCGGTTGGTGCGCCTGATCAACGACATTCTTGATATCGAACGCATTGAGTCAGGCAAAGTCACTATGACAAAGCAAGCCTGCGATGCAGCCAGCTTGATGATCCAGTCAGCAGATACCATGCGGGATATGGCTGAAAAGGCAGGAGTTACTTTATCAGTTTCTCCCGTAGCAACCCGATTATGGGCTGACCCAGACCGAATAATTCAGGTTTTAACGAATTTGCTCAGTAATGCGATTAAATTCTCCCCTGAAGGTTCTACCATTTGGCTGACTGCTGAACTTGTCAGGAGCGAGCAAGTGGAGCGAAACTCCTCACTTGAGCTGTTGTTCCAGGTAAAAGATCGGGGTAGGGGTATCCCAGCTGATAAGCTGGAAACGATTTTTGGACGCTTCCAGCAGGTCGATGCTTCTGATTCGCGTAAAAAAGGTGGAACTGGGTTAGGATTAGCTATTTGCCGTAGCATCGTACAGCATCACGGGGGGCGAATTTGGGCTGAAAGCACGCTTGGGGAGGGTAGTACTTTTTACTTTACGCTGCCAGTACTGGGATCGGAATCAGCAGTGGCGATCGCCGATCCTAGCAATCCCTTAGTGCTAGTGTGCGATGACGATCCCTCAATTCGAGATGTGATGCAAGCTATGCTAGAAAAGCAGGGCTACCGAGCGGTAACAGTAGCTTCGGGTCAGGCAGCCATAGAGCAGGCAGTGGCGCAACCGCCTGATGCAATTCTCCTGAACCTCATGATGCCTGGTATGCATGGCTGGGAAACTTTAGCAATTCTCAAACAGCAGCCGAACACTCAAAAAATTCCGATAATTATCCTGAGTGGTTTATTGCCGGATGCTAGAGAAGTGCCGCATCCAGGAATAAGTGACTGGATTGTTAAGCCTCCAGAGCAGCAGCAGCTATTCCAAGCTCTAAAGCGGGCTTTAAGTGGCTCGGATCGGCATATTAGAGTTTTAGTGGTAGAGGACGATTTAGATTTAGCACAAGTACTGATCTCCATGTTTGAGCATTATGGCATCGAAACCTACCATGCTCAGACAGGACGGGAAGCCATCCAGATGAGCCAGCGCGTTATCCCCGATCTGCTGGTACTTGACCTAGTACTGCCGGAATGTAATGGTTTTACTGTAGTAGACTGGCTCCGACAACACAATCGTCTGTGTCAAGTGGCATTGGTTGTGTACACTGCTAAAGACCTAGACGACTCCGACCGAGAACGTTTGAAGCTAGGACAGACCTTGTTTCTGACTAAAGGGCGGATTACAACGGAGGAATTTGAACGCCGAGTGATTAAATTGCTCAACCTGATTATTGGCGGCAGGAAGGAAGACAGTAACCATGACAGCCAGACGGATTTTGATCGTTGATGATGAAGAAGATATCAGGGAAGTTGCCCAACTCACTCTCGAAGCGGTAGGCGGTTGGGAAGTATTAACTGCTGCCTCAGGAAATGAAGCGTTAGCCACAGCCGCTTCCCAACAGCTAGATGCCATTCTCCTAGACATCATGATGCCCGATTTAGATGGGATTGCTACTTTTCAACAGCTACAGGCTAATCCCGTCACCCAGCATATTCCAGTGATTTTGCTAACAGCAAAAGTGCAGGTTGCCGATCGGCACCGATTTGCTGAATTAGGTTTAACAGCAATGATTGTCAAACCCTTCGATCCAATGATTTTACCTGACCTGGTAGCAGATGTCTTGGGCTGGAGTGACTAAATTTCGCTCTTCACAATTTCTCCAGTTTTTAGCTTTAATCTTAAAACTAATACCAATTCAAATAATGTTTGCGACACATCAATTATTCGTAAGGGGTTGAGAAAAAATAAGTTGGTCAGGCTTGGCACGCGCCTTAAGGGGCGCGTGCCGCCTCCATGAGAGATTGTGAATGAATTGATATATATAAGCCTGACCAACTTATTCCTTCGGGAATGCTAAGGGCACAACATTGTTTTGCACTTACCAATCTGTCGCATTCTTTTGTGAGAATACAACAGCTAATTCTGGGGCTGTTCTTTTTACTAGCGATCGCCACACTCAAAGGAGTTACAACATCATGATTACAGGTTTTCAGTGGATTCCCCTTATCTCCAGTGTTGTTATAGGAGTCTGCTTGATTCATCTAGCTTATTGGTGGGCTAGTTAGTCAATTAGTAGGACTTGTCTGATTAAAGATTTCTATTGGTTTAAATTAGGAGTTCTGCATGTACAAACAAAGATATTGGTTGTCTGCCAAGGGAACCGATCAAGCAAAGACAGCGAAGGTTAAAGTTTTCTACCTAGCGTGCAGTTACAGTAGTTTTCCCCAGTGCAGCAGGATAGAGTAACTGTGTTAGCTAGACGCATTCTGATTATCGAAGATGAAGATGATATCCGAGAAGTTGCCCAACTCACTCTCGAAGCAGTAGGCGGATGGCAGGTATCGACTCCTGCCTCGGCGAGTGAGGGGTTAACTAAGGCTGAAGTTGAACAGCCAGATGCGATTCTCCTAGATATCATGATGCCCAATATGGATGGACTCGCTACTTTTCAGCAGTTGAGGACTAATCCCGCAACTTGGCATATTCCAGTGATTGTGCTAACAGCAAAGCTTACTAACCTGAAGCGATTCGCCCAAATAGGTGTAGCAGCAATGCTCGCCAAACCTTTCAATCCAATGAGCCTGGCTCGTCAGGTAGCAACAGCTCTGGGGTGGAGCTAAACCAAGATCGCCTGCAACTCACGCTCCAACACCTGAAACAAAGTTTGCGATCGCTAACATATATATTTTTTGAAAAAGTTCCCTCATTCTTCACAGTTTCTCCATTTTTAGGTTTTAACTTCAATATAGAAGCTATTCAGAGATAACTTGAACTGGAGTTTATTAGCTAAGGAGTAGTTATTACTATATTTTTGAACTCAGCGAAAATTAGAGAATTTTATCCAGACAAAGTTTACCGCTTTAATAGCAATCATTCCGATTATTTCTGCCTGGTGCAAGTATCAAAACAGAGCTTTAGAGGAAATTTTTCATAGCTAAAGAGGTGCAAAATTGTGCAAGATATCAATGATGTAGAAAGCTTCAATCTCCAAATTGAGCTAATGGTTGATACCCTAAAGCTCCAAAACAAAGCAATCCTAAAATCTGTAGAGGAATTACTTGCTGCTCTGATTGGTTTTGAATATACCAGCGATATCTTGATGGCAGCAGTATTGCAATTATCCGAAACAGATGCCGATGCTTGTCGTTGGACTTTACGTAATCTTCACGACATACAACATTTAGATGTCATAGAAGAACTCACCAAGTTCGCAGTTAAAAAATTAATTTCTCGGGGTTTTATTTTTGGACAAGACTTTAGCATGACTCCCAACAGCAGAATCATCCTCAATAGAAATGCTATGGATGTCTTGATAGCAGGTACTTCAATAGCAGATTCTCTTTTACTTGAAGAAATTTCGCAAGTTGTTGAATATTGCTTTTCTTAAATAGAAGCGGAATTCAACTTTAAGCACCCCTAAAATCAACAATTAAGAATATTTGACAAATGAAAAACTTAACTTTTCTCAATCATAAATTTAATTTACTGCACCCAGTACGTCAATGGCTCGAATCTATACAAATTGATAATCCCAATCTGGCGCATTTTCTGTGCAAAATCATTCCCGCTCATTGCCCTTTTGAGCGGAAAATAAAATTTTTCAATCGCACTATCCTTCTCATCCCACCGATGTGCAAGCTCAATCCTTTCTATGAACAAATAGTTAGCCTTCGCTTTAAGTGCCTCTTATATCTAACTGATGAGTGTAATGAAGACATAACAATTTATTGCTAAGTAAGTCGATTTTGATTGCCGCTTATCCCTCTTTTGTTACCTTCGGCAGAGAATAATCTGAAACGTCTATTTTTACGTCTCTTTTCAACAAAGGGATGTAAATGATCAAGTCGGGATGCGATCGCCTACATTTGTGATGATATCTGAGGCTCAGGCTAGGAATAATATTTTTCTCTCCTCGTAGTAACAAAAGAGGGATTAATTACTTACAGCTAGCTTTTCTCCCAGTTTACTATTAGTAGAGCGTACATTGTTTTAACACTAGAAGGATTAGCAAGCTTTTACTTTTATGGCAGATAGAAATGACGCTTTTTTGATAATCAGGCTGTCGAGTTATTCTTACAATGTGCTGCCCTGAATCGCATGATCCAGTTAGGCAAGCCAGACAGTTACAAAGTAGAAAACTAACTTTGTTCTAATACCACAAGATAGGTGTATCTTTTTTTCTTTCATGCAACAAAGCCATTAAGAAGCGGATTGCGGCGATAGATCCGCTTTATTGTCAGGTATTTGGTGGGATAGCCAGTTTTTAATCTGCGGCACAATCTAGCGGCGGCGATGATAAAGTCAAATATATATGGAGGTGCTAGATGACTCAAACCCTACCCAAGTTAGCAACCTTTGAACAATTTATCGAGTGGTATCCCTCAAACGGGGTGCGATGTGAGCTACATAAAGGAGTCATTGCAGAAATGCCACCCCCCACTGGTGAACACGAAAATGTTGTTGGATTTTTGGCAGCACAGATCACCTTTGGGTTCTTGCAAATGGGGCTTCCGTTTCGCATCCCCAAAACTGCCTTTATCAAAATTGAGAGCAATAACTCAACCTATTCTCCCGACATTTTAGTATTAAATCATGACAATCTTGTTAATGAACCTCTGTGGAGTAAACAATCGACTGTTATGCAAGCTGCATCTGTACCAATTGTTATTGAGGTAGTGAGTCAGTGCGTTGCGCGGGTTCCCCGCGTTGAAGCAACTGACGAACCCGTAAGGGTTAGTACCAACTGGCGAGATGACTACTACGACAAGTTCAGGGACTATGAAGAAATGGGAATTCCTGAGTATTGGATTGTGGACTATGCTGCACTCGGTGGCAAAAGATTTACTGGTAATCCTAAACAACAAACTATTACCATTTGTAATTTAGTTGACGGAGATTATCAAATTACTGTGTTCAGAGGAGATGATGTGATTGTATCGCCTTTATTTACCCATCTCAAATTGACAGCACAACAAATTTTTGATTCTGCTTTGTGAAAAGTCGAGATTTAAAACAGTTTTTCAACAATCCTCCACAGTCAATTAGGCATCGGATTGCGGCGATAGATCCGCTCCTTGTGAAGTATTTGGTTGGGTAGCCAGTATTTAAACCCAAACCCGCATAGTCAATACTAATTATCTTCAAATGTAATTTGGTGAAGTTTCACATTCATGGGTTTGACAATCCCAAAAAATAAATTTCATCACAGCATCTGGCATTGCTTTATAGATTAGCCGACTCTAGCTTACTGATTCACAGTGCGATTGCATGATTGCACTGCGCGGAGCGCAATCGCAACGCGTTACGACAAACGCGCTACAAACTTTCTAAGTGCAATTTATCTGGCTGCTTCTGTCATTTAGCTCAATTGATGACACATCCTAAGGGGCCCGTGCAAAAATAAGTTGCTTGCTACTTTATTTATGCAAGTAACCCAAACATCCCGGATGCAGGGCTGCGACGACTTTAATGTCGTCGCAAAGCAGCAAGCAACTTATGAGAGCGGGGATGCTAAAGCTACAATATTGGAGCCGTCCCTAACAGCCCTACTACCCCCAATAGCATCCCAATCCGATCCCAGAATACAAATCCTTCGTAAGCGCTCACACTACCTTGCTGTTGATAGCGTAATAGTGCGATTGTCACACTTAGCATCATCGCTGTGGAGAAGACTAAAAACAACAGAGGATGTGTCATCGGCAATAATAGGGGTGCTATTGGAATTGACACAATCAACGTACCCATTAATCCCCAAGCAATCCAAAAAGCCGTTTCCTTTCCCCAGGTATTGGCAATTGTAACAATTCCCTGACTGCGATCGCCTGCTGTATCGTGTAAATCCCAAATAATTTCCTTAGCTAAAATATAAAAGAATAAAAACCAAATTGGATAAAGCATGGCTCCCGGTCGATTTACAACCAAACTACCCAGAAAAATTACCGCCGCCGTGATCGTTGCCACAATGAAATTTGCAAAAATACCGCTTTGGAGTAATATATGCGAGTAATTCCAGAGCAAAATAGAACTCACAGTTACCAAAATCAAGCAAGAAATTCCTAAAGGAATGGCCGCACTCGCCGCGCCGATAAACAGAATCAAAGCTGTCCACCAAACTGCAACAGGTGAAAGGCGACCAGATGGGAGTGGTCTTTGGGGGTGATCGATGCGGTCTTTATCCACATCCCAATAATCATTAATTGCACAGGCCGCAGAGTGTGTAAATACTAAAATAGTTGCTGTCAATAGATATTGCTGTAATGAAGCTGCTGAATTGAGCGCGTAGATTGTGGCACAGCCGGTTATTGCAGCAACAATAGCAACTGGTAGTCGGAAAAGTTGAGCAAGATCACGAATCAATCTGATTTTTTTATCTTCTTCAGCAGAAGCGGAAGCATTTTGTACTGATGCAGAAGTGGACGCAACAGCTTTTTTATTCATATGCAATTGTTCGCTCATTGCTAACCTCACATATTTAATGTGGGTAATCACAAACGCCATTTCATCCCCATAGCTATTACCCCTGAAACCCGAAGAAAAATATCTGCTTTTACTCGTTCAGCTCAGGTATTGCCTACAGGGTATTCAATTCAATATAAGCAAAAAACAAATTTTAGATATTTATTAGTTTGTTTTAATGCCATCTGCTTACTTAGTTTATCTCATCAATATGAATCTAGTAATTTTGTCAAGTTTTTTGCCAAAAAATCTACAATTTGTTATATAGTTAGCATGGGTTAATGCGGTTTTGGCATTGTTGAGAATAAGATTTCCCTTATAGACAAGATGCGCTCGCATGATTGCAGTGCGCTTTCGCGCAATCGCACTTTGAGTTTCAACATAATTTTTAGCCAATAATTTTATCAATAGATGCCACTGTATATAACTTCATTAGAGTTAAATTGATTTACGCGCCTGTGCCAAATTGTTGAAACGGTGAGGCAGTGCGGTCATGTTCGTTACCCCCATGAGCAACTAGCGAACCCGCAGGGCGTTTGCATTTTATTAGTTGTAGGTGCCTTATCTAAATGCACCTGAATGTCAGCCACAAGGTATAGGAAACTTATTCAGTACACCAGTACTATGAAAACGAAGATAAACCTGTCTCAAACTGAAACATAAGGATTGAGGATACATGGCTCTTGTTGAGTTACAGAAAAATGAGATGATGGTTCACCTGCTGAATTCTCTTGATGCGGGTCAAGATGTTGGTCATTACGGCAGGCTGGTATTTGCAATGGTGGCTCGTCATTTCTTGAGTGAGTCTGAATTAATTGATTATCTTCAAAAAGATAAAGACTTCAGCGAGCAGGAAGCGCGTTCTTTGTATTTACAGGTTCAAGGTAAAGACTATAACCCACCTCGACGAGAGCGTATTCTCCAATGGCAATCTCAGCAGGAGTTTCCTATCTGTCCTAATGCTGACGATCCAGATGCCTGTAATGTTTATAAGGATTTACAATTTCCACCAGAGATATACGAGCATATTTCCGAATATCACGAACAAAAAGCAGAAAGCTAAAACTGGTAAGCTGACCCCGGCCTGAAGGTACGGGGCTTTAGCCTCAGATTTGAATCATCGGGAACAAAGGCATTTGCCCCTGCAATAGTACAATCGTGTATCAATCAGTTGCTCACGCGGACTAACCGCATAGATGTACTTGTGAATAATGCTGGACAAATTCATGCCAGCATGATTGAAGAAACTTCTTTAGAACAAGCCAAAGAGATTTTTGAAACCAACTTTTGGGGTATTGTGCGTCTTACTAATGCTGTCTTGCCCATCATGAGACAGCAGCGTAGTGGGCATATTATTAATATGAGTTCGGTGGCAGGATTAATTGGCGCACCAGGTGAAGGCTTTTACTCTGCAAGCAAATTTGCACTTGAAGGTTATAGCGAAGCATTAAGTGTGGAACTAGACCCATTTAATATTCAAGTGTCTTTAGTTGAGCCTGGCTATTTCAAAACCAACTTCAACCTAACCATGTTACAACCAACGAAAATTAGTAGTGATTACGACAACGTGCGCGATGTTATCATCTCATCTGTCCAGGGCGCAATTGCACAAGGCGATAATCCTGATAAAGTTGCACAAGCAGTTTTCCGTATTGCTTCAAGCTCCTCACCACGATTACGCTACCGTGTGGGCTATGAGGCGCAATGGTTGCCTCGTTTGAGAGCGATTCTACTGGATAAACTGTTTCGCTTTGGTGCGCGTAAACGGTTAAACTTGCCTTAATGTCTCGTCAAATTAGCAGCAACAATTATTGTTGCAGGACTTTCAGATAGTAGTAGGATGCGGATTGAGATAAGCTGTTAACTACAAAAGTTTGTTTGTTGAGACCGCAAAGGGGCAGGGGAGAGTACTTGAAGTTTTTACCCAAATTTTTAATTGTGCAACTTGTAAGTACAAAAGCTTCTCATCGTCGTTCATTATTTGAAACCGCTATGTTTCGACTCAAAATGATCTTTGGGGGTCGGTTACGGCGACGAGGTTTTGATAGCCTTGCCAACGAGCTATTTCTGCAATATGCTGCACTTAACCGTATGATTGGGTTGGGCAAACCGGATAGCTACAAAGTTGAAGACTAATTACCAACTTTATTAAGAGAAGGTGTGTCTTTTTCTGTTTCATGCAACAAAGCTGTTTCGCTTTAATTCTATCAATCCGATGCACTAACTCTGCTTGATTCGTCTTGAGCAGATTCAGTATTCATTTTTAATATGTGTTGCATAATCAGGACTGAGCAGGGAGCATTGTGGAGTACGTAATTGCTGACACTACCCAAGGCTAACTCACTCCAACCAGATAGACCCTGACGTCCAACTACGATTAGGTCAGCACCCCAAGTGGAGGCTAATTTACAGATGGTTTGACCAGGATTACCAGAGGGTTGGATGAATTCTGTACTCACGCCTGCTAGAGTTGCTTCATCCGTACATGATTGTAGTAGCTCTAGACCTTGCTTTTCCAAAAGCTCCCACTGCTGTTGATTGAACTCCAAAGTTTTTTTACTCATTACGGGATATGGATAGTAATCCTGCCTAGGAAGTATAGGTATATTTACTCTGCCCTGTTCTTCGCCCGACAGAACATGCAACAGCATAAGGCTGGCCTGGCTCGCTTTTGCTAAGAACAAGGCTTTATCAAAGACATCCTTGGCGGATTCAGAGGTGTCGATTGCAACTAGAATCTTGTGAAACATATAGACTTCCTCCAAACTGTTGTGGCTCCATATAAGAGCTGATTTATAAAGGTTCTGTTTAGACAGCAAGGCACTTCAACATCAAGCGCACCATTACCGTTTCGCTCATCAACTCGCTCACACCTAGCAATAGTTCATGGTCTGTGACTTGTGCGATGCAACCAGCGAAACCACCCAAATATACACTCGACAACCCAGGTTTTGGCAACACCTGAAATTATGCTTCGGTTCGCTTGATAATTTCAACTTTGGCACCACAAACCTGCAAAAATGCTTGAACGAACTTGTCCTTACTGTAGCTCTAGTCTACCCAAATCACAACTAACATAAATCAATCTTAGTTCCTTTGTTTCTATCTCCTGTCTCATCAATAATTAAAATAATTGGTCTACCTTTTAGTATCTGTAAAATTAGTTCAAAACGCAAAACTCTCCTCTTCTCTACATCCCAAGATGGTGTTTTTAAGAGATGATGTAGCCCTTGATACTTATTTAATCCAACAATTTTTGCTATTTCTGAAAGGCTCTTCCTTTTTAAGTCAGAAATACATCCTATATGTAGATATTTAAATGCTTCAAAAAGCCTAACATCTGAAAACAGCTTTTTATACAACAAACAATAGTCGACCACAAAATTCATGGTTTGTCAGAGCGAACGAGGCTATACCATACTCTGTACCTTCGTTCTAAGCTTTGTAATTTATTATACTATCGCTAAAGTAACACAACAGGGCTAATAACCCCTCATTCCTAACGTCTCTTTCAAAGAGATTGTTCCAGTAGGCTGATGCTCGTCTACTGTTCTCTACATTAAACCAGCAATTAAGGCCGCGTTAACTCTTTTTAAATTTTAGCTATTCAGTATGTCCAACGAAGTAGAAGACGAAAGCTTACTAAAAAAGATCCCTTTCCCCATTCAGGAAATCCCAGAGGATAGGGAATTAACAGAGACAGTAATTCTTCCCACAAATGTGCCTATTAAACTTTCCAAACCGCAAATTCGCACAAGTCTCAGGGCATTAACTATCGAGAGTCTCTTTGCTGCGGTTTTTTACAGTATCATCGGTTCAGCCTTGCTTAGTAATTTCTTGCTGGATCTGGGTGCCGGCCCATTGGAAATTGGTTTGCTCGCCTCTATTCCTCAGTTAGTAAATTTGCTCCAACCACTGGGAGCTTATTTGGTAGAACGAAGTACCAGCTTCAACTGGTATTGCATGAGCATTTTCATCCCGGCGCGGCTACTGTGGATAATTCTCGTGCCAGCGATTTGGTTGGTCAGATCATCTAACCAGATCTCTGAACACCAAGTGGTGCTGTTGACATTAGGAATTATGTTGGTGGTTAATATCATTGAAGCTTTCGCCCGTGCTCCCTGGATGACCTGGACGGCTGTGGTAGTACCTGAGCGGTTGCGGGGGCGGTATTTTGGCTTTCGCAATAGTGTTTTGAGTTTGACGAATCTCATCTGTGTGCCCCTACTAGGTCTAGCAGTATCGGCTTGGCCTAGTGGAACGCTCCAAGGCTACGGTGCAATCTTGGTTCTAGGAATTGTGCTTGGGCTACTTAGTCAGGGCTGTCAGTTCTGGATGAGCGATGTTAACCCGCAGCTTTTAAAAGTTGTGGGGTCAGATATACCCCAACCATACCGCAGCGGGATACATCTTCGCTTCCTCAATGATGCCAATTTTTTGAAGTTACTGATTTACCTTGCCATCTGGTGCTTTGCCGTTAACCTCAGCGCTCCCTTCTTTAACCTCTATATGCTAGATAACCTAGATATAGATGTCAGCCTAGTAACAATTTATAACGGCTTAGGAGCTGGTGCTAATATGCTACTACTAGTTTTCTGGGGTAAGCTGTCTGACCGGATTGGGAATCGTCCCATCATGTTATTAGTAGGAATCTTGGTGGCGGTGACACCTCTATTATGGCTAGTAGCTGGCAATGATTCAATTTCCCTTTGGATATGGTTACCCTTGTTACACCTGCTGGCATCTGGGACGTGGGCGGCCATAGACCTGTGTACTAACAATCTGATGATGGGAGTGGCACCGGTGACTAATCAATCCACTTACTTTGCGATCGCCGGGGCGGTTGCTGGTGTCACTGGAGCAATGGGAATTACTGCTGGTAGTTTTCTCGCGGCTCTGCCTGGTACCGATGGCTTACTGAGACTATTTGTTCTCTCAGCTGTCCTACGGATGGCTGCTCTCTTACCCTTAGTTTTTGTTCAGGAACAGGGTTCTGTACCTCTGGATCGGCTTTGGAAAGTTCTATTCTCAGTCAAGCAACAAAGAGTACCGATTTAACAATATTGAACTTCAACCGCTTGGGACTGTTTCTCTAGCATTGGTTTAGGTGGAGGATTGGGGTGTTCGACATTATGCTTTTTCGATGGTCGCTGCACTTTAGGCTTATCCTTTTTCGCTGCTGCTAGAACACCGATTCGTAGTAAAGGTTTGGGCAATCGCTTTGATTCCAAGCGCGTACAATTAGACCGTTTTGGGTGCGATGGCCCCCAAATAGCGAATCCCGCCCACTCTTGCAAAAGAGTGGTTATTTTTTTCTGCAAAGTCATTCTATCTTTGCAATCCTGCTGCCTGTTTTTTAGTTTCTAAAACCTCATCAAGTTTGCTATTCGCATTCTCAAAATCCTGCAAAATTTCTGGAGTTACTTTATTAATTTGCACTTGCCCAGATTGTACAGCTAAAATTACATCCCCGTTCTTGTGTGCAACTGCCCAATTTTTGCGCTCAGGATGGAAACATACATCATAAATCTTGCCTTGGACACGGGTAGTACCATCCGACTCTGGTTGACCCAAAGCTGACACGATTTTATGAGCAATCTGGGCGATTCGGCTAACTGTCTCTTTCTGCATTGCTTCTATTGCCTGCGGTGATAACTGGCCACCAGCCTTAAATTCCGATGCAATTTGGGCAATCCGCTGCTTGTATGCTTCTGGTTTTCCCAATTTATCTGCTGTACGCCACCATGAGCGTAAGTTTTCTACGGTTATCGGTTGATTAGGAGCCGAAGATGTTACAACCAATTCATCCTGTCTCGCCGCCCCTACACTCCACGCCGCCGCGGAGGCCGACAATCGCTCATGTTCTGGTATACCCGCTCGAAATGCTTGGGCAAACTGATAAGCTTGCTGGAACATTAACTTAGTCTGCCCTCGGCTTAGTTCGGGTGTGAATTCAACCAGCGAAGCGCTGCTTGCCTGAGTCCCTGGCTTGAGTCCATATTCTTCCATCGATTGAGGACTCACTGTACCCAACTTACGGTATTGAGGCTGGCCATCGTCCCCAATTTCATTATTTATTTGGGCGAGTGCCACTAGTTTTGAGGAACGCTTGTCCGTTTCTAGTTTCAGATTAATGGTCTGTGCTTTCCAGATTAAGGGATGATCGTAGCGAGTCAGGTTTGTGATTTCCAATTTTGACCCTTGCTGCGTTTGGATGATGGCACTGGGGCCACGCTCACTCTCACGCCGCCTTTCCATTGTGACTGCGGCATTGAACAAACGGTCGAACTCATACTTGGCAGCGATCGCGCTAAATATGAGTTGTGGGGTGAATTCAACCTCTTTGAACAAATCGTGAAACTGAACTATAGGTCGTGATTGGGACTGCGATTGTTGAAAATATTTATTTGTCTGATTGATTAATAATTCTACTGGTGAGTAACCGCTTGTTCTAAACTGCATATAACAAAATATCTGCTCTTGTATCACTTAGCAAGTAGGAACTAGCACCAGCATTAAAAGCCATCTTTACATCTTTAGTAGTCCTTCATCTGAATGCTGGCTCATAACTACTATTTTGACTTGGGGAAACTCTTGATTAATCTCAGCTATTAAATCAATCCCACTGATATCAGGTAAATCTATCTTTAAAATTACAAGATCTGGATGATTTTCTCGCGCTGCTTGTAAGCCTTGTTCTCCTGAATCCGCTTCCTGCACTTCTATATTTGCGCTCTCTAGGACAGTCTTTATCCCAGGCGTAAAATTGGGTAGTCATCGATTATCAGTACGTGCATCATAATTTTTAAAGTCTTAAAAAAACTGGAATGCGGAAACAATATTGCTGAATTTTATCACTATAACTTGATAATTGCTGTTTAGAAAAAGTCAATTTATCCCAGATTTTAATATTAGTTAACTTAGCCATACCTGAAGGTAGTTCAAGTACATGAGTAGCAATAGGAGCCGTATATATAGGACAAGGTTGATGATGACAGGGAATAGCATTATGTACAACTCTTGTCACTATTCCTTGATGAATAAATATTATGTCGAGAGGAAAGTTTACTTTATACATCCAAAAAGCAGCTTTTTTATAAGGTTTACCCAAATTGAATAACATTCCGCGATCGCTTTTGAGACTAGAACGATATTTCAATCCTTTATTTAACTCCTCTGGTCTAGTTGCAACTTCCAGCTTAAATGTTCGATTGTCATGGGTGAAACTATGAGTTAAAGGTAAATACTGGGGGCGAGAGGTGAAAAATCCTAACGTAACAGTGCCAACAATAATACTTATGCCAGCAATGGAACCTAGCATCTTCAATCCTTCAACGGCAATAAAATCTAGCTTTTTTGAAATTGGGAGCAACATAATTAACTAAAAATATTAATATTGCCGTGGCTGTAAACAGAATCATCAACCATGCTCGAAGGTAGTCCTTGCAAAGAAGCTCTGTTTCGCATCTTCTCAACTTTGTCCGCTTCTCTGATTGCTAGCGGATTAATGTTGCGTCTGGCCTCTAGTAAGGCGGCAACAGTAATTTCTAATGCTGGGAGTTGGGAATAGAGATAGTCGTTTCTGGAACCCTCAAACATTTGGCAGAAAGTTGAAGCTGCGGCTTTTTCGACAATGGCTCCGATTTCTGCACCGACGCAACGATAGGTTTCTTTCAGGAGCCTGCGCCATTCTTCCTCACTGTACGCATTCCCCCCATTACGGAAACGCTCATCAAATCTTGCCAAGTGAATTTTGAATATTTCGTGTCTTTCCCCGTTGTTAGGTAAATCTACTTTAAAAATGTCATCAAACCGTCCACATCGTGTCAGTTCTGGCGGTAGCAATTCTAAATTGTTAGCTGAGGCAATAATTAAGACATTACTCGTTCGCTCTTGCATCCATGTCAATTTGCCACCGTTGATAGTAAAGTTGAACTATTTTTAAAGTAGGATAGATTGTTTGATCTAATAGAGTTGTAATCAAACTAACTCGTTGGCTACGAAAACCAGGAATAACAATGTAGTAGTAAATTTCTCTAACAGTTATAGAAGGAGGTAAAGTGGAAAATTCATCCTGGCTCAATCCTTTTTACTGTTTAATTAATGAAATCATTGGGAATTTTTGAATGAAAGTTATGATCAGGAAACTTCCTATTAAATAGCCGAGCGCCATGCTTTGACACTAAAGTTGAATGTTAATAAGCATGACTTTTACATGTTAATTTCAGTAATTCTGGGAGAGAATTAGTAAAAATATCTGGCTCTAATTTGTTTTACTTTGTTTTACTACGAGACAACATTAAAATTAAATCTTGATTAAATAAAGGATGTATTGGTAGGCTTGAAGGTTTTTTGCAGCCAGTGAGTTGTAAAGTTATTTCAGCAATATGAAAAGTTTTTCGGATGTGATTTTCCAACTTATTGAGTAAGCGATCGCGTTCTTGGATAGTTGCACATTCAACTGTCAAATTGGCACACAGCATTATCTGATTCAAGCTAAGTGCCCAGATATGGAGCTTTTCTACTTGCACAACACCAGGAAAAGATTTGAGAGATATTTCGACCTCAACGGGGTCAATTGATTCTGGTGCATACTCTAAAAAAATCTTTAAACTTTCTTGCACTAAAGGTAAAGCACTTAAACCCGTAAAAATTGCAACTACTAAACTAACAGCGACATCTGCCCACCACCAATCCCAAAGATGAACTGCTATAGCAGCTATAATTACGCCAACAGAACTAACAGTATCGGCAATGACATGAAGCAAAGCTCCCCGCAGATTTAAATCGTCGTGAGTATGAGGATGAAGCAAAGTAATGTTGAGCAGATTGACGATTAAACCTAACACGGCAATTCCTAACATTGGTAAGCCCAAAATTGTTGCTGGATGTTGCCAGCGTTGAATAGCTTCCCATGTGATAAAAGTCGCGATTATAAGCAAACCTAATCCATTCAACAAAGCTGCTAAAACTTCTATCCGCTGATTTCCAAAGGTTGCTTTTTTCTGAGATGGTTGCTGTGATAAAAAACTAGCAATTAGCGAGATCGCCAAAGCTGTAATATCCGATAAAATGTGTCCAGCATCTGCCTGTAAAGATAAACTTTGACTCCATAAGCCCACACTCCATTCAGCAATAAAAAAAACAGCAAGTAAACCTATCGTTCTCCACAAAACCTTGGCTTTTTACTGATTATTAAATACTTTTACCGAAGCATTTGCACATCCACAATATTGAAGTGAAAGCATTACTTAAAAAACCTTTTACAGTACAGTATTAGCTCAAAAAATCCTGTAATATTGCTTATTCCGCTGCCTTCGTCTCCGTTCGCGCAGCCTCTACGACAGGAGAAGAAGGGCTAGGCATTTTATTACGGGTTCGGGCCGAATGGCACGAAGAGTGCGCGTTATTTGTTGAGGCAAGCTGTTCTTGAGCGCTTTTGTGCTGGGGCAGACAAAGAAATAAGTGAATTCTAGGCTATTCTAGTATTTATAAATACAACTTTTCCTCTTTACTCCCCCAGCCTAAAGAGCTTTTCAAGCGTGTCATTCGGGTTCGGGCCTAAGTCTTTGTGCGAAACAAAATTTATTCCTTTAGGGCCCGTGCAAAAATAAGTTGCTTGCTGCTTTATTTATGCAAGTAACCCAGACATCGCGGCTTTGGACAGCGACGACTTTTATGTCGTCGCAAAGCAGCAAGCAACTTATGAGAGCGGGGATGCTTAATCAGCAACGCCAGAAATAGTAGTTGCACCGACCGCCATTACTTGAGACCATTCACTGACGCGGTTGTTATCTAAGACGGCTCGCACTCGATAACCAAGCTGAATTTTATGCATTAACAAGATTAAATCACGGTTGAGTAATCCTTGTGACAAATGGTTTTCATTAGATGCAGCTTGTATACGAAAGCAGCGATCGCTTTGTCGTTTCAACTTGGGAGACTTGCCTTCCATAAGCACCGTTTGCAGTTCGTATGCTTCAGCTTCAGGATATGCTTCCCAGCAAAGTTGCCAGTAAGTCGACCAGCGAATTAACTCGGCTGGTAATTCCTAGACTTCATCCGACAATGTAGACACAAGTCCGGTGACTGAAGGTTGTACCACTTGAGGCTGACTGGAGGTAATATCAGCAGTTACAGGGTTTATAAATCCTGGTTGCCCAACCTTCTGTGCAGCTATAGATAAACCGTCATCAACAATTAGTATCAGCCCGAATATCAAAGTTAACAGCAGCATCAATCGTAGGCATTCTAGTATTGTGCGACGTTTCAACATTATTTCTTGATACCTAATAACTTTCACATTTAATAAAGTACAAATTAATACATCAAGCAATTAACAAATCATTGTAATATTATTTGCTGTTTAACACTAGAGTTTTAGATATTGATAAAATTTATGGAAATAATAAAAATAATATTAAATTTATAATGGAAAACTGTGTTGTAAAAATAATGATTTACTAAAAAAAGTTATCTATCTTAAGGAATAAAATTAGATTAATTGCTGCTAGTAAAAGATAATCAGTATAGAGAATAGATTTTTTTAACTCATGTAGGACTGCTATAGGTGATATTCCTATGACTACGAACGCAGTCATAGGAATTGAAGTATAGGTTAGGACATTAACTCCTCATAAAACCTAAACTGTATGAGACTTTCAAGCTTGTTCACTCTAAATTTAAGTCTGTGCAGATTGAAATACACGCGCTTTGTGCTTTCCTTGTGGATGTTCTGGGTTGAGACAATACCCGGCGATTTTCTCTGTTTCAACGATAGCGCGTTCAGGGTTAAGCAGTTTCATAATCCGTTCGCATTGCTCCCAGTTCTGATCTGGGAAAAGCGATCGCCCCAATAAAAGAACCTTAATAATGGAGAGTAGCCCAGGCACAATTTCCCAATTTGGCAAAAGCGATCGCAGACTAACCAATTACACACAACGGATAAAGAGCCACTAGCTCCCGTGAACAGCGAGGAGCAAAACGAAAAAAGTCATTATCGATAAACAGATATTGGGCTGGCATATTCCAGCAATCCTTCCCATCCCCAGACCCATGCAGTTTTTACTAGGATCTCTTTACCGTTGCTGAATTTGATAAATTCTCCACCTCCGTCAAAAAATACATCAACTGATACTCCCCATACATTAGATAAGGCTATGGAGGGCTGGAAAGGGTTAAAACTGAGGTTGAGGCAGGGGTTAGAGAATGCTAGTCAGTTCTACACTGAGCTTGTTTCCAAAGTCGGTGAGGCTGTTGGTGTTGCTGATGGTGAACCAGTATGGAATCGATATTTGGGACAATGGCAGGCCTGTGTTAACTTTGCGGACGGTTGTAGGGCTGTGGTGTGCGATTGGCTAGCGGTAGTGGGGTAGGTGATACACTCACACAGCTGATGCCTATTAATTACCGAGATTGACTTGAAAGCCATTGTCGATCAAGCCCATTACTGTGAGTCGGTTATTTTGCAGTTTCTGAGTTTGGGGCAAATAATTTCTATTGCCTTGCCCTTGAAAAACACAATTGTATGTTTGTTATCTCCTCCATCTCCTAAAGCGGCTCGTTTATGGATGCTCATTTTTTCCATTTCCCTGATAGTATTCTCAAAGAAATTCGATTCATGTCCACAGTCGCAACGAAAGGATGATGGATACAGTTCTATTGCCATCTTAAAAGTCACAGTTTTTACAAGTGAGAGCTGATTTGTAAACTTGCTGAAAATCCTTGATGATAAAGCTTTCAGAAATTGAACGCCTGAACTGCCTAGAGATTGAAAGTCATATTGAGTAAGGGTTGAAGCGTTCTTAAGATTTTCTTTACGAATCAGATCTGAGCTAATTCGGGCTGCTGCTATTAACAAACGAGAGCTTGACCGTTGAGACCGAGTGTAAGGGTGCAAGGGTAAATCAGAAAATTTTATATACTTTAATACCGCGTATATGTACTGCTTAAACGCTTACATTTTGCCCCTAGCCTAGTGGCTGACAGCTATGCCATATCTATTCTTGATGATAAAAGTCACAACCACTTTTGGGAATTATAAACTGGACAACCTTTGTTGAGGGTTACTGGCCTTCAGCTATCTGCACGGAGACAAGAAATGCAGCAAACTACGATAAAGCAGCAATTCCTACCCAACCTGGATCGTCCATTTATAATAGCAGCACTGACTATTCCTATTGTTCACCTCGGACTTGGATACATAGGTTTATCCATGACATTTATCGGTGGTGCGTCAGCATTTTGGCCTTCATTCGGTGTGTTTTTAGCAGGAATGTTATTGGTAGGCTATCGGGTCTGGCCCATCATATTTTTAAGTGATTTTATTGTTAGTTATATTCTCTTTTTTAAGAACAATCTTTTAATTAGTACTATCATTCCGGCTATCAACTTAATTACTCCTTTCGTAGCAACTTTTTTAATTCAAAAGTTTATTAAGCGTCGCCATTTCTTAGAGCGATCGCAAGATATTTTTAAATTTATAGTTTTGACTATACCCAGTCCCCTCATCAGTTCGATCTTGGCTGCACTAACGCTTTGTATTAGTGGTATTGCACCTTGGTCAATATTTAATAACGTTTGTCGAACTTGGCTGACATCAGACAGCACAGGTATTTTAATTGTTACACCTTTAGTGCTGGCATGGTTGCAAAAATCTCCATCGCCAAGAAGCTTTCATCGCCGACAAATTCTTGAACTTGCATTTGTCTTACTGTCAATGATGGCAATTGTGCGGGTTGCCTTTTCAGGGGGATACCCTATCGAATACATGATCATTCCTCCGTTGATTTGGACAGCATTTCGATTTGAGGCGCGGATATCGACTCTAGCTGTAATGATTGTGTCAGCGATCGCAGTTTTTGGCACTATTAAAGGCTTCGGTTCTTTTGCTAAACAACTCTCGCCGAATGAATCACTCATCTTACTGCAATCATTCATTTGCGTTATCGCTATCACTACCTTTGTAATTTCTGCTGTAACTAGTGAAAACCAAAGGTCAGCAATGATACTGCGGCAAGCCAATGATGAACTAGAACGACGAGTTGAAGAACGAACAGCCCAACTCAAGGAAGCAAAAAATGTTGCCGAAGTTGCCAATCAAGCCAAAAGTGAATTTCTCGCCAACATGAGCCACGAATTAAGAACACCGCTGAATGGCATCCTCGGTTATACTCAAATCCTCCAACAAACTGAAACCTTATCAGAAAAAGGATACAAAGGAATTGAAATCATCCATCAATGCGGCTTTCATCTATTAAATTTAATTAACGACGTGCTGGATTTGTCTAAAATCGAAGCTCGCAAAATGGAGTTGCATACAATAGATTTTCATTTTCCCTCATTTCTAGAAGGAGTTGTTGAAATCTGCCGCATTAAGGCTGATCAAAAAGTGGTTTCTTTTAAGTATCAGCCCGATCCTCAACTTCCAGTTGGTATTTATGCTGATGAGAAAAGACTGCGACAAGTTCTAATTAATCTTTTGGGTAACGCAATCAAATTTACAGACAAAGGAGGAGTAACTTTAAAAGTAAATGTCATTAGTCAAGAAACACAACAAGTGGCAAATGACCAAGAACACATCACTAATTATAAAATCCGTTTTCAAGTAGAAGATACCGGGGTTGGGATGACATCGGCGCAATTGCAGAAAATCTTCCTTCCCTTTGAGCAAGTCGGAGAAATCAAAAAACAGTCCGAAGGAACCGGATTAGGATTAGCTATTAGTCAAAAAATTGTCCACCTCATGGGCAGCAGTTTGGAAGTGGAAAGTCAACCTGGTAAAGGTAGTGTTTTCTGGTTTGAAGTGAAATTAAGAGAAGCAAAACAATGGGCTGCAAGTTCTAGGGTGATGCAACAAGGAACTATCACAGGCTATCAGGGCAACAAACGCACCATCTTAGTAGTAGATGATAAATGGGAAAACCGTTCGGTAATCATAAATTTACTAGAACCAATAGGATTTGAGCTAATAGAAGCTAGTAATGGCAAAGAGGGGATTGATCAGGCTGTTGCATCTCAACCTGACTTGATCATTACTGATATAGTCATGCCTGTAATGGATGGTTTTGACTTAATTCGCTACATCAAGCAATCTGCTCAGTTAAAAAATATTGCCATAATTGCTTCTTCTGCAAGTGTGTTTGACAGCGATAAAAATCAGAGTTTAGATGTTGGTGCAGATGCCTTTTTATCTAAACCTGTTGTAGCTGAAAACTTGCTGGAATTACTGCGGTTAAAACTAAATTTAGTATGGATTTATGCAGCAATATCAGAAGTTGATTTAAATCGAAAGCAAACTAATAATCAGTCAGATTATCAGGATATCTCTTTACCTGCGATTGAATTTTTGACTTGCTTGCATGAATTAGCAAAAAATGGCGATGTCGATGGGATATTGCATGAAGTTAATAACTTGAAAACTAATCACCCTTTTTATGTTGATTTTACTCAACAAGTGATCCAGCTTGCCGAAAATTTTCAAATCAAAAAACTGCGAGAAACCTTAGCCCACTGGATAAACCAGTCCAAATAAATTCTGAGTAATTACTATTTAATAGTAATTATTTGTTGATTTTTTTAATTCTTCTATAAAAAATAATTTATCAACTGATGAAAAACTCTGATTTTGTATTAATCGTTGATGATAATCCAACTAATTTGTCGATACTATCACAAGCACTAAAAAGTGCAGGTTTTGCGGTTAGAGTCGCTGAAGATGGAGAAAGTGCGATCGAACTTGTGCAGCATAAACTACCCGCTCTGATTTTGTTAGATGTGCAAATGCCGGGAATAGATGGGTTTGAAACTTGTCAGAGACTTAAAGCTGATTCATTAACGCAAAACATTCCAATTATTTTCATGACAGCGTTGGCGGATACTGAAAATAAGTTGAAAGGACTCTCTTTAGGAGCCGTTGATTACATTCCCAAACCTTTTGAACAAGCAGAAGTAATTGCCAGAGTGCGAATGCATTTGCAACTGAAGCAATTGACCGATAACCTTGAACAAAAGGTTACAGAGCGAACGATAGCGTTACAAAAGGCACAAGTGCAACTGGTGCAACAAGAAAAGCTTTCAATGCTTGGTCAATTGGTAGCAGGTGTAGCACATGAAATGAATAATCCCATTAGCTGCATTGTTAGCAATATTCATCCTGCTCAAGAGTATATTGCTGATCTTACTCATGTCCTGCAATTATGTCAGCAAAATTATTCCCAACTACCACTTGTCATTCAGGATGCGATCGCCCAAACAGATCTAGAGTTTATCTTAGAAGATTTACCAAAGCTCCTCAATTCGATGCACGTTAGCACAGAACGAATCAAAGATATATCCATATCACTGCGAAACTTTGCCCGCACTGACACATTCACAAAGGTTCCATTTGATGTCCATGAGGGGCTTGACGATACATTATTAATTTTGCGGCATCGTCTCAAAGGATTGGGGCAACGACCTGAAATTCAAATCATCAAACAATATGCTTCTTTACCAAAGATTGAGTGTTATCCGGGACAACTCAATCAAGTGTTCATGAATATCTTGGCTAATGCTGTTGATGCTTTAGAAGATGTTTGGCAGCAAGGAAAGCGAGTAAATGATTATTTGACAATTAACATCTGCACTCAGAAGTTAAGCCCTGAATATATAACGATTCGGATTTCTGATAATGGCATTGGCATGACAGACGAGGTGAAGCAGCGAATCTTTGACAGTCTATTCACTACGAAAGCATTAGGCAAAGGTACTGGACTGGGATTGGCGATCGCTTATCAAATTGTAGTAGAAAAACATGGTGGAGCAATTAAGGTTAATTCCACACTCAATCAAGGAACTGAATTTGCAATCATGTTGCCTTTGTAGGACTTACGCAGTGATACGGAAAATCAAGGGTTTGGACAAGGGTATAGGGGTGCAGGGGTGTATGTGTTCCAAAGCCTTACACCCAGTCTAAACAGACAACCTTAGTGCGTAAGTCCTGGAGACAAATTTGGCGTTGCATAATAAAGGGATGAATTGAGGTGTTCTACTGTGCAGTGTCCATAGTGTGAGTGTACGGAGATAAGAAAAAACGGAAAGCGACGAGGTAAACAGAATCACATATGTGTTAAGTGTAGTCGTCAATTTATCGATGTTTATAGTCCACCAAGAGGCTACTCAGATAAAGTAAAACAAGAATGCCTAAAAGCCTATGTTAATGGCATGGGTTTGCGAGCAATTGAGCGTGATAAAGGTGTTCATCATACAACCGTAATTTACTGGCTCAAACAAATTGGTGACCAACTTCCAGATGCTCCGCCAACTACAGAGATACCATCAGTTGGTGAGTTGGATGAACTAGAAACTTTTGTTGGTTCAAAAAAAACAAAATCTGGTTGTGGACGGCTGTAAATCACTTTCATGAAGGTATTTTGGCTTGGGTTTTAGGAGATCATAGCGCTGAAACATTTCAACCTTTGTGGAATATTGTTTGCTGTTGGCAATGTTATTTTTACGTCACTGATGGTGAGACAGCCCTGCAAGAAGGTTTCCTTCTGTAGGGGACTGCGAACCCGAAGGGATGGAAAGTTTATGCCAGTTTTATTGAACCAGGAGACCATATTGTCAGCAAAACAGATATGACCAGAGTAGAAGGTGAGAATACCCGTTTACGGCATTATCTGGCACGACTACATCGGAAAACATTATGCTATTCCAAATCTGTAGATATGCTCAAATACTCTATCCGATTGTTACTTTACTACCTAAAGTATAGAGAAATACCTGTATTTGCCTGAATCATCCCGCATTTATGCAACGCCCAATTATCCAATTATGTTCTGTCCACAATTGCGAATTGCGAACTGCGAATTGCTTGGTCAGGGCTATTTATCCCTAGCTTCCGAACCGACGATTAAGTAAGCGCTTACTCAAGAAAAACTCCGGCTGTGAATCAAACTAGATAATTAAGTTTAGATCGCCAAACTCATGCCATAAATACTTTATCTTCACAGCATTCTCATAAGCATCATGAATTACTGATGCAGGTAAAAAAGCAGTCAACAGATCGAGGTGACTGGCTTGCGGTTCATGCAGCCCAGTTAGCAATCCATCGACTGCTTTTAATTTATGAGTTGCTGTAATATGCAAGCGGGTGTAGCCGTGTCCTGCCGTGACAATTCCCCGCTCATCCACGACTGATTCTAATGCCCGCAAGACTGTAGTTCCCACCGCAATAATTCGTCTGCCTGCTCGACGAGTTTGGTTGATTTTAGTGGCCGCTACCTCTGATATGAGATATTCCTCCTCAGACGCAGGATGCTGGGCATCAAGGTCATCATCCAGGTAAGATGATAATCCGGTATGCAGGACAATTTGAGTCATGTCGATACCCACTCGCTTGAGTTTAAAGAGCAATTGCCAGGTAAAGGCGCGTCCTGCCGAAGGCATTTCTGCTGAACCGGGTTCACGGGCGTACACAGTTTGATAAGCATCTAATGCCCAAGGTGCACAGACATACTCATAGCGAATAGGTTGCCCGATGCGGTACAGCGATTGGATGAGTTCAGACCCGGATTGAGAAAAACGCAAATTCCACAGACGTTGTATGCGAGGATCGCGATCGCCCACCGTTGCAGACAGTTGGTTATTTAACTGGATCTGCATTCCTGAGTGCAATCCACAAGCAAAGGGTTCACCGTTTTGACAGATGAGCAACGCCAACCAAGAGCCATCCGGCAAATGATGCGCTAAACGAATTTGTAAACATTCACCCGTTGAAGTCTCAGAGCTTGCCAATACCGCAGGCAAAGTACGACTGGAATTGAAGACCAATAAATCGCCCGGACGTAAGAATGCACCTAGTTGATTAAATTGGGTATGATTAACGGCTTTAGTTAAGCGATCAATTACCATCAAACGTACCGCATCACGAGCAATGCCTCGCTGCTCTGGTGGTTCTTTGGCAGACAGTTCAGAGGGCAAAACAAACGAAAATGGGGCGCTCATAGAGTTCTAAATCCTGTTCTAATTTAGGCAGCTTCAACCTCGTCATCTGGCTGTGCTTGAAACCTTTGTCCGTGCACTGCTTGCGACTCATCGGAAGCTAAGTACAGAAAAATTTCAGTGATCTGTTGCGGATTTGCCCATTGCTTCGGGTCTTCATCTGGTTCTGCGGCTCGGTGCATGGCGGTGTTCATGTTACCAGGATCAACCCAGTTGAGGCGTACCGGACTATCTTCAAGCTCGGCTGCCCAAGTTTGCGAAAGTCCTTCTAAGCCAAACTTTGAAATGCCATACGCTCCCCATCCGGCATAGCCCACTACACCTGCGTCACTGGTGACGTTGATAATGGAGCCGCCTTCTTCAATCATGGCAGGCAAAACTTTTTGGATCAGTAAAAACGGCGCAATCAAGTTAGTATTAAGGACTTGATGAAACGTGTCAATTGGGTAATCGAGCAAAAAAGGCATCGGCGATAGACCAATTGTCGAGGCATTATTGACGAGGATATCAAGCCGTCCTTTAAATTCGCTCAATGTTGTAGCTACGATTCGCTCAATGTCAGGAGATTGAGCCACATCTGCTTCGATTGCCAACACTTTTGTTGTAGGGGCTATCGTTTGAATATAATCCCGTGTTGCTACAAGCGCTTGGGCATGACGGGCGACGATTGCAATCCCAGCGGCTCCAGCACGCGCAAAATCAATTGTTAACTGTCGTCCTAGTCCTTGAGAAGCGCCAGTAATTAAAGCGTATTTGCCGTTTAATCTATTCATAAATTAAGTTCTAGAGGTTAAGCACCCGATAAAGTTCAACTCTGAAGTGTTTCCTCAGCACCACTTGTCTTAATCATAGTCGAAATGACTATGAGTTGTGGCAACTTAATTTACAAAGTATGGCACAACTCTCTTATCATCACTGTACGAGTTCGAGAGCTTTTGACTTATCGCCAGTTTTTGACCAGGACATAAACAAGTGCCAACAAGTGCAGCGTAGAAGAGAAAGTGTTGAGTGTTGTGGAGCCTGAATCTGTAGCCCAGGCAAGCTCCATTCGCTTCTTGGCAATTTGGCATCCAATGTCTTGCGATTACAGTTTTAATGGAAATAACAAAACAACGGGGCAAGCAAAAAGCTATACGTCGGGGACGGTCAAACGATGAGCTTGTGTTGTTCCGGTGTGGGCCAGTTGCGAGAGTGCTGTAGTCAAGGCGCTACATAATGGAGACAGCACGCAAGGTCGGGTGAAGGCAACTGGCTAGAAATAAGACGAATTAATCTTTTCTAACTAAACGCCTATGCCTATAAATCCCAGTTCTCTTTATTAAAAGGCGATTGCCATTTTCAAATTAGCTTCAACTCCAATTCCTGCCGTGCGCTTCGGTCAATGGAGCATTTCAAAAAGCTGTGTTTACTACTAGAAAGCGACCTATAGCAGGGATAAATTCATCCCCAACCATAATAAATCATTGAAAGAGAAAAACTAAAAAAGCTATCTTGACTGCTCAAGCGTACTCAACAAAAATGTCAAAGACTGTAATTGCATTCCGCATATATACTAGCTGTTACTCTGAAAAATTCTCAGTCAAAACTAGTTGACTTGTTTTACAGACTCGGTAAATTTACTGAATTTTAAATTGATTTTTAAAAATCAAAAAAATAGTTTCGTAATTCTACGATGTTTTTCTCTATCTTTAGTTATACTCTTAAAGGAGTAGAGATTGATTTTCGGAAATTTGATTTATGTACTTATCAAATAAAGTTCAATCCAATCACAGCTTATTAAACCAGATCCAAGAGCAACTTGAGCTAGTAGAAATCCGTAATGATAAACTTGCCAGACTCTTGTGTAGAGTTATTCCTTCTCATTGCCCATTTGAGAGAACTGTATCAATTTTAGGGCGGACGCTTTTTCACATCCCACCCTTGTGCAAGTTAAACCCTCTGTACGAACAAGTGGTGAGTCTGAGGTTTAAGTGTTTGATGTATTTAGCGGATGAATGTGGTGAAGATGTAACAAAATACTGCTAAATATAAGTTTCATCAATAAAAATCAAGTTGACAGAATCTTTTTCACAAGAAATCAGAGGTTTATTGTTGTTATGAAGCAGCCGGAAAACCTAAGCTTTTTGGGAAAACAATTAAGTTTAAATGTACCCAAATCAGACAAATAAATTTCTCGGCAAAAGTTAAATTTTAAATGTATTAATTTACATTTTTTGGCGAAATTTTAATAATGTTGCCTAAGCTGACAGCAGCATATACTTAGGCAAGAACTGTAGAATTACATAGGCCGCAGGTAGTTCCCTTGAAAATTTCAGTGTATTTTCTTATATCAATTCAGTTGTACGCTCAGTAGGATATAGCGAAATGCAGTTAGTTGTTTTCTGTAGCTACTTATATAATTGTAGCGATTTGAAGCAGAATACAACTTATAGAGAACTTTTATAACTAAGTATTGGGTCAATATAACCCCATCAAAAGCCCAGTCATTATGACTGGGTTTTTTGGTAACAACGACGGCAGTAGGCGTGCCAAAAAACAAGTTTCAGGGCAAAATAAACTCAATAAACAACAGTGATTTGACCTCAACAAAAGCACTTATTGAGTATTTATACTGGCGCAGATTCCAAAGGGCTATACAGGGCATCCGTCCTAATATGTGAGGCGAAAAAAAGATGATTTAATTTGCCGATTTGTTGCAAAATTCCTCAACCATCTGAGCCTTAACCTCTTCTAAAGGAAAACTTTCTAGTTACGTTGAAAACATCCGCGTGATGCCCTGGAGCGTGGATGAAAATAGAGCGAGCGTTGTCGTAAATTTGCTATTGCAGTGACTGCATTTTGATAGATGAGAATAACCGTTGCAATTTCTATTAATCTCTATCAGGGATTCAAACCTTGATTGACCGCGAGTTGCGATAGCTTCGGCACACTTCTGTTTCAGAGACGCTCTGCGAACGTGAACGCGGCGTAATCACGAATGTAGAAAGGGCATCGCACACTAAAAAAATGCAATCGCCAGCCAATTGAATCAGTGATAACCCTAATCATGGCATATAATACAGCAAATACGCGCACACTTCCAGAAACCTGCTTTGACAGGCTTTGCCAAGTCGAACACTCCCAATTGCTAACCCTGTACCGACAACAAGTTTTATTCTCTGCTCAAAGTATACTTTTGTTCAGAACTTCTCACTTGTGGTTAGTTCAATAACTCAAAAAAGGGAGATCCAAGAAATAAAATGCCCAACCGTATTAACAATATTGTTGCCAGAGCCGAGATATCTTGGTGCAAACGAGCGAAGGTCGTGCATCGACGGTCCTTGCATTTTATTATTGGCAAGTGCCAAAGATGGTGGACATAGCGCCCACCGTCTCAATCAAGCTGTTTAGCGTTTCACAATTAGTATTAATCAATACCGCCAAAATATCGTGATATCACATTAACATCAGGCAAAACTCATGAATAATATTGCTAATGTTCAAATTGACAGCCAGCGTTTAATATTAGTACCAATTTCACCTAGATATAGAGAAAGTATATTTCAAGAATTTACAAAAGAAATAACTGATTATACCCATGTCGTTCCTGATCCAGATATTGCCAAAACTGATGTTTTTATCAAGCAATCAATCCAAGAACTAAAAGATGGCACTAATTTAGAATTAGTGATTTTGCTAAAAGAAACTAAAGAATTTATTGGTTGTATTGGTTTACATGATCTCAATACAAATACGCCAGAACTTGGAATTTGGACAAAGAAATCTGCTCATGGTAATCATTATGGCAGAGAAGCAATATCTGCTCTCAAAGAATGGGCAGAGAACAACTTAGATTATGAATACTTGCGCTATCCAGTAGACAAGCGCAATATCCCTAGTCAAAAAATTCCTGAATCTTTGGGAGGGATCATTGCAGGAGAGTATGACAAAACCAATTTGGGCGGAAAGATATTGCATATAGTCGAATATAGACTATATAAACCAATAGTTGAAATCTAAGTTGAGAATTACCTTAAATTATTACTGTTGCCGGCTATCCAGCAGGAATACTGAGGTATCAAGTAAAGAGATTGAGACTGCACATGGTTGAATTAGCTGATTAATGCATATAATCAGGTAAAGCACCACAGAAATAGTCAAAATTCCAATTTAGATATTTATGGTGGTATTGTGGTTGTCGAGTTGAGGAGTATCATAAAATTTTCAAGTCGGGATGTCAGGTAGAAAAATATAGGCTTGCTGCTCTCGGCATGAAAGCCTTAATTGGATTCTTGAGTGTGATTGCTGTTGAACTTTTGCAGTTAACTTATCTACACCGCACTCAACCCTTAGCCCCGGCAATTGAAATTCTTAATCCCCTTGAACTCAAGATTTTAAAAGCATTCGTCTCCCAAACTCCCCAAAGTGCTAACAGTTAGCTGGGCTATTGAAGCCGTTGCTCGTCTTGGTGGCTACTTAGAACATCGAAGTAAAACACCTATTGGTATCCAGGTACTGTGGCGAGGTTGGTTAAAATTACACGACCTCTGTGAAAGTTGGCAGCTTGCAAAAGAGACTTAACGGGAAAAGTTAGTTTCTGAGATAGACTCTATTAATATTAAGATAAACAATTATTGATGATTCTCCCATAGCTATACTGCGTTATCACATCTTATTACTTATTGGTTGGCAGTCGCTTCTCACAAACTTCTTCACTATCAGCAATCCATTTTTGCTTATTGCTTCCAGGGCTGTAATAGACAGCAGTAAACCGACGCGGGTGTTGTTGAGTAATTACTTGTCGCAAAGGATTCACTTGCTTACCAGTAGTGACTGTTCCGCTCCATTCCCAGACTTTATTTTGCCATCCATTAGAACGCAAATTCACGCGATCGCCATTATCTACAAAAATAGTACGAGTAAAAGTTTGGGAGGCTGTATCGTATCCCAAAAATTCTTGAACAGTCAGGGGTGAAGGGTTGACTGGGGATGGTTGCTGCTGGGCGTATCCTACAAACCAGAAACCCTTTAAGACTCGTTGAACAGTCCAATGCAACTCAAGTTCTGGCGGGGCAGATGATGGTGTAGAGGTATCCAGTAAACGACCTCGACAAATCCAGTTCCCTTGAAAATATTCCAACTGATTTATAGGTGCTGATGATTGAGGCGAGGCTTGAGCCATCATCGAAGGCACTACTACTAAATTGATTGCTGAGATGACAATAATAATCGATGGCACTAAGGTTTGCATGATTACTTCTTTCTAAAGTCGAGATACCGTTAGTTATTAACATAAATGGCTCGTGTTCCCACATCGTCCGGTTGGGTGTTTTAGGATTATAAATTCAAGAGTGAGAAATTGCACGATCACTTGTTATGACCGAGATTATTTACCAAGTTGCTGTAAGGATTGATGGCTATATTGCTGCTGCCGATGGCAGTGTAGACTGGCTCTCTGCATTTCAAACAGAGGATAATGACTATGGCTATGCTCAGTTTTATGCCTCGATAGATGCCCTACTGATGGGGAGCCGTAAGCTAATCGGCACTTAAGTTGCATAAGCTATTGCGCCTGCAAACTGCACTATTGAAATTATGAACAAATGACTTATATCATGTTCGGCTAATCAGTTGTGATTCCATACATCTGTGCAGAAACGACAAAACCCTCTCCTGTGCCCCTCTGCTCCCCTGCCCTCCTGCGGCCTTAATGATAAGTCTTTAACCGGACACGATATTATCCCCCTTGTCCCCCTCGGCCTTAATGATCAGTCTTTCAACAAACACGATACGACGACGCTGATAATAATAGGGTTGGAAATCATGAAGAAAACAACCGAACTGGCTCAGTTTTGGCGGGTAGAGAGTTTGCAGAATCTAGAATTTATGCGTGCGACCTATGTGAATCATACTTTTCCACGCCACTCTCATGAAACTTTTGGCATTGGTATTGTTGAGCAGGGTAGTGTCAAAACTGTGCAAAGAGGAACTACTTATACCATTCCCGCAGGCAGCATTGTGTTATTTAATCCAGATGAAGTCCATGCTTGTGGTGCAGCCGATGAGGTGGGGTGGACTTACCGAATGCTTTACCCGGAGAATAGTCTGTTGCAACAAGTGATGGCAGAAATTATGAACCGAGAGCAAACTCCTTTTTTTCCCTTTGCTGCGGTTCAAGATTATGACTTAGCTCGACGACTCTGGCAGTTACATACCGCCTCCACAGAGACTGGTTCTAACCTAATGCAAGCAAGTTGCTTACTTTCCACGCTGACGCAGTTGCTAACTCGGTACACGCGAGAATGCCCAGAATTACCGATTGTCGGTTTAGAAACGCGAGCCGTGACACAGGCAAAAGATTATCTAGAGGCACACTATCACGAAAATGTTTCACTAGAACAACTAGCAGCGATCGCAAATTTACAACCCCTTCGCCTGCTCAGGGCATTTCGCAAACAGTTGGGTTTACCACCACATAAATACTTGACTCAGATCCGTATTACACGCGCTAAACACGATCTAGCCCAAGGCATACCGATTAGCACTGTTGCGATCGCTACTGGTTTTGCCGATCAAAGCCATCTCACCAGACACTTCAAACGCTTAGTAGGGACGACTCCCAGGCAGTATGCGCTCGGTTGCAAAAACGTTCAAGACAATGCTTGCCGAAACGAATTACTCTAAGAAACTGGTGTTCTTTTAGCAAACTTGCAGTAATCTTGAACGCGTTCCATTTATGTCTGTCTTCATACCTTTAGAAGAACTTTGTTCTCAAAGTTTGCCGGATTCTGATCAACCAGACTTGAGCATTGATCCCAATGTAGGAGTACAGATCATTGAAACCCTGATTTCACTTTTGGATAAATATATTTTTCCCCAAGTAGCTAAAAAAATCGCATCCCACCTCTTAACTCAATTGCAGAATGGAAATTATGCTGATATAACCAGCGCGATGAAATTAGCAGAAGTTTTGACTCAACAGATACAAACGATTAGTGATGATAAACATCTGCAAGTGTTTTATAGCTATAAACCATTACCTTCACTCAATGAGCTAGGAAAACCAACAGCACCAAAGGAACAGGAAAGAGAACACCGCTATGCCAGATGGCAAAACTTTGGGTTTTATAAAGTTGAACGATTAGCAGGCAACATTGGCTATCTTGATTTGCGGGGATTTGTCCCACCAGAACTAGCTGGAGACACTGCGATCGCCACTATGAATTTTTTGAGTAACACGGAGGCTTTGATTATTGACTTACGGCACAATGGCGGCGGTTCACCTCGTTCAGTGGCTTTGATTTCAACCTATTTATTCGATGATCAACCTGTACATTTAAATAATTTACACTGGCGAGAACAAGATGCTAACGGAGCTTATTATGAGCGGGTTCAACAATACTGGACACTGCCCTATGTTCCTGGAAAACGGTATCTCGATAAAGAAGTTTATGTATTGACCAGTTCCTTCACTTTTTCAGCCGCAGAAGAATTTGCTAATAACTTGAAGCAACTCAAACGCGCCACAATCGTTGGTGAAACAACAGGTGGAGGGGCAAATCCCGGACAATTTCAACCTTTAGATGAGCATTTTGGTGTATTTATTCCTACAGGACGTGCTGTCAATCCAGTAACGCAAACAAATTGGGAAGGCACTGGTGTGGAACCCGATGTCAAAGTTCCGGCAGAGCAAGCCCAGAAAACGGCTCACTTGGAAGCACTGAAGGGACTGCTAACTAAAACAACTGAACCCGAATTTATTGATGAGTTAAAGCAGGCGATCGCCACCTATGATCATACGACTGCTAAAAAATAGCTTTTCATTATCAAATTTGCAAGCGACCGATGCGATCGCTTATGTTGAGCATTTGAATGATCCAATGATTCACAAGACAACAGAAAATATTCCCTACCCTTATACCAAAGAACACGCACTGCATTGGATTCAACGCCATACAGATATCACTAATCAATACGGCAAGCCGCATGTATTAGCAATTCGCAATCCCCAAGCGCAACTGATTGGCTCTATCGGGATTGGGGAAATGGACGGCAGGCATCCTCATGTTGCCGAGCTTGGTTACTGGCTGGCTTCTTCCTATTGGGGACAGGGAATCATGACTCGAGCCGTTAAAGTTTTCATTGACTATGCTTTTACAGAACTCGGTTTACTCCGACTTTGGACACGAGTATTTGAGTTTAATTTGCGATCGCGTCGAGTTTTAGAGAAGAATGGCTTCCTGCTAGAAGGCATTCAACGTCAGCATCTATACCGTGATGGTAAGTTAATTGATGATTATTTGTATGGATTACTAAAAGCAGATTTAAACCGAGCAGCATAATCTCAAGCGCATCAATTGTCATCTGCAACGTCAATGATTACTCCAGCAATAGTAATTAACTTTCTTCAGTCTGGTTTCAACCCAGGTATATCAGATGTTGCTCTGATTGGTGCGGGAATGTTCTCGCAAGCATTTTCATTTAACTTTGATGGGCAACAGTTTGTCATTAGGTTAAATTCTCATCCAGAAGATTTTCTCAAAGATGCCTTTGCCTATAGGCAGTTTGCTTCATCTAAGTTACCTATTCCCAAAATGATTGAATTCGGTTGCTTTGACGAGATTCACTATTTTGCAATTACAGAATGCTGTCAAGGCATGACATTGAACGATTTAGAAGCAGGAGCTATCGAACAGACGCTACCAAGTTTATTTAACACACTGCACACTATTCACACTTTAGATAGTTCAAATTACTCAGGTTGGGGGCTAACAGATGCCTCTGGCAATGGACGTTTTGCCTCTTGGCAAGACTATTTGCTGTCTTTTTATAATCAGAAGTTTCCATTTACTTGGAAACAACTCTTTCGTGAAACATTTATGGAGCAAGAGTTGTATGAAAAAGCCCTTGTCGCTATCCAAAATAATTTACAGTTTTGCTCAACCCAGAAGTATTGGGTACATGGTGACTTTGGCTTTGATAATGTGATGTCAGATGGACAAAGGATTACAGGTGTTCTTGATTGGGCAGAATCCTTGCTAGGAGATTATGTTTACGATATTGCTTACCTAGAGTTTTGGTCTGAGAATATTTGCTACAAACAGCGATGGCTCCAATGGTTGAGGAACAGACAAATAAACTTTTCTCTTGACCATTTTGAAGAACGATTACGCTGTTATATGTTGCATATCGGATTGAAGGGATTAGCCATAGCAGCTATCCGAAATAATATGCAAGATTACACTCAGGTGAAAGCAAAAATACAAAAGATTCTTAACGCAGATTAATAACACCGTAGTATAAAGGGATAAATGCTACAACGAGTTTTACATCTAGTTCGTCACGGGCAGATTGATCTCACCACTCGCCCACCCACACCCAAGGGATGGCTGTTGACCCCACTCGGAAGAGAACAAGCGCAGCTAACAGGTTTACGTTTGAGCGCCCTTCCCATTAGTACCCTTCATTGCAGCACCTACCCACGCGCTCTAGAAACTGCACAAATCATTGCCGCACAACTCGGCAATATACCGATCAATTCTTCTGCTTTACTCTGTGAATGTGTTCCAGGTCTGCCACAACACTTCCGCGAATGGTTTGCTGCTAACCGAATTGAGCCATTAGATAAGGATAAGTATGATATTCCTGCAAACATCCGCCCCTATTTGAATATGTGGACGCATTATGTAGATTTTGAAGCAGTAGCGGCGGGAGAAATACAGTCACAGCAAGCTTTTGAGAAGTACTTTCAACCTCCAAAAGCAGGGATAACACATGAAGTGATTGTGAGTCATGGCAATTTGCTAGGTTCTTTTCTTTGCCGTTTACTTAACTTACCCATCGAGTTGTGGTTGTCCTTAGATATGTATAACTGTGCGATTAGTGAAGTGCGGATTGATGCTGATGGAACAATGCGCCTACTTTCCTTCAACGATGCTGGGCATCTTTCCTATACGATGAGAACTGATAATAACCATTTTCACTATTATGAGCCTACAAATTCTTATTGTTGAAGGCGATCGCCTCATGCAAATGAGGTGAGAGCAATTTACTGACAGCAGATAAAATACAAACGAAGTCAGTGTCGCTCAGTCGTAGCCAGAGGGTTTCCATGCAACCAAACCCGTATATAATCCATCTGTCAGCAGTTAAAATTTGCTGATGGGCATCAACTCACCTGTGAATAGAAATCCTAAAATTCAAAATCCAAAATGGTATAAGTTACCCAAACAGAGAAACCTATGTCAGGAATGACAACCAAACCTGACACAGGAATAATCAGGAGCATGAACTCTAAAATCAGATTGCCTCAGATGATGCTGACTCTACATCGCCCGATCAGTTATTTCTCTTGCGGGGTAGGTGCAATTGGAGGTTCTGTCACCATTGAACGTGCGATTTTTAGCAAATCGTTTTGAGAAACTACAGCCTCTATTGCACCGATTACATATCGAACACCATCTTGTTCCCAGGTGATTAACCGATTGGTACTGCGTCCCTGTCCCCTGGTGAATGTATAGCCTTGAATGCCATTACCAATATCAATAGGAGTCAAGTTATCGCTTTGAAGTTGCCAACCTTGAAAATCTTGAGGAAAGATACCTAACCCGCCGATTGTGCAATGATTTGGAGCTTTTGATTTACCACAATCGGGAGTCGTCCCAAACATAATCCTTAACCCCTGTTTGTTGGAATCTAGATAAGGGTACAACTGGGTTGAACCATCGGGAAGGCTTGCTGGCAAACGAACGAGTAAATCTTTGGGTAACTTGTGGTGAATATCGTTTAACAACGGTCTGATAACGGGAGCAGGTTCTGCGATCGCAGGCGCGCTCCATAGCAATAGCCCAACCCCAATCCCCATTGTTTCTATCAAACATTTCAACCATTGATTTCGCATCGATTATTCTCCTTTTACACACTAAAAATGCATATTAAATTGTAGATACGGCAGTTTTAAACAACATTTTCATATTTACAGTTGCTAGTTAATCTCATGCTTTTAAGCATAACTAGCTTAATTTTTTTCATCTACTAATGAGCATTAGTAAATTCATTAATAAATTTAACCTTTGTTAAAATTACTGACAAAGTTATGTGCTTTAATAAAAGGTGTTGAATCTAGCATTATTAGATTTTTTGGTTTAATCTATGGCATCGCACATATTGCCTGAACCAGAGGAGTTTAAAGAGGCAGCAGATTTCTGGAATTTGGATAAGTTATATGTTGATTTGGCCTCTGCCAAGAAAAAGGGGTTAACTCCTACCGAAAAAAGATTGTTAAGAGCTTTATTATGTGGTTACAGCCCTGCTGAAATAGCAGATAAAGTCTACAAAACACAAAATGCTAATGCAGTTAGAGTAACTTTATCTAATAGTTTATATAGATATGTTGAAGATTTATTTACTAGCTTAGGTCAAGAAAATTTTAAAATTAAAAGTTGGAATCGTATTCCTTACTACTTAGAAAAATTCGGTTATAAAAAATCTTTTTATCTTCATCAAACTGTAAGAAATAAATATCACGATTGGGGAGAAGCAAATGATGTTAGTGTATTTTATGGACGTAATGCGGATATAGCGCAGCTAAAGCATTGGATTGTTGGTGAAAGATGTCGTTTGCTTGCACTATTAGGTATTGGTGGTATTGGCAAATCTACCCTAGCAGTTAAATTAGCTCAACAAATCCAAGATGAATTTGAATATATCATCTGGTTAAGCCTCCGCAATGCTCCAATGATAGAAGACGTTTTAACGCATTTAATTAAATTTATTTCTCAGCATCAAGTAAATCATTTACCAACAAATCCCGCAAAACTGATATCAAGTTTATTAGAACTTCTTAGTTCTCGGCGCTGCTTAATTATCTTAGATAATGTTGAAACAATTTTGAGTAGTGCTATTGGTACAGGTGATTATCTTTCAGGTTATGAGGGATATGGTGAATTATTCCAGCGTGTTGGAGAAGTACCTCATCAAAGTTGCTTGATATTAACTAGTCGAGAGAAACCTAAACAAGTCGCTTCCCTGGAAGGGAAAACTTTTCCTGTGCGCTCATTTCAATTATCAGGTTTAAAAGTTACTGAGGCACAACAAATATTCAAAGCTAAAGGAGAGTTTGATGCTACAGAGGAAGAATGGCAAAAAATAACTCATCTTTATTCTGGTAATCCCTTAGCATTAAAGATTATTTCCACCACTATTCAAGATTTATTTGCTAGTAATATTTCTGATTTCCTTGCCCAAGGCACAGCAGTATTTGGAGATATTTCTAATTTATTAAAACAGCAGTTTAATCGCTTGTCTCAATTAGAAAAAGAGGTAATGTATTGGTTGGCGATTAATCGAGAAGCTGTGACGATTACAGAAATACAAGCAGATATAGTTTCACCTGTAACACTGCCAAAGTTATTAGAAGCACTAGATTCTCTATCACGGCGTTATTTAATTGAGGTAAGTAAATATGCTAAAAATTCTGCGTCTAAAATTACTCAACAGCCAGTAGTAATGGAGTATGTTAATACTTGTATAATTGAACAAATTTATAATGAAATAGCTAATAATAAAATCAATTTTTTGAATAGCCATGCTCTGATGAAAGCTACAAGCGATGATTATATTAGAAGTATACAGCAACGTTTGATTATTCAGGAAATAGTCACACGCTTGCACCAAAAATTCGTTACTAGGAATAAAATCGAAAATCACTTCAAAAATTTACTAGCTCAACAGCAACAGCAATCTCCATTAGAACCAGGATATTTAATAGGAAATATTATTAATATTTTATGTTATTTAAAAGTTGATTTGAGTGGATATGATTTTTCATATTTAACTGTTTGGCAGGCGTATTTGGCAGGAATTAATTTACAAAATGTAAATTTTTCTCGTGCTGATTTAGCAAAATCTAGTTTTATCCAAACTAATAGTTACATGAGTGCGATCGCCTTTAGTCCAGATGGTAAAATTTTGGCTATTGGTGATGGTAATGGCAAAATTTGTCTCTGGCAGATTGCAGATAATCAACAACTGATGCTAATTAAAGCACATCAAGGTTGGATGCGCTGTCTAGCTTTTAGTCCAGATGGCAAACTAGTAGTTAGTGGAGGTTCTGACTGTTTATTATCTTGTTTTGATACAATTAACGGTCGGCGTGTACAAACTTTTTCAGGACATACACAACCATTAATCACTGTGACTTTTATTAATGAAGGTCAGCAAATAGTTAGTATTGCTTCAGATAAAACATACAAAATCTGGAACATCGCTGATGGTCGTTGCGTTAGGAGTATATCTGCAAACAATGAAAAAATCACCGCCATTGCTTTAAGCCCTGATGGTAAAACATTAGCCACAGCTAGTTTAGACCAAACAATCAAGTTGTTGGATACGACTAGTGGTAATCTTACTACATTTAGAACCGATCATAGTTGTCAGATTACCGCCTTAGCTTTTAATCTGGATGGACGTATATTAGCTATCGGTGGTGCTAATGCGGATGCTACTATTCATCTATGGGATATTTCTCATAAAAATTGCTTAATCAAAAGCAGTGGTCACACCCTATCAATTAAGTCTATTGCATTTAGTCCTGATGGGAAAACTTTCGCCAGCAGCAGTCGTGACCAAACAGTTAGATTATGGAATATATTTAATGGTGAATGCTGTCAAATTTTGCAAGGTCACTCCGATGAAGTTTTAGCAATTACCTTTAGTCCTGATGGTCAAAACTTGGTTAGTTTAAGTACTGATGAAACAATTAAACTTTGGGATATAAGTAAAGGTCAAGTTTTACGAACTTGGTATGGATATTCTCAACCAATTAATTCAGTTAGTTTTAGTTTTGATGGAAAGTTAATTGCCAGTGGTCATCATGACCAGAAAATTAGATTGTGGAATGTGAGTACAGGAGAAGTTGTAAGTACATTAGTAGGTCATCAGAATTCAATTGCATCTGTAGCATTGAGTCCCGACGGTAAGATGTTAGCGAGTGGTAGCGAAGATGAAACAGCTAAGTTGTGGGATATTGCTACAGCAGAGATATTACAAACTTGGTATTTACCGGGTCGAGAAATCTGGTCAATTAACTTCAGTCCAGATGGCAAAACTTTAGCGGTTGGTTGTGATGGTATTACTTTAGCTAACAATATTGACCATGATGAAGTAAGATTATGGGATTTAGCTTCTCCTGAGTGTGAAAGAATTTTTGCGGGACACAATAGTGCTGTTTATTCAGTAGAGTTTAGTCATGATGGCAAGATTTTAGCTACTGGTAGTACCGACTTAACTCTAAAGTTATGGAATATAGCAACTGGTGAAATTCTCCACTCACTAACAGGACATCAAAGTGCAGTATTATCAGTGAAGTTTAGCCCTGATAATAAAACTATAGCCAGTGCCAGCATTGATGGCACAATTAGGTTTTGGAATGTGGAGACAGGAGAATGTAGGGAAGTTATTATTAAACACTATCGGGGAATTTGCGCGATCGCATTCAGCCCTGATGGTAAAACTATAGCTAGTGCAGGCTGTGATTCTACAATAAAACTTTGGTCAATCAGTACAGGAGATTGTCTGCAAACCTTACAAGGTCATAGCAAAGATGTTTATAGTGTCGCTTTTAGCCCGGATGGTCAATTACTTGCTAGTAGTAGTGGTGATGGCACTATTAAAATCTGGGATATTTTCACAAGTACGTGTATTAGAACTATAAGATGCGATCGCCCCTACGAAGGGATGAAAATCACTGATGTTACAGGTGTAACCCCAGCAGTAATAGCCACCTTAAAAAGTTTAGGCGCAGTCAGTTAATGGCAGTGGAAAACTAGAAATATAGCGCGATCTGACTTATATCGTGTCCGGTTAAAGACTTATGATTAAGGCCGCAGGGGACAGAAGAATTTTAAATTTTGGATTTTGGATTGATGGCAAATCTAAAATCTAAAATCCCAAATCTAAAATTGAATGGGCAGGGGAGAGAGTTTTGCCACTGCACAGATGCACGTTTATCACAACTGATCAGCCGGACATAATATTAGTGAATGTTAGAGTTTGATTTTAGTTAATTTGTGCTTACGTCTGCATATCATTCCTATTGCAAATAATGAGAAGAATCCCCCTAGAACCTTAGCTTGAGTTTGTTTCACAATAAAAGCTCGATAATTCACTTGTTTTCTATAGTTGTAGGCTAAACAATCAATAGGTGGATAATTATCATTTTTGAGATATTTGTCAAAGAAAGCTAAGTGATAAGCTTTGATAATTTTGTTTGCTTCAGCCGGGTCAATTATGCGTAATTGTCCTTGAATCTGTTGTGAAAATAGTTTTAATAATAAAGGTAGATCAGCAAAATCTTGGTGTTCTGAACCCTTAATTGAAACATCGTAACCATCATTTTTTAGCTTTCGCCAAATTGCATCAATCTCTTTATTTGATGAATCAGGAAAGGGTTGATGCAGCAGCATAAAAGGTTGATTCAGTTTCTGCGCTAAAATGATCTCAGGTTGCCAACCATCCATCCCAATTCCAGCTTTTAATCGCTGCTCACGGCTAAGTGCCAGCATAGAAGTTTGCCCGCCCAGAGAGTGGCCAGTAATACCAACTTTTTGCAAATCTAAGCGTCCCGTCAAAATACCTTTAGGGTCACTAGTATTAATTTTTTGCAGTTCATCAAGTAAAAAGCTGACATCGGCAGCACGAATATTTACAAGTAAGTCTACAGTGCGCTTAAATTTGTTTGGATCTGTTGATGACAAATCCGCCAGAATTTGCGGATCTGCATAAATAGTCTGATCTGAAAACACAGTAACAGCAGCATCGTAAGTATGAAAAATATTAACCACTATATAGCCGTGACTAGCTAGTTCTTCCCCCAAAGTAGTGTGTAGCTCAGGAAACCCTGCGCTACCTTGATGAGATAAAAAAATGACGGGATAACTGAATTTTTGAGAAGCAAGAGGCGCGTTAGGAATCGCATGAGTACGAATTACGCTAATTAAATGAGAGAAGTTTTTAGCAATATCTGGTGGTACATTGGGCAAATTTTTGACTAACTCAGCAGCAAATTGTACTGCCTCAGATTCCATGTAAGGCGCGGGTGTTTTTCCTGGAGATACTTTAGCGGGATACCATATTTGAGCTTTAAGCCGCCGCTTATCTATCAAATTATTTGTAGTAATAACTTCATCTCGATTAAAATCGGTGAATTCGTAAGTAACTGTGCCTACTTGGTATTTTCCTGTTAAGTTTGGTAATTTAATAGTAAGTTGTTTGTTTGAACTGATTTTTTCAAACTTTAAGAATTTATTGGTATGTGTATTAGCTAACGTATTTATAGAATTACTACCAATAAAAAGCGTAATGATTGTAATAGCCAAAAAAACTTGATTTAAAAAAATAATTGGCTGAGAAAGAAGTTGCTTTTTGCAAAAAGTTTTCTTTATTGTTTGCTGAAACATATTCATTTGCACCATTGCTAGATTCATTGTGTAAAAGTTATAGCAGTCGAAACATAGATAATCGCAAAGACTAATTATCAAGCATGGACACTGAGCGACTTTAAAGTCTGTCCCCTGTTCCCTGCTATAAATGGCAACTACTGGGTAATTACTTTTAAATTTACGTAACTATTTCACTAAAGTTATTCAAATATAAGCAATTACCAGCAATGGTATTAACTATATCTAAAATAAAAATTATTTATCAGCTAATGGGCATTAGCAAATTCATTAGTAAGCATAACTGATATCTTGCATCTACCGAGATAAACACTGGATGTTTAAACGATGCTTTAGAAGAACTGGGTAATATAGCCAAGACTTACGCACTTGAACAAAAAGATACCCAACTTTTTTAAAAGTCGGATATCGAAGAGCTTACTAACTTTTATATTGCTCTGGGGGAATATGCGATCGCCCTGTAATAGCTTCAATAACAGAATTATCGGGTGCGTAGATGCTCTTAGCGGCTTGTCGCAGACATCGCTCCGCTCGGTCACTGCCTGCTGACTGTTGACTAATGACCAATGACCGATGACCATCAAGCAGTAACCACAGCTTTCTTAGAGAATGCCCCCGCTTTCTTGAGTGCCGCGGCCGGATTCGGGTGTGCGAAAAACTCATCAATTGCTCCCTTTAACTCCGCAGCCACCGCAGGATCGTGACAGGCGTAAACGTAGACTGGTTGTTGAGTGCCGTTTACTAATCGGTTTTCTTGGCGATCACCCAGATGTGGGTAAAATGTCCTTGTTTTTTTTGTTCCAGAACCAAGACGCACCAGACGGTCTCTTAGAGAAAAGCTATCCGTGAATACTTGCTCTACATGAATCGCTGCCCCCAAGAATCACTGGGACTTTCTTGCCCATAATTTAAAGCGATCGCTACCGGACAGGGAATACGCTCGCTCCTGCCACAAATGGCAGTAACCCGAATGGCACGCTTGTTAAGGAAAATCAGGCGTTGCATGATGGAGTATGAATTTTGGGTGCTGGAATATGAATTGTCCAAGTTATGATGCCAGCCATATCCGTAAAAACGGGAGAAAAAATGGTAAGCAGAATTACATATGTGTGGGCTGTGGTCGCCAGTTTATTGATAACTACGAACCCTCAAGAACTTACAGCAATGAGATCAAGGAAGAATGCTTAAAAATGTATCTCTCTTGTCTTGGGTTTTAGAGGCATTGAACGTGTAAAAGGGGTTCATCATACGACGATCATCACTTGGGTCAGGCAATTGTCTTTGATGCAGTTTCATGGAAGCGATGCCTACGGCGGTAAACTACGCCGATAAAGTTCATCGCAAAGAGCGATCGCAGTGTGGAAAAAACTTATAAACACTCTCCCTTTTCCCCCTTGGCCCCAACCGACCAATGTAAGACAACCTTAAATCAATTTTGTCCAATAATCTTTGAGCGATCGCGTGAAAAATCATGCAACAGTGCCATCAATGCCGGAACCACAGTCGGGGTGAGGATTGTGGAAAACGCTAAACCTCCGGTTAAGGCAATTCCTAGACCTTGATACAGTTCAGATCCCTGTCCTGGAAAGATTGCCAAGGGAACCATGCCTAGAATGCTCGTACCTGCTGACATAAAAATAGGACGGAGGCGATCGCGTGTCGCATTGTAGAGCGATTCATCGTACTTTTGCCCCTCCTCCTGAAGCTGTAGCACTCGCTCCACAATCAAGATAGCGTTATTCACCACTACTCCAGTCAAAATCAAAAACCCCAATCCGGTAATCATATCCAAAGGCACAATCACACCAGGAATCCAGTTGGCAACAACCAGACTTAGCAATGCTCCTGTCAATCCCATTGGTACTGTTGCCATAATCACCAGTGGATAGAGGAATGAACGATACAGGGCAACCAGTAGCAAATAGGTGATAATCACCGAAAATACAAAAGCAGAGGCGAGTTGTCCGACGGTTTCCGAAAGGCGATCCGCAGATCCAGCCAGTTCCACGCGAAATGCCGGCGGCAATTTGGTTCGTAATGGTGCGAGGATTTGATTTTCAGTTTGATTGACAAGTTTTCCTAATGGTGCATCTGGAGTCAAGCTCACCGTTAGAGTAGTAGAACGTTCTAAATCCACATGATTAATCACACCGGGCCCGGTTGTTTCGCGAACAGTTGCCACATCTGCAAGCTGAACTTGTCCCCCTTGAAAGCTAGTCATTGATTGCTGACTATTCCCTGCTTGCTGCGCTTGAGGAATTTGAGAACTGTACAGCGACAACTGGCGCAACTGTTCAGGTGTTTTGACAAAGATATTTTGCAACTGTACAGTAACATCCAGTTCTTCTTTACCATCCACAAACTCAGAGGCAAAGCGTCCTCCCAGCGCCGCTTCGACCATCGCCCCAACCTCCGATTCTGACAAACCGACTTCGGAAAGTCGCACACGGTTAGGAATGACTTGCAGTTGGGGAGCGCCGTTAATAGAGTTAGAGCGAGCATTCGCAACTCCCGGCAAGGCTGAGATTTGTTGAGTCAACTGTTGCTCTAGCTCCCCAAGTTGTTTCAGGTCTGGCCCAATGATCTGCACCTCAAAGGATTTACCCGGGTCATTGAAGATGGGAAACCGGATTGGAAACATGAATTTGTAGCCTGGATAACCAAAGCTTTTACCAGCCAAGCGTTCTACCATCTGGGCTAGCCCGCTACCCGTCGCTGATTCTGGCTTGAGGCTGATGCCAATCCCGCGAAACTGCGGAAAGTTGACAAAAAATGTGTTGGCGATTTCAGATTGCTCTTTCAGGAATCCTCTGGGAGGTGCAGACAGTTTGACTGCCTCTGGGACACTGGTTCCGGGAAACGTCTCGGTCAACCAAAACACAAAATTGAGGTTGCCTTCTGGTAAATAGTCCGCTGGAGGCAGCAAGACAATACTGGAAGCTAGCAAAACAATCGGAATAGAGAGCAATGCAAGTCTGCGCTTGAGCCGACGCGGGCCTAGCGCCCAACCTACCGTTGCCAATAAAAAGCTTTCTAACTTGCTTTGCAGCCGTCGAAACCCGAACGAAGTCTGCATGATTGATCGCTCTAGCCAGTTGCCGCTACTTTGTAGTTGGGAATCGCTGGCGTTTCCTAATTGGAACGTTTGCTGTGCTTCTGCTGGGTTGAGAAACAGACTCGCTAACATTGGTAGCAACGTCAATGATGCAAACATTGATAATACAGCAGCAGCCGTAATTGTAATTGCCATATCGACAAACAACTGTGCGACTTCGCCTGTCACCAGCACCAGGGGCGCAAATACTGCCACGTTTGCCAATGTTGCCGCCAAGATTGCCCCGCCGACTTCTTGCGTCCCATCAATCGCCGCTTGCAGGCGACTTTTACCCTGCTGCATGTGGGTAAAGATGTTTTCAATGACGACGATCGCGTTATCGACCACCATCCCCGCCGCAAATCCCAATGCTGCCAAACTGATGATGTTGAGCGATCGCCCCAGCACTGCACTGACGATGAACACCACGATCATCGCAATCGGAATGCTAATGGCAACAACAACAACGGTGCGGAGTGAACCCAAAAACAGTAGCAATACTGCGATCGCCAACACTCCACCTGTAATTAAATCACCCCGGACGTTAGACACCGACTGGTCAATGTACGTGCTTTCATCGTAAAGAATCTCAAACTCAACTCCTTCCCCCTGGCGATCAAATTGCCTTGCCAAATTCGCTAATGCAGCGCGGACTCCCCTAGAGACTTGCGGCACATTCGCGCCTACCCGACGGATGATGCCAATTCCGGCAGAGGGAGCATCGTTGAACAGAAAGGCGCTGTCCTGGAACTTGCGCCCCATTTCCACCTCAGCGACATCCCCCAGATATACTGTTCCTGCGTCGTTGCGCCGCAGGACAAAGGTTTTGAGTTGATCTAACTCTTGCGCTCGGTTGACCGTCCGCACCTGATATTCGCGTTTTCCTAGCACCAAGGGCCCGCCCCGAATATCACGATTGTTGGTTCTTAGGGTGTCGGTGATATCGGTGAGGGTAAGATTGCGATCCGATAAGGCTTTCGGATCGACTAATACCTCAACTTCCCGCTCCTGTCCGCCGACAATAAAAAATCGACTCGTCCCTTCGACTCGTCGCAGTGCGGGTTCAATCACTTCCTCAATCAGGTCGCGGTAGCGGTTAGAGTCAGTCTGATAACCGGGTTTGGGCTTCAGTACGATCCACATCATCGGGTTATTGTTGCCGCTAGCAACCTGGACATCAGACTCGCCCGCTTCCTCTGGTAGTTCTTCTAGCTGCTGTAATTTGTTCAGCAGATTGACTAGGCGGGCATCGACATCAGTACCCCAGTCAAACTTGATCGTGATGGTGCTAATCCCTGATAAACTTTGGCTAGTAATTTCCTCAACGCCCTCGATTTCCTCCAGCACATCTTCAATTGGGCGAGTGATCAAATCTTCTACTTCTGCTGGGGCTGCACCGATGTAGGGAGTGGTAATCGTAATTTCTGGGCGATCGCCTCCTGGTTGCAGTTCCAAAGGCAACCTGAACAGGGCAATCAACCCGAACATCGTCAACAGGCAGAATAAAACAAAGGTGCCATGTCGCCAACGGACAGAGGTTTCAATGAAGTTCATGATTCTGGCCTCGTGTTTTGTTCAGCAATCTGCACTGGCGCTCCATGCATCAGCGCTTCACCACCCCGCACCACAACGGGTTGCCCGACTTGCAATTGACTGCTAGAAATCGCCATTGTTTCGCCCATGTCAACGACTAGTTTCACGGGTATTTGGGCTGCTTTGCCATTGGCAACGGTGTAAACCAGCCAATTGTCATCGCGCTGCACCAAAGCATCGCGGGGGACGACAAAGCTATTCGGCTCAACCTGCAACTGTAGCTCTGCGGCGATCGCCATTTTGGGCAATAAATTCTGGGGTGGATTCTGCAATCGCACCCTTACCATTTGCCGCCGTGATGCTGCATTAGCCGCCGGAACCACACCGCTAATTGTGGCGCGTTTTTGCCAGTTGGGAATCGCACGGGCAGTTAGTTCTACAGGTAAACCAGGGGTAATACTGCCGCTGAGTTGCTCTGGTAATTCCAAAAAGACATCTAACTCGTTGCTATTCACCAGAGTTAGCACTGGATCGCGACTCTCGACCAAATCCCCCACACTCACTTCGCGTGATCGCACAATTCCCGCTGCCGGAGCTTTAACTTCTGTCCGCGCCAAAGTAAGTTGTGCCTGATTAACCGCAGATACGGCGGCGGCGACGCTAGCTTTTTGAGCCGCAATTTCTTCACGGGTAGGGCCAGCTGTGGCTTCCGCTAGGGCTGCTTCTACTTTCAAGCGTTCGGCTCTTGTCGCATCTACCGTAGCCCTTTCCTCTAATAGCGCCCTCTCGCTGATTGCCCCTGCTGCCACTAACTCTTGATAACGTTTAAGGTTCTGCTGTGCTTCCCGTTCTCGTGCTTGCACAGAGCGAAGTTCCGCTCGACGCTGGGCAATAATTTCCGGTCGGGTGCCTACTTCCAAACGTGCCAGTTCGCTGCGCGCCTGGGCCAGCTTTGCTTGTGCTTCTGCCAATGCTAGCTGCTGATCCGCATCGTCTAACGTGGCGATCGTCATTCCCGGCTTAACGCGATCGCCCACCTCTACCAAAACCCTCTCGACTGTCCCGGCAGTTTGGGTGCGGAGTGTGGCACTTTTACTGGCCTCTACTTGTCCTAATAACTGGATGCGTCTAATACCTTCACCTCGTTTCAGAGCAACGGTTTCTACTGTTGTTGGCGGAAATCCTTGAGCCATTTGCGAAGATGCTGAGTTGCTGATAGGAGTAACTGTCCGCCAAACTACCACACCGCCACCCACTACTAGCAGAAGTGTTAGCAGTCCAAGTTGTACTCGGCGAGATGGCACTGAAGGTTTTGATGATGAACCCTGGGATTGAGAAGTTTTCATAGTGAACGAAGCAGCTAAGATTAGTTGCGGGGTATGGGTTCTATTCGTTGAGAGGGTGCTTGTGCATCACGTAGGTTATTGAGCATGACTTTGGCATGAACAGCCCAGTCAGGAAACTCTGATAATAATGCATAAACCCAAACAATCGCGTGAAGTTGTCGCATCTTGATGTATGGCTCCAGTACAGTAGAGTCAGGTGCGTTGGGATAAGCTGATTTCCCTGCGTCATCAAGGTTGATCAAGTCCCAGGCGACGTGCCCCCTGCAAGTGTCCTCAAAGTCGTTCCACAGCCATCCTTCTGCTGTGGGGATTAAATTTAAAGCATTGGCATCTCCATGCAATGGTTGTAGTTGATCGGTTGTTAACTGCGGCAATAAGCGATCATAAGTCTCTTGCAGCAATGTTAAATCACTTGTAGTTAGAATATTGCCTGCCTGTTTTAGCCGTTCCAGCCCGCGGGGAATATCGTTTAGGGGTGGTGCTAATAAAGGTAGATCGTCAGGGTAATCGTGCAGCAGGGCGTGTAATTCAGCCAGCATTCGGCCGATGATTTTAGGATCTGGCAGGCTATCAGATATAGGTTGGACATAGTGCCAGAAGGTCATAAACAATCCGTCATGCTGATGCGGGATTGCTGGTAAGTGATCGCTGGGTGCAATCACTGGAGCAACCTGTGAAGCTAGAAACTTAGCCACAGAAATTTCCCGTGCCAGCCAGGATTCGATTGGAGAACGGAGTACAGCAGTGACGGTACTGACACGAGCAACAATCGGTGCAGGATGTAAATAAACCCGCACTGAATAAGCATTATTCAGCACTTGGGGAGCCTCAACCTTTACACCGTAGGCAGAAGCAACCGATACAGCTGCTGCGACTGCCCGTGCTGTGAGTGCGGTGCGGTTTGCATTGTCAGGTGACATGATGAAGATTTTGTGGTTTGTAGCGTGTGACTCATAAGTAGTTGAACAAAATTAAATTCATTCGTGGAGACAGAAAACAACGAACAGGACGAAAATCTGTATGATTAATTCTATTTAAGTATTTAGCAAGCAAAGTATCTTTTTAAACTATACTACAAAAGCTACAAATGTAGTTTGACAGTTAAATCTGCCCATTGAGTCTATCTAAAGAATGGTTTTTTCTAGTTCTGTGCTGTATTCATCTCATGGCGTTCGATGATATCAAATAAGTGATTTTTGCTTGATTTCTAAGGTCGAGTCACCAATTCTAAGGGTTGATACTTGATGTAGAGGGATATGCAGGCTATGAATAGAGAACATGATATTTCCCCTATTTGATAGAGTTTTGCCACAGTGCTTCTTAGGGTAGCAATTGCCTCCTTCTTCCGCTTCACCCAATCAGGTGAAGCAGAAATTTATGTATATTGTTCTCTGCAAATTTTCTTGTGTTCAAAGATTTCGCTACACAGGAAAAAGCAGCGATCGCGTTCATTGCCATTCAATATTTGCTGCTATCCTTTGTAAGAGTGTTATGCCATTGATTGGAGGAGTTCTTCAAGACAGTTGAGAGTCTCGCCCAGTCCCTCTTCCATACCAGATTGGAGATGCCCATCCCGCTGCTCTCTTGACTGGTGTTGGATGTGAATATGCAGCGTTGTTTTTCCGTCAATTTCAGTCAGGGTTAGCGTATTCAAGTGGTCGCTATTGGGGACTGGTTTATAGATTTCGGTACTAACCAATCGTTCTGGTGGCACAATTTCACGATATTCTCCTGAAAATGCGTGTTCAATGCTGTTTTTGGAGTCATGTAAGACATAGCGCCAAGCACCACCCACGCGCAGTTCGATTTCGCAAACAGTCATTGTCATACTGCTACAACCCCCAAACCAGCGCTGAACGTGTTCGGGTTGAGTCCAGGCCTCAAAGACAAGTCTGCGCGGAGCATTAAAGACGCGAGTCACGACGATTTCCCGATCTGATGGCAATGTTATTGTGAAACCATTCTGCTGCTGTTGGACTTGCTTCGCCAGAAATTCGTCAAGGCAATCGAAACTGGAGTTCCACCCAGCAACAACACCCATCTCTTCGTGCTTGCGGCGATCGCTAGCAGATTCATGCACAATCTGAAGTGTGAGTGAACACGTTCGTGTTGAGGTGATTGAAAGGATATCGAAAACATTTGAGCGATTGCCGAAACGATGGATTGTAGAACGCACATTTGGGTGGCTCAATCGATTTCGGCGTTTGAGTAAGGATTATGAGTTGTACACAGAGTTAAGTGAAGCAATGATTTATGGCTCATTGATTCGTCTGATGGTCAAGCGTATGGCATCTTAAGCTTTTATTTACGAATCAGCTCTTAATACAAATGTTTCCCCATCCAAACGGAAAAGGGAAACAAATAAAATAGCTGATGAAACTGGTTGGCGCTAGATATAAATTTATCCAATGCTTCAAAGGCTAATAATTTATAGAAGTCCAACTGTATTTTGGTTAAGACAGTTTCAAAATAGCAAAATTCAGAATCCTAAATTTTTCCTAAATTAAGCTTTGATATTTTCTAGTTTCTCATTTTTGCTATTCTTCCGTGTCAACAAGCCAGCAATTCCAAAAGCCATAACACCAACGATAGTACCTGGTTCAGGAACGCTTTGGGAGATAGGACTGCTATTTACGTAGCTATCACTAGCTCCTCCTGGAAGACTGCCAACATGAATACCTACTTGCAAGGTACGCGCATTTAGAGCAGCAATAACATTATTATAATTAGCAGTGAAACTAACGCCTAAAGTTTCACCTGGTTGCAATGAATTGCTGTTTTTTCCAGATTTTCCTCCGCCAAAAGTTGTACCATCCCATCCGAGAATATTATTACTTTGTGATAAATTTTGGGGATTGCCATTGAAGTTTACAGTACCAACATTGCCCACATTGACCATCATATTAGACAAAAGTCCAGATACACTATTGTCAATGCTGAACGCAAACTGTTTAAGGGCATGCTCAACAGAACCTGTGTTAGAAAATTGGAACAGAACTGTATCGCTGCTACTTTGAATCACATCAAATGAGAAGTTGGAATTGTAAGCATCGCCAACTGTATCACCACCAGCGATATTGCTAAAACCAAAAGTCACAGCAGAAGCTGGCATAGAAGTCGTAGCCAGGACAACAGATGTTGTGATCAAAAAAGCAGGAATTAATGATGCAACCTTCATTTTAAGCAAAGAATTATAAACCTATGTATTGAAAGTAAGGTTTATAACCAGGTAAAGCAACTGTATATATGCTATCTTTTCGCTTTATGTTAATTATACTGAAAATTTAATCTTTTAAATAAACCATTTAAATAATAGATATTTCTATTATTTTTGTATATAAAATTAAGCCCAAACACGGTAATTTGTTTACATTATAAGGATTTTAAGATTTTATATAAATAAATATATAAACTAAAACTTAATAGCTATTTATAGATCCAATATAAAAATACAGTAAAAAAAGATTAAACTTTTATAGTTAACTTAGTAATCATACTGAAAAATATTAGCTCTCAAATTAAAATTTTAAGTAATTTCCAGCGAGAGATAATAATTAAATAACCTACGAATACCAGAGTTTACCGAAATCCATCTTTTATGTAATATTTGATGAGAATAATTATTTAAAGCGATCGCACCATTAAAATAAAAACAAAAAAAAGGGATAGTTGTCTCCATCCCTTTTGCCAAAGCAAAATTTATCTTGAGTCGATAAAATTAGAAAAGTCTAAAAATAAACGGATAACGAAACGGTTCATCTGGCTGAGTGAGACAATGATAAATTGCCCAAATTGTCAATCCCCAGTGCAGTGCAAAGCCCAAAGCAACAACGGGAAAAAATAAAATTCCGCCAATACCAAAAGTAAGCCAAGATAAAATTCCTAGTGGGACACCAATTAAAGTTGCCCAGAACCAAACATTGAAGTGAAAATTAATCGATTCTTTGGCGTTACTTTTAACAACTGGGTCGTCGTAAAGTAAATTTATGGCTATTGGAACTCCAATCGAAAACAATGCTGTACTAAAGAAAATCGCCCCATGACACAGAGAGGATAGCAATTTACGCTTATCAGAATCGTATGTAACTTGCATCCTGGTGGCTCCTCCACTTGCTTTATAGTTTTGATTGTAACGGTCAATTAATAACTTTAGTATTGCAGTTTACCGTACTCCAGACGTTTTGTGGCTTTACCTTGAGATAGATTAACTTTGACTGCGAATTGCCACCTATAGCTCATGAGGTTTACCGAACCCCCACAATAGAATTAAAATTGGCAGTAAACAAGCGTAAATCTCTTACTTGCTTGCTGGGGGTGAATATCTCAACTTAGCACCAGCAGCCTGAGAAACAGCTAAAACCAGATTTCGTATTAGACGGAGAGTTTAAGTTAATATCCTGTATGGTAAAAATCTTGGTTGTGATACAACTAACATGAAAGTATCAAGTAGGGTAGGCGATGCTAACCCTACGAATTATTTTATCAAGGTGGTAGAAAATGGGTCGCTTAAATCCCTACACGCTACAAATGCAGATTACTCGCATGTTTGAGCAAGGGCAATCATTCTTCGCCACAACCAAGGTACAAGAATGGTTGAAAGAACGCAATCATGATCCACTAGACTATGACATTATCTTCCATAAAAAACCGGCTCCCCCTGGTTCTAAAGAAGTAATGGTAGTGGAAATTGAATTACGTCGCAAAGATGGACAGCCTGTAGATCCTTGGTTGCAAGAACAAGCCAACCTTCATGCCTAATTTTGCTAGATTACAGGCATTTTACAGACCTAAAATGTTTAACTTAGATTCACATTAATTTAACATATTTTATTAAAAAAGGGTGTTCTAATTGCGGAATACTCTTTTTTATTCTTGAAGCTATAGGACTCATATTTGATTTTTGAACAAAATTCAGTACACCTTTATTCCTTCTTCCCAGTCCCCAGTCCCCAATCCCCAGTCCCTTACCTCTACGAGTGATTCAGAAATCAAATCGGATTGCTATATAATACATGTTTTGTTTAAGCAATAACATGAAATCTAACCGCTTTTGGGTCATGGCTTTTTGGTTTTACTTAGGAATACTGATGACAATCATTATTTCTGCTTACATGAAAATTTTACCCGTCAAAAATTCAGTTATTCCATTTTATGACACAATTGGGCATTTTATATTAATAGGTATAGGAGCTTTTTTAAGTCATTTGGCACTCAAGAAGCGGGCAATTATTTTTTTTAGTATTCCTATTCCTCTAGCAGCAATTTTAGTTAGCCTGTTCACTGTGACTGAAGAATTTCTCCAAAAATTTTCACCCAACCGGACATTTGATTTAGTTGACTTAACTGCTGACCTCTGCGGTATAGTTTTATTTACTTGGTTAGCACAAAAAAAATCTCTGAAAAATTCTTAAGCAAACCTTGATTTATAAATTAATCTGATTTTGGCATCTGTTAATTATCCAAAATCACCCAACCAGGTGAGTCCACTGGCTGAGGTCAATTTTTCATAGCAAATTGTAATCTGAGATAAGCAAGAGAGGCAAAATACTAGGAAATATATAAAATGGCTGTAAACCAAAGTTGTGGAAAATCACCAAATCATATTTGCAGCAATTGTGGCAAACGCCTATTTGCTTGGATGATGGCTAAAGGTAGCGCTGGATATGAGAAAGTAGTAAGCGATCGCAAACGTTCTTTATTCGCCAACCTGCACGGCAATGTTTTAGAAATTGGCCCTGGAACTGGCCCCAATCTACCCTATTACCCTCAAGATATTCACTGGGTAGGAATTGAACCAAACCCCTTCATGCATTCTTATCTTCAACAAGAAGCAGAAAAGCTGGGCTTAAATATCGACCTTCGCACTGGTACTGCTGAACGCATAGACGCTGACGATAACAGCATGGATGCTGTTGTTAGTACCTTAGTATTATGTTCAGTACCGAATCTTGATGCTACATTACAAGAAGTTTTAAGAGTTCTCAAACCAGGTGGACGCTTTTTATTTATTGAACACGTCGCCGCAGAACGTGGAACTCGGTTGCGACGCGTACAAAGTACAATTCGCCCTATTTGGAAAGTATTGGGTGATGGTTGTAACTGCGATCGCGAAACTTGGGTAGCCCTAGAAAATGCTGGATTTGCCAGCGTAAATTATGAGCATTTTGAAGCACCGTTTCCGATTGTTAGTCCTCATATTATTGGTGTGGCGGCAAAGTAAGCAAATTGAACCATCCTAACCCTCTGTTTCTTGCTAGAGAGGCATGATGAGTGAAGTTACGCAAATATATGCCATGATTACCGTTTGGCAAGCAACATTTTTATCCGATATTTAGGACGCAACTTCAAAGCAGACCAGGGTGTAACTTCCTGATTTGGCACTAATGTTAACCGGAATTGCTGGGCAATATTTGTCAGCAACAGCACAGTTTCCATAGTTGCAAAGAACTTACCAATGCAAAATCTGGGGTCGCCGCTAAAGGGAAAATACGCAAACGTCAGTAGCCGCTTTGTTAAATCACCCAATCAACGATCAGGGCAAGCCTATACAATACTTTTGTACTATCAATCATCACTTTTCTGTGGTAGTTGGCTAGGTCTTGTTATATTTAGTAATGAAATATAAAGAAGGAGTTTCAATGCGTAGATTATTTCGACCGCAGCAACTTCTTAGTTTGGTATTTGCTTTAATTACAGTTATCGTAATCCTAAGTGGGGTATCAACAAAACAGTTTGTTTTAGCGCAGTCTGGAACAAACCCAGCATTAGTCGGGTCTTGGGCTGGCCCCTATCCATGGCCGCTCGTTCCCATTCATGCAAGTGTAGGCCCCAATGGTAAGGTGATAGCTTGGCAGCGCCCGAAACTGGCTCCAGCCAATACTCCACAAAGCATAGTCTGGGATCCAAACACCAAAGCCTTTACCTCAGTACCGACTGTTGCAACTGATATTTTCTGTGCAGGTCATGCTTTTGCTCCGAGTGGTCGGCTGTTGGTTGCAGGAGGACACGAGGGTTCGCCTACCCCAGATCCTAATCAACAGGCTGATATCGGCTCGAACGACTCTAATGTTTATGACTTCAACACCAACAGTTGGTTTTCATATATCGATAAAATGAACAAGGGTCGGTGGTATCCTACTGTCACCTACCTTGGCAATGGAGAGGCAGCAGTAGTTGCTGGTACTAACAACGACGAACAAGACATCGTTACAATCCCTGAAGTTTGGACTAGCGGTGCAACATACCGCTCCCTCACCGCTGCGCCGCAGAAATTGGACAACTATCCATGGGGCTTCGTAGCACCGAGCGGCAGAGTCTTTTATTCGGGTCCAAATCGAACTACGCGCGTCTTGAATACTGTGGGAACCGGTCAGTGGAGCACAGTGTCAAACAGCAACCTTGGCGATCGCTTCTACGGGTCGTCTGTAATGTACGACAATGGCAGAGTACTGATCGTAGGTGGTGGCCTGGAAAAGTATAGCGGTCTGCCCACAAATACGGCTGAAGTCATTGATGTGGCTGTATCTAACCAGTGGATACCTGTACCTTCGATGGCTTTCCGTCGAAGACATCATAACGCTACGCTCCTGCCGGACGGCAAAATAATTGTCACAGGAGGAACTAGCGGCTCAGGTTTCAACACCGCAATTGAGAACGGTGTAGATCGCACAGTCCTACCCGCAGAGATGTGGGATCCAGCAACGAAGCAGTGGTCTACCATGGCCAGCATGAAAGTTGGACGGTTTTATCACTCGTTTGCAGCGCTACTGCCGGATGGTCGAGTTCTAGTAGGAGGCGGAGGTTTGCCTTTAGCGGCTGGTGAACCGTCAGACGGTAACGATCCGAAAAATCAAGGACATTATGATGTAGAAATCTACTCACCGCCCTACTTGTTCGCTGGAATGCGGCCAACAATCGCCTCCGCCCCCACCAGTGTAAGCTATAGTCAGCAGTTTGCTGTAAACACGCCTGACGCAGCTAACATTACAAGTGTTTCTTGGATACGACTCTCCTCCGTAACCCATGGATTTAATGAAAACCAACGGATCAATCGCCTAAATTATACAAAAACAGCAGGCAGTCTAAACGTTACAGCACCTTCAGACAGGAACTTGTGTCCACCAGGTCACTATATGCTGTTTATTTTGAATAACGGTGTACCTTCTGTAGCCAAGATTGTGCAAATTAGCTAGTGGGTGTTCAGGAATTAAAGTTTTGTCGTTAACCATAACGGGAGTTACGCCAATACGGTTCGGTTAAAGGGGAAAGGGAAAAGGTTTTGAATGTATCCTTTACCCTTTATCCTTTACCCCTTAACCTTTTCTCAGACCACAAGGACAGTGAAGAGTGCTTATCCGAACCATATTGAGAGTTACGCAGGTGAGAGGAAGGCAGGGTAGATCCTCTTTACACTCTACACTCTCATTCCAATTGCGTAACTCCTGTTAACTCTTAGCCATTCCCGTTCCTGCTGCTCCAGCGGCGATCGCTCATTGGTAATCGATAAAGCAAAACTTGCCCCTGCACGCGCTAGGGGCATACCTGTAAATTGGCAATAACTATGTAGCTAAGATTGCGATCGTTCAGTGCTTAGGTTTAAGCGAGCGAGTTGCACATCTAAACGCTCTTGGCGCGCTTTGTGCGATCACTGACTCACACAGGCAAAATCATCTATTTTATTCTTCTTAGAACAAATTGTATTCCGAATTGCTTTCAAATCCTCCTCCTTCTGCTTTAATTTGGTTTCTTTATCCTTCTTAACTTTATCATCCAAATCTTCTGCCAGAAGTATACCGTTTAGAACACTATTAGCAATGTCACGATCTTTTAACTGTGAAAGGGTGATCAAACCTTCCTTTTTAAGCGACTTATCACAATCTTTGGCAATTGCAGCATACTCAGGATACTGTTTAATTTTAAACTTCTCCTCATTATTAATGGCTACATAGGCTGCGTTCTGAAGTATCTCCAAGCAGTAATCAAGACTGTGTGCATACGCTGGCTTGCTAAAGAAAAAATTCAAAGGCAATATAAGCAAAATGAGCGAAAAGCTAACAAATCTGCTAATCATAGTTAAATACCCAGAAAGTAGTTTGCTGCTTGTTAGAAACTAGATTACTTTACGTTACTATAGCGTTTTCTATCCCAGTAATGTACAGGAAGAATAATTAACCACAGATAACCACAGATTAATACAGATAAATACAGACAAATACATACCTCAGCAGACTAGGAAACGCTATATTATAGAGGCAATAGTTTAATTGTTTGACTCAGTAATATTGATGCTGACAAGTCTTATGCTTGCCGCGCAAATATTCTAGTTTATCCTTCCCAAATTGAATATAAAAATTACTAATTTATGCGAGATTAAATTGCTCATGAGTTGCTAACTAAATACCTATCTCAGGTTGAGGCTAGTGTTGTTATCTTTGCTTGAGGATATGCTTTTTTTCACGGCGAAGAAATTATCAGACTTTAGTAATTTGCTATTACTACTTAAAAATTTAAGCTGCTTGTTTGAGTTGAGTAACAATTTAACATTGTTGTAGAGCTACTTTAAATGGCAAGCTAGAACAGTACGATCGCAGCGCAGTGTTCTTTGATGAATCAAACCAACCTCTGGGCTTCTGCTGACCATGCCTTGGCCTATCTTACACAAATAGATAAAATTCCCCATCGTACCGAAGGGGAAGCAGTCTTGCTAGAACACGTCCCCAAGTCTGTGAAGCGCATTCTGGATTTAGGAACTGGAGATGGTCGCTTACTAGCACTACTCAAGTTTGATCGTCCCCAGGCTAAATGTGTCGCAGTTGATTTTTCTGCAACCATGTTGGAGGCGGTCAACACTCGCTTTGCTGGGGATGCAACAGTGGAAGTGATTGCACATAACTTGGATGAACCTCTACCTGAATTAGGTTCATTTGATGCAGTTGTCTCCAGCTTTGCTATTCACCACCTCATCCACGATCGCAAACTTACCCTGTATACAGAAATTTTCCAAATGCTGGAACCTGGTGGTATTTTCTGCAATTTAGAACACGTTGCTTCACCTACTGAGACACTACACGAACATTTTTTACAAACACTTGGTATTGCACCAGAAAACGACGACCCATCCAACAAACTTTTAGACGTAGAAACACAACTGAGTTGGTTGCGAAATATTGGCTTTAGTGATGTAGATTGCTACTGGAAGTGGCTGGAACTCGCATTGTTGATTGGCTACAAACCTAACTCAATATCATTGCCTTAGCGTGGATGAATTTATTTTGGCTTGTTTTACGGGCTTCTAGGTTGCAGATAGCGATCGCTATCTTAACAGGCTTGGTTAGTGGTGGTTCTACCGCCAGATTAATTGGACTAATTAACAGCGCTATCAGTGGTAATTTCACAGATAACTTGGTATGGTACTTTGGGGCATTAGCATTAGTAGTTCTCTTCAACAGCCTCATTTGCCAATTTTTATTAATCAATATTTCCGAAGATGCAGTTTATCGTCTCAGGTTACGCTTGAGTGAAGGAATTTTATCCTCCCCCCTAATAAATTTAGAACAATTAGGCCCTAACCGTCTCATGGCAACTTTAACCGAGGATATAACAACACTATCCAACACGGTTTATGCCATTCCCTTTATCTGCGTTGACATTGCAATTATCGGCGGGTGCTTAATCTACCTCTATTGGCTATCAGGCATAGTATTTGCTGTTACTGTCGGGTTTATCATGGTAGCGGTGGGCAGCATTCAACTATTGATTAACAATGCTCAACATTTTCTGAACTTGGCACGAAATGAACAAGACCGCTTGTTCCAACACTTTCGCACCCTTACCGATGGAATCAAAGAACTTAAACTACACGCCACACGCCGCCAAGAGTTTTTCTCTGAAGAACTGCAAACTAGTGCAGCTATATCCCGCAAACATAATGTAGCGGCCCTCTTAAGCTTTTCGATTGGTCAGGGATGGTCAAATCTGCTGTTTTTTATCTTAGTTGGGTTATTGCTGTTTGCTTTACCTAATTACATAGCTATAGAACGCTCTATATTATCTGCATATGTACTCACTCTTACTTACCTCCTATTGCCAATGCAGAGCATTTTGGACAAACTACAGCAACTGTCTAAAGCCAGTGTAACATTACAAAAAATCGAGAGGATAGGGTTAAAATTAACCGCTGAAACTGAGACTAATTCTGCAATTAAGCTTCCATTAACACAGAATTGGACAAAGCTAGAATTACAACAAGTTACCCATGCTTACCCAGATGAACAAGAAGACAACCATTTTGTTTTAGGCCCGATAGATTTAACTATTTATCCCAGCGAACTAATATTTATCGTTGGTGGTAACGGTAGCGGCAAATCTACTCTAGCTAAAGTGATTACAGGACTTTACATCCCCAATTCTGGGCAAATTAAGTTAGATGACCAAGTAATTGATCATAGAAATCGGGAGTGGTATCGTCAGCAATTTTCTGTAGTTTTTGCTGATTCTTACTTATTTGAGCGTCTTTTAGATACTGGTAATGCTGATTTAGATATCCAAGTTAGGCAATATTTGCGGCTGTTAAATTTAGATAGCAAAGTTAAGATTGTGAAAGGACAATTAACAACAACAGCACTATCCCAAGGACAGCAAAAACGTCTTGTTTTATTAACTGCCTATTTAGAAAATCGTCCGATTTGTTTATTTGATGAATGGGCATCGGAACAAGATCCTAACTTTCGGGAATTTTTCTACAAACAAATACTTTTGAATCTTAAACAACAGGGAAAAACAGTATTTGTCATCAGCCACGACGCTCATTACTTTCCCCTGGCAGACCGGATAATTAAGTTAGATTATGGCAAGGTGGAGTATGACAGTTATAATCCGCTTTAATAATAGACTTCTTGCAAAAATCCAAATAAAACCAAAATAAACCACAAATAAACACCGATTCATATCATGTCCGCTAAATTAGTTGCGATATGTCATTGCGAGTGCAACCAAGTGGAACGACGCAATCCCAATATCTTTGCGATTGCTTCCCTCCGGTCGCAATGACAAGTGTTTAACCGGACATGATATCACACCGATATTTGTCTATACGGCAGTTGCTACAACGCTTAGGCAAGCCTGCCGTGGGAAGCACCAACGGCGCACTGCCTCGTTGATTTTTGTGCATCTGTGGTTCCTTATACAAAATCTAGACTTATGCAAGAGAGAATAATTTGTAACTGGTTTTACTTGAATTAGTATAATTTGAGACAAAATAAAATTATGCCAGCAATTCGCCTAAAGCTGGGTTGATTAATTTGTGGCGCTATTTTCACCTGTTAATCTTTCTTGAGTATAAGTTTTTGCTGGAACTTGTCTGCTAGACATTGCTTTGAGTTTGGATGTGAATGATTCTGTGCGATCGCTTGTTTCAGGAGTAAATTGCCCTATTGGGCTGTGATTGGTAGCAGGTGGTAGGAAATGAGCCGCTTTCTTAGGGCTGGGAGCAACTGGGGTATTTGGCTCAAGCCTCTCTTGTAAATCTAAATTTGACGGTACATTAGAGGACAGTTGAGGCATTGGGGTAGAGGCGACAACACTAGGTGTAGGAGACTCTGAAATCCTTTGTGTGTTATGAGATGAGAGTTGCTTTTGTTCTTTACTCACTAGTGGTGGTAGAGGCGCAATCTTTCTTTGATGGTAAGCATTCTCGACCTGATTAGGTGATGGGTTGGCTTTGATTAAGTGAGAATGAGTCTTCTCCAAAGTGGTGCTTTTCTTGGCAGGAGATAAAACTGGTGTATGTAGTGACGTTAAGCTTTCAGGAAATTTGCTACAAATAAGGCGTTCAAATTCCATGTTGAAATGATAGGTAGCTTGACCCCGCCGCTGCCAGAAATTTAAAATTTGCTGTACAGAAACTGCTTTGTAACGACCTTGATATAGCGCCTCAATGACTGCAATGTGTATCCATTCAATTGGGTAGGCGCTTTCCCAACGTTTAATTAGCTGACTAGCACTATAACCACCGAGGTCGAAGCTATAGTGAGTTAATAAGGCTGTTGCCAAATCGACAGAACTGTCTGGAACGGGTTTGAACATGGAGCTATGAGTTTCAGACATAGGTTAGATTTTTCACCCATTGCATATAGCCTAAAGTGCTTTTAGCTACAGGATTTTTGCCCAAGTGTTGCCAAGTTGATAGCAAGTGTTTTTTATTCTACTTGGTCAACTAAGCTGTATGCGAGACGATATAGGGTGAATTAATGGCTGGCGTGCGTTTGATCGCCACCAAAGCTTGATATACCATAGCTGCTACTTCAGCACGTGTTGCTTCACGAACTGGCACAAGCTGCTTAGGATCTGGGTAGTTTACTACTATCTGCTGTTGTGTAGCGGTGGCTACAGCATTACGTGCATATTCGGGGATCACTTGACGATCGCTGTAGGCAAGTAAGGCATTAATATCAGCGGGTGGTAGGGCTAATCCGTTAACTAAGGAAACAATTACCTGTAGTCTTTGGACGTTTTGATCGGGGCGGAACGTGCGATCGCTAAATCCGCTGACAAAGCCACCACTAGCCGCGGTTTGGATTGCCTGATAAGCCCAAAAATCCTTGGCGACGTCCGTAAATTCGATGGCTGGGCGTTTGGCTGTAGGGTTAAAGGCAACTGCCACTAAAGCTGCATACTGGGCGCGAGTCATCGGTTTATCTGGCTTATAGCTGCCATCGGCAAAACCTCTAGTTAAGTCCAGGCTGACTAATGCCCGAATAAACGCTTCTGCCCAGTGTCCCTTCAAGTCGGTGAACGAGGGGATGTCAACATCGGGATTGACAATATAAGGTGAGGCGATCGCTTTTTGCTTACCACTAGCTACTAATCCCTGATAAATAATTGCCGCCACCTCAGCGCGGGTGATCTCCCGCAGTGGTTCTAGTTGTTCGGGTTGGGGATAGTTCACAACTAAAAGTTTTTGGGTAGCAACTGCCACTGCATTTGTGGCGTAACTCGGAATTTGAGCGCGATCGCGGTATACAGTTAACACATTTGGGTTTCCGCCACTAAATTTCAAACCATTCACGATAGATACTATTGCCTGAATTTTGGTTAAATTTTGCCCCGGTCGAAACGTACCATCAGGAAATCCACTTACAAACCCCATATTGGCAGCACTCAAGATAGCTGACGCTGCCCAAAAGTCTGGTTTTATATCAGCAAATTTACTGTTTTTGTTTCCAGTCGGCAGTGAAAAAGTTTTCGCAATTATAGCAGCGTACTGGGCACGTGTAATGGGGGCTTCTGGCTTAAATGTTCCATCGGGAAAGCCACTAATCGCACCTTCGTTCACCAATGCTTCCACAAAAGCTACTGCCCAATGTCCACCCAAGTCATAAAAACTCGTACCAATTGATACTTTATTGGGTGTGTCTGTCGTCGCAGTGAGAAACTCTACTGGCCCTATTACCTGGATAGGATTTAATTGATTACCAACTGAAAGTAGCTGCTGTGGTGTAACATTTTGTAAATCAAATTCTTTATTCTCACGAAAAATATTCCCAGCAGGGTCTTGGGTATTACCTAAGTCGGGGACTGCGTTACCATTAACTAACAAACCACCTTGAGTATTTTTGGTAATCTGATTCTGACGCAGCACAGGACGTGCATCTCGTGAGAGAGCGATCGCTGTTTGGTTTTCTAAGAGTTTATTATTGGCAACCAAAGGAGCAGCAAAGTCACTAATTGCTATACCCAAGGCATTCTTTTGAAACACATTCCGCAAAACTTCGCCTTTGCTATAACGTGCCATTGTCAACCCACTGGCAGCATTTTGCAAAAACACATTATCTAAAATTGCAGGTTTAGCCGCGCCAGTTGTAAATATACCTTCCCTAGCACAATTAATAAATGTATTGTTAGTTACCGTAGGGGCTGTAGATTCAATCCAGACACCAGTACCTTTTGCCGTAGCATTTGTGACTGTAACACCTCTGAGACTGGCATCGCCTAACAAGAGCAGCGTAATGTTCTGTACACCAAAGCTAGGACTCTGATACGTACCACTGCCGGAAATGACAATGCCAGCACCTTTATTGGCTTCGCTACCTACTACAATTACTCCCGCAGGAATAATTAGTGGAAACACCTCACCAGTAGCGGCGTTATATGTCCCCGCTCCCAACTGAATAATTGTAGATTTTGTGGATGTTTTTAAGGCACGGGTAAGGCTTTTAAAGGGACTCAACCGTGAACCTGCATTGGCATCATTCCCCTTCACGGAGTCGACATAGAGTGTGCTAACAAGGGTAGAGTTCACCATTGGTTGTTGAAAGGCGATTGTTTAAAATATGACAGCCATAAATAATAACTCTAGTTGTAAAATTTCTGTTAAATTAATTACTCCTAAGTCACAAATGGCTCTGCGTGATCTGAAATCCGGCTTCTACAGCTAGAAATTATTTCTCCTGCTGCCTATGTGTAGCACTATTAAGGGAAAATTGTATTATCTAAGTCCCAATAATGAAATCTGCCCAGATAGAGAAACGACAGCTGATACCAAGTTGCGTTCTGTTGTAGTAATCTTTCGTTAGGGGAGGTTGCTTCGCTCCACTTTGTTTCGCTCGCAATGACAGTTGGTACTTTTGATTGCAACTTGGTATGAGGAGTGGTGAGTGCTGAGTTCTAAGTGCCCAGTTGCTACCTCCCCTGCTCCCTGCCCCTCTGCTTCCCTGCTGCCATAATGAGAAATCTTTAAACGGACATGATATAAATTGCGATCGCATTTATGCAGATATCGCGTCTGTCCAAATTAATTAACTTTCGTACAAAGTACCATCTTTATGTGTAAAAATTCGACTACCATCCGCACTCGGTTCGGCAATCAAGTCATCATCTGGGTAATAAGCCCGATCATCAGAAGTTCTATCGCCAATTTCTAAATAAACTACCGCAGCATCAGAGCGATTCACCAGGTGGTGTCCATCTGCTTCACCAGCCGGAAAACCTGCCATCATTCCTGGTTGAAGAATTTGCGCTCCTACATTAGTAATTAAAGTCACTTCACCTGCGATGACATAAATGAACTCATCTTGTCGGGTATGCCAATGTCTGAGAGCAGAACAACTTCCTGGCTCAAGAGTAACTAAGTTGACACCAAAATTTTTTAATCCAGCCGCATTTCCTAATGCTTGTTTGACTCGTCCTTGCACCAGAGACTTAAATTCATCGGGGTAAATTGAACTGGTGCGACTGGGTACATTTTCCGGGTTAATAATCATATTGCACCTTTTAGGGATCATTGCTTGTAACGATGCATCAACTGAAGTTCGCCCACCTCATTAGTAAAGCGCCAGCGTTGATAAAATGGGATCATTTCAGGCAAACAGTAAAGAGCCACTAGCTCCACTGCACTTAACTGAGGATGATTAATCACTGCATCCATCAATTTCACACCAAGCCCAATTTTTCGATGGGTAGGCTTGATGATCACATCGTAAACAGTTGCACGATAAACAAAATCTGTAAGAATGCGGGTAAAACCAATTAATTGTTCGCTCTCATCAACTAAACCAATAATTAGATCTGAAGCCGCAAGCATCTTCACAACATCTGGATATGTACGTTTTTTACTCCAAAATTCATTTTTGTACAACTCTACTAATTGCAAAATTTGATTTTCGCTTAGTTGCTCAACAATGCGGTAGGTCATGGTAATTTATGCGTAAAAATGAATTGTTAGAGAGTGAATTTAGCTAAAGTATAAAAATCAAATTTTCTCAGCATCTCTAAAAACGTAAACACGGCTGGAATATGAAGAGCATTAGATAAAACTGCAACACCAATAACTCTCTCTAAGGGTGTTGGCAAACTGTGTACCTGCACTTTCGTAGGGATGGGTACAGCTGCTAAACGAGGCATAATAGCTGCTCTGAGTCCTTGATTGACCATACTGACAACTGTAGAGTCTTCTTGAATATCGCTAGCTGTATTGATGGGGATGGCTATAGTTTTGAGGTGATTGTGGACAATGCGTCCACAGGGCGCACAAGGAAGTAAGACTGGTGGATAAGCACCTATTTCTTCCCAAGTAATCTTTGCAGCGTTAATTTTTGCCTGGGGTGGGATTAAAGCTACATATTCATCCCGAAAAATTTCCCATACATCAAATTCATCACTAGTCGGCAAACAGGTGATCCCAATATCGGCACGTCCCTCACGCAAACATTGTTCTACATCAGGGAACGCGGGACATTCTATGATGGTGACAGCAACTTCTGGGAATTGATCGTGAAAAGAAGCGATCGCCTTTGGGAGTAAATGAGTAGCAACGCTGCGAAAAGCTGCAATCCGCACATGACCACCATGCAAACCTTTATGCAGGTTAGCTTCTCGTTGCATCATCTCTAGATGTTGCAGTGACTGACGAGCATGATATAAAATCCGCTCTCCAGCAGGTGTTAATACAGCACCATGACGACCTCTGGCAAATAGAGGCACACCCAATTCTTCTTCTAAAGTAGCAATAGCATGACTCACCGCAGGTTGAGAAAGTTGCAATTCTAAGGCTGCTTCACTAAAGTTGCCATGATCGGCTACTGCAACTACGGCTCGAAGTTGGAAGATTTTCATGGGCTGTTGATGATATCAAGGCTACACACATTATTGTGCCAAAAAGATGGTATTCAAGAATTTTATATCTATAAATAGCATTTATATAAACTATACAAGCCATGTTTTGATTGTTAACTGAGAGGTTGTTACAGTCTTATGTACTGAGCATTTATCAGGAATAATCCGATGAAAGAGGAAGTTAGCTGTCTGAAATCAGCAGGCATAGAACTAAATTCTAACTATCTATGCAAAAGTAAATTAAGCGATAATATCCTCACATCTGTTTGGAAATCATTGTTAAATTTCTGGCAATCTGAGATGAAAATACTACTAGCAGATCCAGACGAATTACAAGTTAGGCAAAAAATTGACCGCCACGGCAATATTTATTGGCAAGCTTACGATCCGGTAACAGGCAAATCTTTTTCTTCAGGCTCTGAAGTTGATATATCTATGTGGATTGAGCAGCTTTATCGACACTAAAAATATGGCGCAACTTACCTTAGTAATTGGCAATAAGAATTATTCATCTTGGTCATTACGTCCGTGGCTAGCTATGAAGCAATTCGGTTTGCAATTCAATGAAATTAATATTCCTCTGTACACTCCAGAATCTACAATCCAAATTCAGCAATATTCTCCTTCAGGTAAAGTACCTGTTTTGTTACATAACAATCAAGCCATCTGGGATTCATTAGCTATTTGCGAATACCTAGCTGAAGAATTTCCGCATCTGCACTGGTGGCCAGAGGATAAAATTGCTAGAGCATTGGCTCGTTCTATCAGCGCGGAAATGCACTCAGGCTTTCAAAATCTGCGCCAGAATATGCCGATGAATTGCCGTGCTAAACTACCAGGCCAAGGCTTGACACCTGATGTGCAAAAAGACATTGACCGCATCACCAGCATCTGGCGAGAATTTCGCCATAAGTTTGGGGCTGGTGGCGATATGTTGTTTGGTGAGTTCACAATTGCCGATGCGATGTTTGCGCCTGTGGTATTGCGGTTTGTTACTTATGATGTGCAGTTAGATGCTGTTGCTAAAAATTACCTAGAGGCAATTTTGGCAATGCCGACAATGCAAGAATGGATCAAAGCAGCCGAAGTTGAACAAGAAGTTATCTCCCAATACAAAGTGTAGGGAAATGGTAAATAGTAAGAAAATGCTCGGCACAAATATTTCAATTCGAGATGCAACGCACAGAGACATTTCTCAAATTATGGAATTGATTTATCTGAAAGCCGAGTTTGATGGTTGTCCTGAATCTGTAGAAGCAACTCCTAAAAAGCTAGAAGTTGATTTATTTGGAGAAAAACCGCTTACTTTTGTACTTTTAGCGGAGGTTGATGGCAATGCTATTGGGTTAGCTACCTATCACTTTATCTATTCAACTTTCTTAGCAAAACCTGGAATTTGGCTTGATGATTTATATGTCAAAGCTGAACATCGAAGCTACGGTGTTGGTGAGGCACTTATACAACGCTTGTGTCAGATAGGGCAGAAAAAAGGTTGTGGTCGGATCGATTGGACTGTAGCTGCATCTAACGAGCGTGGAATTAATTTTTATCAAAGAATAGGTGCAAACATCATCACAAAGGTAAAATTATGTCGCTTAGATGCTCAGGCGATCGCTAGAAACTTATTGAAGTAATACCAAGCAGTTTTTGCCTAGATGCTAAATCACTCAAAGACTACTGTTCTATTGCCATAAACTAACACACGGTTTTGCAAGTGCGATCGCACTGCTCTTGCTAGTACAACTCGCTCCAAATCTTTACCTTTTCTTACCAAGTCTTCAACAGCGTCCCGGTGGCTAACTCTTACTACATCCTGTTCAATAATTGGCCCGGCATCTAAATCAGCAGTAGCATAATGCGCTGTTGCACCAATAATTTTAACACCACGTTCAAAAGCTCTGTGGTAAGGATTCGCTCCTACAAAAGCTGGTAAAAAGGAGTGATGAATATTAATAATTTGCGGAAATTTAGTAATAAAATCTGCACTAACAATTTGCATATATTTCGCCAATACAACCAAATTAATTTTGTAATGACGCAGTAATTCTAGTTGTTTTTCTTCCTGTTCTAGCTTGTTATCCTTTGTGATAGGAATGTGATGATAGTCAATGCCAAATTGTTCTGCTACTGCTTTTAAATCAGGATGGTTGCTAATAATTAAAGGAATCTCAGCCAAAAACTCTTTAGCACGTAGCCGCCAAATCAAGTCAAATAAACAATGGTCTTGGCGACTTACCCAAATAGCAATACGGGGAACTGTATCAGAAAAGTGTAACTCCCACTTAGCACCTAAAGGTTGTGCTATGGCATTAAATGCAGGGCCAATTAAATCTCGTGGCAGATTAAATCCCTCTAACTGCCATTCTATACGAGTAAGAAACAACCCGGCGGCAAAGTCTGTATGTTGATCTGCATGAATGATATTGCCGCCATTGGCATAAATAAAGTTAGCAATTTTCGCCACTAACCCTCGTTGATCGGGGCAAGAAATGAGCAATGTTGCTGTTGGATTGGTCATGGAAATATCGAGGAGTTTGGTAATTGCTTATTTGCTGCTTGGTGGAGTTAGTTTCTCCGGGCTTGGTGTAGACTTTTGTTCGCTATTATCTACGGGTTGTTTCCACTCTGATATTTCCCGATTCACTGCGTTTTCAAAATCTGTAGATACCAACAGCACATCTATATTACCATCGGGTTTTACAGTAGGGTCAGCTTGAACGTATAAAAAACGGCGGTTAAAGTCAGATTTACCTAACAGTAATTGATGAGTTTTCTGATTTTTGAGATTGATATTGATAGTTGCTTGGGGTTGATCTAAGCCAAAATCTCCTTTTTGATTAGCTGGGATTGACACAGTGCGAGTAGCCGTACCCTTAACCAACAAATCCGTCAAATAAGAAACAATAGCATCATTTGCTGGCTCTGATACAGGGGATTTAAGCAACCACTTGGGCTGGCTTCCTTGGGCGTTACGTTCCACAGACAAGGCAATCTTTTTAGTTGTAATTGTCAAAGACTGCACATCGTCTTCTGTAAAAGAGAAAATTTGCTGGTTTTGTTGCTTAACTTCTTCTCGCTGAGTTGCACCTCGAATTTCATAGAAATAAACAAAACTCCCCAAACCCAGCGCTAGCAATATCAAAATTAAAGTCGTGCGAGAAAATTTCATTTTTCGTCAATGGTCATTGGTCATTGGTCAATGGGCATTGGGCATTGGATAAAGAAGACAAGGAGCATGGGGGATGGGGGGACAGGGAGTAAGAGTTTAGGACTTACGCACTCAAGCCTGAAACCCCGATCCCCCCTAGCCCCCCTTAAAAGGGGGGGAACGTCTAAAGCCACGCCACTGAGAAAGTCGGGGAACCCGCAAGGGCGCAGGGCTGCCCCTTTCTAAGGGGGTTGGGGGATCTGAGTGCGTAAGTTCTGGAGTTAATCATGGTTCTTTCCCCTTGTCCCCTTGTCCCCTTGCCCCCTTGTCTCCCCTGCCCCCCTGCTTCTTCCTCAACGGCGTTTCCACCAAATAACAGCTGCCGCCGCAAACCCAATTAAAGGTAGACCTAATAAAGACGACAATGCCAAAAGATTGGCTTGTGTGCTTGTTAGGTTGAGTCGGCGGTTTTTTGCTTCTTTGGGACGAATTGACAGCGGTTGCTGATCCTGTTGACTCAGCCAAGTGACTGAGTTAAGGAACACATCACCATTTAGTTGCTGTTGAAACAAGCCGTCGGTAGCAAAATCCGAATTTCCTAATACTACTAACCGTGACTCTTTGGCAGTTTGTTCAGTCTGCTGATTAGTTGTCGGTGATGGTAATGCTGTCGCAGTAGGCGAAGTTTGCGGAGTCGGGCTAGCTTGACCTTGAGTTGTCGGTGATGGTAATGCTGTTGAAGTTGGCGAAGCTTGCGGAGTCGGGCTAGCTTGACCTTGAGTTGTCGGTGATGGTAATGCTGCCGGAGTAGGCGAAGCTTGCGGAGTTGGGCTGGCTTGACCTTGAGTTGTCGGTGATGGTAATGCTGTTGGAGTTGGGGTTGATTTGACTTCTGATGTGGCTGGCAGTTTTTTCTTCAAAGCCACACCCAAAGTTAGCGGGCCTTGGAGGTCTTTGTCAGCATTAAACTCCAATTTTTCGCTTTGCAGGTCGCTTTCTGCCCAACTGTTGGGATAAGGTTTGGTTCGCAGTAAAGGAGTAGCTTCAACACCAGCTACTGGACTAGTTTCTATTGGACGTGCTAACCGATAAAAAGAGATGCCGTTACCAAACTCTTTAGTAATTGGATGTTGTCCGTATTCTGTAATTAACGGTACTGCTGGGCCAAGTCCTACATTTCCAGAGGTATCAACAGCCAAACGATTATCAAGGCGAACGCCCCAATCTTTAAGTAAGTTGTCGAGTTTAGGATCAGTATTCGGGTCAATCATCAGCAGCAAGTTACCGCCTCGATTCAGGTAATCTTGCAAAGCTTTAACTTCACCTTCAAACATTCCGCGTTTAGGGCCCGCTACCACCACAGCAGCAGCATCATCAGGAACTTTTGTCTGTTCGGCTAAATTCAGCGGTGATGTAGTAAAGTTTTTGTCACCTAATCCCTGAACTGCTTGGGACATTCCACCCTCAGCGGCTGTAAGTGGGCGTTCCCCGTGACCTTGAAGGAAGTAAACTTTAGCTGTGCTGGCACTGGTAATTTGTTGCAGACGACTAGTTAACCTAACTTCTGACAGTCGTTCATTTTCATTTACTACCTGAACTAACTGTCTTTTATCTTGAGATTCTAGGTAAACTTCTCCGTAATCTTTAACGCCAAACTTTTCTGCTAATCCTGGTCTAGCCTGGGGATCAACATACTCAAATTTAAAGTTTGACCCTTGCCGTTGATAATTTTCTAATAACTCCTGGTCTTGAGGATTCTGAGTGACATCAAACACCCATACCTTAACTGGCTGTGGTAAAGCATTTACTAATTCCCGCGATTGGGGAGCAAGGGTAAATAACTGAGCTTCTGTTAAGTCTGCCCGCACATGGTAGCGAGTACCTAAAAAGTTAATTAACCCTAAAATTGCTAATACTGCTAGAGTTGCAGCTATGGCATTAGTGCCAGCTTGGGTAGAACGACGCCTCCACCATTGGCTTTGCTGACTTTGCCATACTACCCACAACCCACTAATAACAATTCCTGTAATCAGCAATCCTAAAGGAATTGGCCCCCACTGTGCCGCGACTGACCCAGCAGTTAAACCTGCAACAATTAGGAATGGGCCAAGCCAAAATAAATATTTCCAAGGTTTCTTTTTAACGATTTTTTTCATATTATTTGTCAAAATTGAGAGGCTTAGATCCCCGACTTCTTAGAGGATGTTTTAAAAATACTTTCGTCGGTAGCAAAATATTTTAGATCCCCCTAAATCCACGCCACTTGCTACAAGTCGGGGAACCCTTTCGGCAGTCGCTCATGGGGGAAACCCCCAAGACCGCGCTGCCTCACCAACGCAGTGGCTCCCCTTAAAAAGGGGGGCTTTGACTTTAGTTCCTCCCTTTTTAAGGGGGGCTAGGGGGGATCAATAAGTGCCTAAAATCACAGCCAACCACTTTTCAAACAGCCTCTTAGAATAGTCGGGGATCTTGTTATTCACAGATGTAATTAAAATGAGTATTGACTACTGACGTTGAAAGCGCAGTGCATCAATTGATTGAGATGTCAAAAAGACACCGAGAAAAATGTAACTGGCAAATAAAAGCAAGGCACTGGTATCGAAAATGCCTTGGATTAAAGTATTGAAATGTTTTAGCAGTGAGATATAACCCAAGGCTTCACCTACAGGGCCGGGAACAGTTTTAGCAATTAAATCCAAGAATAATAGCAATAAAATTACTGCAAAAGTAAATACAGCAGAGAGAATTGTGCTGTCTGTTAATGAAGAAATAAACATTCCTAAAGATAAAATTGCTGCTGCTAGCAAGATTAATCCAAAATGACCCAGCAAAATTATTGTGGGTGACATTGGGGGATTAGCTCCACTGATGACGATCGCCTCAATTACTAGCAGAGGTAAAATCATAGTTGTGAAAAAAGTTAGCACTCCTAATAATTTACCGACAGCTACCGCCCAGTTTGTGACTGGTGACGTGGCTAATAGTTCCAAAGTGCCCCGTTTGCGTTCTTCGGCATAAAGTCCCATTGAAAGAATTGGCAACACAAACAACAACAGCCACCCCATTCTGTCTAAAAATGCCCGCACAAATTCATAGGGTACATCTATTGCTGGGACTGGCACTCCAAATTGTTGCCCTTGTAAATCTAAGGCTGTGACTGTTGGTAAAATGCCACCTGGCCCTAGCAAAATCATCACTAAAAACAATCCAGCTATTAACCAAAAGATGCCAGCGATCGCATAAGCTAAAGGCGATACAAAATAACTCTGTAACTCTCGGCGATAAATGGCAATAATGTTACTCAGGACTATACCCATTTACGCTGCTTCTCCTTCTTTGGCTGCTGAATCTTCAATAGATTCTAAGTTCTTTTCTTCTGTTGTTAGTTGCAAGAACACATCTTCCAGGGTAGCGCTGACACGCCGCATTTCATGTAAGGCGAATCCCGCACGTACTAATGTTGTGACAATATCTTTTCCTGGTTCTGTTCCTGGTTGGGATATCACCCGCAGGTAGGCGCGATTTTCCCTGGGGAGGTGATGACCAGGAATTGATTCTACCAAACTCACACCAGATATATTTTGCAATACCTGTTTTGCTAAAGCTGCTTCTCCTTCAATTTCTAATTCATATCCAGAACCACCTGTCAACTGTGTCATGAGATTTTCTGGTGTGTTGGTGGCGACTACTTTACCGCGATTGATGATGGCGACACGGCTACAAGTCATGCTCACTTCTGGCAGAATGTGGGTAGAAAGAATGATCGTGTGGGTTCCAGCAAGGCTTTTAATTAAATTCCGCACCTCAATAATTTGGCGGGGGTCAAGTCCGACGGTGGGTTCATCTAAAATAATTGCTGGTGGATCGTGGACGATCGCCTGAGCAATGCCAACTCTTTGACGATATCCTTTAGAAAGTTTGCGAATAATCACTTGACGCTTATCTTCTAAATTACAGCGGCCGATCGCAGCTTGCACTTTATTATTGCGATCGCCTGCTGGAACTCCTTTGATTCGAGCAACAAAATGCAAAAACCCCTCCACCGACATATCAGGATACAACGGCGGTGTTTCTGGTAAATAACCAATTCGTTGCCGCACAGCCAGGGAATTGTCATGAACATCAAAGCCTGCAATCTTGGCTGTACCCTTGGTTGCTGGTAAATAACCGGCTAAAATTCGCATGGTTGTAGTTTTACCAGCGCCATTCGGCCCTAAAAACCCTAAAATCTCCCCAGGTTCGACGCTAAAAGTGACATCAGTAATCGCTGGGGTGGAACCGTAAATTTTACTTAGATGCTCAACTTCAATCATCGGTCTTGTGGCGATCGTAAATGATAAGATACCCAACAATATTAGATCACGATATTTTTATCGCAAGCATCAATATATCTTCTTTGTAGCGGCGTGGCACAGCTAAATTAGTGCATTAGTTAGATGAAATAAACCGCCGATGGACAAGGCAGTGCGTTCGGTCGCTAGACTTGTAGACACCCGTTCGGCGTTCGCCTTTAGCGTTGCCGAAGGCTAGCCGTTCTCGTTCGCGTAGCGTCTGCGACAGGAGAAGAGTAGGGCTTAAGGCAGGGTAGCAACTGCCGTTTTGCCTTCTAAATACACATCTTGATCGCGGTTGTTGCGATCGCAAATCATTGAAAAAGCCCAAGTATACTCTTTACCTACTTTCTTTTAATGATCGTTGATTAGTTTGGAATTTTCTTTACAAAACCCAGGTTGAAAGCCCATGAGTATGTGTCCCTACCTGCTTGAGACAGAGCATGGCAACCACTAGTTCCCATTGAAAGTTTGCGCTAGAACTCGACCTTAGCCCATTCTTATTAGATTATGAAGAATGATTACAGAAAGTGAGTACAAAAAAATTACTATGAGTGTGTTAGCTGAAGGCTGGGCTGAAATTGAGGGTCAATTACGGATTCATTGGTCTATGGTAAATGCCTGTTTGCAGTTTGCCAGTTGGGGATTATTCTCTCTTGTGTTGGCTGAGGTATTAAGAGACAGCTATCATGCTTTGTGCCACCAGGTGAGTTGGCTTGCTAAATGGCACAATAAGCACCATATGGCCTATCGTCGGGATTTATCGATAGTTTCGTTGAAAGCTTACCAAGATTCCCAGCTCTACCACGATATTTTAGAGTCAAGTCTTTTAGTGGCGATTTTGGCGGTAACTGCCTTGCTTATCCAGCAAATCGGTTTCTGGCTGGGAGTAGCCTATGCTTGCACCTTCTTGTATGGTGCGTCAGTGCGATACTTCCAGGGGTCAATTGATACAGACTATAACCACCTACCTGGGCCATTAGAGGCAATTCCATCTGTTTGGTGGGTGAATCGGTCTTACCATTGGCGGCATCATTTTGATAATGTCAATGCCTATTACAGTGGTGTTTTTCCTCTAGTGGATATAATACTGGGAACAGCACTATCTCTGAAAGGAAAAACTGTCGCTTTAACTGGTGCTTCTGGAGCTTTAGGTCAAGCATTGACTGCTGAACTTTTAAAGCATAACGCCAAGGTAGTAGCTTTGACGACAAACCCAGAAAAATTACAGGGGCATGATGGAATAACTGTGGTTGCTTGGCAATTGGGTAATGAGGCAGCTTTAAAGGAGAGATTAGAAAAAGTTGATATTTTGATTATCAATCATGGAGTTAATGTCTATAGTAGCCGCACATCAGAGGCAATCAACTCCTCCTATGAAATAAATACCTTTTCAGCCTTGCGGTTGATGGATATATTTTTGACGACTGTAACAGGGCCACAATCAAAAGCAACTAAGGAAATTTGGGTTAACACTTCTGAGGCTGAGGTATCCCCAGCGTTGAGTCCGCTTTATGAACTCAGCAAACGATCGCTAGGAGATATTGTCACTCTCAAGCGATTAGATGGGGATTGTATAATTCGCAAGTTAATCCTTGGGCCATTTAAAAGTCAACTTAATCCTTATGGAGTGATGTCAGCACAGCAAGTGGCTCGTGCCATCCTCTTTTTTGCACGGCGGGATTTTCGTAATATCATTGTGGCAATAAATCCTCTCACATATATACTGTTTCCCTTAAAGGAAACTAGCACATGGCTTTATTATCGAATTTTTAGTAAGAAAGCTAAAAGTGAGTGATGTTGTGGATTATCACCTAGCTGTTGTTTGTATTAAATGGCAATAGGGAACAGGGAACTGTTGTTCGTTCTCTGTTCCCTTCTTTGATATTGCTTAATATTCCTCAACAGTACCATTATTTTTTTCCGTAATCGTTTACTCTAAAGCGGTATTCATCAACTATTCCCCTGAACCCTGCACAAGTGAATGCTGCTCACCATCGCAACGACACACTCCCCAGCAACGGAGTTAGGCTACTTACTACATAAACACCCAGATCGCTGCCAGTCTTTTTCTTTAACTTTTGGACAGGCGCACGTATTTTACCCAGAAGCGAAGCCAGAACTATGTACGGCGGCGTTGTTGTTGGATGTTGATCCAGTAAAGCTGGTGCGGGGACGTAGTACAAGGCTAGAACAATATGTAAACGATCGCCCTTATGTTGCTTCATCATTTTTAAGTGTAGCGATCGCCCAAGTATTTGGCAGTGCTTTATCAGGTCGCTGCAAAGACAGACCAGAACTCGCCCAAACTCCTATTCCTTTAGTTGCAAAATTATCTGTCTTACCTTGTCGTGGCGGTGAAAGTTTTCTGCGGCAATTGTTTGAGCCGTTAGGTTACACCGTAAGTGCCCAAGGACACACCTTAGATGAGGAATTTATTGATTGGGGACAGAGCCAATATTTTACCGTTGAACTACAGCACACTCTGCCTCTGGGCGACTTGTTAAGTCATCTCTACGTTTTAATTCCAGTCTTAGATGACGATAAACACTATTGGGTAGGCGATGATGAAATTGAAAAGTTACTACGTCATGGTGAGGGTTGGTTAACTAAGCATCCAGCGCGAGAACAAATTACCAGACGTTACCTCAAACAACAGCAGCGCCTGACTCGTCTCGCTTTAGCCCAACTAGCAGAAGAAGATAATCCCGATCCCGACAGTACCGAAGAAAGCCATGCCCAAGAAGAAGCGGCGGTAGAAAAACCTATTAGCTTGAATCAACAGCGAATGAATGCTGTGATTGCTGCCTTAAAGCAAAGCGGTGCAAAGCGGGTGATTGATTTAGGCTGCGGTCAGGGAAATCTTTTGAAAATACTCATCAAAGATATCTTTTTTGAACAGGTTACAGGTGTAGATGTTTCTCACAGGGCATTAGAAATTGCCCAAGAGAGATTAGACCGCCTGCGCCTTCCCCGCAACCAATGGGAACGTCTGCAACTAATTCAAGGCGCACTCACCTACCAAGACAAACGCCTCAGCGGTTACGATGCTGCTACAGTAATTGAGGTAATTGAACATCTCGATTTACCGCGCCTAGAAGCATTTGAAAAAGTTTTGTTCGAGTTTGCTCGACCAAAAACAGTAGTAGTGACAACGCCTAATATTGAGTACAACGTCAAATTTGAAAACCTCCCGGCTGGCAAACTGCGACATAAAGACCACCGCTTTGAATGGACGCGTCAAGAGTTTCACAACTGGGCGAACAAAGTAGCAGAACGCTTTAATTACAATGTAGAATTTCAACCTGTAGGAACAGAAGATCCAGAGGTCGGTTCACCAACACAAATGGCGGTGTTTATAGCAAAGTGATGAGTGCTGAGTACAAAACCAGTTGCATATATATTAGAACTTACGCACTCAGATCCCCCAACCCCCTTAAAAAGGGGAGCCACTGCGTTAGGCGGGTTCCCCGACTTGTAGCAAGTGGCGTGGCTTTAGACGTTCCCCCTTTTTTAAGGGGGGTTAGGGGGGATCAGGGTTTCAGACTTCAGTGCGTAAGTCCTAATATATAATTCTTTTTCTCTGCGCCTCTGCGCCTCTGCGTGAAAAAAATCATCCCCTTCTTAAACAACGCCAAAAAATTAAATAACCACAAATAAACACAGATAAAAATGATAATTTCTGTAAATGGAAGCAATTATTTTTATAGGAATCCAGGGAGCGGGTAAGTCTACTTTTTATCGCGATCGCTTCTTTAATACCCACATTCGTATTAACCTTGATATGCTCAAAACTCGTCATCGAGAGCAAATCCTTTTTCAAGCCTGCTTAGAAGCTAAACAGCCTTTTGTGATAGATAACACTAACCCGACTGTTGAAGACAGAAAACGTTATATTCTTCCAGCTAAAGCGAAACGTTTTAGGGTTTTGGGTTATTCCTTTCAATCTAAATTGGAAGACTGCAAGCAACGAAATAGCCAAAGGTCTCCTGAGCAAGTTGTACCTTTAGTTGGATTATTAGCGACTTATAAAAAGCTGGTTTTACCAAATTGGCAAGAAGGATTTGATGCAATCTATTCGGTTAAAGCTGGTTTTAATTATTCATTCATTGTTGAGGAATGGAACCGTGAAATTTGATGAACTTGACAGCAGAATTTCGTAGGGGTTTAGCATTGCGAAATCCTTACTCGCGTATTTGTATATTTATTAAACTGAATGGTATAACTTTTCTGACTCCATCATGAGCAATAGTCCTGCGGTCAAAACAATTCTTGTACTTGCAGCTAGTCCCGTAGATGAAGCAAGACTGCGCCTAGATGTAGAAGTGCGGGAGATTGAAGAAGGGTTGCGACGGTCTAAATATCGTGACCAAATTAAGTTACAACCTCGATCGGCTGTGAGAATAAATGATCTGCGTCGAGCATTGTTAGATGTGGAACCCCAAATCGTTCACTTTTGCGGTCATGGAGTGGATGAAGGACTGATATTTGAGGATGAACAAGGTAAAAGTAAACTAGTCAATACAGAAGCTTTGGCAAATCTGTTTGAATTATTTGCAGGTCGAGTTGAGTGTATTGTACTCAATGCTTGTTATTCCGAAGCGCAAGCCAAAGCTATGATTGGGCACGTTGGCTATGTGATTGGGATGAGCAAAGCCATTGGAGATAAAGCTGCAATTAATTTTTCCGTGGGGTTTTATGATGCTCTCGGTGGCGGACGCACTGTAGAAGACGCTTATAAGTTTGGTTGCAATGCAATTCAATTGCAAGGAATTCCAGAGCATCTTACTCCTGTGATCAAAATTAATACAGCATTAAAGGCTGCATTCGGAGCTACACAAACAACTACCTTCACACCTAAACCTGCAAAGCCTGCGCCTAAAATAGATCGATTTAAACTGATTAAACTACTCAATGATTTACCACCACAGCAGTTAGATATGCTTTTGTTTACAGTGGATGCACCCAATGGTGTAGTTCCACCGATGACTGCTCCCCAAGGCGATCGCGCTGCTGCATTATTAAGATGGGCACAAGGGCCAACAGGTTGCGGTTTGGAAACACTGCAACAGGAATTGGATAACATTCTTTCACCGTAATTCTGCAAAATCCGATACCCTTCTCAACGTAGGGTGTGTTATGCCGATAACGCACCTGAATTTATCTAATTCACGTTAAATTTATACAGATACCTAAAGCGATCGCTTGTGTAATTACTTTCAGACGGTGCATTGCGCTGGGCGACAACACACCCTACATTTAACGGAAAATTGGCGTAGGTCTTGTTGTTTTAAAATAGAACATTACTCTTGTCAATTCGCTAATGGTTACACCCCCACGCGATCGCTCTACACTCATGCAACTGCTCAATGATTTACCGCCGCAGCAGTTGGATATGCTGTTGTTTGCCGTGGATGCGCCAAATAATGTAATTCCACCGCTTACTGCTCCTCAAGGCGATCGCGTTTCTGCATTGTTGAGGTGGGCGGAAGCATCAACGGGTTGTGGTTTGCAAGTACTCCAACAGGAATTAGTAAACATCATCCCGCTACCGAAGAACGAAACTGTACCGGAAGAATTGTGGAATATACCATACCCACGCAACCCGTTTTTTACAGGACGCGAAGCGGTGTTGCAGGAAATGCGGAATGCTTTGTTAACAAAGAAGTTAGCAGCATTAAGCGGTTTGGGTGGGATTGGCAAAACTCAAACTGCGATCGAGTTTGCCTATCGCTATCGTCATGAGTATCAGCAGATACTGTGGGTAAGGGCAGCTTCCCACCTAGAATTGGTATCGGGTTTTGTGGAAGTTGCGCGTTTACTGAATTTACCTGTCAGCCAAGAAAAGGATGAAAGCTTAGTAGTTAAGGCAGTTAAGCAGTGGTTAGCAACACATAACGGCTGGCTGTTGATTTTAGATAACGCCGATGAAATTCCCATGCTGCGGGAGTATTTACCAGAGGCACATCAAGGTTATGTGTTGTTGACTACCCGCGCTCAGGCGACGGGGATATATCAGCGAATTGAAATTAAAAAGTTGCAACCGGAAGATGGGGCGCTGTTGTTGCTGCGGCGTGCCAAACTGATTGCAGAAAATGCGGGGTTGGATGCGGTGACGGAAGAAGAACGCAGTTTAGCAAAAACCATCTCGCGGGAAATGGACGGTTTACCCTTAGCATTAGATCAAGCAGCAGCGTTTATTGAAGAAACTCCCTCAAATTTGGCGGAGTATTTGCAATTTTACCGAGAAGAAGGGGCGAGACTACTGGCGGAACGAGGCGAACTGGCAATTGATCATCCCAGCGTGAGCATCACCTTTTCCCTCGCCTTTGAGAAAGTATTACAACGCAACCCCACCGCCGCCGATTTAATTCGCGTTTGCGCCTTTTTAGCACCTGATGCGATTCCTGAAGAAATTTTTACCGCAGGTGCAGCAGAATTAGGAGAAAATCTTAGCTCATTAGCAAACAAACCCCTAGATTTTGTCAAAGTTATCGCAGAAGCGGGACGGTTTTCGCTGATTTACCGGAACCCGATTAATAAAACCTTTGATATTCACCGCCTAGTGCAGTCAGTGTTAAAAGCCGAGATGGATGAAGACAATTGCCGTCTTTGGGCAGAAAGGACTGTTTGTGCAGTTACAGAAGTCTTTCCCAATGCTGAATATGTAAATTGGTTGGTCTGTGAGCGACTTTTACCCCATGCAAGAGTTGCAATTAATTGGATCTCGCTGTATCAATTTGAGTTAGAAACAGCAGCTTTGTTACTTGCTAGGACTGGTTACTACTTGATCGAACGGGGTCAGTACGCGGAAGCTGAACCACTGTTGAAAACAGCATTGTCACTGAGGCAACGGCTGCTGGGAGAAGACCATCCCTCTGTCGCCACCAGTTACAACAACCTGGCAGAACTCTACTATTACCAAGGACGGTACGCGGAAGCTGAACCACTGTATCAAACAGCATTGTCACTGAGGCAACGGCTGCTGGGAGAAGACCATCCCTCTGTCGCCACCAGTTACAACAACCTGGCTGGACTCTACTATTACCAAGGACGGTACGCGGAAGCTGAACCACTGTATCAAACAGCATTGTCCCTGAGGCAACGGCTGCTGGGAGAAGACCATCCCGAT
>JAESGN010000149.1_pt1 | contig 102392 bp, 91 predicted proteins | sample 9269731 | NCBI WGS metagenome assembly JAESGN01 (sample SAMN15720683, study PRJNA650826) | algae metagenome | isolation source: Mojavia pulchra JT2-VF2 and co-occurring heterotrophs from desert soil | place: USA: Cadiz Valley, Joshua Tree National Park, CA | collected 1998-06-08
GATCCGGCTCGACATCCGCCGCATCGGCGCGATCAAGGACCGCGACGAGGTGGTCGGCAACCAGACCCGCGTCAAGGTGGTGAAGAACAAGCTGGCGCCGCCGTTCAAGCAGGTCGAATTCGACATCATGTATGGCGAGGGCGTGTCGAAGGTGGGCGAACTGATCGATCTCGGCGTCAAGGCCGGGGTGGTGGAGAAGTCCGGCGCCTGGTTCTCCTATGACAGCCAGCGCATCGGCCAGGGGCGCGAAAACGCCAAGACCTTCCTGCGCAACAATCCCGATATGGCGGCCGCGATCGAAGCCGCCGTGCGTCAGAATTCCGGGCTGATCGCCGAAAAAATCCTGGCCGGCGAGAAGGAAGACGACGCCGACGGCGACGAGCCCGCGGAGGAATAGTCCACAGTCTCTGTCCTTCCGGGGCGCGACCCGCAGGTCGCGAGCCCGGAATGCATCCGCCAGGTCGCGGTTATGGATGTCCGGGCCCGCTGCCATAGAGAGTCGAAGACGCGCGTGACAGCGCTTATGGCGGCGTCCCGGATTGACCTGTGTCTTTTAGCCGGAGTGCCTCCTTCCGCGTCGCCGCGCGGGCCGGGTGAGGGGACCGCTTGCCTCGCGGTCCGCTCCCCGGCGTTTTTTTGAGCGCGCCACCGGCCACCAGCCATCGGCCACCGGACCTGCGGGCGAGGCCGGACGAGCGGTGACTGAACCGGACGCGGCGGCTGCGGCTGGCTGGACGCGAGCGGTTGGACCGCCCGGCATCGGCGACCGGCCGCCCGGGCGACGCAGGACGCCATGCAACCGCCGGAAATCACACCGTTTCTGGACTTGCCCGGATCGCATCGCTACATATCCCCTGAAACATCAATCCGATCCGGGCCTTTCATCCCGGCGCAGACAGGGGCCGCGGGCATTCACAGCTGCCGCGGCGGCAAATCTTTCATGAGCGGCGTCAACGATATCCGGGCTGGTTTTATCGATTATTTCGCGCGCAACGGCCATGAGCCGCTGGCGTCCTCGCCGCTGGTGCCGCGCAACGATCCGACGCTGATGTTCACCAATGCCGGGATGGTGCAGTTCAAGAATGTCTTTACCGGGCTGGAGAAGCGTCCCTATAGCCGCGCCGTGACCTCGCAGAAGTGCGTCCGCGCTGGCGGCAAGCATAACGATCTCGACAATGTCGGCTATACCGCCCGCCACCACACCTTCTTCGAGATGCTCGGCAATTTCTCGTTCGGCGATTACTTCAAGGAGCGCGCGATCGAACTGGCCTGGACTCTGGTGACCAAGGAATTCGGTCTGCCGAAGGACAAGCTCACCGCCACCGTCTATATCGACGACGATGTCGCCTTCGATCTGTGGAAGAGGATCGCCGGGCTCCCCGAGAGCCGCATCATCCGGATCGCCGGATCGGACAATTTCTGGGCGATGGGCGACACCGGGCCATGCGGGCCGTGCTCGGAAATCTTCTACGATCATGGCGACAAGATCCCGGGCGGCCCTCCGGGCTCGCCCGATCAGGATGGCGATCGCTTCATCGAGATCTGGAATCTGGTGTTCATGCAATACGAGGCGCTGCCCGACGGCACCCGCCTCGATCTGCCGAAACCCTCGATCGACACCGGCATGGGGCTGGAGCGCATTGCCGCGGTGCTGCAGGGCACCCACGACAATTACAATATCGACCTGTTCCGCGCGATCATCCAGGTGATTGCCGAACTGACCAAGGTGTCAGCCGACGGTCCGCAGAAGGCGTCGCATCGCGTCATCGCCGATCACCTGCGTGCGTCCTCGTTCCTGATCGCGGATGGCGTGCTGCCCTCGAACGAGGGCCGCGGCTATGTGCTGCGCCGGATCATGCGGCGCGCGATGCGCCACGCGCAATTGCTCGGCGCGCGCGATCCGCTGATGTGGCGGCTGGTGCCCGTGCTGGTGCGCGAGATGGGCCAGGCCTATCCGGAATTGCACCGCGCCGAAGCTCTGATCACCGAAACGCTGAAGCTCGAAGAGACCCGCTTCCGCAAGACGCTGGAGCGCGGGCTCACGATCCTGGAAGACGAATCGAAAGCGCTGAAGCAGGGCGATGCGCTGAAGGGCGAAACCGCGTTCACGCTCTACGACACCTACGGATTTCCGCTCGATCTGACCCAGGATGCGCTGCGCCCGCGCGGCATCTCGGTCGACCTCGGCGCCTTCAACGCCGCGATGGAGAAGCAGCGCGAAAAGGCGCGCGAATCCTGGAAGGGCTCGGGCGATGCGGCGACCGAGACCGTGTTCTTCGGCCTGCGCGAGAAACTCGGCGCCACCGAATTCCTCGGCTACGACACCGAGACCGCCGAAGGCGTGGTGACGGCGCTGTTGCGCGACGGCAAGGAAACCAATGAGCTGAAAGCCGGCGAGACCGGTGCGGTGATCGTCAATCAGACGCCGTTTTATGGCGAGTCGGGCGGTCAGGTCGGCGACACCGGCGTGATGACCGCGGATGGCGTGCGGTTTCGTGTCACCGAGACTCAGAAGCGCGCCGGCGACCTGTTCGTGCATACCGGCATGGTGGAGGAAGGCAGCCTGAAGGCTGGCCTTGCGCTTCAGCTCGATGTCGAGCATGGCCGCCGCTCCGCGATCCGCGCCAACCATTCCGCCACCCATCTGCTGCATGAGGCGCTGCGGCAGGTGCTCGGCGACCATGTCGCGCAGAAGGGTTCGCTGGTCGCGCCCGAGCGGCTGCGCTTCGACTTCTCGCATCCGAAACCGATGACGGCGGAGGAGATCGAACAGGTCGAAGACCTCGCCAACGATTTCGTCACCCAGAATTCCGCAGTCACCACCCGGCTGATGGGGCTCGACGATGCCCGCGCGTCCGGCGCGCGGGCCTTGTTCGGCGAGAAATACGGCGACGAGGTGCGGGTGGTCGCGATGGGCGAGAAGCCGGGCTCGAACACGCTCGGCTGGTCGGTCGAATTGTGCGGCGGCACGCATGTGAAGCGCACCGGCGACATCGGACTGATTTCGATCGTGGCCGATCAGGGCGTCGCCGCCGGCGTGCGACGGCTCGAGGCGCTGACCGGGCGCAACGCCCGCAAGGCCGCCAACGCCACCATGCAGGCGGCGCAACAGGCCGCAACCGATCTTCTGCGCGTGACGGTCGCGGATATGCCCGCCCGCATCACCCAGCTGCTCGACGAGCGCAAGAAGCTGGAACGCGATCTCGCCGAGGCGAAGAAGAAGCTCGCCATGGGCGGCGGCGGAAAAGCGAGCGGCGATGACGGCATCAAGACCGTCGGGGACATCAAGCTGCTGGCGCGCGCGGTGACCGGGATCGACATCAAGGACCTCAAGGGTCTGGCGGACGAGGGCAAGAAGCAGGTGGGCTCCGGCGTCGTCGCTCTGGTCGCGACCAGCGACGACGGCAAAGGCAGCATCGTGGTCGGCGTCACGCCTGATCTGGTGTCGCGTTTCTCGGCGGTCGACCTGGTGCGGAAGGCCTCCGAGGTACTCGGCGGCAAGGGCGGCGGCGGCAAGCCCGATATGGCGCAGGCCGGCGGTCCGGATGGCTCCAAGGCGGATGCGGCGTTGAATGCCATTGAAGCGGCGCTGAGAGCCTGAGACAACCGGCCGTCTCGACAGGGCGGCGGGTTGATCGCAGGAACGGATGACCGAAGGCGGCGCGGTATTCTACGAACTCGCTCTGGTGCTGGCGCTTGCCGCCGGCATGGGCGTGATTGGCCTGTTGCTGCGCCAGCCGCTGATCGTCTCCTATATCGCGACCGGCCTGCTGGTGGGTGCGGGTGCGCTGAGCATCGTCAGCTCCACCTCGCATATCGATCTGCTGGCCGAAATCGGGATCAGCGTGCTGCTGTTCCTGGTCGGGCTGAAACTCGATCTGAAGATTATCCGCACACTCGGCGCGGTCGCGCTCGCGACCGGTCTCGGTCAGGTGCTGTTCACGTCCGTCGTCGGCTTCTTCATCTGTCTTGCGCTCGGCTTCAGTGCCGTCACCAGCCTTTATATCGCGGTCGCGCTGACATTTTCGTCCACCATCATCATCGTCAAGCTGCTCTCCGACAAGCGCGAGCTCGACTCGCTGCACGGGCGCATCGCGCTCGGTTTCCTGATCGTGCAGGACATTGCCGTGGTGGTGGCAATGGTGGTGCTGTCGGCCTATGGCGTCGGCACCAGCAAGAGCCCGTCCGGGCTGGGCGTGCTCGGGGTTCTCGGAAGCGGCATTGCGATGCTGGCTTTCGTCGCGCTGTTCATCCGCTACGCGGCCGAACCGATGCTGAAGCTGATTGCGCGCGCGCCCGAGCTTCTGGTGAGCTTCTCGCTCGCCTGGGCCGTGTTGTTCGCCGCGGCCGGCGACTGGCTCGGCCTCGGCAAGGAGCTCGGCGGATTGCTCGCCGGGGTGTCGCTCGCCTCCACCAGTGTGCGCGAGGCGGTCGCGACGAGACTGGCGAGCCTGCGGGATTTTCTGCTGCTGTTCTTTTTCGTCGGGCTCGGCGCGCGGCTCGATCTCGGCGACCTGGGCCAGCAGGTCGGGGCTGCGATCTTGCTGTCGGCCTTTGTGCTGATCGGCAATCCGCTGATCGTCATGGCGATCATGGGCTATATGGGCTACAGCAAGCGCACCGGTTTTCTGGCCGGTCTGACGGTGGCGCAGATCAGCGAGTTTTCGCTGATTTTCATGGCCATGGGTCTGTCCCTGGGTCAGGTCCAGCAGGACGCGCTCGGGCTTGTGACGCTGGTCGGACTCGTGACCATTACGCTGTCGACCTACATGATCCTCTATTCCCATCAGCTCTACCGACTGTGCGAGAATTATATCGGCCTGTTCGAACGGACAGTTCCCGAGCGCGAGCGGAAATTCGAAGAGGGCGCGGCGGGTGAATTGCTCCGCTACGACGTGATCCTGTTTGGGCTCGGACGCTATGGTCGCGCCATGGCCCGTGCTTTTGAAAACCGGGGCGTGTCGATCCTCGGAATCGATTTCGACCCGGACGCGGTCGAGCAGTGGCGCAAGCTCGGAATGCCGGCGCTGTATGGCGACGCCGAGGACCCGGAATTTCCAGCCAGCCTGCCGCTCGACGGCGTGAAATGGGTGGTCAATGCCATTCACCCGATTTCGCAGGGGGTCACCCATGACGATCCCCGGCAGGCGCTGACGCAAAGCCTGCGCCAGGCCGGCTATCGGGGGCGGATCGCCGTGCGGGTCAATTCTACCGAGGAAACCGAGCACTTCCTGAAGGCGGGAGCGGATATCGTGCTGTCGCCCTTTATCGACGCTGCCGAGCGGGCGGTGGAGTTGCTTGATCTCGGGGAGCCTGCCAAAGACATCGATCCGAAGCGCTGAGGCGTCCCGGTCCGGAAGCCGAATCGGATTAGACAGGAATTTCCCAGTCTGCCGGTCTCCCGAGGTCCCTTGCCGTGCTGCACGCCGAACACCTGAAGAGCATTCTGATCTTTCTCGTGGCCGCGGGCATTCTGGTGCCGCTGCTGCACCGTTTCCTCGGCACGGTGCTGGGCTTTCTGCTGATCGGACTGGTGCTCGGCCCCTTCGGTGTCGGCTATCTCGACGACTTCTATCCGTTCCTTCGCTACATCACACTGGAGGATCCGAAAGCGGCGGAGCCGCTCGCCGAGCTTGGCGTCGTCTTCCTTCTGTTTATTCTCGGCATGGAATTGTCGTTGCCGAGGCTGTGGCAATTGCGGCGCTATGTGCTCGGCGTCGGGCTGGTTCAGGTTGCGGTCTGCATCTTTGTGATCGGGACCACCATCCGCATGAGCGGCATCACGCCGCCCACCGGTCTCATTCTCGGCATGTGCTTCGCGCTATCGTCGACCGCGATCGTGATGCAGCTTCTGATCGATCAGCACCGCGCCGCCACGCCGGTCGGGCGCGTCGCGCTGTCGGTGCTGCTGTTTCAGGATCTGATGGTGGTGCCGGTGCTGTTCGCGATCGGCATCCTGGAAGCGCGCAATGCCGGCGACAAGTCGCTATTCGATCTGCTGCTGCCGTTCGCGCAAGCCTTTGCTGCGGTCGGCGTTATCATGGTGGTCGGCCGCTATATCGTGACGCCGCTGATGCGCTCGGCGGCGCGCACCGGCAGCCGCGAACTGATCATGGCGATCACGCTGACGATTGTGGTCGGCATCTCGGCCGCGACCGGCGCGTCCGGCCTGTCGGTCGCGCTCGGCGCGTTCCTCGCCGGGCTGCTGCTGAGCGACAGCGAATACCGCCATCAGATCGAAGTCGATCTCGATCCGTTCAAGGGATTGCTGCTCGGCATTTTCTTCGTCACCGTCGGCATGGTGATCGACCTCACGGTGGTGTGGAAGCATATCGGCTGGATCTTGCTGGCGCTGGTCGGTCTGATCGTGGTCAAGGCATGCGCGTTGTATTTCGCCGCCCGGCTTTTCAAGGTGGCGCGGCCGGTCGCGGCCGAGGTCGCGCTGCTGCTGGCGCAGGGCGGCGAATTTGCGTTCATCGTGATCGGACTGGCGAGCGGGAAGGGGTTGCTCGATCAGGAGATCGCCACCTCGGCGATCGCGGTCGCGGGACTGAGCATGATGCTGACTCCGGGTCTCGCCAAGATCGCCCGCCGCATCGCCGAGCGGCTGGACACGCTGGATCACGAACACCATGCACCAGAGGCCGGGATGGCCGAATTGCGCGATCATGTGGTGATCGGCGGCTTCGGTCGCGTCGGACAGACCGTCGCCCGCGTGCTCGACAGCGAAAACGTGCCTTGGATCGCCTTCGATACCAACGGGGCGCTGGTGACCGAGCAGCGCGACAAGAATCGACCGGTCTATTTCGGCGATGCCAGCCGGCATGAGATCCTGCACCATGCCGGTATCAGGAAGGCGCGTGCGTTTATCGTGACGCTTGGCAGCGCGGAAGCGACCGAACGGATGGTGGCCGAGATCATCAAGCTGCGGCCGAAAGCGGTGGTTCTCGCGCGCGCCAAGGATTCGGAGCATGCAGCGCGCCTGACCAAGCTAGGGGCGGCCGACGCGATTCCTGAAGCTGTGGAGGCCAGTCTGCAGCTTGCCGGGCGCCTGCTGGAAAATCTCGATTTTCCGGAAGAGGTCGCCGATCGCCGCATCGCCGATATCCGCAACCTGGAAGTCGTGGCTGTGCAGCGGGCGGCGAAGAAGGCGCGCAAGGCGGAGAAGAGCGGGAAGGTGAGCGACGCGCCTGCGGTCGAGTAACAAAGGAGCGGCCGGACTAGCGCCGTTCGTTTATCAACCCGTCATCCTGAGGTGCGAGCGAAGCGAGCCTCGAAGGACGACGGCCGCAGTCCTTCGGGGCTCGGCTGCTTCGCAGCCTCGCACCTCAGGACGACGGCAAAATCAGGCCATCGCCTGTTTCAGGTTCGCGTCGATCTTGTCGAGGAAGCCCGTGGTCGACAGCCATTTCTGTTCAGGGCCGACTAGAAGCGCCAGATCCTTGGTCATGAAGCCGCTTTCCACGGTGTCGATGCAGACCTTTTCCAGCGTCGCCGAAAACTTCGCGAGTGTCGCGTTGTCGTCGAGCTTGGCGCGGTGCGCGAGGCCGCGGGTCCAGGCGAAGATCGAGGCGATGGAATTGGTGGAGGTTTCTTTGCCCTTCTGATGTTCGCGATAATGGCGCGTCACCGTGCCATGCGCGGCTTCGGCTTCCACCACCTTGCCGTCCGGGGTCATCAGCACCGAGGTCATCAGGCCGAGCGAGCCAAACCCTTGAGCCACCGTGTCTGACTGCACGTCGCCGTCGTAGTTCTTGCAGGCCCAGACATAGCCGCCCGACCATTTCAGCGCCGACGCGACCATGTCGTCGATCAGCCGGTGCTGATAGATGATGTTGCGCTTGTCGAACTCGGCTTTGAACTCCTTGTCGAAGATCTCCTGGAACAGCTCCATGAAGCGGCCGTCATACTGCTTCAGAATCGTGTTCTTGGTCGACAGATAGACCGAGTAGTTGCGCGACAGCCCGTAATTGAACGAGGCATAGGCGAAGTCGCGGATCGAATCGTCGAGATTGTACATCGCCATGGTGACGCCGGAGCCCGGCGCCTTGAACACTTCCTTCTCGATCACCTGGCCGTCGTCGCCGGTGAACTTGAGGGTCAGCGTGCCGGCGCCCGGAAACTTGAAATCGGTGGCGCGATACTGGTCGCCATAGGCGTGGCGGCCGATGATGATCGGTTGGGTCCAGCCGGGAACGAGGCGCGGCACGTTCTTGCAGATGATCGGTTCCCGGAAGATGGTGCCGCCGAGAATGTTGCGGATGGTGCCGTTCGGCGAGCGCCACATTTCCTTCAGGCCGAATTCCTGCACCCGGCCTTCGTCCGGGGTGATGGTGGCGCATTTCACCGCAACGCCGACCTCCTTGGTCTTGTTTGCCGCGTCGATAGTGATCTGGTCGTTGGTCTCGTCGCGCTTCTGGATGCTGAGATCGTAATAGAGCAGATCGATATCGAGATAGGGATGGATCAGCTTGTCCTTGATGGATTGCCAGATAATGCGGGTCATTTCGTCGCCGTCCATTTCGACGACGGGGTTCTTCACCTTGATCTTCGCCATTTCAGCAAGCCACCTTCTGACACTCCGGCATCGTGCGCGGCGGCTCTATAGCATGACTTTCGCGACCTGACAGCGGCGCCAGTCCGTGGACTAAAGTCGAATCCGGCGGGGAGGGCGCCGACGCGCAATTGCGAGGCAGCGTCATAGCGAGGGCTGCGAGGCGAAGCCGAAGCAGGACGCAGCAATCCACCTGTTGGCAAAGCTGGATTGCTCCGCTTCGCTCGCAATGACGGCCGGTCCATTGCTGCGCCTTGCAGTCGTCGCCGTGACAAACACCTCTTCACAGAACTGTCATTGCGGCTGTCGCGCTCTCGCCGCACTGATCTGGCATTCGCACATGATCGCGCTAGATAGAGGTGTCTCCCGCTCCAAGCGGAGCAACGAATCGCCAGGAGGAACTTGCATGACCACGTTGGTACTCAACCGCCGCAACCTCCTTGCTGCCGGCGGTTCCGTCCTGGCCCTTGGCGCGTCCGGTCTGCTGATCCCCGCCCAGGCGCAAGGCTTGGCGCCGACCCAAACGATGCGGGGCGGGGCGAACAACTATCGCAAGGGTGCCGCCATCGTCGAGCGGATCGGCAAGGGCGGCTTCTGGATGAGCGGCACCGTACGCCGCGCCGGCGACGGGGCTCCGCTCGCCGGACAGCGCATTCAGATCTGGGCGCACACGACCGAAGGGCAGGAGCACGAGCCGCAGAGTCATGGCGCCACCCTGACCGACAAGAACGGCGTATTCCGTCTCGAAATGCCGCAGATCGTTCCCGCCTTCGGTCAGCCGCACGGGCACCTCGCCTATGACAGCGGCGAGTTCAAAACCGTTTTTTTGCGTCCGATCATGCGAAGCGCCAAAGACAAGAGCCTGGAGGCGCACTTCGTCCTGCAGCCGGCCTGAGCGCGTTCGGAACAGAGGTTTGAAGGAATGAGAGTCGCCCGGGCGACCCTGATCTGGGCCGCCCTTGCAGCCGCCATCTGCATACCGATCGCCTTTGCGGCGGCGAGCCCGTTCCTCGCCTATCGCGGGCCGGTCTACATCATTGCCGGGTTTGCCGGCGTCATTGCGCTCGGTCTCGTGCTCGTCCAGCCGTTGCTGATTGGCGGCTATCTTCCCGGGCTCGCGGGTATACGTGGACGGCGTGCGCATCGCTTGATCGGCGGCGCGCTGTTCGTGGCGGTCGTGGTCCATGTCGGGGGACTTTGGATCACCTCTCCACCGGACATGGTCGACGCGCTTCTGTTTGTATCGCCAACCTGGTTTTCACCCTTCGGCGTGGTCGCCATGTGGGCGATCTTCGCCACAGCGCTGCTGGCGGCGTTTCGCCGCCGACTGGGATTGTCACCACGAACTTGGCGCATCACGCATATGTCGTTCGCATTGGTCATCGTCGTCGGCAGTGTGGTCCACGGACTGCTGATCGAGGGGACGATGGAGACGATGTCGAAGGTGGCGCTTTGCGCGCTGGTTGTCGCGGCGGCCAGCAAGGTCATCGCTGACAGGGTGCTGCGAAAGCGCGCGCCATCGCGCGTGGAGGCGGCAGGGTGACCCCGCTTTAGCTGAGCTGCGCGGCATTCACCTTCGTCATTGCGAGGAGCAGAGCGACGAAGCAATCTAGATCGCAATGGATTGCTTCGTCCTGCTAAGGCTTCGCCTCCGCAGTCCTCGCAATGACGCACTCTGCGATGCGCGCCGCAGCCTGTTGCCTCAGAGCGAGGCGAGTGCCGCATTCAGCGTGGCGCTCGGCCGCATCGCGGCCGATGTCTTGGCGTCATCCGGCTTGTAATAGCCGCCGGTGTCGACCGGCTTGCCTTGCGCGCCAATCAATTCGTCATTGATCTTGGCTTCGTTCTTTTCGAGGGTCTCGGCCAGCCTCTTGAAACGGGCCTGCAACTCCGGATCCTTGGTCTGCGCGGCCAGCGCCTGTGCCCAGTACAGGGCCAGATAGAAATGGCTGCCGCGATTGTCGATTTCGCCGACCTTGCGCGCCGGATTGCGGTTGAATTCCAGGAACTTGCCGATCGCCGTGTCGAGCGCTTCGGCCAGAACCTGCGCCTTGGCGTTCTTGTAGGTCTGCGCCAGATGTTCGAGCGAGGCGCCGAGCGCGAGGAATTCGCCGAGCGAATCCCAGCGCAGATAGCCCTCTTCCTGAAACTGCTGCACGTGCTTGGGCGCCGAGCCGCCGGCACCGGTTTCGAACAGCCCGCCGCCCTCCATCAACGGCACGATCGACAGCATCTTGGCCGAGGTGCCGAGCTCCATGATCGGAAACAGATCGGTCAGATAATCGCGCAGCACATTGCCGGTGACAGAGATCGTGTCCTGGCCCTTGCGGATGCGCTCAAGCGAGAATTTCATCGCTTCGACCGGCGCCAGAATCCGAATGTCGAGCCCGGATGTGTCGTGATCCTTCAGGTATCGTTCGACCTTGGCGATGACCTGCGCGTCATGGGCACGGTTCTTGTCGAGCCAGAACACTGCAGGTGTGCCGGTGAGGCGGGCGCGGCGCACCGCGAGCTTCACCCAGTCCTGGACCGGTGCATCACGAAGCTCGCACATGCGGAAGATGTCGCCTTGCTCGACCGGACGCTCCAGCAGCACCTTGCCGTCGTCGGCGACCACACGAACCGTTCCGTTCGCGGGGACTTCGAAGGTCTTGTCGTGTGAGCCGTATTCCTCGGCCTTCTGCGCCATCAAGCCCACATTCGGGACCGAGCCCATGGTCTTGGGGTCGAACGCGCCATGCGCCTTGCAGTCGTCGATCACCACCTGAAACAACGTCGCGTAGGCGCGATCCGGGATCGCGGCCATCACGTCGTGCAGCTTGCCGTCGGCGCCCCACATCTTGCCGGAATCGCGGATCATCGCAGGCATCGAGGCGTCGACGATCACATCGCTCGGCACATGCAGGTTGGTGATGCCCTTGTCGGAATTGACCATCGCGAGGCCCGGCCGCTTGGCATAGGCGGCGGCGATGTCGTCCTTGATCGCCTTTTTCTCAGGCTCCGGCAGCGTCTCGATCTTTGCCAGCAGATCGCCGAAACCGTTGTTGAGATTGACGCCGAGCTTTTTCAGCGTGGCGGCGTGCTTCTCGATCAGGTCGGCGAAGAACACGGATACGGCATGGCCGAAGATGATCGGATCGGCGATCTTCATCATCGTTGCCTTGACGTGCAGCGAGAACAGCACGCCTTCCTTCTTGGCGGCGTCGATCTGCTCGGCAAAGAACGCGCGCAATGCCTTGCGGCTCATCACCGCCGCGTCGATGATCTCGCCGGCCTGGATCGGCGTCTTCGCCTTCAGCACCGTGACCGCGCCGTCCTGACCGACCAGTTCGATGCGGGCGTTGGTCGCGGCCGGGACGGTGGTCGAGACTTCCGAGCCGTAATAATCGCCGCTCGGCATGGACGCCACATGCGTCTTGGAGTCCTTGCTCCATGCGCCCATCTTGTGCGGATTGTTGCGGGCATATTGCTTGACGGCGCCGGCGGCACGGCGGTCGGAATTGCCCTCGCGCAGCACCGGATTGACGACGCTGCCGAACACCTTGGCGTAGCGCGCCTTGATGTCCTTCTCGGCATCGGTGGTCGGGTTGTCCGGATAATCGGGAATGTCGTAGCCCTTGTCCTGCAATTCCTTGATCGCGGCCTTGAGCTGCGGGATCGAGGCCGAGATATTCGGCAGCTTCATGATGTTGGCTTCGGGCCGGGTCGCGAGTTCGCCGAGTTCGGTGAGTTCGTCGTTGATCCGTTGCGCCGGGGTGAGCTTCTCGGGAAAATTGGCGAGGATGCGGCCGGCCAGCGAAATGTCCTTCAGCTTCACCGACACGCCAGCGGCGCCGACAAAGGCCTCCACGATCGGCAGCAGGGAATAGGTCGCAAGCGCCGGGGCTTCATCGACTTTTGTCCACATGATTTCGAGATTTGGCATGCTTGCACCCCTGGTCGCCGCTTCGGCGCGCGCCCTATAGCATCCGCCCCCTGCCGGTAAAAGCCTTGTCAGCGGGTGTGAGGCGCAGAGCAGAAAGGCGCTGGTGCAGGGCGCCGATCCGCGGGATGCGCGCCGGGTGGGTGCAGCCGGTCAGAGAAATTCGTTCTGGGCCGCGTGATACCGCTTCTGCCCCATCTTGCCGGTCCGGACCCATTTATCGATCCGCGCTTTCAGGGTCTCGACCCGGGACCGGTGCGCGTCCGCGCCGATGCGCAGCAGCGCCGCGAGCTTGTTGCCCGAGCGCAGCGCCTGACGCACCGCCGTCTTGCTGCCGCGGCCCTGATGGTGGATATCGGCGACCGCCGCGCAGATGACGTCGCTTTGGCCGTCGAGATCGTACCATCGGTGGTAGCGCTGGATCATCTTGCGCTGAAGGATCTCGGCCGCAACCTCGACCTGGATCCGGTGGCCGGCGGCCGATGTGTTTCCGAGCCAGACCAGGCGCGCCGCCTGCATCACCTCCTGTTCGTCGACCTGGAATCGTTCCGGATTGAGATAGGCCATGAATCGCTGAAGCTGGGTCTCGCCCGAGGCCGAATCGAAGAATTCCTGTTCGAGGTCGATGTCCGCGCCGCCGCTGCCGATCAGGAACACCTTGCCGCCGATCAGTTTCAGATCGGGAAACGCCGCGGCGACCTGCGGCTCGCGCAACGCCGCGCGGAAAAACAGGATCAGGTTGTCGCGCGGGGTATGCGCGGCGAGTTGATAGAAGCCGAAGGTGCAGCGTGCGCGATCATAGGTGTTGATCAGGTTGAAGCGGTTCTTGCTCTCGCAGAACGCGGTCACGTCGAGCAGATAGGCCCATTGGTCCAAGCCGGCCGCGTGATCGGCCGGATCGTATTGCGGGCCATAATAGCGGCTGACCGGAACATGCAGGCCGTGGTAACGCTTCGCCGGCTGATTGACCTCGACGCCGACCAGGAATTCCGGCGTTCCCGCGCGGCGCGCGAGCCAGCGGCTGCCATCCTTGCGCAGCGTGAAACCCGCAATCGCGCTCGACGCTAAAGTCCTTGCGCCGGCGCGACCGGAACGGAGCCGCAGGCGCAGAGCAGTCTTCGGGAATTCGCCGAAGAACAGGCCCTGATCGCCGTCATAGACCTGCTGGAATACCGAAAGGAAATCGCGCACGGTCTGCTTGACGACCTTCTTCGCCGTGTTGGAATAGTGATAGACGCGATTGTCCTGAAAAATCCCGATATGCTTTTGCGGGATGTTCTGCATCGTCTTGGTGGCGAGGTTCACCACATCCTTGCGCGTGACGAAGATCAACTGGCTGACACCGGTATTGGCATCGCTCCATCTGCCGACGCGCGGGCAGTTCGCGAACACCTCATGCACCCGGATATTGGCACCCGGCTTGCTGCCGCCCTTGTAATCCCTGCAGTTGAACGAGAAGTCGAACCCCATCGCGTGACAGACGAAATGGGCGCAGTGATTGTCGCTCTGAATGTGAAACCCGTTATCGCAGATAGTAGCGATATTCTTGCCCAGAAACGCTTCCATGTTCGGGACCGCAGGCATGGCAATCACCCCCTCGGACGCAACGAAAGGATGCAATTATTAATTGTATTAACAAAAAATACAACCCATTGAGATTGCCGGACTGGGTCTTCAGCCGGTCGGCATGGATGTCTCAGGCTGGCTACATCCGGCCGTGCTGCAGCTTGGTCAGAAAATTGCCGACATGTTTTTCGGGGCCGACATGCACGATCGTCTCGGTGACGACCGACCAGATTTCGCCCTCGCAGCCCTCGACCCAGCGGCGGCAGAATGCGGCGTCCTCACCGCCGTAAAGGCCGTGTTCGTCCGGCATCGGCTCGAAACATTGCAACACGCCTGAGGTCAGCCCAAAATTGGCGTAGGTGTCCTCGATCCGCTCGCACCACAATTCCGGATAGCGCTCCCTGATCGCGCCGAACACCTCGCGCTTGATCAACAGAATGCCGGTCCCGGTTTTGTGAACGCGGATGCAAGGTCCGTCGATCGTGAGATTGGTGGTACGGGCGTGCTCGCCGGCTTCGCCCGCGGCCGAAAAATCGATCGCGCCGGCATTGACGTAGTCGGCGGCGACGAGCCGCGCCACGGCAGGGTCGGCGATTTCGCCATGCAGAGCGTAAAATTTTGCAAGATCGAGCCTGCGGTGTGGCGCCATCGAACCCACCACCGGCTTGTCGGCGGCGAGCATGCGTTCGATCAGCGACGGCGCAAAGCCCATATCGGCATCGACAAAGAGCAGATGCGTATAGCTCTCGTCCTGCATCACCAGGCTCGCATAGAGGTTGCGCATGAACGGCAACACCGACAGCGAGAGGAATTTGTGCTTGAGGGCGACTTGCGGGTGCTTCTCGCGAAAATGCTCATACAGCCAGACTAGCGCGTCGCAATAGGTCGTGGTCACCTGGCCGCCATAGGCCGGCGTCGCGATCATGATTTTCATTGGTATGGGTCCGCTTCCCCTTCAACCGGCGAATCAGGTGCTGATGATCGCATGCCGGCGTGCCCCTGAGAGGAGCGAAAGGCGGAAGCTGCGGCGTCCCTAATCGAGCATCTTGCGGACGAGGACGTCTTCGCAGGCCTTGAACAACAACCACAACAGGATACTGAGTACGCCGTATGCCAACAGCTCGATCAACTGGTAAAGGGCGCCGTGCATCAGCGCCATAGCGCCGTGCTGAAGAACAAACGAAAAGTTGGCGTGCAGCAGCGAGATGATGTTGAGCGAAACGAGGCCGAACAGCAGGCCGAACACGCCCATCAGCAGTAGCGTGCTAACCCAGTGAAAAGTCAGGACCTTCTTTACAAAGCCAGCCATGAATGACCCCGGTTCGCTATCGAATGCCGCTGCAAGTCTAGATTGGTGCGTGCGGAGCCGTCGACTGTCCGGCCGCGATGCATTACGCAACTTTGAACGAGGGATATGACGGGAATGCCGGGTGCCGGAACGGACAAGACCAGGAACTGGGTGGCGGAGCCCGCGCCCGTGGTGATCCTTGTCGAGTCCCAGCTCGGCCAGAATATCGGGGCGGCCGCCCGCGCGATGGCGAATTTCGGCCTGTCGGAGCTGCGTATCGTCAATCCGCGCTGCGGCTGGCCGAGTCGGGAGGCGGCGATCATGGCGGCCGGGGCCGACCGGGTGCTAGAGGCCGCAAGCGTTTACGAAACCCTCGCCGAGGCCATCGCCGATTGCCATTTCGTGATCGCCGCGACCGCGCGTTCGCACGATCAGGCCAAGCCGGTGATCTCAGCGGACGAGGCCGCCCAGCTCGCGCGTCCACGCATTGCTGCGGGCGAAAAGGTGGCGCTGGTATTCGGGCGCGAACGCAACGGGCTGGAAAACGACGAGGTCGGCCTCGCCGATGCGATCATGACGCTGCCGGTCAATCCGGCCTTCGCCTCGCTCAATCTGGCGCAGGCGGTGGTGATCGCGGGCTATGAATGGTTCAAGCTGAGCAGCGCCGGAGCGCTGCCATTCGTCGCGCCGGAAAAATCGCCGCCCGCACCGAAGGAGCAATTGCTCGCCTTCTTCGCCGACCTCGAACGCGAACTGGAACGGATCGAATACTTCCGTCCGCATGAGAAGCGCGGCACCATGACCGTCAACATGCGCAACATCTTCACCCGCATGCAGCCGACCCAGCAGGATATCCGCACGCTGCACGGTGTCGTCATGGCGCTGGTGGAGGGGCGCAAGGGTCCGGCGCGCGGCGGCCTGCTCGACGGCCCGGAGGCCGAAATGCTGCGCAACCTTCTTGCGCAACATGGAAAAGCGGAGATCGTGCGGTCGGACTCGCCGGTGCGCGGGCTGGCGCGCCTGCTCCGTCGTAACCCGACCGATTCGGAGCGTTTGCTCTGGACCGCGATGACCGGGGATCGGCGTTTCGCCGAGCTCGGGTTCAAGCGACAGACGCCTATCGGTCCGCATGTCGCCGATGTCGTATCGTTCCCGCTGCGGATTGTGGTCGATGTGGTGCCGGACGGTGAGGATGCGAAGGCGGCCGAGGCGCGGCGGCAGAAACTCGCCTGGATGCGGGAGCGCGACTACCGGATCGTCGAGGTGAGGGCGGACGACATCGGCGCCTGCGTCGACGCCGTTCTGTCATCCATCTTGACTGCGGCGGAGCAAGAGCAATCCAAATAACGGGCGGTTGCCGGGATTTACCAGCGGTAAATGCGCGCCGCCTTTTCCACGAATTCGGCGTAACGCCACCGCAACAATCCGTCTGCATGGTGCAGCGACGGAGGTTCTCTCATGATACGGTCCGCCATTGCCGTTTTCTGCCTGTTGATCGCGGCGTCTGCGGTCCACGCGCAGCAACCGAACCAGAGCCCCGTGCAGCCCTATCGCGGGGTCGTGCAAGGCAGTTTCGCGGATGTGGTCAAGAAACAAGCCGAGACGATGCGGGTCAGCATCGGCCTGAATTTCATGCTGACGGGGATATCCGACCTGATCGGCGACGACGCCAAGCTGCGCGATCGCACGCGCCGGAACGTGTATCAGATGGCGCTGAAAGAATGCGAGATGCTGCTCGAGATGATCGCCAGCGAGTGCCGCATTGAAACGATCAACATCAATCTCAACCGCAACTCGCAAAGCACGGATAGCATCAATGCGAACGCCACCGTCGTGTTGCGGGCGGTTCAGAAACAGTCCGGTCAATAGCCGGTAGCTGGCTCCCTACGGATCGGTTTACGTCAACACCTTCAGCTGCGCCGCCGTCCCCGCGCGCAGGAAGGTCAGATCGCTCGCCACCGCAAGAAAGCGAAAGCCCTGTTTCGCTTTCGCAACGGCGCGGTCGGCATCCCGGCAATAGAGCGCGGGAATTTTGCCATGCTTGTCGCAGGCCTTGAGCACGCGCTCGAGCGCGGCTTCCACATCGGCCGAATGCGAATCCATCGAGGCGCCGTTCGACAGGCTGCAGGACAGGTCGGACGGGCCGACGAAGAGGGAATCGATGCCGGGCATGCCGGCAATGGCATCGAGATTGTCGAGCGCCGCGCGCGTCTCGATCATGGCAAAGCTGATCGTGGTTTCGTTGGCATCGGCGATATAGAGCTTCTGGTCCGGCACCCGCGCCAGCATGCCGGCGCGATGCGCGCCGATCGAGCGCTCGCCGACCGGAGGATATTTCGCGACCTGCACGAAGGCTTTCGCCTCGGCGATGCCGTTGATCATCGGCGCGATGATGCCTTCGGCACCGAAATCCAGCATGCGGCTGATGGTGGCATTTTCCCACAAAGGAACGCGCACCACCGGTGCGGCGCCGGCAAGATGCACCGATGCAATCGCGGCCAGCGCGGACGCGGTGTCCCACATGCCGTGCTGCATATCGAGGGTGACGGCGGAAAAGCCTTCGCGCGCAATCGCTTCGCAGATCAAGGGCTCCGGCAAACCGCACCAGGCCGAATAGACGGTGTCGCCGGCGCGCAGCCGGCGGGCGAGCGTGAAGGCAGGGGAGGACATGGGTCTGGTTTCCAGGCGAGGGCGCTACAGTTTGACGATCGCGACCTGATAGTCGTTGTGGACCATGCGGTACTGGCCCTCGATCGATTTCAGGAAGGCATCGACGCCGGGCTTCGGATTGTCCATCGGATCGGGCATCTCGGCCCATTGATAATCGTCGAGGATCACCAGCCCGCCCGGTGCCATCAGCGGCCAGGTGAGGACGCTGTCGGCATAGACTTCGCGTGCGCGATGTCCGCCATCGATATAGGCAATGTCGAAGCGGCGATCGGCGAGACCAAGCTCTATCAAGCCGTCCACGGATGTCGCCTTGACCTTCTCAAGGCGCCCCGCAAACGCGCTGGTATTGGCGTCGAAGCGACCCTCGACACCAGCCAGCATCTCGGCTTCTTCGGCCGTTCTCGCGGCGGCTTCCTGGTGCTCCTGGCCGCCGGCAAAGGTGTCGACACAGGTCAATCTCACCTGCGGCAGATAATTTAGGAAGAATATCGCCGAGCGGCCTTCCCATGAGCCGATTTCGAGCATCCGCGCCGGCCGGTCGCGAAACGGCGCAAGCAACGTCATCCAGTTCGGGAAATGCCACGACGTCCAGTCGGTGTGAAACTGCTTCCCGTCATACCAGCGTGCCGTCCCCTCGACGGAGACGGGTGAAAGCGAATGCGATGTCTGCATGACGGGGTGATGCTCTATGTGCCGGACTGAATCTGCTTGACGGCTTCCGCCAGCAGCTCCGCCATCTTGGCCCGGACCTGGGCCTCGGTCACGCCTTTTCCGGCGAGATCTGTGACCACCTTGCGCACCACGTCGTCATCCCCCGGCTCGTCGAAATCGGCGGCGACGACCTCTTTGGCATAGGCGGCGGCCTCGTCCGGGGACTTGCCGAGTTCAGCCGCGGCCCAAAGGCCGAGCAGCTTATTGCGGCGGGCCGTGGCCTTGAATTTCAGCTCCTCATCATGCGCGAACTTCTTTTCGAAGCCCTCTTCGCGCTTGTCGAACGTGGTCATTGTTTCCTCACTCGGAATTGGGTTCGCGGGACATAGGGTGCGGGTCTCGCCAGATCAACGGCACTCAGCAATTGTGGTTCACCAGGTAGCGGACATTGTTGAGCTTGCTTTCCATCCGTCCGCCGTCGGATGTCGTGGTGGACATATTGTCTAGCGGTGAAAACGTGATCGTGCCCCGTTTGATGTCAACGCAGATATTCGCCTCATCGGGTGATGTCCATGCGACACGAGGCGCAATTTCCTGGTCATATCTGTCGAGCGCATCGCGTGGCAGACCGGACTTTCCTTTGTCGCGGACGTAAATGCGCCAACCGGTTACCTTGCCGTCTTCCTCCTTGCGGCCGGTGACGAGGTCGATAGGCGTCGCGCCGGGAGCCGGAAAGGCCTCGGCGAGTGTAACGCCGCGATTGGGGTGGTTAATCAAATCCACGATCACGAAGACGACAAACAGGGCAACGATCAGGCCAACAAAGCCGCCGGCAATGATGCCGACCCACTTGAAAAAGCGCTTCATTCGGTCTCCCGCCCGGCACGGAACCCAGTATAGCTGCCTCGGGTGCGGGAAGTGAAGGATTGCATCTTTTCCGCCTGGGGCTTGCATAACGACGGATTCGGGTCAAGGCGCGGTTCAGGTGACGAGCCAAGACGTTGCGATGTGGATGCGTCGCCCTATCTGATTTGTGCTTCTGATCCCGATCGGGTAGGTTCGCGGCGACTGGAACGGCCCTCCGCGCTCGCCGCAAGTCGTGCCGTTCGCTCCGCCGCGGACTTCAAGAACACCAACAGGAACCCCGGCATTCGATGGACTTTCACAACACACGGTATATCCCGATGAGCCGCCGCCGCCGCATCTATGAAGGCAAAGCCAAAGTCCTGTACGAGGGCCCGGAGCCCGGCACCCTGATTCAGCATTTCAAGGACGATGCCACCGCCTTCAATGCCAAGAAGCATGAGGTGATCGAAGGCAAGGGCGTGCTGAACAACCGGATTTCGGAATATATCTTCCAGAATCTGAATGACATCGGCGTGCCGACCCATTTCATCCGCCGGCTCAACATGCGCGAGCAGCTGATCCGCGAGGTGGAAATCATTCCGCTCGAAGTGGTGGTGCGCAATGTCGCAGCCGGTTCGCTGTCGACCCGCCTCGGCATCGAGGAGGGCACGCAGCTGCCGCGCTCGATCATCGAGTTCTATTACAAGAACGATCAGCTCGGCGATCCGATGGTCTCGGAAGAGCACATCACCGCGTTCGGCTGGGCCAATCCGCAGGAGATCGACGACATCATGGCGCTCGCCATTCGCGTCAACGATTTCCTGTCCGGGCTTTTCCTCGGCGTCGGCATCCGTCTGGTCGATTTCAAGATGGAATGCGGGCGGCTGTGGGAGAACGACATGATGCGGATCGTCGTCGCCGACGAGATCTCGCCGGATTCCTGCCGGCTGTGGGACATCAAGTCGAACGAGAAGCTCGACAAGGACCGCTTCCGCCGCGATCTCGGCGGGCTGCTGGAGGCCTATACCGAGGTCGCCAAGCGCCTCGGCATCATGAACGAGGGCGAGCCGCCGCGCGGCACGGGTCCGGTCCTCGTCAAGGGCTGAGGCATGTCGCGCTACGATCGGATTGAAACGGGAGCCATTGGCTCCCGTTTCCATGTCAGGCGCATGCTGACCGGCGGATGTGTTGCTGCGATTATTCTGCTCGGACGCACATTCGCATTCGGTGCGGAATACGCAGATTCGGTGGGCGCATTCAGGCTGCCCTATGACGAGACCCTCTGGAGCATTGCCGGAGACGGGGACGGCGATTTCTCGGTCGCATGCCGACCCGATGCCTGCCGGGGTGTGGTCGCCGCATGTTCCGGCAGCAGGATCTGGGTGCCGGTGGCGTCGGTCGGCCGTCTGACCCGGGGATTCGATGCCAAGGATACCGAGCGTGCGGTCATGCAGGGGCTGGCCGCGGAGAAGGCTTCGCGCGACAAGGAGAACGCGCAGTCGGGTACCGGCATCGAGAATGCGGATGTGCCGCCGGAATTGGTGAAGCACTATACGCTGACGCAGACCCGCAATGGCCACCCATTCTACGAGTCAGAATACCGTGTTTCGTTCGGCGGGCGGGTGACCCGTTTCCTGTCGTTGTCCACAGGGGCGCGCAGCCACTCGATCGCCATCGTCTGCCATGTCCCGGAGGACCAGCTCGCGATATGGCGGCCCCGTTTCGACGCACTGATCGGCGGCTTCCAGCCTGCGCCGGAGCCGTTCTGGCTGCGCTGGCTCGCCTATCTCGGGCTGTAACGGAACCCCTTCGGCGCATTGAGGGGGCCGGCGAAGGGTGCTAGGTCGAGACCCGTCCGGCCCCGAATCTGCGGTTCCCCTCATGAAAGCGCGCGTCACCGTCACCTTGAAGTCGGGCATCCTCGATCCGCAGGGCAAGGCGATCGAAGGGGCCCTGAAATCGCTAGGCGTGTCGGGCGTCGCGAGCGTTCGCCAGGGCAAGGTGTTCGATATCGAACTCGAAGGCACCGACCGGGCCAAGGCCGAAGCCGCGCTGAAAAGCGCAGCCGACAAGCTTCTCGCGAACACCGTGATCGAGAATTATCGCATCGAGGTCCTCTGAGCCCTATATCAGCGCTATGAAATCCGCCGTCCTCGTCTTTCCCGGAATCAATCGCGAGCGCGACATGGCGCGCACGCTGAAGCTCGTCTCCGGCGTCGAGCCGGCGATGGTCTGGCATGCCGAGACCGAACTGCCCGCGGGTACCGATCTCGTGGTGGTGCCGGGCGGCTTTTCCTACGGCGATTATCTGCGCTGCGGCGCGATCGCGGCACGCGCGCCGGTCATGGATGCGGTGCGCGCCTTCGCGGCCAAGGGCGGGCTGGTGCTGGGCGTCTGCAACGGCTTCCAGATCCTCTGCGAATCCGGCCTGCTGCCGGGCGTTTTGATGCGCAACGCGCAACTGAAATTCATCTGCCGCGACGTGCATCTCAAGGTCGAGCGTTCGGATACGCCCTTCACCCGCGGCTACAATGCAGGGCAGGTGATCCGCGTGCCGGTCGCGCATGGCGAGGGCAACTGGATCGCCGATGCGCAGACCGTTCAGCGGATCGAAGACGAGGGGCGGGTGCTGTTCCGCTATTGCGCGTCGGACGGCACGCTCGATCCGTCGTCCAACATCAACGGCGCGATCAATGCCATCGCCGGCATCGTCAACGAAGGCGGCAATGTCGCTGGCATGATGCCGCATCCGGAAAACCACGTCGAAAGCATCATCGGCTGCACCGATGGGCGCGGCCTGTTCGCCGGCCTGGCGGCGGAATTCGGCAAGGCGGCGTAGCCGCTACGATTCGATAAGGCGGCGTAGCCGCTACGAAGGTGGCGCGAATGACGGACACAGCCCCGGTCACGCAAGAGCCCAGGCCGGCCGCCATCTGGAAACGGGTCGTCGCTTCGATCTTGGATTTCCTGTCGGTGTTTTTTGTTGGTGGCTATGTCATCGGCGCCCTGACCGGCAACACCACATCCGAGGGTTTTCAACTGTCCGGCTGGCCGGCGCTGCTGCTGTTCGCCATCATTATCGTCTATTTCTATGTCGGCCGCCGTCGCCTCGGCGGCACCGTGTGGGACCGCATTTTCAGGATATCGCGGCCGCAGCCGAGATGATCGGCCTGCCGCCCCGCGATCCAGGATCGAAACCGAACAGGGATGGCTGCGTTCAGGCGGCGTTGATCTCCTGCAGAAGCATGCTCACTTCCTGCTCCAGCCGCACTGCCTGGTCCTTCAGCGATCCGACCACGTCGGACGCCGACTGGCTCGCCTGATGGGTGCGCCGGATGCCATCGTCGATGCCGCTCACGCCGCGTGAGAGCGCCTCCACGCTCTGCGCCGAGACGGTGACGCCGCCGCTGATTTCGCGGGTCGCGGCATTCTGCTGGCGCACCGCTTCGGTGATCGCGCCGACCGCCTGATTGAGGTCCGCGATCGCCGCATCGAAGGTGTGAATGACGCCGACGGCGTCGCGCGCGGCGCTCTGCACGGTCGCGATCTGCCGCTGGATGTCGCCGGTTGCGTGGGAGGTTTGCTGCGCCAGCGTTTTCACCTCGCTCGCGACCACGCTGAACCCGCGCCCGGCCTCGCCGGCGCGCGCGGATTCGATGGTGGCGTTCAGCGCCAGCAGGTTGGTCTGTTGGGCGATGGCGTTGATCAACGCCACAACCTCGCCGATCTTTGTGACCGCGCCATCCAGTTGGTCCACGGTGTGAGACGCCATCTCCGCGTTGCGTGCGGCCGCGGCCGCGGTCGCCGAGGAGCGCGCGATCTGCTGAAAGATGGCAGCCGCGGTCGTCTGCAATTGTTCTGTTGCGGTCGCGATCGACTGCGCGTTGGCTGCGGCTTCATGCGCGGAGGCTGCAAGGGTCTGCGATTCCTGTGTCGAAGTGGCGGCGAGCGCCCGGAGCGCGTCCGCGACCTCCACCACCTGTGCAATCGAGCGATTCAGATTGGCGATGCAATCGTGGATCGCCTGTTCGAAACGCCCGGTTGCACGCTGGACCCGCTCGGCTCGCGTGATCCGCTGCAAGTCGCTCTCGTGCTCACGTGCCTGGATATCCCGCATCCGGATCAGCCCATGACGGAAATTCTCGGTCGAGCGGGCAATCGAGCCGATTTCGTCTCCGCGCGCGGCCCCGTTGATCGGTCGCTCCAGGTCGCCCTGGGCCATCCGGTCCAGACTCATCTTGAGCGCGGTGAGCGGCCGCAGGATGGTACGCGAGGCCACCATCCAGGCCGCAATCAACGCCGCAATCAGACCGAGTCCGCCGGTCAGGAACAGCAGGGCGATGGCGCGGCGCTGGTATTCGGCGATCCCGGCCATAACCTGCCGGACGTCATCCTCGCCGTAACGTTCGCCGACTTCCCGCAGACGCGCGTTCAAGAGCTGACGCTCGGCACGATTGCCTTCACCGATCTCGCGGGCGGCGATGGGACCCTTCTCGAACGCTGTTGCGACGAGGGTGCGGCGAAGGTCGGAAAAGGTATTCAGGCTGCCAGCCAGCCCTTCGAACCATTCCCGCCGTTCCGGATCAACAAGTGCGCGCCACTGGGTGATGGTCCGATCGATGTCGTCGAGATGGCGGATCAGCCCGTCGGCGAAATATCGGGTCTCGGCCGGGTCGCGGGAGGCGTAGATGCCGCGCGAGTCCATCACCACCATGGCGACGAGCCGGTTGACGCGCTCGGCATAGATCGCCTTCAGGGTCGCGCGTTGCAGGGTCTCGGTTCGTGAGCGCAGGCCGTCCATGGACAGGATGGCGCCGCCGACCAGAACGGCTGCAACCAGCCCGAGGCCCATAACGGTCGCGATCACGCGCGCCGAAATCGAGTTGTGGAAAGCTCGCATCAGGGAAGGGCTCAATGTCGTAAAGTTCCAAACTCTCTGATTCTGGAACTTTCCACAACTTGGACCTGGTATTTGCCGCGAACCGTCCGCTCCGGCTGCGGCGGTGGCATTCCGCAATCCGCCCCTGTATGGGAATGCGATGTCGTCCCATCCGGCATTGCTTCTCGCCCGCCTCTGACCGCTTGAGCTCTCGTGATCCCGAACACCATTCGCATCACCCCCGAACTCGTCGCCGAACACGGGCTCAAGCCCGACGAGTATCAGCGTGTCCTCGACCTGATCGGCCGCGAGCCGACGCTGACCGAGCTCGGCATCTTTTCGGCGATGTGGAACGAGCATTGCTCGTACAAGTCGTCCAAGGTCCATCTGCGCGGACTGCCGACCCAAGCGCCATGGGTGATCCAGGGGCCGGGCGAGAATGCCGGCGTGATCGATATCGGCGACGGCCTTGCGGTGGTCTTCAAGATGGAGAGCCACAACCACCCGAGCTATATCGAGCCCTATCAGGGCGCGACCACCGGTGTCGGCGGCATTCTGCGCGACGTGTTCACCATGGGCGCGCGGCCGATCGCCTGCCTGAACGCGCTGTCGTTCGGCGATCCGAAGCATCCGAAGACGCGGCATCTGGTTTCCGGCGTGGTTGCAGGCGTTGGCGGCTATGGCAATTCGTTCGGCGTGCCGACGGTCGGCGGCCAGACCCGCTTCCACACCCGCTATGACGGCAACATCCTGGTCAATGCGATGGCCGTGGGCCTCGCGCGCGCCGACTCGATTTTCTACGCCGCAGCCTCCGGCGTCGGCATGCCGATCGTCTATCTCGGCTCCAAGACCGGCCGCGACGGCATCCACGGCGCATCGATGGCGTCGGCCGAATTCGACGACGATTCCGAGGAGAAGCGGCCGACCGTGCAGGTCGGCGATCCGTTCGCCGAGAAGCTGCTGCTCGAGGCCTGTCTCGAAATCATGCAGAAAGGTTGCGTGATCGCGATCCAGGACATGGGCGCGGCGGGTCTCACCTGTTCGGCGGTCGAGATGGGCGCCAAGGGCGATCTCGGCGTCACCCTCGATCTTGAAAAAGTGCCGACCCGCGAGTTGGGCATGAGCGGCTACGAGATGATGCTCTCGGAAAGCCAGGAGCGCATGCTCATGGTGCTCAAGCCGGAGAAGGAAAAGGAAGCCGAAGCCATCTTCCGCAAATGGGGACTCGACTTCGCAATCGTCGGCGAGACCACGCCGACCAAACGCTTCCTGATCCGCCATCACGGCGAGACGCTGGCGGACCTGCCGATCAAGGAATTGGGCGACGAGGCGCCGGTCTATAACCGGCCGTTCGTCGAGACGCCGAAAAAGCCGGTGATCGATGCGGCGGATGTGAAGCCGCCGCTATCGAACGCCGAGGCGTTGCTGACGCTGATCGGCTCGCCCGATCTCTGCTCCAAGCGCTGGGTGTGGGAGCAATACGACCACATCATTCTCGGCAACACCGTGCAGCGCCCCGGTGGCGATGCCGCCGTGGTGCGGATCGAGGACGGACCGAAGGGCCTTGCCATGACCTGCGACGTGACGCCCCGCTATTGCGAGGCCGATCCGTTCGAGGGCGGCAAGCAGGCGGTCGCCGAAGCCTATCGCAATCTCTCAGCGGTCGGCGCAACCCCGCTTGCGATCACCGACAATCTGAATTTCGGCAATCCGGAACGCCCGGAGATCATGGGGCAACTGGTCGGTTGCGTGCGCGGCATCGCGGCCGCCTGCACGGCGCTCGACTTCCCGGTCGTGTCCGGCAATGTGTCGCTCTACAACGAGACCAATGGCCGTGCGATCCTGCCGACGCCGACCATCGGTGGCGTCGGTGTGCTGGCCGACTTCTCCGGATCGGCCAGTCTGGCGTTCAAGGGCGAGGGCGATGCTATCGTGCTGATCGGCGAGACCGCTGGCTGGCTCGGTCAGTCGATGTATCTGCGCGAAGTCTGCGGGCGCGAAGAGGGCGCTCCGCCGCCGGTCGATCTCGCGGTGGAAAAGCGCCATGGTGAATTTGTGCGCAAGCTGATCGCTGACGGCCGCGTCACCGCGGTCCACGATCTCTCCGATGGCGGTCTTGCCGTGGCGCTGGCCGAAATGGCGATGGCGTCGGGACTTGGTGCCAAGCTCGACGCTCCGCAGGGCATCGCACCGCACGCGTTCTGGTTCGGCGAGGATCAGGCGCGCTATGTCGTGACCGCGAGCCGGGACAATCTTGCGGCCGTGATCGAAGCCGCGCAGGTGGCTGGCGTTGCCGTAACACGCATCGGCACGGTCGTCGGCAATTCACTCACGCTTGGCGGCGAGACGCCTGTTGCCGTCGCCGATCTCGCGACGCGGTTCGAATCCTGGCTGCCGGATTACATGGCCGGCGAACTCTAGCCAGAAGCATCTTTCGACTGAGGCCCGCTCCCAACCTGGCACCGCCGCGCGGCGATTCGTCACGCGGCATCGTGGCAGCCAGATTGGCGTCGTGATCGGAACATCCGATCGAGATTTCTTTGCGCAGTATCAATGAGCGCAGACGTCGGCGTCGGTAGTGTTGTGCCGGGTTGAATCTAGTCCGGCGTTTCAAAATGATTTCGCGAGCGGCAGCGCCCTGCAGCCTGGGTGTCGCGTTCCTGGCGATGACGCGCTCCGCGAGTTCATGACGATGGGCGACTTGCGACCGCAATGACGCCTTTCAGCGACGAACTGAACGGAGGTAACTGTGAAATCGGCCGTCGCGAATTCATTGCTTCCAGGCGCGGTTATCGGAGCCGGACTGATCTTGTGTACCGGCATGATGACGTCTTGTAGCTCCGCGAAAGAGCCGGAGGCTGCGTACCAAGCCCGTTGCGGCAGGTGTCACGGACCGTCCGACGTCCAGAATTGGGGGCGTCAGCGGCGCGACGCTGAGGCGCGAAAGGCGTGGCTGGATCGATTCCTGCGGTTGCACTATCCGCCACCGGAGGCGGAACGGCCGCTCATCATCGAATACATCCAGTCAAAGATCGCCGGCTCGGGTGCTTAGCAAGGAACAGCCGTGATGGGCGTTCAGGCCTCGGAAGAGCCAACGGCTGCTCATGTTGAGGAGCAACGTGCGCCGCAAGGTCTGGCACCGGCCGTGCTTTATGCCTTTTACATTGCGCTCTGCCTGTTGCCGCTTGTCCTCGCGACACTGCAGGGACATCCCGCACGCAATGTATTTCGCGAGTTGTCTTCGGGCCTCGTCATGGTCGGCTACGTCATGACGTTGGTCCAATTCCAGCTGTCTGGCCGCCTCGGATGGTTGACGGGGCAGATCGGCATCGACCGCACAATGCGGTTCCATCAAATGCTGTCCTGGGTGATCCTCGCCGTCATCCTCGTTCACCCACTCCTGTATGTGGTACCTCGGTTTGTGCTCGATCCAGTTGATGCGTTGGGCGCGTTGCGACGGATGTTCACCTCGCAAAGCCTCATGAGTGGCGTCGTTGCGTGGTGGCTCATGATTGCGCTGGTTCCGATCGCAATCCTCCGCGATCGGCTTTCGATCCGTTACGAGCTTTGGCGCCTCAGTCATGGGCTGATGGCGCTGGCAATTGCCGTGCTCGGTACTCATCATACGGTGAGCGTGGGCACCTACAGCGCCAACGGATGGCTCGCCGCCTTCTGGATCGCCGCGACCGGTCTTGCCGTTCTTGCGATGCTGCACGTCTACGTTATCAAGCCTCTGCAGCAGCGACGCGCACCGTACCGGGTCGTCTCGAACCGCAAGGTCGCCGACCGGATGTGGGACCTCGCTGTGGAGCCGGAGCGGGGGCACGCTATGCGGTTCGCAGCTGGACAGTTTGTTTGGCTGAACCTCGGCCATTCAGCATTCAGCTTGACCGAACATCCGTTCTCCATCAGTTCGGCTCCGGTCGATCGGCACCGTATCTCTTTCACGATCAAGGAGAGTGGCGACTTCACCCGTCATGTCGGCAGTATCGCGATCGGCACACGAGCCTATCTCGATGGGCCGTATGGCAACTTCACGCTCGCCGGACGTGAAGCCCGCGGCGTCGTATTCATTGCCGGCGGGGTCGGGTTAGCTCCGGTGATGAGTAACTTGCGTCAGTTCAAGGCCGAGCGCTATTCGCATCCGGTGCGGCTGATCTACGGAAATCGCGTCGAGACCCAAATTCTCTATCGAGAGGAAGTCGACGCACTGGCGCAGGGACTCGATTTCACCGTTCACTACGTTCTGTCGGAGCCGCCATCCGGATGGACAGGAATGGTCGGCGAACTGACGTCAGATATCGTTCACAAATGCCTTCCTGACACCCACACTGACGATTGGCTGTATTTTGTCTGCGGCCCGTTGCCGATGATGGACAGCGTTGAGCGGGCGTTGTTGGACCGTGGCATATCGCGTGCCCGGATCGTTTCCGAGCGCTTCAAATATCAATAGCCACTCTGGCTCAGGAGTGGAGCCGGTCCGACAAGCGGCAAACGTCAGATTGACAAGAGCCTGGATCGCGTTTCCCGGACGCGACCAACCGCGTGACGCTGAAACCGAGCCGCTTCAGCCCTCCGGTTCGATGGTGCCGCTGCGCCAATTGGCGTCAGTCAACGCAATTCTCCGGTCTGGGCCATGGCCTGGCGGCAGCCGGGAGACAGCGCCGGCGCATTATTGGCCAGGCACTGGATCGCCCGGCCTTGGCCGAGCGGCACGCCCTTGCACAGCACCTTGAAGTCGGTGGTGCAGAAGCGCCGGATCAGGATGGCTTCGCCGAGCCTGGGCTGCTGCGGCGCCGCGGCCGGAGGGGGAGGCACCGCGGCGGGCGCCGCCGCCTGCGGCACCACCGGAGGCGCGGGACGCGCCGGGGTTGCGACGGTCTTGGGAGCGGGTTTTGGTTTGGCGCGCGGCTCGGTGGGGGCCGCTGCCGCCGGGGTCCTCGGCGGCGGTGGTGCGGCCTGAGCGGGTGCTGCATGCGCGGGAGCCGCGGCCGCGGGCGGCGGCTCGGACCGGGGCGCGGCCGTTTTCGGCTCGGCTTTGGGCTCGGGCTTGGCCGCTGCCGGGGGAGGGCCTGCGACGGCGTTCAAGGCGCCCTGGCAGCCGCTCGAGACCTTGGCCTTGTTCTGCATCAGGCATTCCAGCGCCTCGCGGCCGCCCGGCGTCACGCTCGAGCAATTGCGCATGAAATCGGAGCGGCAATTGCTGCGGATGGCGTCCTGCTGCGCCTTGTTCGGGGTCTGGGCCTGCGCGAGCGCCGTCCCGAACGTGAGCAGGGCCGCGCCCGTCAGCGCATAGGCGCACCAGGTTTTCATGTCGGAGACTCCTCGGTCATTGTTGCGCATGGCGGGCATCATCGGTGCCGATCCGGCGCCGAGCCGCTCATGACGCTGCGTCGTGGGTTAGCGCTTTGCCAGCGCCTTCTTGCAATTGTTGGTCAGCGACGAGTGATGCGACAGCAGGCATCGAAGCACCCGGCTCTGGCCGAAAGTCACGCCCTGGCACAGCAGCGAATGATCTTCCCTGCAATTTCGGTTCACCCAGCGCGCCTCCTGGGTCGGGCGCATCGCCGGCAGTTTCAGATCGGGGGTATCCGTTTCCTTGGCGCCCTCGGGCTGGGTGATGCGGTCGGTCGATACCACCCGCGGAGAATCGGTGGTGCCGGCCGGTTGGCCCGATGGCGTTGCGGAGGCTGCCGGGTTTGGTCCTGCCGCCGCGAACGCCTTGCTGAGGGCGGCCTGACAGGGCGGCGTATGCACGGCGAAATTCGGACGCAGGCATTGGACCGATTCCGCGCTGCCGGGCGCGACGCCGGCGCAGGTGGACCTGATCTCGGCGCCGCAGGCGTTGCGGACCTCGGGGAAGGGCACGGCTGCGGTGGCCGGTGGCGCCTTCTGCGCCGGGGCGCTGGCCTTTTGCTGCTGTTGTCCCGACGGCTGTGGCTTTCGCGGCGCCTGCGCCGGCTGGCTCGGCCGCGCCGGCTGGCTTGGCCGCGTCTGCTGGGGCTGCGGTGGCGGCGCCGGCTGCTGCTGCTGTTGCTGCTGCTGGAAGAACGGAAAAAACTGCGCCTGCGCAGCATCGGTGGCCAGCATCAGCGCGGCGGCGCCGATCACACAGCCCAGCGATCCGATTGTGATTGGCACGCTCCGCATCTTTTCATCCTGACTCGTCTTGGTTTGCCGCAGAATAGTCCGCCTGAGGCCCCGCGTCAGCCATAACGACGTCCGTCGGTGCGTTTGTTTGTCACCACAAATCACCCTAATTCTACCCCATCCGGCGGCGCGGAGTGGCATAAGCTGGTTCTCGCCCATGAATCGAGGAGTTTCCCACCATGCCCATGGATGCCGCCGACATCGAGCGGCTGATCAAGACCCATATCCCGGACGCCGAGGTGTCCATCCGCGATCTCGCCGGCGACGGTGATCACTACGCCGCCACCGTGCTGGCGGAGAGTTTCCGCGGCAAATCGCGGGTGCAGCAGCACCAACTCGTCTATCAGGCGCTCAAGGGCCAGATGGGCGGCGCGCTGCACGCGCTGGCCCTGCAGACCGGTGTTCCGGACGCGTGATGCGCCGCGAAGCCCCTCCTGTATTGTGCGGCGCGGCATACGGCGTTACCATCACGTCGCCGGTTTGGGGGTGGGATGATGATGCGTTTTGTGATCGCTTTTGCTGCGCTGCTGTTCGTCATGCATGACGTATCCGCGCAGGTGTCGTCAAACGGCGTGAAGACCCTTTCGCCGGAGGGTGCGATCAAGCCGACCGGCACCTGGAATCTCGGCACCCGTGCCGGCGATTTCGTCTTCGTCGCCGGTATGCGCGGGATTGATCCGGCGACCAACAGCCTCGTTCCGGGCGAAGAGGCCCGGGTGAAGCAGGCTTTTGTGAATATGGAACTGATCGCGAAAAGCGAGGGCGCGAGCCTGCGGGACGCCGTGCGCCTCGTGGTCTATGTGGTCGACATGTACCGGTACCGGCCGATCGTGAACAAGGTTCAGGCCGAAATGTGGGGTCAGGGCCCGTTTCCGCCGCGAACCATCATCGAGGTCGACCGGCTGAATCAGGACGATATCGTCGAGGTCGAGGGTACGTTCTATGCGCCTGTGAAAAAGTGAGGCTGTAACCACAAGGTTTCGCCTGTTGCGGGACATCAGGCCTGCCTATATTGGAGCGGCCAGCCGCAATGCGGGATCGCCCGAAGGGACCAGGAATTCCATGAGCATCAACCAGTTCATCGACAGCCAGGTAAGAGCCAACGACGTCGTGCTTTTCATGAAGGGCACGCCGCAATTCCCGCAATGCGGGTTTTCCGGCCAGGTCGTTCAGATCCTCGATTTTCTTCAGGTGCCCTACAAAGGCGTCAACGTGCTCGAATCGGGCGAACTGCGTGACGGCATCAAGGCCTATTCGCAATGGCCGACCATCCCGCAGCTCTACATCAAGGGTGAGTTCGTCGGTGGTTGCGACATCGTGCGCGAGATGTTCCAGGCGGGCGAATTGCAGAGCCTGATGATTGAAAAGGGCCTCGCGGTTCAGGGCAAGGCCATCGCCTGAGCGACCGACAAGAGTATCCGCAGTTTGAGGCCCGCCCCGTGCGGGCCTCTTGCGTTTCAGGCGTCGCCGACGGATCCGACCGGGTCGTGCGGTCACTGGCTTCAAATGGCAATGGCCTGGGTCGCGGCTGGGGCTATAGAACCGGGGACGTCGCAGGCGGCAACGGGATGTCCGCTTCAACTCCTGCTTCCGTCATCGGTGGAAAGAGCGAGGATGCGATATGCGCAAATGCGTAATCATGGCTGCAGCAGCCGCTTCAATGACAATATCAAGTGCCAACGCTCAGGTCGATCTGAGCACATATGCCGATGCCGAGGGCTTTCTCAATGTTCAAGCCCTGACCTGCGCCCAGCTGGCCAATACGTGGCAGGAAGACGCAGACCGGCTCGCGACCTGGTACAGCGGCTGGTACAACGGTCTAGCCAAGAAACACTACATGGACATCCGCAAAGGCAAGGAAGTCGAGCATGAGGTGATCGTCTATTGCAAGGCGAACCCTCAATTGCGGATCATCGAAGCGATGGACGTCGTATTCAAGAGCATGCGGCAGCGCCTCGGCATTCAGGTGAAATAGCGGTCCTGCAATTCGGACCGCGCGGCATGAGGGGCGAGTGATGTTCCGAAGCTATCGCGATGCGCTGATCACGATGGCTGGAACGGCCCGCACTTCGCCTTTGCGCCAAAGCGCTGGTCGAAATCGAGCGTGCCGCCGGTCATTGGAATGGTGGCAGGTTTGAGCCCCTTGCGGGTGAATTGCTCGAGCACGATGGATTTGTTGTCCTTGGTCGAGCGCAACCGGACCGGCTCGATCACCTTGCCTTTCTGTGCCTCGCTCAGGTCGAGCGCGTAGAGGCCGTTCACCGTACCGCCGAGCCCCTGCTTCTCGATATTGCGCTTCAGCACAAGCGATTGCGGGACATAGATTTCCATCCGCGCATCCGGACCCTGACACGCGAAGATGCGGGTCATCGGCACGTCGAGAAAGACACCGCCGGCGAGGCATGGCGATGCCGCGGACAGCGATAGCAGCGCCACCAGTGCTTCGAGGATGTGTGTGCGGGGCATGCCGCGGCTCCGTCGATGTTTTCTTCATGCTAGGCGAGCGCGATGGTGCGTTCCACGGCCTCGCCATCACGCATGCGTGTGGACAAGCAAAAGGGCCGCCCGGTGGGCGGCCCTTGCTATGTAGTCGTGCTGCGAACGATCAGCGCGAATAGAATTCCACCACCAGGTTCGGTTCCATCTGGACCGGGTAGGGCACTTCGCTGAGCGTCGGGATGCGCAGGAATTTCGCGGTCTTCTTGGCCTCGTCGACCTCGATATATTCCGGAAAGTCGCGCTCCGCGAGGGACAGCGCTTCGATCACCAGCGCCATCTCCTTCGACTTGTCCTTCACCTCGATCACATCCCCGACCTTGACCTTGTAGCTCGGGATGTTGACGCGGCGGCCGTTGACCTTGACGTGCCCGTGATTGACGAACTGGCGGGCGGCGAAGATGGTCGGCACGAATTTGCAGCGATAGACCACCGCATCGAGACGGCGCTCCAAGAGGCCGATCAGGTTGGCGCCGGAATCGCCGCGCAGGCGGATCGCCTCGGTATAGACCGCGCGGAATTGCTTCTCCGACAGGTCGCCGTAATAGCCCTTGAGCTTCTGCTTGGCGCGCAACTGCACGCCATAATCCGACAGCTTGCCCTTGCGGCGCTGGCCGTGCTGGCCGGGGCCGTATTCACGCCGGTTGACCGGGCTCTTGGGGCGGCCCCAGATATTCTGGCCCATACGGCGGTCGAGCTTGTATTTTGCTTCAGTGCGCTTGGTCATCGCGTCCTCTTGAAAAGACCGTAAGTTGAGGAAACGCGCCCTCCTCTGTGCCGGGGAAGTCCCCGGTACCGACAGGTTCCAACTGGCCAAAGCGGATGGCCGGAACCACGGGTCGCGAAACGAGGAACGGGCCCGAAACCGGGCCCGAACCGCGCTGCTGTCTAGTGGGTCAGGCGCCCAAAGTCAAACCTGGCCTTGGCCGCCCCGGCAGCGGTACCCGCTCGCTGAAACCGTCCGGCGCCCGCGGCCGTACGTGAATGTGAGCCAACGCCGAGGGCGCATCCCCGATGAGCGCATTTTTCTACTACGCCATGCTGATGATTGAATCCGCCCTGAACGTGGTCGGCATCCGCATCTACGAGGAGCCCCGTTACGTCGTGGTCGAGCGACTCTCGGACGGCGTCGAAATCCGCCGCTATGGGCCGCGACTGGCTGCCGAGGTCCAGTCGCAGCAGGGCGGTCAGGCCGGAAGCAGCGAGGCGTTCCGGCTGCTGTTCCAATACATTGCCGGGGCCAATCGCTCGAAAGACTCCAAGAGCGAGCGCATCGCCATGACCACGCCGGTCGCAACTGAATTCGCGCGGGTGTCGATGACGGCGCCGGTCGCCACCAGGGACGGGCCGGAGGGGTTGCGCATGCGCTTCTTTCTGCCGGCCAAACTGACGCGCGAGACAGCGCCGGAGCCAGCCGATCCGCGGGTCCGCCTCGTCGACGTCGCGCCGGAGGACATGGCGGTCCTGCGCTATTCCGGGAACAGCAAGGATTATCCCGCGCGTGCGGCCGAATTGCTATCGGCGCTGTCGACGTCGCGCTGGCGTCCCAGCGGAGAGCCGCAGTCGATGACCTACGACGCACCCTTCGTCCCGTCGTTTCTCAGGCGCAACGAAGCGGCGGTGGCGGTCACGCAGCGGTAGCGGCGATCGCGTCCGGTTCGCGGAGGCCGATTGCCAAGCGGCCGTCAGGCAGGAGTCTTTGTCACCCGGCAGGACGAGGACACGGTCTTGGCCGTGAGGATTTCGATCCGCTGACGGGTCGTCTGCGACGTGGTGTCGACGGCGCTGCTGGCGCCCGCTTCCTTCGAGAACGGAGCATCGACGCTGCAGGTGAGGCCAGCTGGCGCCCGCTTGAACGAGACCGTGATCTTGCGGCCGCCCGTTTTGAAGGTCTGGAGTCTGATCAGGCTGCCATTCTCGAACACAAATACCATCTCGCCGTGCTGCCATTTGGTCGGCTTGTTCAGCTCCGCGTTGATTTTGCCGGTGAAGGCGCCGACCTCACGCCCGTTCTGGGCCACGACCCGGATCCGGTATTCCTGAGCGATGCGATCGCCCGGGCCGATCGCAAGCGTCATGGTCTGGCGGCTCTCGTTGTTGACCACGCGGTTGTCGGCCGCCAGCAGCTTCACCGTCTGCCCGTATGTGAACTGCGCCGTCACCGTCTGGCCTTCGAGGTCGGCGAACGTCACGACCGGAGCCTGCGCCAGAGCGGGTCTGGACGAGAGGCCTGCGAGCGCGGCGAGCCCCGCGAGGGCAGCGATTGTGAAGACCTGCTGTTTCATCGACGATCCCCCTCAGCTGAACCGCGAAAACACAGTCTCCAGCGCCGGTGCAGGCTTTTGGCCCGAGGTGAATACGAATTGCGCAACGGCCTTCGGTAAGGCCTCGCCCAAGCCTGGCATGGCGGGGCCGAGCAAGTCCACAACCCGGCGCCCGATCGCGGGTGCGGGGTCGACGAAGGTGACAGGCCATGGCGCAAGGCGGGCGAAATGCGCGTCGAGCAGCGGATAATGCGTGCAGGCCATCACCACAATGTCGGTGCGCAGGCCATTCCGTTCGACAAAGCAGGGCATGATCTCGTCGGCAATGTCGGCGTCGTCCACCGCCTCACCGCGCAGCAGCGCTTCCGCGAGCACCGCCAGCCGCCGCGAACCGACCAGCGTGACGTCGCAGCCTTGTGCGAAATCGGCGATCAGCTTTTTCGTATACTCGCGAGCTACGGTGGCTTCGGTCCCCAGCACCGAGACCAGCTTGGTCTGCGAGGCCGCGCAGGCCGGCTTTATTGCGGGCACAGTGCCGACGAACGGCACGCTGAAGGCGTTACGCAAATCCGTCAGCACCAGCGTCGAGGCGGTGTTGCAGGCGATCACGACCAGGTCGGGCCGGTGCGTGTCGATCAGCGTTCCCATGATCGAGACGACGCGCTCGCTCAATTCGCGCTCGGATAGCCGGCCATATGGGAAGCCGGCATCGTCCGCGGCATAGACGAAGCGCGCATCCGGGCGCAGCGGCACGATCTCGCGGAACACGGTCAGTCCGCCAAGTCCGGAATCGAAGACCAGTATGGTGGGCGATGGCATGGTTGGCGGTTGCACAGTCAAACAGTGGCCCTGGCGATCAGGTCCCGACGCTGAGCGGCGCACCGAGCTTGCGCAAGGCGGCGAGCACCGACAGCGCAACGATCCGGCCAGTCTTGGGATTGTCCGACGGCACATTTTCAATCGACATCCGGAAGCGGGCCGAATCGGCCTCGACCTCGATGTCGTGACAATTGCGCGTCACGAACGGGTCGGCCCAGATATCGATCTGGGTGCGATCCGGACCGATACCGGCGAGCGACAAGGCCGCCGCGACATTCACATTCGCCGGAAATCCGGCCGCGGCCTCGCGCGCGCTGCCGGAAAAGACCCGCTTGGCTTCGTTGAGGCCATCGACCGAGATGCCGTTCTGTACGAGATAGGGCGCACCCTTCAGCCCGCCCGGTGGCTTGCGGGTCGTCATGCGCACCGACGTGATCTCGCCTTCGGCGGCAGCCACCACCGCGTCGAGACCGAGCAGCGCCCCGGTCGGCACGATGATCCGGCCACCCTTGGCTTTGGCCAGTTCCATCAGTTCGGGCCGCGGCAGCAGCGCGCCGCAGCTCAGCACGATGACCGATTTGCCGGCGTCCAGCATCGGCCGGCAGATCTCCTCGATGATGGCGGCCGGCGCGCATTCGACCGCGATGTCGGCATGGGCCGGGAACTCATTCAGCGCCACGATCGGGCAGGCGATGCCTTCCGCGTCGAGGAACGCTTGCGCCTTGGCGCGGTCGCCAGCGGCGGCGCAGGCCAGCGTCAGCCCGGGCAGACCGGCATTCAGTTTGCGAGCCAGCATACGGCCGATGGCTCCAAGTCCTCCGATAGCGACGCGAATATCAGGCATTTTGGCAGTGTTCTCCTTTGTCAGGGTGCTGTTTACGTGTGCGCCATCATGCCCACAAGGTCCGGCTTGACCCCAGGCAGCAGCGTGGGCAAGTCTGCTGCAAAGTTCAGGGAGGATTTCCATGTTCAAGAAGCTGTTGCTCGCGGGTCTCTCCGCCAGCATCCTGTCCGCGGGTCTGATGGTTTCCGGCGGGACCGCCTCGGCGCAGGATTATCCCAGCCGTCCGCTGACCATGATCATTCCGTTCGCCGCCGGCGGACCGACTGACGTTCTCGGCCGGGTTCTGGCCGGACGGATGAGCGAAATTCTGGGCCAGCAGGTGGTGGTCGAGAATGTCGGCGGCGCCGGTGGCCAGACCGGTTCCAAGCGGGTCGAACAGGCCAAGCCCGATGGCTACACCTTCGTGCTCGGCACGGTCGGGACTCATGCCCAGAGCCAGACGCTGAGCAAGAAGCCGCTCTATGACGCGGCGGGCGATTTCACCCCGGTTGCATTGATCGCGGAAGTGCCGATCGCGCTGATCGCGCGCAAGGACTTCCCGGCCGACAACCTGAAAGACTTCATCGCCTATTCGAAAGCCAATGCGTCTAAGATGCAGTTCGGCTCGGCCGGCGCCGGCTCCGCTACGCATCTGGGCTGTGTGGTGGCCAACATGGTGATGGGCACCGACATCGTGCATGTGCCCTACAAGGGCACCGGTCCCGCGATGCAGGACCTGCAGGGCGGACGCATCGACTTCCTGTGCGAAATCATCTCGACCGCGAAACCGCAGATCGACGGCGGCACGGTGAAGGCGATCGCGATCATGACCAAGGAGCGTTCGCCTGCGCTGCCAAACCTGCAGACCGCCGAGGAGCAGGGCGCCAAGGGCATGGAAGCCTATACTTGGAACGCGATCTTCCTGCCCAAGGATACGCCGGCACCGATCGTCAAGAAATTGGCCGACGCCGCCAACCAGGCGATGGAGACCCCTGCGGTGAAGGAGCGGCTGGCCGGACTGGGTGCGACCATCGTGGCGCCGAACCGCCGCTCGCCGGAATATCTCCAGAAATTCGTGAAGGACGAAATCGCCAAGTGGCGTGAGCCGATCCTGAAGAGCGGCGCCCAGACCAATTAGGGGCCGACTTCGAAAAGCGATTCAGCGGCGGGCCGTCCGGTCCGCCGCTGCTTTTTTTGAACACGGGTTCCGCATTGTGCAAGAGTGCGGCTCGTTCGGGGGATCCGAAATCGGGTCCCTGAGACAACCAGAGTTCCGCAACCGGGGCTTTGTCAGACAGGGCGCTGTAAAGCGAGGGGACATGAGTTCGGGCCGGGTACTCGTCGTCGAAGACGAGGTGCTGATCCGTATGCTGGCCGTCGATATGCTGCTCGATCTCGGGCGTGAGGCGGATGAAGCAGGGACCGCCGCGGAAGCGATCGAATTGCTGCGCGCGCCGGGAGCGGATTATGCGCTGGTGCTGCTTGATCTCGGTCTGCCCGACAGGCGCGGTGACGACCTCGTGCGCGACATCCGGCAGTCGCATGCAGGCTTGCCGCTGATCGTTGCGAGCGGCGAGGACCAGACCGAAGTCACAGCACGACTGAAGGACTTCGCGCCGATCTGCTTTCTCGGCAAGCCGTTCGATCTCGACGGGTTGAAGAACGCGATGGAGACGGTCGCCTCCTGAGCGGTGTCGTGCGCCTAGACGGCCAGCACGGTCACCACGACCAGCGTGCAGCTGACCAGTGCTGCGGCTACGCCCAGTGTCATCAGGCGCGCGGCGTTCGGGTCGAAGAGCGGTCGGGACAGAGGCAGCATGTCCAAATCCTGGCGGGAGCAATCGACTGGCCGCCATGAATCGCGATTCTGCCCCCCTTGGGCGAGTCATTTATCTACGCTGGATCGCTTGACTCGTCGCGACTCGGGCGAGCCGAGGCCCTGCTGTCAGGACACTAGCGACTCGCATTCTCCGCCACCGTGAAGCCGAGCTCGCGCAAACCGTCTTTCGCGCGCGGTGTGGCCTGACCGGAAAGCCGCAGCTCCGGACGACCGAGCCGATTGGCGCGGATCGCGCTCGCGGCGTTGCTCATCGCGCGGCTGGTGCCACTGGTCCACGACAAGGCGTCGACCGGCCAGATGCCGATCACACTGCCGTTGGCGGTCTGGTTGAACGGAAACTCGGCAGCCGATACGAAGCTCACGATCGAACGGTTCTTCAGATGATAGTCCGCGACCATCTCGGTATAGCGGCGATTGAACACCGCAGCGTCGCGCCGCTTGACGGCGACTGCGCGCCGCAGGAAATCGTCGCGGCCCGCGACCGGCACGACATCGAGCGACGACACCATCGAGGTCATGTCGAGCGGCGTGTAGTTGCGGTTCTGCAGCAGCGCATCGGCGCTGGAACGGTCGAGTCCCATCGCCAGCATCTTCTCGCGGTTCATGTCCATGAGCTGGGCGGCGGTGCGGTCGCGCAGCGAATCCTTCACCCGGCCCGAGGTCGCGGTGTTCGACACCACGATGCCGACGGCGCCGGGGATCGCCATCATCGCGCCCGATACGACGAGCCCGCCCGCCGCGGCGGCCTGTGACAGCTTCTGCAGCCGCGACTGCAGCGGTTCGTAATCGGTATAGGGATCGACGCCGAGCTTGGCAGCGAGTTCGCGCCGCTTCTGGTCGGCGCCGAAGCCGCCGAAGGCCTGGTCCTGCGACTTGCCGGCGTTGTGGATGCCGGAGCCGATCTGGCCGATCTGGTTGCCGATGCCGGCGAGCGTGTTGCCCAGCGCCTCGACCGGATTGACCAGCAATTCTCCGGCGAACTTCACGGGCGCGAGGCCGGCTTGCGTCAGCGCGTTGTTGAACTCGTTCGACTCCGTGAGCCTGTCGAGCTCGGCCACCGCCGCGAGTTCGCGGATGCGTATCTGCATCATCGCATCGCTGGTGACGCTGAAATCGCCATAGGGCGATCGCACGTTGTAGATGCGCAGAAATCCGTCGCTGCGGACCGGGCTCAGGATCGTGTAATTGGGACCGGACGGTTTGATCCCCGGAATTTTGCCGGGACTGAATGACGCGGGGCCTTCAATCTCTGCGCCCGATGCTCCGAACGATACCGAGACCAAAGCCGCCATCGCGACTGCTCCAAGACCCGAGGCCTGCGCACGCATCCCAACCCCCGCTACCGGTACCAGGAGGCCATTTGACCGCGAATGCGCAGGCGCCGCAACCGGCTGCAGCGATCATTCCGGAGGCCGACCCGCGGTCGGGGCCCTGACGGACTCATGTTTTCGTCTTGTTGCCCAGGGCAGCCGCAATTTCGTGCTCGGACAATCCGGCTTCGCGCAGTACCTCTGCGCTGTGCTCGCCGAGATTGGGCGGAAGGCTTCGCACGGACGGCTGCGACCCGGACCATGAGCCCGGCACGTCGGTCATCCGCAGCCGCCCTTCGGTCGGATGATCGACCACACGGAAGAAGCCGGCATCGTTCAGATGCGGGTCGTCGAGCAGGCTTGCGATGTCGTGCAGCGGCGCCGCCGGGATGTCGGCGGCCTCAAGCAGGGTGAGCCAGTCCGCCGTGGTTTTCGTCTTCAGTGTGTCGGCGACAAAGGCATAGACCGCGTCGATATTGTCGGCGCGCCCGCCATGGGTCGAGAAGCGTGGGTCCTGCAACAGGTCTTCGCGGGCAATCGCCTTGAAGAAGCTCTTCCAGTGCGTGTCGGTGTAAACCAGCGCGCAAACGTAACCGTCCCTGGTCGCGTAGGGTTTGCGATGCTTCGAGACCAGGCGCGGGTAATATTGCGGCCCTTCGGGCGGATCGAAGGTCAGTCCCGACAGGTGATCGCCGAGCAGATATTCGACGAACACCTCGAACATCGGGATTTCGATCGCCTGGCCTTCGCCTGAGCGTTCGCGATGGAACAGGGCGGCCGAAATCGCGTTGGCGAGATACAGGCCGGTGGTGCGGTCGGCGATCGCAAGCGGCATGTAGCGCGGCTCGCCGCCCCACGCGTCGGGCGCAATCGCCGCGATCCCCGACAGACCTTGAATGAGGTCGTCATAGGCGGGCTTGCCGGCGTAGCGTCCGCGCGCGCCGAAGCCGGTCGCGCTCGCATAGATAATGCGCGGATTGACCGCGCGGATGTCGTCGTAGCCGAGCCCCAGCCGCGCCATCGCGGCCGGCCGCACATTGGTCACGAACACATCCGCCGTGGCGGCCAGCTTGCGCAATGCGTCGCGCGCCGCCTCCTGCTTCAGGTCGAGTGCGATCGAGCGCTTGTTGCGGTTGAGATTGAGATAGATATGGCCCATCGCCTTGTTACGCATCGGGCCGACATGACGCATGATGTCGCCGGCGCGCGACTCGACCTTGATCACGTCGGCGCCAAAATCGGCCAGGATCTGCGTCGCGTAAGGGCCAAGAATGACGCTCGTCAGGTCGAGAATGCGGATGCCTGCGAGCGGGCCGGTGGGGCTTGAGCGATCGGTCATGCACAGAGCATTAGCGTGTGGCGCATCGGCGTGCCAACAGGAAGTCCGCTAACCCACCGCCGCTTCGCGAACCGGGGCGCCATGGGTCTGCGGGATCTTGTCCGCATAGGTCTTCACGAAATCCGACATCGGCGCGTTATGACCCGCGGGCGGGTCGAGTGCGTGGTCGGTGTACTTGCCGGCATCCGGATCCGAATAAACTTTCTTCAGGATCTTGCGATATTTCCGCACGAGGCTGACCCACCGCACCGCCGTTCGCGTAAAGTCATAGGCGCGCCACGGATAGAAGATCAGCGGATTGACGATCTTCATTCCATAGCGGCGCTGGGTGCGGATTTTCCGGCGGACGAAGCCGAATTGCAGCGGGTGCACGCCCTCGATCCGCGAGGCGCCGGAGAACAGCGTGATGCCGTCCATCACCTTGGTCTTGTTCAGACCGGTGGCAGCGGCGCGGCGCATGATGGTCTCGACATGCTCATCTGAGTAATAGCGGGTCCAGGCGCTGCGATAGACCTCCTCCCATGTCTCCTTCGACATGATTGGGTGCGCGGTGCAGGCGTGTTCGAGGTCGTATTTGTTGAGGTCCGGATCGACCGGCACGCCCTTCAGATGCAGCACCTTGTGATCCTCGGAGCCGGGCAGGGGCGTGAGATAGAAGAATTCGAGAATATCGACCGGCAATTCCTTCTTGATGATCTCGATGTCGCGCGCGATCGAATCCGGGGTGTCGGTCGGGAAGCCGAGAATATAGCCGGCAAAGGTCATCACCTTGGCCTTACGCCAGGCGTGGAACATCTCCTGGTATTCCCAGATCTTGTTCTGCCGCTTCTTGGCGCCGGCCAGCGATTCCGGGTTGATGTTTTCCAGCCCGATGAACACCGCGGTGCAGCCCGCGCGCGCCGCTTTCTCGATGAAGCCCGGAATCTTGTGGCACAGCGTATCGACCTGCAGCAGCAGGCGGATCTTGAAGCCTTCGGTTTCGCGCAGATGGATCAGCCGGTCGAGGATAGGCTCCCAATTCTTGTTGCGCGCGTAATTGTCGTCGGTGATGAAGAAGCGGGTGATGTTCTGCTTGGCATTGGCGCGCACGATGCCTTCGACATCGTCGGCGGTGCGGTAACGCGACTTGCGGCCCTGCACATTGATGATGGTGCAGAAGCTGCACTGAAACGGGCAGCCGCGCCCGGCGTCGAAGCTCGCATAATGGCCGGCGACCCGGGTCACCACCTCGCGCGGCAGGATCGGGTAGGTCGCCGCCTCCATGCCGGGCTGGTCTTTCAGGTAATTGTAGATTCCGTTCGCGGTACCCGATGCCATGTCGCGCAGGAAATTCGCCATCCGGCCTTCGGCCTCACCGGCATAGAGCACGACGCCGAGATCGAGCGCTTCCTGCAATTCCGGCGTCAGCTTGGGCAGCATCGAGATCACGCCGCTGACATGGAAGCCGCCGATCGCAACCTTCACATCCTGCTTGCGGAAGATGCGGGCGAGGTCGAGCGCGCGCGGATACTGGTTCGATTGCACGCCGACCAGCGCCACGAAGCCGCCGCCGGCCTCGCGGATGTCGCGCACGATCCGTTTGGTATCGATGACGGTGTTGCACTCATCATAGGCTTCGATGTCGATTTCGACATCGAGCCCGAGCGCGCGGTCTTCGGCGCATTCGCGCAACAGGCCGTACACGCTGGCGAGGCTGTTGGACGGAATGGTCGAGCGCCACCACTGGATGACATAGCCGTCGGCGTCGTAATGCGACGGCTTGATCAGAACGATCTTGAAGCGGCGCGAGGCGCTGACGGCGGGCGGTGCCGCCGCTGTGGCGGTCTCGCGGTCTTCCGCAATGATGCCTGATGCCCCCATGCCGGTAGTGGACACGCATTCGGCCGGAATCGCAAGGTCGTGGCGGCTTGCCCGAGAGGCCGCAGTCGGACGGAAAACAGCCCGGAACCGGTCCGGTCAGAAGCCCGGATGGAAGATATCGTCGAAATTGGTGCCGCTTTCGTCGTTCATCTCGTTCTGCATCTCGTTTTCGAGATTGATGCCGCCGGTATCGCGGCCGATATCGCCGACGCCCGGCAAAAAACCCTTGCCGGGCGGCGCCACCATGTCGCGGTAGGCTTTCATCGCATTGTCATCGCCGACAAAGGCGCAGCGGCAGGCCGGGTCGGCATAGACGTAGTAGCGGGCGCCGTTCTTGCGGTGCGGCACAAACTTGTACGGCGGAATCGAATTGAGCCGCGCCATCTTCTGCGGCGTGTTGGCTTCGCGCATCTTGAAGCCGGCATCCTCCAGCTTCATGTCCTTGCCGAGCTGGGACTGTGCGGCAAGTGGTGACGCACCAAGCAAGGCGATGGCCAGCCCAAACATAATCGCACGTATGGTCATTCTGTCCGCTCTCCTCACTGCCGGACGCCCTCGCCGACGATGGCGAAGGCGCCCCAATATCCCGGATAGGCCTGCTCCGGCTTCGCCTCGTCGCCGAGATAGCTCACCATCGCCCGCCGCATGGCCTCGGCGCGACCGAGTTTCGCATCGGCGCTGAGATTCGCGAAGGTCGAGGTCGCGATCGTGGTGGTGGCCGCCGAATCCACCGCCCAATGCGTGACGAGCAGCGCGCGGGTGCCGGCATAGAAGAATGCGCGTGCCAGTCCTGACAGCGCTTCGGCACCAGGCTTTTCGCCGGCGATGGTGTTGCAGGCCGACAGCACCACGAAATCCGCCTTGAGCTTGAGCTGGGCGATCTCGCTCGCGGTCAGCAGGCCGTCGTCATGCGCTGAGGGGGTGCGGGGAATGGTGAGTGCGAGCGACGGCTCCGCAAGGCCCTTCACGTCGCCAGCCACCAGGCCATGGGTGGCGAAATAGACGATGCGATAGTCGGATAGCGTCATCGTTTTCACCTGCGTCTCGGTCGCGGCGCGGCCGAGGAAGATATCGCCATCGGCGGCACCCAGCCGCTTTGCCACATCCTTGACTTCGTCGGCGGTGTCGGGGAGCGGGCCGAGCGCCTGGCCGAGCATGGCGGGATCGACGCTCGCGCCTTGCCAGAAATCCGAATAGGACCGTGTTGCGTTCGCCGCACGGGACGCGGTGTTCACCGGCTTGGATGCGCTCGCTGTTTTGGTTGGTTTGGCCTTGGCCGCGCGCTGCGCACCCGGCGTGACCGTCGAACCGGAGTCGAATACGGGGTCGCCGAATCCTACGATTGGCTTGTTGGCCTGTTCCCGTCTGTCGAACGCGCGCAGTGCCTTGAGCGCCGATACGGATGGCACCACGGTGACGGCATTCTGCTTCACCAGCCAGGCGGCATCGCGATAGGCTGCAAGATCGCCGGACGCCACAGCCGGCGGCGCGGTCACAAGCAATTGCAGCGGCAAGGCGGTGAGCGCGCCGGTGGGCACGGCCAGGATGTTGCGCTTTCGTTTCAGCACGCTCTCGGCCGGACCGAGCAATTCTTTGTAGAAGGAGTGGGCAAGCTCCAGGTCGAATTGTTCGGACGTGGCAGCGCTTGCAGCCTCGACGCTCAGCCCGCGCCGGAACGCGGCGACCTTCTGAGTCAGCGCCTCGGCCTTCATCGGCAGCGTGTGCCAGTCCGCGCCCTCGCGGGTGAGAACGAACAATTCTGTGCTGTCGTCGCCGGCAATCCAGAGGATCAGCGCCTCATCGGCGCCGAGCAGCACCTGCGCGTCCTTCAGCGCAAGCGGCTTCGGATTGGTGAGCGCCACATAATCTGGAAACTGCTTCTCGAGCCTCGCATTCACCTCGGCGAGTTTCGCGCGGGTGTCGGTCACGCTCTGCCGGATCTGGGTGATGGAGCCGGTGTCCTGCTGGTCGGCCCGCTTCGACATCGCGGCGACCAGCGCCTTGTCGCGTTCGCGCGCGTTCGCGATCAGGTCCTGGCTTTCGCGCACGAGCGCCGACAGGGCATCGGTGCCGGCGGCGAAGCGAAGTCCCATCTGCTGCAACGCTGCCGCCGCCGAGGAATGGTTCGCCCATTGCGCCATCTCGAATGCCTCGCCCGCGAGCGCAGGCGTGCGCTTGGCGCCCGCGACCGCTGCAAGCGCTGCGATCCGGTTGACGAACAGGCCCGACAATTCCTCGACCAGGCAGCCCTGTCCGCCCTGATCGTTCGAGGTGGCGGTGACCGCGGCTTTCAGCAACCCGTCGGTGGATGTGCGCGACCAGTCCAGTGCGGCCTTGCCATTGCCGCGTTGCAGTTCGAGGCGGGAACGATTATGCGCCACACGGGTAGCGTCCGGATGGGTCTCGCCAATAGTCTTGATCTGGATCGCCCAGGCTCGTTGGTAAGCGGCGTCGGCCTCGTCGTAGCGCTTCAGCGCCACCAGCGTATTGCCGAAATTGCTGAGCGAGGTCGCCAGTTCCGGATGATCCGAACCGAAGGCGCGCTCGCGCACGGCGATGGTGCGGCGGTAAAAGCTCTCGGCGTCGCCGTTGCGGCGTTGCGCCTCCGCGGCGTAGCCGAGATTGTGCAGCGTGTAGGAGACATTCGGATGGTCGCCGCCGAGCGCGCGCTCCTGGACTGCCAGCGCGCGCTGATAGAGCGGTTCGGCTTCGGCAAATTTTTTCTGAAGAACGTAGATATTGGCGAGGTTGTTCAGCAGCGATGCGACGTCGGGGTGATCCCGTCCGAGTGCTTTTTCGCGGATCGACAGCGAACGTTGCGCGAGGCTGGCGGCATCGTCGTAGCGGCATTGCGATTTCAGCACCGCGGCAAGATTTTGCAGAACCTCGGCAACCATCGGATGGCTTGGACCCAGAACCTGCTCCTGGATCGTGAGCGCGCGCTTGAAACTGACCTCGGCATCGGAATGCCGGCCGATCGCGAATTGCATGATGCCGAGATTGTTGTAGGTGCGGGAGGCAGCGAGCTGATCGGTCCCGGGCCGCTCCTGAATCGCAAGCGTGCGGCGGAACAGGGGCTCGGCATCGGCGTAGCGGCCCATCACCTGGTAAAGATTGGCAAGCTTGCCGATCGCGTCGCCGACGTCCGGGTGGTCGGGCCCGCGCAGCCCCTCATAGACGGTCAGCACATGCTTGCGGACCTTCTCCGCATCCGTGAACTTGCCCTGGGACTGATAGACCGCGCCGAGATTGTTGAGAACGAACACGAACTCCTGCGAATTCACCCCCTTTAGCTGCTGATGGATGCCCGCTGCGCGCGCCATATAGTCTTCGGCCTCCGCATAGAGACCCTGCCGCAGCTTGTTGATTCCGAGATTGTTGAGCGAGTCCGCGGCCTGAACGCTACCGGCGCCGTACATTTTCTCCCGGATCGCGAGCACGCGCCGGTGCACCGCGTCGGCCTCCGCGTACTGACCCTGGCCGCCGAGAGAGTTGCCGACGAATTCCAGCACCAGCGGGTAGTTCGAATGATTGGTGCCGCCGAGCTGGCGCACCGCCTGTTCCAGCTTGCGGGCTTCGACCAGCGCCGCGCCGTAATTACCGGCGGCATAGAGCCGCTGGTAGCGCTTGTTGGTAGCCTCGATATCGATGCGCTGGGCGAAGGCGGGGACCGCGGCGAAGAGCGAAACAACGATGAACAGACCGATGGCCTTGATGAACACGGACTCGATCCTCTGGCGGGAAGCCGTAACCGGTGAATTCCCTATAATAATGCGCGGCCGCTTGCGACGGAAATCTGGGACGGTTTGCCGGCGAGCGGTAGCGTCCTCGTGAGGTCGGTTTGGTGCGCCGCGAAAGCCGCGTTACAGTGCGAGTGACCGCATGCGGAAACAGTCATGTATTACGCGACGCTCGGAGCGCGCCGTTATGTCTTCGAGGACCTCAAAACGCTGATGGCGCGTGCGTCGCCGGCGCGGAGTGGCGACCGGCTGGCGGGGATCGCAGCCCAGAGCGCGGAGGAACGGGTGGCGGCGCAATTCGCGCTGGCGGATCTGCCGCTGAGCACGTTCCTCAGTGAAACGGTGGTGCCTTACGAGCACGACGAGGTGACCCGGCTGATCGTCGACACCCATGACCGGGCAGCCTTCGCCGCGGTGTCGCATCTCACCGTCGGCGGCTTGCGCGATTTCCTGTTGTCGGACGAGGCGACCACGCCTGTGCTGTCAGCGCTTGCGCCCGGGCTGACTCCGGAAATGGTAGCGGCGGTCTCAAAGCTCAGCCGGCTGCAGGATTTGATGGTGATCGCGGCGAAGTGTTCGGTGGTGACGCGCTTTCGCAACACCATCGGATTGCCCGGCAATCTGTCGGTGCGGCTGCAGCCCAATCACCCGACCGACGATCCGCGCGGGATCGCCGCCAGCATTCTCGACGGCCTTCTGCTCGGCGCTGGCGACGCCGTGATCGGCATCAATCCGGCGACCGACAGCCCGGAACGCGCGCATGCGCTGCTCTGCCTGCTGGATGACATCCGGGTGAAACTGGACATCCCGGCCCAGGCCTGCGTGCTGGCGCATGTCACCACCACGCTCGAACTGATCCGCAGGGGGGCGCCGGTCGATCTGGTATTTCAGTCGATTGCCGGTACGCAAGGCGCGAATACCAGCTTCGGCATTGACCTCGCATTGTTGGCAGAGGCGCGGGAGGCGGCGCTTTCTCTCAATCGGGGTAGCCTGGGTGACAATGTGATGTATTTCGAGACCGGGCAGGGCTCAGCGCTGTCGGCCAATGCCCATCACGGCGTCGACCAGCAGACGCTGGAAGCGCGCGCTTATGCGGTGGCGCGGCATTTCAAACCGCTGCTGGTCAATTCCGTGGTCGGCTTCATCGGCCCGGAATATCTTTATGACGGCAAGGAGATTGCGCGCGCGGGACTCGAGGATCATTGCTGCGGCAAGCTGCTCGGCCTGCCGATGGGCGTCGACGTCTGCTACACCAATCATGCCGATGCCGATCAGGACGACGCCGATGCATTGCTGGCGTTGCTCACCGCCGCGGGCGTCACCTTCGTGATGGGTGTGCCGGGTGCGGACGATATCATGCTCGGCTATCAGAGCACGTCGTTTCACGACGCGCTGGCGATGCGCGATCTCTACGGCAAGCGGCCGGCGCCGGAATTCGAAGCCTGGCTGCTACGGCAGGGGTTGATGGATCGCGCCAACCGGATCCGGCCGACGGCGCTGCCGGGCCGCTTTCGCGCCTTGTTGCCGGCATGAGCGACGATCTCATGCGCAAGGATGGAGCCGACGAGCTGTGGCGCGATCTGCGAACCTTGACCGCGGCGCGCATCGGACTTGCCCGCACCGGCGCGTCGATCGCGACCGGACCGCTGCTTGATTTCAAGCTGGCGCATGCACGCGCGCGCGACGCGGTGCATGAGGATCTGGATGCCGAGAGGCTGCGCGCGGAATTGTCGGTATCCCGCTTGCCGGTGTTGATCGTCGATAGCGCGGCTACCGCGCGCCGCGATTATCTGATGCGGCCCGATCTCGGTCGGCAACTTTCGGCGCAAGCAGAAGCCGCGCTCGCTCCCTATGCCGGTCACTACGATGTGGCATTGGTTATTGCCGACGGCCTGTCGGCGCGGGCGGTGCAATCTCATGCTGAGCCCGTGCTCGCCGCGCTGCTGCCGGTCCTGCAGGGTCAGGGGCTTTCAGTCGCGCCGCTGGTCATCGTCCGAAACGGCCGCGTTGCGATCGGCGACGCCATCGCGCGCGCGCTCGGCGCAAGTTCCGTCGCGATCCTGATCGGCGAGCGGCCCGGCCTGTCGGCGCCCGATTCAATGGGTGCTTATCTGACCTGGCAACCAAAGCCCGAGACCACCGATGCCGACCGCAACTGCATCTCCAATATCAGGCCCGAGGGCATCGGCACGGCGGACGCCAGCTTCAGGATCGCGCATCTTCTGTGCGCAATGCGCAGCCGCGGGGTCTCCGGGGTGGGGCTGAAGGACGAATCCGACCGGCTGATGGGCAATGGACGACCGGAGCCGTGACCTGCGCGCCCGCCGGCGGGTTCAATGCTGGCCGCCAGGGACGTAATGCCTCGCCCTGGAACGCCCGGCGCATCAGGGCGTTAGGCCGCGCCATGACAGAACAGACCAAGCGTTCCCCGATGTTCGGGTTCCTGTGTGCCGGCTGCGGCCGCTGCCTTGAGGAGTTGCCGGCCTGGCAACTCGGCGCCGAGCGGTTCTATTGCGGGATTTTCTGCCGCGAAGTTGACGAAAAGCTGCTGGAGCAGCCATCGCCGCCCCGCAGCAAGGCTGCCGCAGCTTGATGCGTCAGAGCATTTGAAATGCCGGGCGGGTCCGTATATCTAGGGCGCGACTCTGGTCCCGGCAGCGCCCCGCGCGGTCTGTTGGGGGATGGTGAAATGGTATCACGACAGACTCTGACTCTGTTTTTCTAGGTTCGAATCCTAGTCCCCCAGCCAGCCAGTCCACGGTTCAGAGATTATCCCTCTGATGCCCGAGAAATGCCCGCCAATTGCGGGCTTCTAAGCGTGGGCCGAGGCTCTGCGCAACCCATCCAGGGACTTTTGGGCTCGGAATTGCTGAAAGTCTCCGGCTTGGTGCGGGGGAATTCCCAAATTCGGGAGACGCGTTGCAGAGACTGAGTTGTATCTCCACTGAGCGGGTTGGCACCAGTCTAGGGGACCGATTTGTTGCGGCCGCGGATCGCGCTTAGAGCAGGGAGCAGTGGCGATTGTCACTTCGCTGCCCCGGATTGTCGTCGAGCACGTCCTGCACGGCAATCCGTTGTTCCTTGATCGACAATTCCCAGCTTCGCGAGCGCCGCTCCGGCTGGAAATCCCATTTCAGAAGATGCAGCAGGAACCCGCGCAGCGCGCTTTCCAGCTTGTTGAACTGTTCGCGCCCCAAACTCTCGATCTCCTCGGCGAGATCGCGATCGATCGCCGACCAGCGCCCCTCGCGAATGAGCCGCGCCTGTTCCATCAGCCATGAATAGAAGTCACGCTCATACGCCGCGCGCGGATCGGCGGGCGGGGCGAGGCCGATGTCGGCATCCTTGTCGCGTGCGGCCATGGGCGGCTCCGATGGCAAGAGTCTACGTGATTTTTGGCAAGGCGTCAGCCGCCTGTTTAGTCTCCCCGCTGTGCGGGGAGAGGCGCATGCGGCCTTCGGCCGCCGTAACTACGGCGCGTGGAAGGACGGTGGATGACGCACGCGGAAGGCGGCTAAACCGTTCTCCCGGCGCCGAAACGCCGGTCCACCGGTTTTCATCATCGCAAGACTGGTGGACATGACAAACCGCAGCAGGCTAGGTTCCTGCAAGCGATAACTCCCCCGTACATTCGACGATCGCATTGCCGTCGAGCAATTTCTTGGGCAGGCTTGGTCATGACCTGGATCATGCATCTTTCACGAGTGGCTGCGGTCGGCGTGCTCGCATGGCTCGGCAGCACCTGCATGGCTCTGGCCGATGCGCGAATCGCTCTGGTCATCGGCAATGCCTCCTACAAGATTGGTGCTCTCGCCAATCCGCGTAACGACGCAGCTCTGATGGCGGATACGTTGCGTGAGGTCGGCTTCGAGGTGACGACACTGTCCGACGCCACCAAGGACCAGATGAAGCAGGCGCTGCTTGCGTTTTCGCGCAAGCTTCGGGAAACGGGAGCGGTGGGGCTGTTCTACTACGCCGGCCACGGCATCCAATTGCGCGGCGACAATTTCATCGTCCCCGTCGATGCCGATATTCAGAACGAGACCGAGGCCGAATTTCTTGCACTGAATGTGAACGAGTTTCTTGCCGCCATGGAGCGGACCTCGAACCAGATCAATATCGTCATTCTGGACGCTTGCCGGAACAACCCGTTCGCACGTTCATTTCGCTCGGCGGCGCGGGGGCTTGCCACGGTCGACGCGCCGCGCGGCACTTACATCGCGTATGCGACCGCGCCGGGGCAGGTTGCGCTTGATGGCGACAAAGGCAATTCACCGTATGCCAGCGCATTGGCCAGAGCGATCAAGATACCTGGCCTGACGATCGAGGATACATTCAAGCAGGCGCGCCGCGAGGTTCTGAAGGCTACCGCCGACCAGCAGGTGCCTTGGGAAACCAGTTCGATCGTGGGGTCGTTCTATTTTGCCGGCGCCGCCGAGAAGCCCGCTGTCGCGGCTGCTGCGCCGCCCGTGCAGATCGACAGTTCGTCGGTGCAGCCGACAAAAGCCGCGCCCGTCGCGCCACCGGCAAAGGTGGCGGCTGTCGATCAGCAGGCTGCGCCGACGGTCGTCCGCCGCCTGTCGATGCAGCCGCAGGTACAGCCTGTCGGCAAATGGCCCGAGGGCATCGCTTCCAACGGCAAGGCGCTCTGGGTGTCCGAGAGCGGGCAGCGTGCGATCCGGCAGGTGGGGCCGGGTGGTGCAGGGCGCTCCGTCACGGTCGGACGGCTTCCGGTCGGGATGGTGGCCGCGCCCGACGGACGCATTCTTGTCGCCGTACAAACCGACAAGCTGATCTGGGCCCAATCGGGCGACACCGGGAAGCCGCTGGCGCGGCTCAAGGAATGTATTGAGCAGATCGAACTCGACGCCGCGAAACGCACCTTGCTGGTCCTGACGCTGCCGGACTGCTCATCGGCCAGCAGCAAACTGGTCGCGGTCGACATTGACAGCGGCAAGGTCAGCTCGTCCGGGCTGCTGGGGACTGATGCCACCGATGTCGTCGCCGTCAACGGCCGTGCGCTGGTTGCGCATGCGACCGGCAACATTGAGGTCATCGCCATCGATACGCTTGCGGTCGCGCAGGTCGTGCAGACCGGAAACACGTTGTGGCGCGGTGCGGCCAGCAACAGCGGCGTATTTTTCGGGGGCATGACACAGCGCCCGGGCGGCCGCGCCATGGTCATGCGGCTCGACCCCACGGCCTTCAAGGTCACGCATCGCCGTGAATTCGATTCACCGGAGATGATCATGGTCCTGGCCGCGGCCGGGGATCGTCTGATCGCGGCCGATCGGCTCGGCCGCATCTGGATCATGCGCGGTGATGACCTGACGCTGGAGGCGGAGATCCAGGCGACGACGGGCGCGTTCACGCCGCAGGCGATGATTGTCGTCGACGACACGCTGCTGCTGACGACCCACAAGGGCCAGGGCGACAACGGATCGATCTACACATTCAATGGATGGCGCGCGGCAGTGGCCCGGCAGAGGTGAAATTGAATGCGCATGCCCGCGCGTACGCACGTTCTTCGATGATGTTACGCCCGCGTCGCTTGTCGCGCTCTCCGCAAGCGATAGCGAATCAGCCTCACACGCGCTCCACGAAACTATCCACCACGCGCTTCTCGCCGGCCTTGTCGAACTGGATGGTCAGCTTGTTGCCGTCCAGCGCCACACATTGCCGTTGCCGAACTTGATGTACCGGTCAACCAAGAAGGACCGTGCGATGACCGGACTTAAGCTTGGCGGCAGCGGCCGCAATTCTTCGTATCGTATCCAGCCGACCGACGTTCCGGCGATCAAGAAACCCATTCTCACGGGCGAGCTTTTCCACCGGATCGCGCCCGACTACGACGTAAATCCTGGACGGATCGCCGAGATCAAGAAGGGGCACCGGTACGCGGACATTCCACCCGCACGCTAGGTGATAACAACGGGGAAGCGCAACGAAAGTTACGTCTCTTCCCCGCATTCGGATTTTGACTGAGGTATCTGCAAATGAAAATAGAGATTCCGTTTCGTGTAGCTGACGCTAGGCAAATTCTACCAGGAGAGTTTTTTGGGTTCTGGCGTGAGTCTTTGCCGACACTCGCGTTAGCAATAAAGTTAGGAGATCAACCACTCGCTTTTATTTTCGAGCGCACCGAAACGAGCAAAACAATCCCGTGGGTGGGAGAAATGCCCTCAGATCCACTCGTTCGGTTCCCTGAATCAGTGATCAGAGCCGAGATGACGTCTCGCATGGACGAGACTATGGGGATTGTTGAAGGAACGTTTGTGGCGGCCTCATCAGGGCATTTCATGCGAGGCGGAAGTAGTTTTGCTCGCAGAGCAACTGTCAACCTAGCGACCGGAACCGCTGAAACAATCAATGCTGAGAATGCGATTCAACTCGGGAAGTGGGAGATTGGACAATGGCGAGAAGATCGGTTCCACGCTGTGTTCTCCTTTGATTGGAAAGCGACCCGAGGCGTGCGCCAGTGAAGGTTTTTATCAGTTCTGTGATCACCGGCTATGACGACATCCGACAAGCCGCGGTCGAAGCGATAGAGGCGCTTGATCATAGCGTAATCCGTGCTGAAGATTTCGTTGCGCCGCAATCTGCAGAAGTCGCGTGCCTTTCGGGTATTAGAAACGCTGATATTGTGCTCGTTATCCTAGGTGCACGATATGGGCATAAACAGACATCTGGAATGTCCGCCACTCACCAAGAATTCTTTGAGGCGAAACATTGTGAAAAGATCGTTTTTGTATTTGTCCAATCCGGCGTGACTCACGAGCCGGAACAACGCCAGTTCATTGATCAGGCCCAAGACTGGGCAGGCGGGGTGCGCACGGGAGAATTCGACAGTCCGGCATCGTTACGCGCTGCGATTACAAAAGCCTTAGTAAGGTGGGAGCGTAGGAATATTGGTCAAACCTCCGAAGTGGTGCATAAAGCTGTAGCGGCGTTACCGGACGACGAGCGACAATACTCACGCTCTGGAGCAAGCCTAGCCGTATCTGTCGCGGTAGGGCCCTCGCAGACTGTTCTTCGCCCAACCGAACTGGAGGACGAGGAATTCGCAGAAAAACTGCAAAAGCTGGGTCAATTCGGATCGACCAAAATCTTAGATCGTAAAGGCAGCACGGACATTTCAGTTAGCCATCATACATTGGTTGTTAGTCAGTCTGACCGCCAGTTCAGCGTCGCCGAAGACGGTACTATTTGCGTTACGCTACCGTTGCCAACCGAAGATCACTTTCATTTCGCGATCGTCGAAGAGGACGTTCTGGATAAAATTGAAAGCATCCTCAAGTTTTGCGCGCTTCTTCTAGACGAGATCGATGGGACCGAGCGCATATCAAGCGTTGTACCGGCCTGCCGAATAATCGGAGGCGACAGCTACGGATGGAGCACGCGCGCAAAATTGAAACGAGATCGCAGCGTCTCGATCCGAATTGGCAATGAGCGTGACGGACCAGTACTGCTAACGCCTCCGATGCGCTCGCGCACTGCGCTTCGACAGCAGCCGGACAAATTATCCGAGGACTTGATGGTTCTGCTTAGACGGCAGTTTAATCTCAATTAGGGTTTTACCATGCCGCAAAAGGTTCTTACCTTTGCGAGAATTGCAGAAACGAGTGGCAAGCAAGCATTCTTACCCAACAGAACGGCGGGGAGGCAGACGGGAAGACCCGTTTTGAGAGAAAGTCACGTGTAAGCCTAGCACTTTTGCGGCGGTCAGTGACCGCGGGCTACGACATGCTGAAGGCCGCGATCAGCTATTGGTTTAAGCTAAACGCGATTCGAGCGGACCAGCCGAGGTGAAGTTTGGCTTCGTTGGCGACAACCTGCTGAACGACGACGTGCGCTTCGCCCAATCGTTCAAGAAGGGCGAGGTGCTGCAGCCCGGCCGCACCGTGAAGGTGTTCGACGTTGAAGTTCTGGCGATCAAGTCGCATGCTTCAACACTGCCCAAAACGTTAGTTGCCTCGGCGTGCGATACGAGAGACGTTGCTCCACTCTCCGAAACAATAAATCGGCCACATAGGTTTTGGGACGGGCTTTCAACTACGTAAGCCTAATCAGCCCGTAGTCGCGAAGGCTTCCGTTGGCGTTTAACCGCTCTTCGACCGCATAGAAGACGTGATCGCGGTGCTGAATGAGCTCATGTCCGCATCCAGTGCTCTCAGGCTCGCCGCGATTCAGAAAGCGACCATTGATTTTCTTATCAGCGAGGGCCGCTCTTAGACCTCAGGCGACTACTTTCACAGCGCGAATGTCGGCCAGCCGACTTGCGCGTCGCGCTGCACTAGCTTGGCAAGCCCGAGGATCTGCGGTTCGGAGAAACGCTTTCCTACCACCTGTAATCCGACCGGAAGGCCCGATGCCGTCATGCCGCCCGGCACCGATCCGGCCGGGAACCCGACCAAGGTGACGAGAAAGGCCGGCGCGATCCAGTCGATGTAATTGTCAAGCTTGTGGCCGCCAACCTCATCCGGGTAATTCTTCCCCACCGGATAGGGCGGCACAGGTGCGGCCGGTGTGATCAGGAAATCGAAGCGTCCGAACAGATCGCAGAAGCGTCGCCACACGGTCTCGCGCATTTGCTCGGCCTCCGCAACATCGCGCACCGATAGCTTCAGACCGTCGCGGATATTGCCCGCCAGGTTCGGCCCGAACTGCTCTAGCAGCGCCATGCGTTCGAGCTGCTGGCCGACCATCCATTGCCCGCGCAGAACCTTGTAGGCATCGAAGCCATCGGCGGCGCTGAAATCAATCTCCTCGACATGCGCGCCGTGCGCCTGAAGCCGCAACACCGCAGCTTTGCAGATCTCGTCGATCTCGCGGTCGACGCCAAAGCCCGCAATGTCGCGCGCATAGGCGATACGCAGACCCTTCGCGTCCTCAGTGCGCTGCACGATGTCGAGCACACTCGTCCATGGCGGCGCTGCCGAGATCGGCCAGAGCGGATCGAAGCCAGTCATGCCGTCCAGCATCAGGGCTGCGTCCTCGGCCGAGCGTGCCAGCGGTCCATGGACCTGCCCGCCATCCCATGGCAGCCGCATCCCGCGATTGGGAATGAGCCCGCCCGTGGTCCGCAGACCGACGATGCCGCAGAAGGAGGCGGGGATGCGGATCGAGCAGCCGAAATCGGTCCCCTGTGCGAGCGGCACCATGCCGGTCGCCACTGCAACGGCCGAGCCGCCTGACGAGCCGGCCGGGCTGAGATCGGGATTCCAGGGATTGCGGGTGGCGCCGAACAGCGCGTTGACGGTGTTGGCGCCGGTGGCGAATTCCGGCGTGTTGGTCTTGCCGAGAATGATCGCGCCCGCGCGCCGCAGCCGTTCGACTACGGCGGCATCCTCGTCCGGTACAAAGTCCTTGTAGAGCGGCGACCCGAAGGTGGTGCGGATGCCTTTGGTCAGCGTCACGTCCTTGATGACCACCGGCAAGCCATAAAGCGGCATCGACTCCAAGGTCCCCATCGGGATCGCCGCCGCGACGGCGCGGGCCTGATCCTCGACCAGTGTTACGATGGCGTTGAAGGCCGGGTTGTTGCGCGCGATGGCCGAAAGATGCGCCTCCAGCACCTCCAGCGGCGTGACCTGCCGTGCGCGGATCATGTCGCGTACCGCGACGGCGGAATTGCGCGAGAGATCGTGGTGGCTCATGACCGGCTGCTTTGCGGTTGTCGTCTATTTTCAGTAATTATTAGAGTGGCCTGCGGTACGAGTTAGACATCGGCGACGCGCGGATTACTTGCCGGACCAGTGAACGAAACTTTTTTCGATCAGAAGAAAAAGGATATTTAGACCATAGCCGAGCGCGCCTGCGGCAAAAATCGCCGCATACATCTCCGGCATGTCGAACAATTGCTGTGCCTCGAAGACGCGGAAACCGAGGCCATCCACCGAGCCAATGAACATTTCGGCCACGACGACGATCACCAGAGCCAGCGACACACCGTTGCGAAGGCCGACGAAAGTTTGCGGCAGCGATTCCATCAGCACTACGTCCTTCATTATCTGCCAGCGCGATGCACCCATAACGCGTGCGGCGAGAATGCGTGTTTTGCGCGCATTCATGACGCCGTAGGCAACGTTGAAAAGGATAACGAGCGCCGCGCCGAAGCAGGCCACATAGATCTTCGTGGCGTTACCGACGCCGAAAATCACAAGGAACAGCGGGAATAGAGCAGAGGCAGGCGTCGAACGGAAGAAGTCGACCACGAATTCGACCGATCGATAGAGCTTCTCGCTGGACCCGAGTACGATGCCAAGCGGGATAGCGATTACTCCGGCAACGGCGATGGCGGTAAAGGTTCGGATTACGGTCTGTGTGAAATCGAACAGCAAGCCTCCGCCTGTCATGCCGTTCCACAGAGCGCGGAAGGCGGCGTCTGGCGGCGGCAACAGCACCGGATCAACGATGCGTGCCCAATAGGCAATGTACCAGACGAGAATCAAGCCCGCGACGCCGACCAGTGGGAGCAGCTTGTCCATTCTCGCAGCGATCACTTACGCACCTCGCGCTGGAAGATGTTGAGGCAATGGCTCTTCAGTTCCACGAAATCGGGCTGCGAAAGTGTGAGGTCGTTTCGCGGGCGTGGGATCTCAACGTGTGGGAAATCGGCAATTCGGCCAGGTCGTCGCGACAGCAACAGCACAAAATCGGCCAGATAGACGGCTTCTTCGAGATCGTGAGAAACCAGTACCATAGTCGTGCCGGTTTCCTCGAAAACGCGCTGCAACTGGTTACGCATGAACAGCGTCATTTCATAATCGAGTGCAGAGAAGGGCTCGTCGAGGAACAGTACTTCCGGCTCGACCACCAGCGCGCGCATGATGGAAACCAATTGCTGCTGTCCGCCTGACATCTCGTATGGGTAGCGGCAGAGGTCGATCTTCACGCCGAGTCGCTCGGCTAGCCGGTTAACCTGGTCGACCGCTTCGGCTTCCGGCACCTTGCGCAACTTCAGCGCGTACTGGATGTTCGAAAAGGCCGTCATCCAAGGAAATAGCGCTTCGCGATAATTCTGAAATACATAGCCGATGCGCGTTTCCGCCAGCGTCTTACCACCGAACAGAATCTCGCCCCCATCGACCGGGATCAGTCCGGAAATCAGATTTATCAGCGTGGACTTGCCGCAACCATTTGGGCCGAAAATCGAGGTGAAGCGGCCGCGCGGTAGGTCGAGATTGAAATTATCGTAGATAACCTCGCCCTGGAATTGCTTGTTAAGTCCGCGCACAGTGATGTGAGCCGGTGGTTCGCCGTCAGGGCCGAAGGCAGTGCGGTAAGGACCGGCAACGGATGCCATTGCATTCATGTGCCGGTCCCCCACGTCCCGTCCGGATCAGAATTTTTGCAGGAATTTGGACACGTCGATCTTCTCGGTGAGCGTGCCGGTCTTCACAGAAAAATCCATGAATTTCTGGAATTCCGCAATGTCGGCCGGGGTGAGATTGCTGACCATTTCGAAACGCACCAGCGGCACTGTCGCAGCGACGTCTTCCGGCGTGAAGGTATTCTTGACCAGATATTTGCGGGCTTCGTCTGGATTATCCTGGATGAACTTCACCGCCTTTCCCCAGCCATCGGTGAAGCGTTTGGCAACATCGGGCTTGGCCTTGATGAAGTCGCTCGACAGCGCGCAGCCGCCGACCCAGGCATTGGCATTCGGATCGCCGAGCACGTATTTGGCTATAATCCCGGTCTCGAAGGTGGTGGCGACGCCGTTCTTGCGCATCACCGTCGCGTTCGGCTCCAGCGTATAACCGGCATCGAAAGTGCCCGCGGTCATGGCGTTGATGTGCTGACCCATGTCGAGCTGGTCGAGCTGATAGTCGCCCTCCTTCAAACCGGCAGCGGCCAGCGCCGCACGCGCCATAGTCACATTAGCCGGTCCGGGTGCCGACATGATCTTCTTCCCCTTGAGGTCGGCGAGCGTCTTGATCTCAAGCCCCTTGCGTACGACAAACTGCTCCATCTGGTATTTCGCGTTCTGGCTGTTTAGCGAGATATACATCGCGACGCCGGGCTTTTTCAGATTGGCGTTCATCCCTTCGATCGTTACCAGCACGGCGGCGGCATCGATCTGGTTGCCGATGAGGGCTGCGACATTAGGCGGGCCGCCGATCAGTCGCGTGATCTCGACTTCGATATTGTTTTCCTTAAAGAAGCCGCGTTCGATGGCGACGAATAGCGGCAACGTCGAGGAGACCGGAAAGACGCCGACGCGCACTTTGTCCTGCGCCTGCGCAGCGCTTGCGGTTAGGGAGATCGCGGCGGCCCCTACGGCCATCCGCAAGAAACGTGACACCGACATGTTCGGTACTCCTTGTTGGACCTAAAACTGACAAAGTTTCTTCCCAGCTAATGCGGCACCAGAAGGTCAGCATTCAGTCAGTATAGGCCTGACCATCGCAATGTTACGCAAGGCCTGGTTCGTCCTTCATGTTTGGGCATCGATTTCATTCTCCGACGTCAACGATAGCAATAACCGGGCCGCCGCCTTGCGGCCCCTGATGCATGGCATCGACCGAAACGAAAACCGCTGGATCGCCGATGGCGGCTGCGGCGACGCCGCCGACCGCGCCCTTGGAATGGCGGTGATGATGCACGTCGGAATCGTCGAGCATGATCTGACGACGTCCGCGCAGTTTCCCGTGGCGGTCGGCTTCGCATTTCATGAAGCAGTTCACGACCTTGCCGTTGAGATCGCTGGCGCGCGGGCGCTCCGGCATTTCGAGGCCGGCATCGCGGATCGCGTCGTAAATCCCGTCGATATCGAGCGCGTCCTTCATGACGCTGTGGCCGATACGGTAGCGGCCTCCGGCGTCGGCCTTGTTGCCGAGCAGAACAATCTGCGCCTGATCGAGTTCGACACCAGAAGAACAGGACGCGACCGAGGAGTACAGATCGAGATTGCGGCAGATCTCATCCGCCTTCGGCATGGAGATCTCGCCCAATGCAACGGCGATGCCGAGCCCGGTGGTGCCGTTGGAAACCCCCATGGAGTCATGTACTTCGCATGCGACATCATGACCACGCGCATGCGCGTCCTGTATCGAGTCGATGGTCAGGAGCGGGGTCTTGGTCTGCACATAGTGCACGTCGCGGGGGTCCAAGATGCCGGCGTTTCGCATGGCAAGCCTGACGCCCTCGGCAACCTTGTCAACCATAGCCGGGCGGCCTATGTCCTCGGGGAGAATCTTCGGGCTGAGCGCCGTGCCCATCGCCAGCCGCATTTTTCCGCCTGACCCAGCCTTGTTATTACTCGCAAAAACGGTCGCGTGAGGGGTAATCACGCCGTCGCAGCCGCCGGACCAAACCATCGGCACCTGCTTTATTTCGGCGTCGGAGCGGGCGCCGTGTTTTTTCAGGATGGCCCTGAAAGCCTGGTCGGAGAGGATGCGGGTAAAGTCGTTCACCCCGCCATTACCTTCGGTCTTGCCGATAACGGCGACGACGTCATCCGCTTTAAATCGGCCGGCCAGGATGAATTCCTCCAGCCCGGAGGCGTCCATGACGCTCTTGATTTCCACTTTTACGACTTCAATTGCCATGTCTTTGCGCCATGCTTTCAAGCAGCGTGATCGGTTAGGGACAACAGTTTCAGAGCCAAGTGCCAGAGAGTCCAATACCGATTAACGATGGCGCTATCGGGCATTCCGATACAATCCCAAAAGGCTATCCGCTGTCCGTCTCGTCTATGCCGCGATCGATGATCGGCCGCGCACTCAGAGCATCGCGTCGTTCTGCGCGCAGTCTGTCCGTATTCTGCCGATTCAGGCGATAGTCTGCATTCTGATCCGCGATCGCCACGCCGTAATCGTCGCGGGCGGCTGACAGCGACACCTTACCCTGACGGACATCAAGGAGCACTAGCTCCGGGTCGCGCGCTAAAGGGTCGCCCCAGCCGCCGCCACCGGTGGTTTCCACGCGGACGACTTCGCCCGCCTTCACCGCCTCGCCGTCGACCAACCCGCCCAGCCGCCGCTCGTTGGGGCCGCCCGGATCGACCGTCACCAGAAACGGCTTGCCAGCATAGCCGCCATTGACGCCATAGCAGCCGAGCAACACGCGATCGGCGGTGACAATGGTGTGGCAATCGACCAGCGCGCGATAATGCTTGTCGTAGCCGAGCCCGCCGCGCTTTTCGCCGGCGCCGCCGGAATCGGTCCGCAAAGCCAGTGTCTCGACAATGAACGGAAACTTGGTCTCGGTGAATTCGGCCGGCTGGTTGCGCGAATCCGGCACGATGTGGATGGCGTCGTTGCCATCGGCATAATAGCGCCCGCCCGAACCGCCGCCGAGGACCTCGCGCGACAGGAACGGCTTGCCCTCGAGGTCGGTGCCGTAAAATCCGGTATAGCGGATGGTCTCCTGATCGGCCGGCATGCGGCCGTCCACCGCCTGCGCCACCACGCCGGCGAGCAGCGACAGGCAACGCAGCAGCACGAAGGAGCGCGCATTGGTCGGCGCCGGCCAGATCGGGGTGATCAGCGTGCCCTTGTCCGGGAAGACAACGTCGAAGATTTCGCAAACGCCTTCATTGACATTGATCTCGGCGGCGCGCTCTGGCGTGTCGGCAAGATTGCGCAGCACCGGCGCGATCCATTTGATCAGGAATGCGCCGTCGGCATAATCGGCCGGCCAGTTGAGCGGCCCGTCGCTTTGCGGGTCGGTGCCGCTGAAATCGAGTTTAATCTTCTCGCGCGTCTTGGTCATCTTCAGCGCGATCTTGTGCAGCTTCACGCGGCCAGCGATTTCGCGTTCCACGTAATCGTGCCAGACATATTCGCCGTCGGCGATCTTCGGCATCAATTCGTCGCGGAACGTGTTGCGGCATTTCTCGATGATAGCCTGGAAACAGGCTTCCACAATCTGCGTGCCGAAGCGCTGGAACAATTCCTCCATGCGCCTGGCGCCCATGATGCAGGCCTGGATCTCGCTGTCGAGATCGGCGGAGAGCACATCGGGCAAACGGGTGTTGCGGCGGATGATCTTGAAGGCCTCGTCGTTGCGCTTGCCCTCCGCATAGACGCGGATCGGCGGCACCGCGAGGCCTTCCTCGAACACCGATTGCGCGCTGCCCGGCATCGAACCCGGCACGCGGCCGCCGATATCGTCGTGATGACCAAATGCCTGGATATAGGCCACCACTTCGCCGTCGTTGAACACCGGCACAGTCGAACAGAGATCGGGCAGATGGCCGATGCAGCCTTCGGTGAGATAAGTGTCGTTCATCAGGAACACGTCACCGGGCCTCATGGTGGCCGGCGGATAATCGCGGATCACCGCTTGCGGCATGGCGGAATAGGAGCGCCCGGTGAGCTTGCGCGAATATTTGTCAAACAGCCCGACGCGATAATCGTGCGCCTCGCGGATCATCGGCGAGCGCGCGGTGCGCTCGATTGCATATTCGATCTCGGCTTCGATGGAATTCAGGGTGCCTTCGATGATCTGCAGCACGATTGGATCGACATCCCTGGCGCTGACATTTTTCGGCGCGGTCGGCCAGGGATGCGCTCGTTTTGTCGCAGGGGCAGGACCGGTATGGATGTTCATTGCTGTAAACCTTTGGTGTAACGATGCCGAACCACATTCCGTTCATCCCGCGCACGCGGGAACCCCGGGAGATAAGGTCCAACAAATGTTGAGACTGCCAGTGGTCATAAACGCACCGCATCCTGCCGGATCACCATGATGCCGTAATCGTTCACATTCAGCATCTGACCCGGAAACACGACACTCGTCGATCCGAATTCCTCGACAATCGCCGGGCCTTTGAGCGACACACCAGGCGGTAATGCGCTGCGATCGTAGATCGGTGTGTCCTGCATAGCATTGTCGAAATAAACCGGCCGCGTGCCGCGTGGCTTGGCTTCCGCACCGGGCAGGTGTGCAAGTTTCGGCAGCTTCGGCCGCTCGATCATGCCGAAGCCTGAGACGCAGAAATTCACGATCTCGATGTTCTGCGCGCCCTTGTAGTCGTAGCCGAAGGTGCGCCCGTGCGCGGCGTGAAACGCATCGATCAGTGCATCCACAAACGCGCCATCGATCTGGCCGGCCGGAGCCACAACCCGCACCTCCATCGACTGACCGGCGTAGCGCAGGTCCGCTTCGCGCACGAGCCGGATGCGGTCCCTGGCGATGCCATCCGCTTCAAGCCGCGCTACCGCGTCGCGTTCGAGGCTCTCGTAGATGTCCGCGACCGCGGGAAGGTCCACGCGCTCTTCCGGCATGACGCGCGTGACCATCTGGTCGTTGCGCCAGTCCACCGCCAGCAAACCGAAAGCGGCGAGATTGCCCGGGCTCGGGGGGATGATACAGGCCTGCATGCCGATCAGTTGCGCCACCGCCGCCGACTGCACCGGCCCTGCGCCGCCGAACGAGAGCAGTGCAAATTCACGCGGATCGATGCCGCGCTGGATGGTCATCTGCCGGATGCGGTTGGCCTGATTCCAGTTAGCGATTTCGACGATGCCGGCGGCGATCTGCAACGGCGTCATGTTGGCGCCGAGCCGCTGCGCAAGGTCCGCCATGCCGCTGGTCGCGCGGCCGACATCGAGGGCAATTCCGCCGCCGATCAGCGCAGCGGGCAGGCGGCCCAGCACCAGATTGGCATCGGTGATGGTCGGCTTGTCGCCGCCGTTTGGATAACACATCGGACCAGGATCGGCGCCGGCGCTTTTCGGTCCGACTTTGAGATGGCCCTCGCGCGAGATCCAAGCAATTGACCCGCCACCCGTGCCGATGGTCTTTATATCGATCATCGGGATGCGAACCGGAAACGGTCCCACGGAACCTGAATTGGTGAGCTGCGCGATGCCTTTCTCGATCAAACTGAGATCGGTCGACGTGCCGCCGGCATCCAAGGTCACGATATTCTCGAAGCCGGCTAGCTTGGCGATAACCGCGCTGCCGAGCACGCCGGCCGCAGGGCCGGACAGGGCGGTGGTGATCGGCTTGTGCACCACCTGCGCGGCGCTCATCACGCCGCCATTCGACTGCATGACCAGGAACGGCTTGCTGCCGAGCCGGTCGCCGAGCGCATCCTTCACCCGCTTCAAGTAGCGGTCCATGTAGGGTTTAACGAAGGCATCGACCAGAGTGGTGATGGTGCGCTCGTATTCGCGATATTCGGGCAGCACCTGCGCGGAGATCGACACGGTACAGTCGGGATATTCCTCCTGCAGAATCTCCAGCACACGCTTTTCATGCGTGTCGTTGGCATAGGCGTGAATGAGACAGACGCCGATCGCCTTGATTTCGTTGCGCCTGAAGAAGCGGGCGGCTTCGCGCACGTTGCTCTCATCGAGGGGGCGCAATTCCTCGCCCTTGAAATTTAACCTGCCGGCAACTTCGCGGATCAGGTGCAGCGGCACTGGCCGCTCGGGCTTCACCCAGAAATACGAATTGCCATAACCATCCGGCACCGCCTGCCGCGCGATCTCCAGCACATGCCGGAATCCCTGCGTGACAATGAGGCCGAGCGACTCGATGGAGCCTTGCAGGAGCGCGTTGGTGGCAACAGTGGTGCCGTGCGCCAGCCCGATCAAGTTGTCCTCGGTGGCACCGATCTCGCCGAGAATTTTGTTCACGCCCTCGACCAGACCGAGTGCGGGATTGGACGGCGTGCTCGGCACCTTGGTGACGGCAATGCTGCCGGTCGTGCGATCCACGCAGACAATGTCGGTGAAAGTACCGCCGGTATCGATCCCGATGCGCAGGTTGGCTGAAGGCATAGCAGAGACTCGCTTGAGAACGTAATGCCCGCTCCCTCCCGGCCACTCCCAAGGAGCATCGAGATGCAACACGCAAGTCGGCTATTGCCAAATTGCACTCTAGGACCGATCTCCCGCAAATCCGAGATCAATGGTGTCCTCAGGAAGAGGGCGGAGCACGCCGAGCCTCGTCCTAAGGACGGCGCGTGTCCAATAACATTTTGAGATCGAGATATCGGCAAAACCGATTTGGTTGTGCTATACTGAGCCGCTCCTCTCGTTGAACTGAGTTTCTCGCGAGAAGGGGCGGCGGCGGCTGGTCGGAGACAGCATGGAATTTCGGCAAATCCGATACGCGCTGGCCGTCGCCAAGGAGCGCAGCTTCACCAAGGCGGCTGGGCGCCTGAGCATTTCGCAGTCGGCGGTGTCCGAACAGGTGAAGCTGCTGGAGGGCCGGATCGGATTTTCGCTATTCCGCCGCACCGGGCGCGGCATCGAGCCGACAGAGCGCGGCCGCATGTTTCTCTACGAGGCCGAGAGGGTGGTCACCGACCTGATGAATCTTTCCGACGTTGCGCGGCGCCTGAGCGGGGTCGGCGTGGAAGCGCTGATCGTCGGTATCGGTTCGGGGCTGGCGCCGATGCTGCTGCCGCGCATGTTCCCGGATTTGTCGTTCCCGGAGAACTTGCATCTGGAAATCAAGACCGCGCCAACGCGGGTGATCTTCGACGATCTGTCCGACGACCGGATCGATCTCGGTATCGTCACCGAGGTGGCGCCCGATCGAGTGCCATCTGGACTTGTCGAAACGTCGCTGTTCAAACTCGACATGGTGCTGATCATGCCGCCCGCCCACAGGCTGGCCGCGAAGAAGGGCCCGATCGACATCGCGCATCTGATTGAGGAGCCGATCATCATGAATGAGTTGTCAATCGGCTACGGGCAGATCGTATCCGCAATGTTCAACGATCTGGGCATCCGTCCGCGCATCCGCGCCATTGTCGACAATGTTGAGACCATCAAGGTGATGGTGCAGACGGGCGCCGGCATCGCGGTGATCCCGTCCGGTGCGGTCGATATGGAGGTGAAGCTGGGGCTGCTGGAGATGCGTGCATTGTCGCCGCCGCGGCGCGTCATCATCAATGCTTATCGCTCAAGGCAGGCGCTACCGCGCCGCAAGGAAGTGCTGCTCGAGAGAATAATGCAGGCGCCCCAGAAAGGTCACCAAAACTAAAACACAAAGAATTAAAAAGCAGTCCGTTGGACCATGACGTCGTGATTGCGGCGCTGACGGCGGCCTTGTCCCTAGTGACGCCGTTAGCGAAGGACGCGACGAGGCTTTCGCATGCTCGCTCTAGCCATGGGTCCAGTTCTGCGTGAGATTTCTTGCGGATCATCGTATGGAAGGCGGTAATGATCTCTCGGGCTTCCACAAGCAGAGGAACACCGTGCTCGATCGCCGCGATTGTGACGGTCTCTGACTTTACAGCGAATCTCGGCCAGTCGTCATGAGCCGAGCGATGGTTCTGGCGGATGGCACGCGCTGCAGGCTCTCCGCGTCGACCGTTTCGGCGCGTCGACGGCGGGTCGCCCATTCTGTAACGACCCGCATCGAGCCGTAGAAGCCCCGTGCTTTGAGGCAACGCCACAGGTGGGCGCCGTTACGATGACCAGCAGCCCACTGGCGTCGAGCCATGGGAGGTGGTGTTCGAGCGAGCTCTCGCGCACTCTGAACACATCGGTGCGCTGACCTCGCAGCACGGCGCGGACGAGGCCCCGGCTATGTCCGGTGAGCCGTACGATCACCTTTATGGAGACGCCCGTCTCAGCCTGCTTGAGGATTGCCGAGTTGGCGTCTTTGCGTCGTAGATAGCTCTTATACTGGATGCGCTCGGCGGCGGTCAGCAAGTCGTGTTTTATGGTGGCGGAACCGACCGCGGCGCGGACGTGATGCATGGATTTGCGAACCGCATCGAGGAAGGCGTGGCTGGCGTTCTGCATGAGATGCCAACGGTCGGCGACCTGGGTCGCATGCGGGAGTGCCTGGTAGCTGCCAGGGCATAACCGCCGCCGCGGTCGCGGGCGACCACAGCAATTTGCGGCTGCCCAGCGAGCCAGGCCTGCGCGGTGGCTGGCTCTCTGTCGGGCAGGAGAGTGATCGGGCGCCGTCGCTCAAGGTCACAAATGATCGTTCCGTAACGCTGGTTGCGCCGCCATGCCCAGTCGTCGATGCCGATAACGTTCGGAGCGGTTAAGGGCGGACACCCGCGCCTTCGCACGACCCGAAGCAAAGTATCGTTGCTCACACGCAGCATGAGTCGGCGGGCGAAACTCGCCGCTGGCCGGCCACCCAAAGCAAGGCCAAGGTGGTGGACGACAAACTCGAGGGGCTGACCGTTCTCATTAGAGGAGCGCTGTCAAAGTCGCATGGTGATCAGAAAGCATACATCACCGACGGTCATCTTGGTGAAGAACGCCGTCGCACGGCAGGTTAGCATGCGAGTGGCCGACGCGCTGCTGTTCCCACAGGAAATCTGAATCGATCAACTCGCGAATGGTGATGCGCTGTGTGCCCCCATAGAGACAGGCTTCTGTCAGTCTGGGGTCGAGATAGGCAAGGCGCAGATGTTGACGCACGATCCTGGGATGTGGTCTGCCCCTCGTCGTGATGCCAAGGAACAAGTTAGAATCCGATCGCTAATGGCCAGCGTCAGGGCCGACCGGAGCGTAGCGTAGGACAGGCCAGACGTTGCGCGAAGGAAACAGGGGCGGCCAGACGTGGATTACGGCACGTCAGCCGCGCCCTGATACTATTAATCGATGCTGTCACATCGGCTGTACACCCGCCTTTTGTATCACGTCGCGAAGCTTGGCGGTCTCGGCGGCAATGAACTTGGCCAGTTCCTCCGGACCGGGGGACACAGGTTCGGCACCCTGCTCGGTAAAGCGCTGGCGTACGTGCGGATCCTTGATGGCTTCCTGCAATGCCGCGTAGACCTTGTCGATAATCGGCTTCGGTGTGCCGGCCGGCGCAAGCAGGGCAAACCAGGCGCCGGTCACGTAGTCCTTCACGCCGGCTTCGGCCGCTGTCGGGACGTAGGGGAGCGCGGTCATGCGTTTATCGCTGGTGACCGCAAGCGCGCGCGCGTTGCCGTTCTGCAGCAAGGCCAGCACATTCGGCAGCAACTGGAATCCGATCGGGACCTGACCGGCAATGAAATCCGGAGTGTATTGTGCGATGTTGCGGTAAGGGACATGCACCAGTTCGACGCCTGCAAGCTGTTCGAAGAAGGCGCCGGCAATGTGCTGGGACGATCCAACTCCGACGGTGCCGTAATTGAGCTGCTTGGGCCGCTCCTTCGCATAGGCGATGAATTCACTCAGCGTCTTGGGCGGCAGTTTGGAATTCACAATCACGATGTTCGGAAGCACCGCGAACAGCGAGATCGGCGCAAATTCCTTTTCAACATCGTATCCGAGCGACTTGAACAGCGTCCGGTTGGCGGCAAGCGGCCCCGATGTGCTCATCAGCAGCGTGTAGCCGTCCGGCGCCATTTTGGCTGCTGCGGCGGTCCCGGTATTGCCGCCGGCACCCGGCCGATTGTCGACGATGATCTGCTGCCCGAGCGTTTTTGACATCCGGTCGAACATGATGCGGCTAATGACATCGCTCGCGCTTCCGCCCGCAAACGGCAGGATCACGTTGATCGGCCGGGTCGGATAGCTGTCGGCCTGGGCGTGTGCAAATGTTGTCCAGCTCAAGAGAAAAGCCGCAGAAAGTAGCGTCGTAACGTTTTTCAACATGTCGTTTCCTCACGTTCGTTTTTGTGGTTTCCGAACTTCCGACTAGACCGATATCGCCTCCAGCAAACGCGCGCGGCTCGTCTCGCTTGCCGCATCGCCGCTCTGCATGACCCGTCCGCGCTCGATTGCGATGAAGCGATCGCACAGGCCAAGCGCCTGATGCACATTCTGCTCGACCAGCAGGATCGAGCAACCCGTGGCCTTCATCTCCGAGATGATAGCGTAAAGATCCGCGACGATCATCGGGGCAAGGCCCTCGCTCGGCTCGTCTATCAGGAGCAGTCGCGCTTCTCCAACCATCACGCGGGCCATGGCCAGCATCTGCTGTTCGCCGCCGGACAGCGTTGTGCCGAGCTGATGGCGGCGCTCCAGCAGGCGGGGAAACCGTCCATAGATGCGTTCGAGCGCGGCACTATCCCCAGCGCGTGAGCGGCCGGGCACCTGCAGGAAACCAAGCGTCAGGTTCTCCTCGACACTCAATCCGGGAAAGATACGCCGGTCTTCCGGTACGAATCCGACGCCGCGCCGCGTGATCACATTGGCTTCAAGTCCGTCGATCCGCGATCCGGAAAATTCGATTTCGCCCTGGGTCGGCCTGATCCAGCCCGCGATGGTCTTCAGGAGCGTGGTTTTGCCAACTCCGTTGCGACCGAACACGCCCATCACCTCGCCGTCGCGCATGGACAGATCGATGCCCTGGATAATGTGGCTGGCGCCGTAATGGGTGTGCAGGTTCCTGATCTCGAGCATGATCAGGCCTTCCCGAAATAAGCGGCCTGAACGGCCGGGTTGCTGCGCACGGCGGCGGGCGTTCCATCGGCGATCGCCCGCCCCTGATGCATCACGATCACGTGGTCGGACAAGCTCATCACAAGGCCGATATCGTGCTCGATCAGCAGGATCGTGACGTCATCGGCAAGCGACTGGATGAGGGCGGCGGTGTCCTGTGTGTCGCCGTGGCTCATCCCCTGTGTGGGCTCGTCCAGCAACAGCACTTTCGGCTTGCAGGCGAGCGCCACCGCGACCTCGAGCCGCCGCTGCTCGCCATGCGAGAGTTCGGCGACCTGATATTGCCGTTTTCCCGTGAGGAAAAAGCGCGCCAGCAACTCGTCGACCCGGTGCAGTGCGATCCCGCTCGCGGATACCGGCCGCAAAGCCATCGATCCGGGCTCCAGAATCTGCGCAGCCAGCCGCAAATTCTCTGCAACGGACAGCTCGAAAAACAGATTGGTGATCTGGAAGGACCGCGCAAGTCCTGCCGCCTGCATCCTGTCCGGAGCTAGCCCCGTGTGGTCGACCCCATCGATGAGTATCTGTCCGGCGCGCGGCCGCAGCGCGCCACAGATCAGATTGAACAAGGTGGATTTTCCGGCTCCGTTGGGTCCGATGATGGTGGTGATCCGGTTGCGCTCGATGCTGAAACTCACATCATCGACGGCGCGCAAGCCGCCGAAGGCGATCGACAGATTGCGCACCTCAAGAACTGGTGCGGTCATCTATCGCCCCCGCGCGCCAGCTTTCTGGCGATCCAGGGTCGAACGATCCCCATCAATCCCTTCGGCAGGAAGATCACCGCGCCCATGAACAGAATGCCGATCACGATGTGATGATGCTCGGTCCAGGTGCCGATCACGGATTTCAGCACGGTCAGCAGAATGCTTCCGTAAAGCGCGCCGACCAGCGTGCCAACGCCGCCCAGGATGACGGTGATGACAGCATTTCCGGACGTCGAGAAAAACAGCAGCTCGGGCGACACGAAGCCGCGCAACATCGGATAGAGCGCTCCGGATGTCGTGGCAATGATGGACGCCAGCACATAGGAACTGAGCCGCAGCGAGGAGGTGCGGTATCCGAGAAACGGCACGCGGCGGTCGTTGGCCTTCACCGCGATCAGAAGGCGGCCGAACGGCGTATCGAGCAGATAGGAAGACACCGCATAGAGCAGCATGGTCACGGCCAGCACGATGAGAAAAAACCCCGCCGGAGATGCGCTGGAGACCGATGTCACGCCGAGATTGATCTCGATAACCGGCACGCCGGTCATGCCGTCGGAGGCTCCGAGGGCGCGCGTATTGTAAATCACCTTTGCGACCACCTGGGCCATTCCGAATGTAATCAGCGCGAAATAAACCCCGCGCACGCGGATCGCGATAAGGCCGCCGACCAGCCCGAGCAGCGCCCCGGATGCCATCGCGACGGCGAGCGCCAGCCAGAAGGAGGGTATCTGCATCAGCGTGAGCGCCGAGATATAGGCGCCGAGTCCGAAATAGAGCGCCTGGCCAAGCGACAGAAGGCCGGTATAGCCGAGCAGTATGTCGACGGAGAGCGCGAGTCCGGCAAAGATCAGCGCCTCTGTGCCCAAGCGCAGATAGAACGTATCGTTCAGCGCGGTACCGATCGCAGCCGCGATCAGCGCGAACACAACCAGCGCCAGGGCAAGCACATGGCTTGCCCGCATCGAATTGGTCAGCGCGTCAACCATGCCCGAGCCGCCCGAACAGCCCCTGCGGGCGCACCATGAGCATAATCACCATGATTCCAAACACGATCGGATCGGTCCAGACCGGCGATATGTATAACGATGTGATGGCCTGGACCTGTGTCAGGAACAGCCCCGCCACTACGGCACCGGCAATGGAGCCCATGCCGCCGACGATCACGACGGTGAAGGCCATGAGGATGAAATCTCTCCCCATGGTCGGAAACACCGAATAGAGCGGCGCCAGCAATATGCCCGCAAGCGCGGCCAGCGAGACACCGAAAGCGAATGCGCCGGCGTAGACCCATGTCACCGGTACGCCGAGGGATGCGGCCATGTTGCGGTCGAAAGCGGCGGCCCGCACCATCGCGCCGATGCGCGTGCGATAGACGAGGATGGCCGTGCCCGCGATGATCAGGACGCCGATGCCGATCATGAATGCGCGATAGAGTGGTAAGAAAATCCCGGCAAGCTCGACCGCGCCGCGGATCGGGGTTTCGGGGCGGATCGGATTCGGTCCCCAGATCAGACGGAACGCGTCTTCCATCACGAGGGCGAGCCCGAAGGTGAGCAAAAGGGTGGCCACATGCCGGTCGGGCGAATGGAAGACCCTTTGAATCAATAATCGCTCGACGAGATAGCCGATCGGCAGCATCAGTGCCGGCACGAGGATTAGCAGAAGCCAGAACGGTACGCCGACCGCTGTAAGCGATACGCCGATGAAGGCGCCAAGCGCATAGAACTCGCCATGCGACATGTTGATCACGTCGAGTAGACCGAAAATGATGGTCAGCCCGAGCGCGACCAGAATGACGGCGACGCCAAGGACGAGGCCGATAACGATCTGGGGAGCCAGAACGAACTGGAAATAGTCGAAAGCTCCTGCCATCGTCACCGTCTCGTCGCCGGTTTCATCTCAGGGATTAGAATCGCTTGCAATTGTCTGGGCCGATTGCGTCTTCGCCCGCGATCTGCCCCACGATCCTGAACTTGCCGTCGGTGACACGCACGACATACATCGTCTGTACGGCCTGGTGGTCACCGGCGCGCATGGTCTTTTCGCCTTGTGGTGTATTCCACTTGAGATCGGCAAAGGCTGCGCGCACCTTGTCGGTATCGGTGCTGTTGGCCTTCTCCACGGCCGACTTGTAGGCGTAGATCAGACCATAAGAGTCGGCGCCATAGAGATCCGGATCGGCCTTGTTCGCGGCACGGAAGGCCTCCACGAATTTCTTGTTCTCGGGCGTATCGATTTCGGCCGAATAACCCACACCGGTTACAAAGCCCTCGGCGGCCTTGCCGATGGCGGCGAGATTCTGCGACGTGACAGTGCCGGAGGCGCCGACCACTGTCAGGTTATTGAGGAGGCCAAACTCGGCAAGCTGAGTAAACAGCCGCACCGTGTCATTGCCCGCCACGGATGTGTAAAGCACCTGCGGACGTGCGGCACGGAGCTGGCCGAAATATTGCGTGTAGTCCTTGGAATCGAGTGGCGCGAAAACTTCGCCACCGGTCTCTGCGCCGACCTTTTCGGCGCTGGACTTGAAAGCGGCGACGGTCGAGCGGCCCATTTCGTAATCAGGGCCGAGATAGAATACCTTCGCCTTCGGCTTTTCTTTCGCCAGCCAGACCGCCAAGGCGGCAGATTGCTGGCCGGCGCGCGCGTTGACGCGGAATACGTTCGGCGAGCACCTGTCGCCGGTGATGGAATCCGCAAACGACACCGTCGTTGCGATCAGCTTTCCGGCGCGCTCGGCGACCTGGCCGACCGCCAGTGTCGAGCCCGAATTCACCGTTCCTGTCAGGAAGTCGACCTTGTTGACTTGAAACAATTTGTCGGCCTTCTGCACCGCGACCGCCGGGTTTGCTTCCTCATCTTCGAAGCTCAGCTCGACGGGGCGTCCCATGATCCCGCCAGCCGCATTCACCTCTTTGGTCGCGAGTTCCAGCCCCCATCTCACCTGCTGCCCGATGCCGGCGTAAGTACCGCTCAGCGGCGTGACCACGCCGATCTTGATCGGATCCTTGGGCTGGGCAAAGCAGAGTGCAGTGGTGGACAGCAGAACGGCGAGACTCACCGTTGTTATTTTTGTCATGGCATTCCTCCTTGGTTATGGCGGTTGATCCGCCTTCAGGTTCCCGTGAACTTGGATGCGCGCTTGCTGTGAAACGCATCGACGCCTTCCCTGAAGTCGTCGGATTGCCGCAAGCGGCTGTAGCAGTGACCTTCCAGCTCGATCGCAATCGACAGCGTGGAGTCTTCGGTATCGTTGAGCAGCTTCTTGGCCGTGCGCTGTGCGATCGGCGAAAACGTCAGAAGCTCGTCGACAAGCGCATCGGTGGCGGCCTCGAGCTGATCGTCCGGCACGCATTCGGTCGCGATGCCCCAATCCAGCGCCTGCTTGCCCGAGATGCGCTTCGAGCGCATCACGATGTTCTTGGTGCGGGTAATGCCGACGATCTTCTGCAGGCGCGCCGAGCCGCCCGAGCCTGGAATTTGTCCGAGCTTCTGCTCAGGCAGCGCATAGAGACAGGTCTCCGACACCAGCCGGAAGTCGCAGGCGAGCGAGATTTCGAAACCCACGCCGAAGCAGTAACCACGATTGGCGACAATGACAGGCTTTGCGCAGCGGGTGGGCGCAGCGATATTCCAGGCGAGCTTCGAGACATGCTCGGGCGAGGCCTCCAGGAATCCCTTGATGTTCCCGCCGCTGGAAAAATTCTGACCGATCGCGCGCAGCACGATCGCCCGCACGCGATCGTCGTCATCCAGCGCCTCGAAGACGAGACGCAGTTGATCGCGCTGCGGCATCTCGATGACGTTGAGGGGAGGGCGATTCAGGACGATGTCCGCGCGCTGCCTGGCTTCGTTCAATTCGACGGTAAATCCGTTGAGGTCAGAAAGACGCGGATCGTGGAAGGTCATTGCCGTCATGCTACATTGCCTTTTGCGCGGATGTGTTCTCGACCTGGTATTCGCCATCGACCAGCTTGCGGCGCAGGAGCTTTCCGACCGGAGATTTCGGGATTTCCGTCACGAAGACGTAGCGGCGGGGCCGCTTGAAATTGGTAAGCCCGGACGTGCGGCAGAACTGATCCAACTCGGCTTCGGTGGCGGGATTGCGCCGTTTGACGAAAGCCGCGACGACCTTGCCCCAGCGCTCATCCGGGAGGCCGACCACTGCAACCTCGGCGACTGCGGGATGCAGCGAAAGGCAGCTTTCGATCTCGACCGGCGAGACGTTCTCCCCACCTGTGATTATCATGTCGTCCACGCGACCGGTGACGAACAGATCGCCGTCGGCGTCGAGATATCCGGTGTCGCCGGTGAAATACCACCCGTTGCGCAAGGCCCTGGTGTCGGCATCCGGCCGCCGCCAATAGCTCTCGAACGATTCGTCGCCGAGAAGCGACGCGATGATCTCGCCCTCCTCATTGCCAGCGGCGAGATCGTCCGGGTCTGCGGCTCCAAGCTTCACGACCCGGATGCGCTGATTGATGCCGGCGCGGCCGGCCGAGCCGGGCTTAGCCGGCGCATTCTGATTGATCGTGAAGGTATAGATTTCCGAAGAGCCGTAGTGATTGACGAACAGGTCGGGCTGAAAGGCAGCCGTCAGCGCTTTCAGAAGGCCGTCGGTCATGGAGGCGCCGGCGAAGCCGAGCTTGCGGACGGAGGACACGTCGGTACGCGCGAAGTGATCGTTATAGATGAGATCATGATACAGCGTCGGTACGAGATAGAGATTGCTAACCTTCTCGGACTCGATCAGCGACAGCGCGTTGGCGACCTCGAAGCGCGGCAGGCAGATAAAGGCGCCATTGACAATCGACATGGCGAGCAGCGAGCGCACGCCCATGGTGTGGTAGAGCGGCATGACGCCCAGCGTCCGCTCGCCCATCCCATAGAGATTCTGCGCGACATGAGCGATCGCGGCAGCGCGTTCCGCGCGCTGACGGCGGGGCACGCCTTTCGGCTTCGCTGTCGTGCCGGACGTATAGAGCATGACCGACCAGGCCTCGGCCGATACGCGTGGCTCTGCCGGTGACGCCTTTCGATCGATCAATACTCCGAAGGCGATCTCATCGCCGCGCGCGCCATCGAGGACGATCCGGATTCTCGCGCGGGCCTGCGCCGAGCCGCGCACGCATAGCGCGGAAGCATCTTCGGAAATCACAGCCTTTGCTTCGGAGTTCTCGACGCTATAGTCGACCTCGTCGGACTTGGCGCGCCAATTGATCGGCGTGATGACAATTCCTGCAAACTGACACGCCCAGTGAATGAGCGCCGCTTCCCACCTGTTCTGCAGCAGCGTCACGATATGATCGCCGGGCTTAAGGCCGAGATCGTCGAAACCCTCGACCAGAGCCGAAATCCGTTCGTAGGATTGCAAATAGCTGAGCCGCAGCGGGCCGTCGACAAAAGCGAGCGCGTCGGGATTGCGTTCGACGCTTGCGATGAAGCTTGTGCCGAGGTCAAGCATGTGACGATACCTCCCTGAGCCGTCTGGCAGCATCTTTCGCCGCTGCGATAATCGGCGCATAGCCGGTACAGCGGCACAGATGACCGCCCAGGAATTCGCGCAAGTCTCTTTCGCTCGGGTCGGGCCGCGCGCGCAGGAATACATCCAGCGACATCAGGATGCCGGCGGTGCAGAACCCGCATTGCAGAGCGTGATTGCGTCTGAACGCCTCCTGCAGAAGCGAAAGCCGGCCGGGTTCGGGTGCGAGCCCTTCCACCGTTCGGATCTCCGCACCGTCCGCTTGCACCGCGAGCGTCAGGCAGGAGCGCGCCGGCACGCCGTCGATCTGGATCGTGCAGGCGCCGCACACCCCGTGTTCGCAGCCGACATGGGTGCCGGTCAGTCCGAGCTCGTGCCGCAGGAAATCGCTCAGCAATAGCCGCGGTTCCGCCTGCGCTTCCAACCATTGCCCGTTGACTGTCACGCGAACGGCATGTCGTTTGTCGGCGCTCAGGCGCGGCATCGGCGCGCCTCCTCAATGGTCGCGCGCCCCATTCGGCGCACCAGTTCGCGGCGATAGCGGCCGGTGCCATGCAGGTCGTCGCGGGCGTCGAGGTCGAAGGCGAAGGCGTCGAGCGCGTCGTCGAGCGCCGCCCCATCCAGCGTGCCGAAATTGCGCGCGGTGGGGCAGTCGGCGACGCCGCCGATCGCGAGCCGTGCCGCCGTGTCGGATACGACCGCAGCACAGGCAACGATGGCGAAGTCGCCATGCCGCCGGCCGAATTCCTGGAAGGCGTAACCGTATCCCTTTCGCGCCTTCGGAAAGTGAACGGCCTCGATCAGCTCGGTGCTGTCGCGATCGGTCGACATCATGCCGTTGAAGAAGTTCTCCGCCTTGACGCTACGGCGTTTCCGGCGGGACGAGAGTTCGATCGTTCCCTCTAGCGCGACCAGAGCGAGCGGGATTTCGGCGCTCGGATCGGCATGGGCCGCCGAACCGCAAACTGTTCCCCGGCTTCGGGTCTGCGCATGTCCGACCCAGGGCAAAGCAGCGGCCAGGAGGGGCTGAAGAGACGGCAGATCGGGCCGGTCGAGCAACGCGGCCTGCCGCACGCCGGCGCCCACGCGGATCGATCCGGCTCCGTCCGAAATCTTGGCAAGGTCCCGCACATGCATCACATCGACCACAACCTTCGGCCGCGCCAGCCGCATCGACAGCATGGGCATCAGCGTCTGGCCACCGGCGAGGATGCGCGCATCGGCGCCGAATTCGTGCAGGGCGTCATGCGCTTCGGACAGCGTCTCGGCGCGCAGGTAATCGAAACGGGCGGGCTTCATGCGCGCCTTCCGAACAGCCGCGCGAACAGGCCAAGCTTTTCGCCGCCGGCCTTGCGCGCAAGCGCTTCGAAGAATTTGCGGATCACTATTTTGGCGGCACCGTCGAGCAGGCGGCCGGCAATGGCGGCGACCTTGCCGCCGACGTCCGCTCGGTACTCGTAGGTGATGGTCGTGCCGCCTTCAGCGGTCGGAGCGAGCTGGATGCAGCCCTCACCGCGGCCGTCGCCAAGTGCGCCTCTGACGCGGCCGGTGAGCGTGAGGGAGTGAGGTGCGACCAGGTCCGACAAGGCGATATCAGCCTTGTAGCGCCCAGAGACAGGTCCCACGCCCAGCGTGACCTCGGCGCGGAAATGGGTGTCGGAGAGCTTCTCGACCTTATGCGCGCCCGGAATAAGCGAGGCCAGTGTGTCCGGGTTGAGCAGCATCGCCCACACCTCCTGCGGAGAGGCCGCAACCTTTGCCTCGCCGCGTCCGTGCAATGCGAGCCCGGACGCTTCGTCTTTGGCGCTCGCGGACGCCGTCGACTGCGTTCGCGCTTTCTCGGCACCGTGCAGGTGTGCTGCAATTTTCGCAGGCGACAGGGGCAGATCGAGTTCCGCGATTCCGAGCGCATCCGCCACCGCGTTGGCGAGGCAGACGGGCGTGCTCATGCAATTTCCTTCACCGACCCCCTTGGTCCCAAGCGGCGTGAAAGGCGATGGAGACTCGACATGCAAGATCAGTGGCGTGGGTACTTCCATCGCGGTCGGCACGAGGTAGTCGGCGAACGTACCGGAGAGAAAGCTGCCATCAGGACCGTAGGAGAATTCCTCGAAGAACGCGGCACCTACTGCGTGCGCAAAGCCTCCCGTAACCTGTCCCGCGACCATCGCCGGATGTAGGACACGGCCGCAATCGTGCATCGTGACGTATTTGTCGATGCGCACTGCTCCGGTCGTTTTGTCGATCTCCACCCCGCAGAAATCGAAAATGAAACCGTGGCACAGCGAGGAATTGATTTCGTCCTGATCGTTCGGCGCGGTCAGTTCCGGCGGCGTCCAGAACGCCGTCTCGCGCAAAGCCTGATTGTCGTCCGGCACCAGACCGGGCGACCAGTGGCTTGTCGCGGCAATCCGTCCGAACGCAATCGAATTGTCGGGGTTGTTTCGCGCGCGGGCGCGCCCTTCGGCAAATTCGACCTCCGGCGCCGGCAAATTGAGTTGCGCGGCGGCGGTCCTTGCAAGCTTGTCGCGGATTTTGATCGCGGCAAGCTGGGTTGCGCCGCCAACCGCGGCGGCAAAGCGGCTCGCATAGTTTCCAGATGCAATCGACCATGCGTCGCGCGCGGTGTCGAAGTCTGTCACGACGCGGATATCTGACGGCTTCAGGCCGAGCGCATCCGCCACGATCTGAGACAAGACTGTACGATGCCCCTGGCCCTGCGGCACGGACGAGACATGCACCGAGACATTGCCGAGCGGGTCAAGCGAGATGGTGGCGGTCGCCTGTGCACCGTTCTTCGGCCCCGCCTTGCGGCGCTCTTCCGGCGTCAGCAAGGTCGAAATATAGCCCATGTTGGATACGCTGGGCTCGACCGCGGCGGTGCATCCGATGCCATAGATGCGGCCCGCCGCCCGTGCGTCCTTCTGCCGTTGACGCAATTCCGCAAAGCCGCCATCGACGAGGGCTGTCTCGAAGCTCTTCACGTAATCGCCGGAATCCAGCAGCGCGCCGCTGGCGGTTCGATACGGGAATGCGCCTGACGGGATCAGGTTTTTTCGAATGACATCGAGCGGATCGAGATCGAGTTCGACCGCAATGCGCTGCATCAGCCGTTCGAGCGCATAATAGACTTGCGGGCCACCGAAACCCCGATTGAGCCCGGTCGGGGTCTTGTTGGTGACCACCACGCGATTACGCACCGACAGATTGCGGATGTCATAGGCGCCGGTCAGATTGCCATGCATCCGGTACAGCGTGGCAGGCTCAGGCGCGCGGATATGTGCGCCGACATCCTCGACCTGATCGTAGGCGAGCGCGCGTAAACGTCCGTCCGCATCTACCGCGGCTCTTAGCGTGCTGGCACGGTTGGTGGCGGAAACGAGCGCTGACAGATGTTCCAGTCTGTCCTCGATCCATTTGACCGGCCGCCCGGTGATCCTCGCGGCAATCCCGACCAGTACGACATAGGGAAAGACGGCCTGCTTGTTGCCGAAGCTTCCACCGGAATCGGGTGGGGTGCGAAGGCGAAACCGATTGCTGGGGACCTTCAGCGCACGTGCCATCACGGCATGAAGGCTGAACGGACCCATGAAATTTGCGAGCACGTCATAGGCGTCCTCGCCCGGATCGTATTCGGCAATGACGCCGCAGGTCTCCATCGGCGTGCAGCCGTTGCGCGGATAGCGGATATCGACTGACACAATATGCGCGGCAGCTGCAAAGGTCCGCTCGGGATCGCCATAGCGAAAGCTGCGCTCACTCACGAGGTTTGATTTCATCGCTTCGTGCAGCACGGGGCTGGACGCATCGAGTGCGACCATCGGGTCGATCACTACCGGCATCGGCTCGTAGTCGACCTCGATGAGATCGATCGCGTCTTCGGCGAGATAGCGGCTTTCCGCAACGACGACCGCGACCGGTTCGCCGACATAACGAACGCGATCGACGGCCATCGGCCAACATTCAATCGGCGATTTCACACCGACCAGCAGGCTTGCGGAGTTCTTCACAATGTCGGCGCCGGTCAGGACGGCTGTGACCCCTGCGATACCTCGCGCATCCTGGGTGCGGATCGCAGCGATGCGCGCGTGGGCGTGCGGGGAACGGAGAATTGCGGCATGCAAGGTGCCGGGCCGCAGCCCAAGGTCGTCGACAAAGCGACCACGGCCGGTCAAAAGCGCGAAATCCTCCACGCGCTCGACAGATTGCCCGCACCATGCGGTGCGCTGAACAGACATCGGCTGGGCGTCCCTCTAAAAAATTGCAACGCGCTCTTTGGTACGATTGCGGAGGACGCTTTCACGGACGAGGGGCGACGTCGATGCCGCCCTGTCTCACCATTTACCGATTTGTCTCATTACCGCGAACCATATCGCGGACGACGATGACAGCCTCAGACGGGGGCAATATTGGCGGTCTGGCTCATCCGTGCGACATGGCGGAATTCACTCGGATTAACGCCGGCATGGTCCCGGAAAAACCGCGTAAAGTGGCTCTGGGCTGCGAAGCCAAGCTGTTCGCTGACTGCAGTCAGGCTCTCGTGACCATGCAAAACCGTCTTGACCGCAAGCTCCATGCGAAGAAGGTTGACGTAAATATGCGGCGTCATCCGGGTCGACCGCTCGAACAGCCGATAGAAATGCGCGCGTGAGAGGCCGACTTCTCTCGCCAATGCGTCGACATCGCGTACCGCCAACGGATCGCTCCGGATCAGATCGATGGCGCGCCGGATGCGCCAGTCGGACGGGTTCCGCGATTGGGAAAAAGCCGGCAAAGATCGGGACAGGTTCCGCCACGGCGTGAAGCGTTCGATGATCGAGATCATCATATCGGACAGCAATTGCTTCTGTGTCGAATTGGCCGCGGGATCGTCAAGCATCACCGTCGCCAGATCCATCGAAAGCTTGCGAATCCGCGGGGAAAGCTCGCCGGCCGGTCGTTCGAAAAAGCCTGCAACACCGTTGGCAGTCCAGTTCGAACGGAAGCATTTCAGCCAATCCGGCTCGATATAGAGCGCGAGGATGATGGTCCGGGGCCGAGACGGGTCATGCACATAGGCGTGCGGCTGCCAGGTATTGACCAGGACCGCTTGATTGTCGGTCAGCGCCACAAAGTCGTCGCCCACTGCGAAATGGGTGTCGGCACCACTCGCCTTGATCAGCACATGGCAATGCGGATGCGCATGACGGACCAACGAACGGTCCATGTCGAGCAACGCGACGCGGCCGAATTCGCCATGAGCGATACGCAATGCTGTAGACATGGAGGATTAAAATCGCCTTGATAGCGGTGAGCTGCGCCAACATAACATGGCCAGCGTGAACATCCATTCTCGCTTAATTGTCGCATGCCGCAAGGACCGCATCAAAATGCTGCATTGCGAAATGCGTCAAGTGTCGCCGAGATTGTTTGTTTGGTTTGCCTGCTCCATCAATCAGAATGCTAATAACACGACAGTTCGACCGCACGGGCAAGAAAAGTATGTCGATGGCTACAACCCAGAATACCCGCGACAAAGCTGCCGCAATTTCGCAAGACCGAAGCAGTGTCGCGCAGCCGAGCACAACATTGCGCGGATGGCTCGATCACCTCGCAGCGCGGGACCGGCTTGCGGTGATACGAAGCGGAACGTCTCTGCAGTTTGAGCTGGCCGCGATCTCGAAGCGCCTGGACGGGATCAAGGCGGTCCTGTTCCCGCATCCGGGGGGACACCGGATGCCCGTCGTTTCCGGCCTGGTTTCTGACCGCGGCTGGATTGCCGAGGCAATGGGAGTGGAGCCGTCAAACGTGTTGAGGCAGTTTCAGGCTGCAGCGCTCAATCCATTGCCGTGGGAGGAGGTGGACGGCGCCCCGGTGCAGGAGGTCGTGCATCGCGAGATCGATCTTCTGAAGCTGCTCCCGATCCCGGTTCATAACGAACACGACAATGGCGCGTATATCACGGCGGGCCTCCTGATCGCGCGCAATCCCAGGACCGGTATCCAGAATGTATCGATTCATCGATTGCAGGTGACCGGTCCAAACCGTCTCGGCGCCTTGCTGCTGCCGCGGCATACACACGTCTTCTTCGAGGCTGCGGAGAGGGCCGGTCAACCGCTGGATGTAGCGATCGTCATCGGTGTTGATCCGCTCACGTTGTTGTCATCGCAGGCGATTGCTCCGATCGATTTCGACGAGCTAACAATTGCGGGTGCCCTGCACGGCGCGCCGCTGCCGGTGGTGAAATGCGTCACATGCGACGTTCGCGTGCCGGCAGAGGCCGAGATCGTGGTCGAAGGCCGGTTGCTGCCTATGGTTCGCGAGATGGAGGGGCCTTTCGGTGAGTTTCCGCAATATTATGGCGAAGAAGCAAAGCGACATGTCATCGAAGTGACGGCTGTGACGCATCGCAAGGATGCGCTGTTTCACACCATTGTGGGCGGCGGACTGGAACATCTTCTGCTCGGAGGCATTCCGCGCGAGGCAACGCTCTTAGCACATCTTCAGCGCAGCTTTACCAATGTGCTTGACGTCCATCTCGCGCGCGGCGGCGTCTGCCGCTACCATCTTTACGTTCAGATTTCCAAGCGTCAGGAGGGCGAGGCGAAGAACATCATCATGGGTGCCTTCGGCGGACATTACGATATCAAGCAAGTGGTCGTAGTCGATGAGGACGTCGACATACATAATTCAACAGAAGTAGAATGGGCGATTGCGACCCGGTTTCAGGCGGATCGGGACTTGCTGATCGTTGGCAATAGCCAGGGCTCGAAGCTCGACCCGTCCACGCGCGATGGCGTCGGAGCGAAAATGGGCCTCGACGCCACTAAGCCGCTGGATGCGACGGAGATGAAGTTCAAACGAATTCGTGTCCCCGGCGAGGAGGAGGTTGATCTGGCAAAGGCTGTCTCTTCTATTTCAGGGCGTTCCTGGAGGCAGGCTACGACTGCCTAGTTCATTGGGTTATTTTGAGAACAAAGTCTGAAGTCAGTCGCGCTCCGGTTGCGACCGTAGGTGGTATGCCACCCCATATTACCCAAGGGGCCGAAAACAGCAATTAAGCCGGCAATGAAGCGGCTGGCTGTATTTCTCGACGTTACCTGGAACGCGGTAGGCGACAACACGGTTCTGTCCCTTCTGCGGAAGAAATAAGCCGCTGCTTCGCGACTAACAAGTTCCATATTGGCGCTTATGAGCGTCCGAATCCGATTTCCCCACCAGCGCGTTGTTGCAACAATGCGAAGTCTGTTGGAGCGCTGGCGATTAGTTTCCTAGTTTAAGCAGTTCCTGCGTCATTCTGTTCCCACCTCAGTTCGCTATAGCAAACCGGCGAGCCGTCGCGCGATCGACTTTGGCGCCCAGTCAGGCCGCAAACCGTGGTCGGCTAGTATCACCTGGGCCGCGTTGTAGGCGGGCAAGCCGGTGACATTCCCGCCTGGATGGCTGCTTGAGCCGCACAAATAAAGTCCAGAGAGGTGAGTACGGTAGTGGCCGGCGCCGCGAAAAGGACGATCAAATCCGATCTGTCCGTTGCTGAAAGCTCCAACTAGGAGATCGCCCTCACGCATGGTTGGTAACGAGCGTTCGACGTCCCGTGGTGAACGCACAAAACTGTCTATGACGGCGTCGGAGAGGTTCGGTGCGTAGTGTCCCCAAAGCTTCAGCATATCGCGGCCGTGAGCATCCGCGGCTTTGTCCCAATTCCGAGGGTCGCCGTGCAGGTAATATGGCAGCTTCTCCCACATGAAGGCGGTGTGCTTGCCGCTCGGGGCCTGGCTTGCGTCGAATACGGTTGGGGATGCGCCCCACATAACCGGCGGCGGTATCGTTCCAGCTTCGTGATGACGCACGATTTCGTCGAATTGATCGACATGATCGAGCCCGAGAATAACCATGAAAGCGTTTTCAAGCTCTGGATGGTGTTCGCTTGCCGCGTAGTTCGGTGGTTCATGAAGATTGAGATGCAGGGCAAATAGCGGCGCCAGCAGATTGTATTTGAAATTCTCGGCCTGCTTTCTGATTTCGCGCGGTAGATGTTCGCTGTCCAGCAATTCAAGCAAGGTTTGCTGCGGATTGAGCGACGAACAGACAAAATGCTTGGCGGTGATTGCCTCTCCTTCTGAAGTCTCGACACCGATGGCGCGGCCGTTTTCGACCAAGATGCGCGCCGGGCTGGTCATGAAGCGGATGTCACCGCCGGCCTCGCGCGCTGCCGCTTGCAGCGCACGCGCCAAGGCGGCAGTGCCGCCGCGTGACATCTGTGCCTTGGCCGGGCTCGCCAGCAAGGCTGCAATATGGTGGCCGAAGCCGCGCAGCCTCAGATCGACTTCACGCAATCCGTTGAAGAACAACAGACCAGCCTTGACTGTTGGATTCTCGAATTCCTGATGAACGAACTCCAGTGGAGACAGCTCGCTCACTTTCAGCAAATGCCGGCCGGCAGCGCTGCGGTTCAGCAATGCTTTGCGTTCGTCGGGTGGCAGCGGGGGAGACCTCGCCTCAGGCGCGAGAATGTCCTGCACAATTGGAATGAATTCGCTCTGCCAGCGTTTGAGTGTATCGGCATCTTGCCGGCTGAACTCTGCGAACGAATTCACCGTCTTGCCGATATCGGTCCACCATTGCAGCGCCCGTCCGTCACTTGTCAGCAGCGCGACATTGAGCTCGGGCTCGATGTAACGGGCACCATGCCGTTCCAGTTCGAGGTCAGTATACCAAGGCATCGCCGTTATCGCACGCTGGAAAAACGCGTGTGTGTTGTGCAGGAAGCCGGGATGGCGGGGGTCCTCTAGTGTCGCAAGACCGCCGCCCGCGACCGGCAACCGTTCTATGCACAATGTCTTGAAGCCGGCCTTGCCCAGATAGGATTGCAGAATGAGACCGTTGTGGCCTGCACCCAGAATGAGTCCGTCGTAGTGAGCCATGCGCGCTACTGCTTTGTCGAGCGTTAGTCCATGCCGAGTAGACGGTAGATCCGCCGGGTATAGTCGCCGAACTTTTCGTGGGTCTTCATATCCAACGTCCGCGGATGTGCGAGCTCGACACGAAAATTATCTGCCATGCGCGCCGGGCCGGCAGTCAGCACGATGACACGGGTTCCGAGAAACACCGCTTCGGTAATGCCATGGGTGACGAACAGGATCGTTTTCTGCGACTCTTGCCAGATGCGAAGCAATTCTAGGTTCATCTTCTCGCGAGTCAGCGCATCGAGGGCTCCAAACGGCTCATCCATCAGGATGAGCTTGGGATCATGCACCAGCGCACGTGCGATTGCTGCGCGCTGCTGCATTCCGCCGGACAATTCGTATGGGAATTTTTCTTCGGAACCCTTTAGGCCCACGAGTTTAAGCAAGTCGCGCGCGCGTTCCCGGCTTTCCGCCACGGGGAGCCCGAGGATTTCCGCCGGAAGCAGGACGTTGTCGATGATCCGGCGCCATTTGAGCAGCAGCGGCTGCTGGAACACCATGCCGATGTCGCGCGACGGATCGAACGGCTGGGTGGGCGTTCCGATTCTGACCTCGCCTGCGTCGTACGAATGAAGCCCGGCGATGACCTTGAGCAAGGTCGTCTTACCGCATCCCGATGGTCCGACTAGCGAAACCAGTTCGCCCTGCTCGACGTCGAACGTAGCTTCAGACACGGCCGGAACCTCGATCCCGCGCGATCGATAAATTTTCTTGACGGCTACAAGCCGAATAAAGGGTTCGATCATGCCGGATAGTCTTCGTGTTGAAGGCTAATTTCGCCCGGAAACCGGTCTTTGGTTTTCGGGATCATGTCCTAAATCCGCGCGTCCCGAACCACGAGCAGCTTTTCAAGCCCCAGCACAATGCCGTAAAGCACCATGCCGATCAGCGTGATGAGGATTACCGCCATGAACATGGCAGCGGTATCCAGCGTAACCTGCACCTGCAGCATGAGATATCCAAGGCCGCGGTCGGAGCCCAGAAACTCTCCAACGATCGCACCGGCCACCGCCAAAATGGCAGCCACTTTCATGCCCGAAAAAATGTAGGGCAACGCGCCCGGCAACTGGATTTTGGTGAACAATTGCCAGCGCGATCCTTTGACTGAACGGACAAGGTCCAGGAGGTCGGGCTCGACTTCGCGTAGACCTCGTGCGGTTGTCAACACTATCGGAAAGAAGCAGATGGCGAATGCCATCGCGATGTTGGGAATGATTCCGTAACTGAACCAGACCAGAATTAGCGGCCCGAGCGCCACTTTCGGAATCATGTTGAGGCTGACAAGCAATGGCATGACAACCATTTCCAGCGTCCGGAACCACGAAAACATCAGCGCGATTCCGATGCCGACCATGACGGCCAGAAAATATCCGCCGAATATCTCGATGGTGGTGACCGTGATATTTTCCATCCAGCGATAATTGGGAACCAGAAGGGCCTGTATCGTCGCTGAAGGCGACGGCATTACGAATTTTGGCACGTTGCCGAGCACGACGAAGAAATGCCAGGCAACAATCAGCAGGAGGTGGCTCAGGATCGCGATCGAGTAGCGCTGAACAGAGCTGCGATAACTGTCCACCGGTTGCTCCCAGGGTTAAGTCGAGAATGGCGTGTCGCGCGGAGCGTACGGCAAGCCCGAGCGGGATGCCAGATTGTGTCGAGCCGTCTTGTCGCAGATCATGAGAGCCACCGTTCCAGATTGTCGCGGACGAAGGCATCGTCGTTCAGGTGCGGATAGGATCCGCAAATGCGGTCGATTTCCTGCAATTGCCCCGGTCCGAGCGTTTCCTTCGGATCCAGACACCAAATGCCTTCCAGTAGTCCCTGCCGCCGGAGAACCTCGTGGCAGCCCGCAATAACGCCATGGAAATCGTTGGCGACATCGAAAATCGCAGAATTGCAGTCGGTCACCTGCGCGTCCATCGCCAGCAGATCGGCGGGCACATGCGGCGCCTCGCTCGCCGCATGAAGTTTCGCCAGCAGATCGACGGCGCTCTTGACCCACACGCTCCAGTGACCGAGCAGGCCACCTTTGATACGCACGGTGGTCGTTCCGGCGCCGGTCACGACCGGAAAGGGAGTTAGCAGGTCGAGCACGATGTGATCGTCGTTGCCGGTATAGAGCATAATCCTGTCCTCCGCGCCGGCTTCCACCACGCCACGGATCACATCCAGGGTGCGGTATCGGTTAAACGGCGCCATCTTGATCGCAACGACATTTTCGATGGCTGCGAAGCGTCGCCAGAAAGACATCGGCAAGACGATGCCGCCGACTGCGGGCTGCAGATAAAATCCGATCAGGGGAATTTTCCGAGCGATCTTGCTGGCATGTTCGATCAGTTCGTCTTCATTCGCCCCCTTCATGGCGGCGAGCGAGAGCAGGCCGGCGTGGTAGCCAAGACCGATTGCAATCTCGGCTTCGCGCAGGGCCTGTTCCGTCCGGCCGGCCAATCCAGCGATCATGATCAGCGTCCTCGACGTCCAGTCGGATGCGGTCTGCATCGCCAGTTCGAGCACGTGCGGGTAAAGGCCTGCTTCGCGGATGGCGAACTGGGTGGTGTGGACGCCGACCGCGAGTCCGCCGGCCCCGGCATCGACGTAATATCGGGAGAGGGCGCGCTGGCGGCGGCTGTCGAGCTGGCGACTGGCATCGAGCGCCAGCGGATGTGCCGGGATCACGGAGCCCTTGCGCAAGGAAGCGCGCACGGCCTCAGGCCAGTCGTGGAAGGTCAAAGCCATGGCGATAGCAATTCCGAGGTAACCAGATGGTTAAATCTTGCCTGTTTAAAACACTGTGTCAACGCGAGCGGGAGGGCTTCGCACGCAGCGCATGAATCATCATGTCGATATTGTGCTTCTTGCGCTGCTCGCAGGCCGTGGCGGTTCCCAGATTGCGCGCGAAAATGGCCGACAATGTCCAGTTGTTGGAGAGGTAGAAATATCCGATCGAGGCGATGGTGATGTAGACTTGGACAGGATCGAGCCCGCGCCGGAACACGCCCTTAGCTATACCTCGTTTCAAGATATCACCTATCATGCTCACGAACGGGCTGTGCAAGTCGCGAACCTTTCGTGACTTGCGCAGATGCGCTGCGTGGTGAAGGTTCTCGTTGTTGATCAGGCTGATCAGTTCGGGATGCTTTCGGCAGTAATCGAAGTTGAATTCGATAAGCCGGCGTATCGCGGTTTCGGGTTGCGTGTGTTCGAGGTTGAGTTTTCGCTCTGCGCCGCGAAGGTCTTCATAGACCCGCTCCAGTACGGCCAGATAAAGTCCGCTTTTGCTGCCGAAATAATAATAGATCAGCCGCTTGTTAGCGCGGGCCTCGCCTGCAATCGTATTCACGCGGCCGCCCGACAGGCCTTTTGCGGCAAACTCGCGCTTCGCCGCGGTCATGATTGCGTCGCGCGTCGACGCTCGGGGCCGTGATGTTCGGGATGATGCCGCCATTCTGTGATATCTGGACCCTAGCGACGATGATTGACAGCTCTCGGCGGCAATCCTATCGTTTTGGTATGTAACCACGCAGTTACTAGAAGACGCAATACGCGTCCGCTTGCGGTTTGATCGCTTTGGCTGCGCTTCAGGCCTGTTTGTCCAGGGAGGACATGATGAGAATCGTATTGAAATCGGCGTTTGCAGCTTTCGGTGCCCTGATGCTGAGCTGCCTCCCGTCAGCCGCGCAGCAGCGCGTGACGTTCACGCTGAACTGGGTCGCGGGCGGGGATCATGCGCCCTATTTCTATGCGCAGAAAATGGGCCTGTACAAGAAAGCGGGGATCGATCTCGACATCGAGACCGGACGTGGATCGGCCGCCTCGGCCCAGAAAGTCGGCGCGGGCTCGTCGCAGCTTGGGTTGTCCGATATGGCGGGTGTCCTGCTGTTCCGCGGCAAGGGCGCGGATCTCGTGGGCCTGATGAACGTCTATGCGAACTCGCCCCAGGGTCTTTATTGGCTCAAGAGCAGCGGCATAAACTCGATCAAGGATCTGGTCGGCAAGAAGATCGGCAATCCCGCCGGTGACGGCGCCCGCACCATGTGGCCCGCGCTCGCCAAGGCGCATGGCATCGATCCGAATTCCGTGACCTGGGTCAATATCGACGCCAACGCCAAGCTCGGCGCGCTGAAGGCCAAGACCATCGACGCCACGACGTCGTTCTATAACCTGCATCATGTCTTCACCCGCGAACTGGGCAAGGACATGGGCTTCCTCGCGTGGAAGGATGCGGGCGTCAACCTTTACGGAAATTCGATCATTGCCAACGGTCCTTGGCTGAAAGCGAACAAGGAGACCGCGGATAAATTCGTCAAGATCACGCAGAAGGCTTTCGCCGATTGCGCCAAAAACCCGGACCCCTGCATCAAAGCGCTGGTCGAGGCGAATGGCGCGCTGCTCTACGACAATGAATTGCAGAACTGGCACCTCGTCACCGTGCTGATGAGCGACGAGACCTCGCGCAATGTTGCGCTCGGCTGGCATGACGATGCTCGCATGGCGTCAGACTATAAGCTGGTCGACGAATACCTGAAGATGGAGAAAGGCTACGACGTCACCACCGCCTATACCAATGAATTCCTGGACAAGACCGTGAAGATGCCCCCGGTCAGTCCGCCCGTTCTGAAATAATCGATCCTCGTTCGCTAATCGAAGAAAGGCCGGCTACCGCGCAGCCGGCCTTTCGCTATCCGAATTCAGGCCCGACGACAGCGAATGTGCGCTTCGGGTCGTCGAATCGTCCGCCCCGGTTGAGCAGCATGCGGGTGAAGGGGCGGGTCGCCGAAAAGCCTGCCGCCTCCAGCCAGGCGCGAACCTCGCCCTGGGAATCCGCGAGATCGATCGATACGGGAGCTGTCAGCGAGCAGAACGCTCCCTGCAGCAGCGCCAAGGCGGTGGCGTAGTCTTCCGCGATCAAGGGACCGAGATGCGCTGCCCGTTGGCCGTCGCGCCCGAGCAAAAAGCCGGTAACTCTGCCGTCGCGCGCCGCATAAAGCTCTGCTTGCGGAAGCCGGCCGCGCAACAGGCAAAGCATCCTGCTGCGATTGGCGCCGAATGATTCCGCGTCATAGGCGCAGATGGCGTTCCATGCTTCACGATTGATCGGATAAATCGCGGTAGTGCGGTGGTCAGGCGCGGAGGCCGTCCGTAGTCCGTCGCGCAGGACCAGCCGGTGATAGCCCCAGGAATCCTGGAATCCGAGATGGCGATACACCTCGCGGCCTTCCGGCGTCGCATCCAGAACGGACACTAGGCCGGATGAAGTCAGATCGTCGATGCAGCGGCGCAGCAGGCGCGTGGCAAGACCCTGCCGGCGATATTGCGCATTCACTAGCACCATGCTGATCCAGGCGAACTGGCCGCCATGCGGAAGCGTAGCAGCGGTAGCGATCACCCGGCCGTCGCTATTGCGGACGGCATAAGCGCTGCCGAGCGTCAGAAATATATTCCAGTCTGCCGAGACCTGATTCCAGCCCGCCTCGCGCACAAGCGCATCCGCGTCGCCAAGCTCCGCGCGGCGAAGCGCTGACTCGGTGGCGAGCGCAGGATCAGAAAGCGCCATCGCGGCGATCGAACTTGGTTTCCTTGCCTAGGCTTACCATGTCGCGCTCGACCCAGTCTGCCGTCCAGTCGATCATTCTCCACAAAGGCACCGAGGGGTAGCCGAACAGGTCAAAGGCCCGTGCCGCGTTGATCAGCCATCCATCCAGAGATTCGGTTCCGGTCAGAACGGGCGGCTTGCCGAATTTGCGCCCGAAGGTCTCGGCCAGCCAGCGCACGCTGATGTGTTCCGGACCAGAGATATTGAGAGGGCTCGAGGGCATCGTGCAATGTCTCAGCGCCCTCAGCACCATGCTGTTGGCGTCGCCCTGCCAGATCACGTTGACGTGCCCCATGGCGAGATCGAGCGGCCTGCCGGAAAAGACGCGGGAGGCGATATCGAACAGGACACCGTAGCGCATGTCGATCGCGTAATTCAGGCGGATCAGCCGTCCCGGCGTGCTGGTGGTGCGGGAGAAATACTGGAACAATTTTTCGCGTGCGGAGCAGGAATTGGCGTAGGCGCCAGGGGGCGGCATCGCAGGCGTGTCCTCGGTAGCCCCGCCATGCAGCACGTTCACATAGGGATAAACGTTGCCCGTTGAATAGGCGATGATGCGGGAGCCGGCAAAGGCTTCAGCCACCATTGCAGGCACCAGCGCATTCATCGCCCATGTCAGATCCTCTTGCCCGCTGGCCCCGAATTTCATTCCGGCAAGGAAGATCACGTTTGGCAGCTTCGGCAATGCTTCGATCTGGCGGCGGTGGAGAAGATCGGCCGGAATGCACTCGATGCCCCAGCCGGTCAGCCTTTCGCGCAGGCCCGGCTCGCTGAACCGCGCGACGCCGACGATGCGCTTTTGCGGTGCGGCCCGTTTCGCAAGTCGGGCTAGTGTCGGCCCAATCTTGCCGCCCACGCCCAGTAGGACGATGTCGCCGTCGACTTGCTGCAAATCCGCGATCAGTTGCGGCGACGGCGTCGTCATCACGTCTTCCAGTTGGTCGACATCGTCAAACCGATCCAGCAGTGAAAGCGTTGTCATGGCATTTGCTCTGGCGAGGGACGTGCGGGAATGCTAAAAAGTTAACCAGTTGGATACCAACTGGCACAGGCCCTGTCCATGCGGTCTGTCGTGTGGAGGATTTTCTATGGCGCGCGAGCCGCTGATCAAGACAACCGTTGTCGGATCGTATCCTGTTCCGGATTGGTTGCTGGCATTGCCGTCCGAGCAGGCAATCGCAGATGCGACACGGGTTGTGATCCATACGCAGGAGAAGGCCGGCATCGACGTGGTCTGCGATGGCGAATTGTCCCGTTTCGATGTCAATCATCCCGAGACCAACGGCATGATCGAGTATTTTCTGCGGCCGATGGCCGGTATTCGATCGGCTGTGACATTCGATGAGCTGGTCAGCTATCGCGGCCTGGAGGCGATGAAATTCCGCAGCCGTCCGCCGGGCGTGGTGGTGGGGCCTGTGGGTTCGGGCACGCTCGATCTGCCGCAGGCCTGCGCGCGCGCCCGGGCGTTTGCGAGCGCTCCGTTCAAGTTCACGTTAACCGGCCCGCATATGCTGGCGAAGACGCTATTCGATCTGCACTACAAAAATGTGCCTGATCTCGCGATGGCTATCGCCGACACGCTCGCCGAGCAGGTGAGCCATCTCGACGCTGATATCGTTCAAATCGACGAAGCCAATCTTCCCGGCAGCCCGGAAGAATGGAAATGGGCGGCCGCAGCGATGAATCGGGTGCTCGATGCCGTGAAAACGACGCCGGCCGTTCATCTCTGTTTCGGCAATTATGGCGGGCAGTCTATTCAGAAAGGCAACTGGAGCAAGCTAATCGATTATCTGAATGCGCTTCATGTTGATCATGTTGTCATGGAAAACGCGCACCGACCGGCCGAAGAGTTGACGGCTTTTCGTGATTTGCGAGCTGAAATTGGTTTTGGACTTGGTGTGGTTGATATCAAGTCCACGGAGGTGGAATCGGCCGAAGCTATTGCACGCGCGATCGAACGGGCGGAAAGTCAGTTGGGACCGGGAAGGATCAAGTATATCCATCCCGATTGCGGCTTCTGGATGCTAAAGCGCGGAATCGCCGACGGGAAAATCCGAGCCCTAGTGAGCGGCCGCGACCTATATGAAGGACGCATGAAGAAATCGGTATCACCCCGGCGAGATTGATCGCATGAAGCCGTCCTTCAGCTCCTCGGGGTAGATTAGTGATTTGCATGCGCGGTGCATCCGGGCCAACTGCCGCGACATCCGCTAACGCCAGCGCCTCCGCCAATTTTAGGGCGGGTGCGCCAGTCGGACGCCTGGGGCCGTTTACCAACTCAAGCCTGCGATCGTTAGCAGCGAGCCGTTGAACCAATGCCGCTAACGGTGTTTCATTTCAGTTCTCCCGGGTTGTCGAAGTAAGGCATGGGCGATCTCTTGGCCTAGCCCCTCGACAATTGCTTCGAGCCATTCCACCTCGGAAATATCCGGCAGCAGCGGCGGTCGGGATAGGAAGTGGAGCTCAATCGCAATAAGGAGTTCGCGCCGGTTCGACGCTGGCTCGCTCTCGATTGTTCGGGTCAGAGCGGAGAGGAGCATCATGGACGCGCCCACGGGATCGGCCCTAGGTACTTTTCTAACCGGTGGCTGTAGAGTTGATCGCTGAATTCTGATGTCCTCCCGCGATAGGTTGGGCGGAATTGGAGATCACTACACCGCTCCCAAGCGACCAACGCCGGATCGATTTTCATTACCGCACAGAACTGCAGGGCCGATCAGGGAGACCCTCGACTCAATCGCGCGCGCGGTGGCTACGGGCCTCGAAACCGGCCGGGCAGGGGGAAGCTCAGGGATAAATCTCCAAATTCGGCTCTAAATAACTGATGTTTATGGAGTTGTGGCGGAGAGAGAGGAATTCGAACTTTCTTTGATGGCCGAGCTGCGCTCCCGCTGGTCGGACCATTTCAAGGCGAACTCATTGCTTCGGTCCGCTTGCGGTTGGGAGGACGAGGCCTCCAGCATTGCGGAGACTACGTGCGGCGCGAGAAAAGCGAGTCGTATCCTGTTTCGGATGATCTTCGGATGGACGTTTTCCTGTTTTGCCAGTTCGTCGAGGTCGTTGACATCGCCGGACAAAACCATCTCCACCCAGCGGTGAGCCTGTACAATTGAATGAATGAGTGCTTGGCCTTTTGGATCGGCCTGGTCTGGTCTCGCGTGATGGGGTGGTCCGTAGATGTTTTTAGCGTCCTTCCACTGCCGCTGAACATGCAGGGGCGGTCGCTTGTCCGCGAACGTGAGTGTTATTCCGTCAGGAGTGATAACCATTCTTTCGATCAACGATTCCAGCAGATCTCGAGGGTTTGTCGATTGCGGCGTTTCATCCGGATCTGCAGCGCCAATGGTGTGAAGCACGGTCGCCTCAATCGCCGAGGCCGTGATGCGCGCTACTGCGCCAGCCTCCGTCTTCCGGCCCTTCAGCAATGCCTGACTGACGTAGAACGGATAGCGTACCCCGTTCTTGACCGAGAAACTGGGGCTCATGCGATGTCCGCGGTCGTCGTAGAGAACGCCGGTGAGGAGAGCGCCGTTGCGATAGCGCTTTCCGCTGCGGCCAGCGGAATTCTCCTTGATGAGGTTCTGGACCGCTTGGAATGTTTTTTTGTCGACGATCGGGTCGTGCTCGCCGGCAAACCATTTGCCGCCATGCCCGCTCTCGCCGAGATAGGTTCGGTTCTTCAACAGATAGGCCAGGGGTCCATAGGTAAACGGCACGCCGCCTGTCTGCTTGTCCTTGACGTATCGTCTTCTGCTGACGATGCCGTTGGCATGCATCTCGTCGATAACCTTCTGAAGAGATTTCACGGCGAGATAGCGGTCGAAAATCATCCGAACGATCTTGGCTTCCGCCGGATTGATGACGAGCTTCTTGTCAATTGCGTCATAGCCGAGCGGAACATTGCCACCCATCCACTTGCCCTTCTTGCGTGAGGCTGCAACCTTGTCCTTGACCCGTTCGGAGGCCAGCTCGCGCTCGAACTGGGCAAATGAGAGGAGCACATTGAGGGTCAGGCGACCCATCGATGTCGTGGTGTTGAATTGTTGCGTCACCGCGACAAACGAGATCGTCTTGGCATCGAAGGCCTCGACCAGCTTGGCGAAATCGGCGAGCGACCGGGTCAAGCGGTCGATCTTGTAGACCACGACCACGTCAACCAAACCGGCCTCGATCGCCTTCAGGAGCCGCTTGAGGGCAGGGCGCTCCATGTTGCCCCCGGAATAGGCCGGGTCGTCGTAGTGTTCCTTGATGACTTGCCAGCCCTCGGAGGCCTGCGACTTTACATAGGCCTCGCAGGCCTCGCGCTGCGCATCGAGGGAGTTGAATTCCAGGTCGAGTCCGTGCTCGGTGCTCTTGCGGGTATAGATGGCACAGCGGATAGGCTGGCCCGCTGTGCGTTTGTCGTTTGATCGCTTCATGGTTCGGCGTGCTCGCCTGAGCGGCGCAAACCGAAGAAGCGCGGTCCGTTCCAGCGGGCGCCGGTGATCAGTCGGGCGATCTCTGAAAGGCTGTCATAGGTCTTTCCCTCGTAGGCGAAGCCCTTCTCCATGACCGTAACCTGATATCGCTGGTCCTTCCATTTCCTGACCAGGATGGCGCCGGGCTTGATACGGCGGGGCAAAACCAGTTTACCGGGATTCCTGGCGTATTCGGCGACCAGCTTTTTCAGGAGCTGGGCGGTCACCTTGTCGAGACCGCCATAAGCCTTTTCCTGAATTCGGTAGGCGATGCTCCGGCGGAGAAGGTCCGGGCCGAAGGCCTTGGGCGGGTCAGACCGGAAGGTCTGCACATAAAGAGTCCGCAGTTCGGCAATGCGCATGGTAGTGAGGCGCTCGACCTGAGCTTCGATCTCTGGATCGGTCCCGATTTGCATCAGCGGCTCCCCTTGCGCTTGGAGGCAGGGGCCGTTGCGGGCTTGCCGGCCACGATCCGGTAGATGCGTTTGCCGTCCACCGCGTTGGATTGCAGGTTCAGGCCGAGCTTCTTGCGCACCACCCCGGCCAGGAAGCCGTGCACGGAATGCTTCTGCCAGCCGGTGGTCTTCATGATCCCGGCAACCGAGGCGCCCTCCTTGCGCCGGAGCATAGTGAGCACCCGGTCCTGTTTCGACGTGGCCTTGCTGGAAAGCTTAGACGTGGCGCTTGGCCGGGCCTTAGACTTACCGTCCCGCTTGCGCGCGGCGGGGCTTTTTGTGGCGGTGTCCCTTGCTTCCTTCAACGCGGTTGGACCTGGGCGAACAGCGGCGGGCTCGCCGCCATTTGCGGGCGCTGGTTCGTTGGGCTGATTCTGGTCGCGGTTCATCATTTCTCTCCTGCAAGCGACGAGATGCCGCTACTGCCGAAGCCCCGCAGATGCTTTGCGCGCTGGCGGGGAGGAGATCTCTGAAAGGCTAGGCGCGGAAGAAGGATATCAGCGCATGGGTCGGTTCAATCTTTAGATCGGCCGAGTCCTGGCGCCGTCATTTTTCTTCTCGCATCAACAGGCTGATCATGCTCAGGAGCGTGCGCGTCTCATGCATGGGTTGATCGGCTTCGAGCAGGATATCGAAGGCGCGTTTGTCGTGACCGTGATTTACCAGGGCGAGTGCCGTTTTCACACGCGAGGAGGCTTCGGTAACCCGCCGCGACAAAAGCGTCAGAAGCTCGCGGCGCATCGATGCGTGGTTGTCCGTTGTCATGCCGCGAACTCCTGCGCCAACGGATGATTGGAATGCCCAGTGCAGCAGGACGCCGTCGAAAACGCGTCGGCGGTTCGGATCAGTTTTCGCGCGTGACGCAGCGGCTCATTGGCTGCGAGCAGGGCAGACCGTGTCTGTCGGTGAAGACCTTGCGCGAGCAGGGCTCGGGCCAAATCGAGCTTCGATGTTGCGATGCCCACTTTGCGGGCTGCCAAGGCGAGCAGGGCGCGCTGGCGAATGTTTGGGCCCCGTTGATCTATAACAGTCATGTCGCATCCTCCAAGGGACGCGACATAAATGCTCCGAGGCGATGGAATATCGAGCTATTTGTGAGCAATTAGATTGCTCTTTTCGAGGCTCGTTGATCATCAATGGTCCGCTCTTCGAGCTGCGCAAGGGAAATATTCGAATGGCGCAGCTCCGGCCGCAGGTCAGGAGGTTTAAGGGCGAAATTGCCACTGGTTGCGCCCTTAACCTCGCCAAGGCGGGCGAAGGATTGCCATGAGATCGGCGAATGTTTCGGGGTCTGGTGCCGCTTCGCCACCTTGCGGCGATGCGCCTGAAAGTGGCGACGGCGTTCCAAAGTCCCAGGTGAACATCACGCTGTTATTCCAATAGTTCAGAAACTGGGAAAGCGCGTCGACTTGGTCGTTGTGACGGCCCCCCGGAAACGAGCGATATTCGTGCAGAAACTCCTCCTTCCAAGGCGCCCAACGCGGCAGGAAAAGCTGCTTGGCCTCGAGCTTCGGCGTTTCGCGAATCATCCGCGCCTCTTTGTCTCCTTCCGGTTCACGCCCGATGATGTGCGGAATTCCGGCCCGCGTTCCTGTTTGGATCAGCGAGACACCGGAGCCCTTCTTTTCGACAAGAATGGCTTGTGGTTTATCTCGCTGGGCAATTTCGATAAAAGCTTTTGACAACTCCGGGAATTCCAGGCGCTCGCGAAACACGCCGATCAGATGCGCCTCGTTTTCGCTCTGAACCAGCAAAGTCAAGCATACCGAATAGCTGCTGCCCTTGCTTGTGGTAAAGGCCGTATCCCAGCTTAGGACGATGCGAGCCTTTGAGCTCGGCACCAGCCGGTCCGGCGAAAGACCCAGCCAGTCGATTTTAAGAAGGTTGCCACCGAATGGGACAGGCTCTTGATCAAATTGAGCCGCGTAGTGATAAGCGGTCAATTCTGCCTTTCTTTGGTTGAGGACCGCTTCATCTTTCAGGGCAGGATTAAGAAGTTCTCCTTCCTCCCACACGTGCACTATGCCGCCGGTGAGCGGCACGTGCTTGCGTTCCTTTGCCATCGCAGGCAACTTGAAGTGGTCCCATCCCCCGTGCGACAGCAAGTGCCCGGACAGATCGTCCTCATGAAAGCGTTGCATGATGACCACGATCCGACTGGTTCTGAAATTGTTGAAGCGCGTCGCAAAAGTACTGCTGATATAGTCGTTGACGGCTTTGCGGCCAGCTTCAGTCTGGGCGGCTTGACCGCCGATCGGTTCGTCGATTAGCCCCACATCGAAACCAAGTCCCGTAATGACGCCACTGATGGAGGTGCCAAATCGGCAGCCATTCATGGTTGTGACGAGTTCTGAAACCGTGTTCCTGGCAATTTCGAATTTGGGAAAGGCGCGCCGATACCAGCTGGTCGTAACAATTTGTCGAAACTGGAACGACAACTTGTCAGCAAAGTCTTGCGCGTAGCTGACGCAGACGATTTTGAGCGCGGGGTTGTTGCCGAGAAGAAAGGCGCAGAACGCCACCATCGAAAACGACTTCAGCTCACGCGGCGGCAGATTGATGATCAGCCGCTTCTTTTTTCCCGCGTAGACCTGCTCAAGTTCATAAACAAGCGCTTGTACTGACCAGTTCGGGATAAAATCATCGGTGGGGTGGACTTCGTAGAAGGCCCTGATCAAGAACAAGTAGAAGTTCTGCGCCAGGAGTCGATAGTACGCGTCGGCTGCCTGTCGGAGTAATTGCTGGGTCATTAATTGTCGTCCTGCGCGCTCACATATTCCACGAATTGCGCAATGACTTTCAGATCGGTTTGGCTGAGCGTTGGAGCCGGAACCGATTCTGGGCTGCCGTCGCCGAGTGAGGCGCACATCTTCAGCAGGTCAGTTGCGGCCTTGGCGTTACCGTTGGCCGCGTTCGCATACAGGCTCAGAAAGAGAGCTTCCTGTCGCGTGACTTGCCGGACTTTCCCGTCCTCGCGGATGGCGACGGGTTTCGACATCAGCGACTCAATGTTGGCCTTGAGATTGCGCTGGCCCTTGGCGCGTCCTTTCGGATTGCCGCTCCTACCTGGCTTGAACTGTGTGCGTTTGGGCGGCTTTCTGTAGCCGACATCGTCGTCATCACTCATGTCTGCGCCTCGCTAGTATCAAGTTCGGTGCCGCTGGTGTCCGTCGGCATCGTGCTGGCCGTCGCCTCGCGCTCCGCAAAGGTCTGACCGCTCGCACGATGGATGGCCTGCTTGCCGGTTTGCGCCTGCCAACGCCGGATCGCAGCATCCAAATAGAGCGGGTCGATCTCGATCGCGGCGGCGCGCCGTTTGGTCTTTTCGGCGGCAATCAGGATGGTGCCGGAGCCGGCAAACGGATCGAGCACGAGATCGCCGCGCTTCGTGCAATCGCGGATGGCGTCGGCGATCAGCGCGAGAGGCTTGACCGTGGGGTGGATAGCCAGCAGCTCAGCGCGGTTAGGCCCAACATTGACGCCGGGATACTCCCAGATATTGGTCCGATATCGCCCGTGGACGCCGAGGTTGATGTTATTGATGTGCTGCGCCTTGCCGGCCTTGAAAACGAAGACCAGTTCGTGCTGTGAGCGGTAGAGAGAACCCATCCCGCCTACCGTCTTGTTCCAGACGACGAGATTTTTGAGCTCGGAGTAGGCGTTCTGGCCGGCTGCCGTCATTTCGGCGATATGACGCCAGTCCATGAACACGTAATGCAGCGAGCCATCGACTGAGAATGCGACGAGATAGGCAAAAACCTTGGTCAGAAATTCCGTGAAGGCCTCAGGCGACATCTCCCCCGACGCCATGGCAAATTCGCGGTGATCGGAGCCCGCGGTGCGCACGTGGCCATCGACCCGTACGTTGTAAGGCGGGTCGGTAATGACGGCCGACGCTCGGTCCTCGCCGAGCAACGCTACATAGCTCGCCCGGTCCAGCGCGCTCCCGCAATACAGGCGATGATCGCCCAGCGTCCAGAGGTCGCCGGGCTGCGTCACCGCGGTTTGCCCGGCCGCTAGGTGCGGGGCGAGGTCACCGTCCGCCGTGACGATGGACGGCTCGAGGATGACGTCGATTTCGGGGGTCTCGAAGCCAATCGCGGAAAAGTCAAAATCGATGTCGTGACCCTGGATTTCCAGGATGACGGTTCGGAGCTGGTCTCCGTCCCATTTGCCGAGATCCTGGATGCGATTTAGCGCAATCGAGAGTGCTTTGATCTCAATTTGATCGAGGTGCCGCAGAACGATCACCGGCACTGCGGCATAACCAAGCTGCTTTGCGGCTTCCAGCCGCACCTCGCCGGCGACAATGCAGTAATCTTGATCAACGATAAGCGGGGAGACAAAGCCGAAGCGAGTGATGCTTCGGACGAGGCTCTGGACCTGGCGTTCGGTCGATTTTCGGGTTTTGCCGGTGCTTGGCTTTATCGACCCGATGTCAACATAGTCGACGCGAATAGTAGGCTCGTTACGCGGTTTTGGGTGCATTTCGGGTCCCTTAGAAGGGACTAAAATTCCCTCCTATAGGTATGGGCCCTACTCACTCATCAACACACGCGGAAAAGCCCACGGGCTCGGCAATCTGAATCAGAAAATCCGCGTTCACCGTGCAGTTCGATGTTGATCGAACTTTTGCGCGAATTTTTTCCGCCGGAAAAACCGCCTGAGTGTAAATCGAGATTGTTGCAACTGTGCGAGCCGATCGGATTCACCGAGAGCATCAACATTGGCGCCACCTCCCGACGCGACACGCTGCGCTGGACGCTCATGGCCTTGGGCGATAATGCTATCGCTCTCGCTCCCTCAGTCGATGCGCGTGGCTGTAAAGGCGGTGTTCCCAAGTACCGCGGTTAAACTGTCGGACAGTGTGGATATTCGCTTCAACCCAGTCGACGTCGAGAACCGACACGCAGGCGTTCCAAATCTTAAGTGAAAACGACAGGTCTTCCCCGCCGTAGAGGCGCTTGATCTCATCGACGTCATCAAGCGGCAAAGTCCGCCAAAGGGAGCTTATTTCGATGTACAGATCATCGATCTTGACCTCAATTTTACATGCTGACGGCCAAATATGGACTCTCCCGTCCGCCATTGCGGTCCGGTGAGCCGCCGTGCAGAGCGATTCTACTGCATGGCTTTCCTCAGGGCTTGGCGCTCGTTTACGACGAGTTTGTTTCTTGGTGGCGGTGGTTGTGCTCATTCAACCATCTTGCGTTGATCAACGAAACGCCCACGAACTAATCTCGATTTCGAAGTTTGCATAGAGGGCGAGGAGCCCATCTCCGCCAGTTTCGAGCTGCTCGTTCGCTTAACTTGCCATGGGCAGGCGAGAAGAGCGGCAAAATATTTGTTGCCATAATTTGGAGAAGTAGTCTTTCCGGGCGGTCGTTAGGCTACAATCGAAGCGGAGAATGACCTGACACCGGGGCCAACGAGGCTATCAAACGTCGATCCATTCACCATCCCGCACGACCCGAGTGTTCGGGATCAAGGTCTTCATTACGTGCGGATCATCAGTGTGGATCGGCACCACCTGACGGGGTTTGAGCGCCTGCGCCAGGCGGAGCAGGGTCTCTCGGTCTGCATGCCCGGACGTGTGGTGGACTTGAAGGTCGATCTGCCTCTCGGTGCACCAGGCGCGAAGATTGTTCTTTTCAAGATATCCGGGCCATAGCGAGTAGAGCAGGGTGGCATTGCTTGGTTCGATCCGGTCCAGATCGGCCATCATCGACTCCCGAAACAGCATGACGAAACGGTTTGGATGGCGTGCAATCTCCTCGTCAAAAATCCGGGCGCCTCGGTATTGCTCGACCAGAGAAAAGGCATGGTCCGAGATGATCCTCTGCCGTTGCCGGGATGGCAGATAGACCCGAAACGCCTCAGACCGCGCACCCGGCAGACTTGACAGCGCGAGGTCGTCCACGAGGTGAGCGAGGTAGACATCCGCAATGAAGGTACGCCCCGCGCGCTTGGTGGCTCGAAAGACCGAAACAAAGCGGTCGATGTTTTGCGGCGAGAAGGTGGTGAGTACGAGCCCCGTGGCCTTGTGGATGGCTGCCAGGATGTCGTTCTCCAAGTCCGCCTCGGTCTGGGCACGTTTTGTGTCGGGTCGGCTTATCGTCGTGCCCTCAAGGATGAGCACGTCAATATCGCTCGGCGGGTCGGCGATCAGGTCGTCGACCAGGCGCGCTTTGCGTCCATGGGCGCGCAGGTCGCCCGAATAGAAAACACGCTTGCCGTTGACCTCGATGAGAAGGCTATAGGCGTCGAATGCCGAATGGTCGGTCAGGAACGGCGTGACCTTAAATCCGCCGATTTCGAAAGCTGCGCGGTTCGCATAAGTCCGGATCATCGACGGCTGCAGCGGAAGCCGCATGAAACGTGCACTCGCCATCAAAAGCTTGCGGGCGTGGGTGCCGATGAAGACCGGAATGTCTGGGTGGACCAGACCCGCAAGGCCGTAATGGTCGCCGTGCGGATGCGAGAGCACGATGCCGGCGAGGTTCGGATTTGACCCGTCCGTCAGGCCACGCACGGCTGGCAGAAGGGACGGCTCCGGACCCTCGGCATTCAGCGGTAGGCCGAGATCAATCAGGATTGAGGAGGGCCCGGATTGCAGCTCGACACAATTGCCGCCGATTTCCGCGGCACCCCGATGAATGCGAAGGCGCATCTCAAAGGACGCGCCGGGCTTCGACGGCAGCGATAAGCTCGTCGCCGCTCATGGCTGCAGGCCACTGGAATGAGGCCGGAAACGCCGTCTGCGAAAAGCTCAAGTCCACGCCGTTCTGCCGGCCGAGGACAGAAAGGCCAGTCCCTATGGCGTGCGCGAGCCCGTCGTCCCGGACCCGTTCATAGAACTTGAGCGGGGCAAGAACGCTTAAATGCAGCGCGGACGCCTCAAGGATGGGATTTTCGCCATAGCCCAGTCGATGTCGGTCGTTGCGAGACAGAAGCCACAGCATCCCATACTGCATGACCTGCATCGTGGCGCTGAGCGGCGTGTCGCTGTCGATCTTCAGCTCAACGAATTCGAAGCCGTTGGCCCGCTGATGAACCAGATCGATGGCCCAACGCTTATAGGCGCTGCTCCCCGCCACCCCGGAGATCAGCGGAACCTGGTTTGACCAGTCGGTCCGTCCTGCCGCGATGCAACTGCAAATAAATGCGCGCTCAAGCGTGACCTCAGGGCTCTTGTTGGCCTGTCCGATCTGCTTCTTGGGCTTGAACCACCGGAAATTCTGCGCCGATGGCTTTCGAACCAAGCGAGCAGTGACTTTGCTCCAATTCGCGCTCAGCCGTTCGAAAATATCGGCGACTAACCGCTCTCCATCTATATCTCGATTCCTGTCTTTCGCTAATTGCAACGCCGCGGATCGAGTTCGGTAGTTCGCGACATCAAGCGCGTGATTGATGATTTCGTTGA
>JAESGN010000221.1_pt1 | contig 102162 bp, 95 predicted proteins | sample 9269731 | NCBI WGS metagenome assembly JAESGN01 (sample SAMN15720683, study PRJNA650826) | algae metagenome | isolation source: Mojavia pulchra JT2-VF2 and co-occurring heterotrophs from desert soil | place: USA: Cadiz Valley, Joshua Tree National Park, CA | collected 1998-06-08
ATCTTCGGCGCACGCGGGTCGGCGGCCGCAAGCTTGGCTTCCAGATCCTTGACGTCATTGTGCTTCCAGATGACGCGCTCGGCCTTGGAATGGCGGATGCCTTCGATCATCGAGGCATGGTTGAGCGCATCCGAGAAGATGATGAGACCCGGGATCTTGGCGCCGAGCGTGCCAAGCGCCGCCCAGTTCGAGACATAACCCGAGGTGAAGATCAGCGCCGATTCCTTGCCGTGCAGGTCGGCGAGTTCGCGCTCGAGAAGAACGTGGTAGTGGTTGGTGCCAGAGATATTCCGGGTGCCTCCCGCACCCGCGCCACAGTCATCGATCGCCTTTTTCATGGCCTCGATAACGATAGGGTTCTGGCCCATGCCGAGATAGTCGTTCGAACACCAGACGGTGACGTCCTGGGTGCCCTTTTCGGTGTAACGGGTGGCGCGGGGAAAATTGCCACGCTGGCGTTCGAGATCAGCGAAGACGCGGTAGCGGCCTTCCTCGTGAAGTCCTGCCAGCTGCTCCGTGAAAAACGCCTCGAAATCCATTCCAGTCACTCCAGTCTTTCAGACCCTTTTGGGGTATCTCCGTCGCCGGGGTCAACCCCGCTTGTGTATATTCATTCTAAACTGCGACAAAAGGCGCGAACTTTAGAAGCCTCACATATAAATCCTAACGCTTTCTGCCGTATCGAACTTGATCTGCGTCAACTCCAGAGAAAAAGGACGGCATGACGCCGTCCTTTCGTTCTCTGGCAGATATGGGCCTGGAATCACGAAGCAGCAACGGCCCGCTTCGCCATGACGCGGATGAGGTTGGCCCGGTAGTCGGACGTGCAATGCAGGTCCGACATCAGCTCCGACGAATCAATCTCGACCCCGGATACCGCTTCCGGCGACCAGTTGGCCGATAGCGCCGCCTCAAGCCCCGCATGGCGGAACACGCCCGAGGATCCGGCACCGGTCACCGCAACCCGCACGCCCCCTGCCCCCTTCGAGACAAAGACCCCGGTCATCGCATAGCGCGAGGCCGGATTGGCGAATTTGGCGTAGCCGGCCCGCTCTGGAGCGTCGAAACGGATTGCCGTAATGATCTCGTCATCAGTGAGTGCCGTTTCGAACAGGCTGACGAAGAAGTCGTCGGCCGCGATCTGGCGACGGTTAGTGACAACCGTTGCACCCAGGCCGAGCACGGCCGACGGGTAATCCGCCGCCGGATCGTCATTGGCGACGGAGCCGCCGATCGTGCCCATGTGGCGCACATGCGGATCGCCGATCAGTGAGGCGAGATGGCAGATTGCCGGACAGACCGCACGGATGGCCGCCGAAGAGACGACCTCCGCATGGGTGACGGCGGCCCCGATGGTGACCTGGCGGCCGTTCACCGTGATGCCTTTAAGCGACGCGATATGCCGGAGATCGACGAGGTCGGACGGCTGGGCGAGACGCTGCTTGAGCGCCGCGATCAGCGTCTGGCCGCCGGCGATGAACTTGCCATCCTCGGCACCGGACAAGAGCTTTCCGGCATCCTCGATTGACGAGGCGCGATGATAGCTGGTGGAATAGAGCTGCATGATCCTCTCCTCCTTATTCGGCGGCCTGGCGGGTCGCATTGGCCTGGAGCGCGCTCCAGACGGCAAGCGGCGTCGCCGGCATGTTGAGGTTGTTGTTGCCGATCGCATCCGTGATCGCATTGATCAGCGCCGGCGGCGAACCGATGGCACCGGCCTCGCCGCAGCCCTTGATGCCGAGCGGATTGCCCGGGCACGGCGTGTTCTGGTGCGAGACATTGAAGGACGGCAGGTCATCGGCGCGCGGCATGGCGTAATCCATGTAGCTCGCCGTCAGAAGCTGGCCGGTTTGCGGATCGTAATGCACAGCCTCCAGCAGCGCCTGACCGATGCCCTGCGCGATGCCGCCATGCACCTGACCCTCGACAATCATCGGGTTGATGATGTTGCCGAAGTCGTCGGCCGCGACGAACTGCACGATCTCGGTCTTGCCCGTTTCCGGATCGACCTCGACCTCGGCGATATAGCAGCCAGCCGGGAAGGTGAAGTTGGAGGGATCGTAGAAGGCACCCTCTTTGAGACCCGGCTCCATGCCGGACGGCAGGTTGTGCGCGGTATAGGCGGCAAGGGCCACCTGGAACCAGGGCAGCATCTTGTCAGTGCCGGCGACCTTGAGCTCGCCATTCTCGATGACGATATCGCTTTCGTCGGCTTCCATCAGATGGGCGGCGATCTTCTTGGCTTTCGCCTCGACCTTGTCGAGCGCCTTGACGATGGCCGACATGCCGACGGCACCGGAGCGCGAGCCATAGGTGCCCATGCCCATCTGCACCTTGTCAGTGTCGCCATGCACGATGGAGACATTGTCGATCGGCAGACCGAAACGTTCCGAGACGAGCTGGGCGAAGGTGGTTTCGTGACCCTGGCCATGACTGTGCGATCCGGTCAAGACCTCGACCGTACCGACCGCATTGACGCGGACTTCAGCCGATTCCCACAAGCCGACGCCCGCGCCGAGTGAGCCGACCGCCGCCGACGGCGCGATGCCGCAGGCCTCGATATAGCAGCTCATGCCGATGCCCCGAAGCTTGCCGCGCCTGCTAGCTTCCGCCTTGCGGGCGGGAAAACCGTTCCAGTCGGCAGCTGACATCGCCGCATCAAGCGAGGCGTCGTAGTCGCCGGCGTCGTAGCACATGATGACGGGCGTCTGGTACGGGAAGGTCCGGACGAAGTTCTGCCGGCGCAGGTCTGCCGGCGAAACACCGAGTTCGCGCGCCGCCGTCTCGACGGTACGCTCAAGCAGATAGGTCGCCTCCGGACGCCCGGCGCCGCGATAGGCGTCAACCGGCACAGTATTGGTATAGACCGTGCGGACATTGGCGTGGATCGCCGGGATCGCATACTGGCCCGACAGCAGCGTTGCATAGAGATAGGTCGGAACCGAGGACGAGAAGAGCGACATGTAAGCGCCGAGATTGGCGATCGTGTCGACCTTGAGCCCGATGATATTGTTGTCCTTGTCGAAGGCCATCTTGACCTTGGAGACATGGTCGCGGCCATGCGCATCGGTGAGGAAAGCCTCGGTGCGATCCGATGTCCACTTGACCGGCACGCCGGTTTTCTTCGAGGCCCAGAGACAGACGATCTCTTCGGGATAGATGTAGATCTTCGAGCCGAAGCCACCGCCGACGTCAGGCGCAATCACCCGCAGCTTGTGCTCGGGTGCCACGTTGTAGAAGGCACTCATCACCAGACGCGCGACATGCGGGTTCTGCGAGGTGGTGTAGCAGGTGTAGTGGTCTTCCGCCCCGTCATAGATGCCGAGCGTTGCGCGCGGCTCCATCGGGTTGGGCGAAAGGCGGTTGTTGTGGATCTCGATCTCGGTGACATGGGCGGCGCGCGCAATCGCCGCATCGGCCAGCGCGCTGTCGCCGATCTCCCAGTCGAAGATCAGGTTGCTGGGGGCTTCCGGATGCAGCTGCGGCGCGCCCGGCTTCAGCGCGTCGACCGCACCGGTGACAACGGACAGTTCTTCGTATTCGACCGAAACGGCCTCGGACGCGTCGCGCGCCTCGCCGATACTGTCGGCAACCACGATCGCGACGGCATCCCCCACGTAGCGCACGGTCTCATGCGCCAAAGGACGCCAAGCGCCCATCTTCATCGGGGTCCCGTCCTTGGAATGGATCATCCAGCCGCAGATCAGGTTGCCGATGCCATCGGCTAAAAGCTGCTTGCCATCGAGCACGTCGATGACGCCGGGCATGGCCTTGGCAGCAGAGACATCGATCGACTTGATCTTGGCATGCGCATAAGGCGAACGGACGAAATAGGCATATTTCATGCCGGGGACGACCATGTCGTCGGTATACCGGCCCTTGCCGGTCAAGAAACGCTTGTCTTCCTTGCGCGCCACACGCGCGCCGATTCCTTCAGCACCCATTGTCTTCTCCTCCAGAAGTGAGCGAATAGCGAATGGCGAATAGAGGGCTGAGTGCAACGGTATGACGTCGCGACGGCGACGAGCTACTCGCTATTCCCTATTCGCTTGGACGTCACTCGGCGGCCTGACGGCCGGCGGTCATCGCTTCATTGGCCGAAAGCACGGCCTTGACGATGTTATGGTAGCCCGTGCAGCGACAGATATTGCCTTCGAGCTCGTGGCGGACGGTGGCCTCGTCGAGCGCACCATTGTGTCGACAGATCATGTCGAGTGCCGTCATCACCATGCCCGGCGTACAGAAGCCGCATTGCAGGCCGTGATGTTCCTTGAAGGCCGCCTGCACCGGATGCAGCTCGCCGCCGGAAGAGAGACCCTCGATGGTCGTGATCGAAGATCCGGAAGCCTGGACCGCCAGGATCGAACAGCTCTTGATCGACTTGCCGTCCATGTGAACGACGCAGGTGCCGCATTGGGTCGTGTCGCACCCGACATGTGTGCCCGTCAGACCAAGTTTCTCGCGAATGAAATGCACGAGCAGGGTGCGATCCTCGCACTCTCCGCTCACTGTCCGGCCATTCACCGTCAGTGTCACTTTAGCCATGTTGTTCCTCCTCGTGTCTCTCCCGGACACGAAAAGCATGGTGTTAGTTTTGTGTGACATGTGCAACCGTCCAAAAGGTCGCTTTTGAAAATTTTATCTGCCGCATCGCAGCATGGAACCGCCTGTAAATGCTGGGTTCATCTTCCATGCCGCATGCAAGGGAACCACCTGCGAGGGTGTGAGCCACGACCATGGACTTTCCCATGGTCAAGGTTATGCTCATGGAAGCCGACAGCCGCCAGGGGAAAGCTTGAGCGGCGAGGCATGCTGTCAAAACAAGACCGGCTCGACCGGGCGCGTGGAACTTGGAGAGATGAAGATGAAAAAAGCTCTTGTGCTGATTCTGGTCGGCCTTTCGGTCGCAGGCTGCACCCAGACCGAACGCGGCGCAGGTATCGGCGCCGCCTCCGGCGCGATCATCGGTGGCCTAGCGACAGGCAACGTCCGTGGCGCCGCCGTCGGTGCCGCCATTGGTGGCGTCGCAGGGGCCGTGATCGGCCGTGTCTCGGAACAGCCGGGCCAGTGCTACTATCGCGACCGTTACGGCAACCGCTACATCGACGCCTGCCCGCGCAGCTACTAACGCTTAAGGCTCATGAAATCCGAAGGCGAGGACGCAACACTCCTCGCCTTTTTCATTGCCGGCTCAAATAGGGGGTATCCCTTTTTGCGCATTTACGCCTAAGTTGTCTTGAGGCGGGGGAGTGCCTGACAGATCGCGATGTAGCGAAATGCGAAGACCGAGTGGATCGAGATTGCCGAAGTTTAGTCATGCGTTCCGGCTCGGACTGGTTCTGACGGTTGCAAGCCCGCTTCCGCTGAGCGTGACCATGGCAACGCCGGCCGGCGCTTTCGAGTTGTTCGGCATCCATCTTTTCGGTGAGAAGGAAATCGATCGCGGCATCATCGACCCGGTGGCCTACACGATCACCTTCGATGCCGGGACCGATGAACGCGACCTGCGCAAATCGCTGGAGCGCACCTCGCTGCTGGTGGCGGATGAGGACGACCCCGTCTCCGGCGATCTCGGCCTCGTCATCAAGGCACGTGACGACCGCGACCGGCTCATTGCGACGCTTTACGAACGGGCCTTGTATGGTGGCATCGTGCGCATCAGCATCGATGGGCGTGATATCGATGCATTGCCGCCCAATCCAAGCTTCGACCGGGCGCGTCCCGTGCCGGTGGTTGTCTCCGTCGAACCCGGGCCTGAATTTGCGCTCGGGAAGGTGACGCTGGAAGGAGATGCCAGCGAACTTGATCCTGCCGATTTCGACCTAGTCACCGGCGAGCGCGCCGGTTCGCTCACAATCCTGAAGGCCGCCGAGAAGATGGCCGACGCCCTGAAGGCCGAAAGCCGCCCGCTGACCGAAATCAGCCGCCGCGACGTAGTCGCAGACCATGAGACCAACACCGTAGACGTCACCATCGCAATCGATGCGGGACCGGTCGCCCCGCTCGGCGCCGTGACGGTCAAGGGCGCACGTACGGTCAATTCAGAATTCATCGAACGCTATTCCCGCCTGAAGCCGGGCCAGAAATACGACCCGACGCAGCTGCGCAAGGCGGCCGAACGGCTGCGGGCGCTGGGCGTCTTCTCATCCGTCACCCTGCAGGAGGACGAGGCGCTGGCAGCGGACGGAAGCCTGCCGATCGGCATTGTCGTGTCGGAAGGCAAACACCGCTATTTCGGCTTCGGTGCCAGTTATTCCTCGCTGGATGGTGCCGGCTTCGAAGGTTACTGGGGCCACCGCAACCTCTTCGGTAATGCCGAATCGCTGCGGCTTGAAGGCGCTGTCCGCGGCCTCGGCGAAAGCCGTGACGTCACAGACCTCACATCGCTCGACTACACGGCGGGCATCACCTTCATCAAGCCCGGCGCCTTCTTCCCGTCGGCGACACTGGAGGCGAGCATCAAGGGAAGCACGCTGGAGACCGACAACTATGATGCGGCAAGCGTGACCGGCAAGGTCGCTCTCGCCTATGAGATCACCGATGCCGACTCCGTCAGCGCCGGCGTGTCGCTTACCTATGACAATATCGACGACGCCTTTGGCGACGGCAACGAATACCTGACCTTCGGCGTACCCCTTGGCTACACCAGAGACACGCGCGACAACCGCCTGAACCCGACCGAGGGCCATTACGGCACAGTGACCCTGACGCCGAGCTACGACTTCTTCGGCCAGACCGCCTTTGCTTCGGTGGAGGGGTCGATTTCCGCTTATCTCGGCCTCGGCGCCGAAGACCGGGTCGTGCTGGCCGGCCGCCTGTCGGCAGGTTCGCTGTTCGGCGGTGGCGATCTTTCGGCAATTCCCGCCACACGTCGCTTCTTTGCCGGCGGCGGTGGCTCCGTGCGCGGCTACTCCTTCCAGGAGATCACGCCCTATAACGCGGATGACGACGGCACCGGCGGACGCTCCTACACCACGGCCTCCATCGAGGCGCGTGTCGGCATCACCGATACGATCGGTATCGTACCTTTCCTCGATATTGGCTCTGTCTCCGATAGCACCGTCCCGGAATTTTCGGACCTGCGCATGGGCGCAGGCATCGGCCTGCGCTACATGACGCCTTTCGGACCGTTGCGCCTTGATGTTGCCATGCCATTGAAACGTTATGACGGCGGCAGTCGTTATGGAATCTATGCGGGCATCGGCCAGAGCTTCTGACCGACGCAGAGGGACGATGAACGACCGATGACCTGGCTGAAAAGAATCCTGACCTGGACGATCAAACTGCTCGGTGCCCTGACGGCAGCCGTGCTGATGTTCGTTATTGTGGCTGTGCTTGTGGCCGGCTTCTCGCGCACCGGCAGCGGCTATCTCTTCGCAACGATCGCCGAACTGGCCTCGACCGACAACCGCCGGATCGAGATCACGGGCATCGCGCCGCTGCTGAGCAGCCCCTTCACGATCGACCAGGTCACCGTCTCCGATGTGCGCGGCACCTATGCGACGATTGACGGCCTGTCGCTCGACTGGACGCCATCAGATCTCATTCGCAAACGCTTCACCGCTGATCTGATCTCCGCCAAGGCCGTGACTGTGACACGGGCGCCTGAGCCCACGAATGAGCCCGAACCCGATAGCGACGAACCTTTCGCGCTGCCGATCGACATCGACGTGAAGAAGTTCGACCTGCCGTCCATCCAGCTGGGTGTGGCGCTTGCGCAGCGTGAACTGACGCTCGACGCGCAGGGCGCGGTCGAGATTGTCGGAGACACCATCGCCAGCCGCCTGACCGCGACACGGCTCGACGATCCCGGCAACAGCGTGGTCGCTGCCCTGCTCTACGCGCCCAACGAAAACCAGCTGCGGATCCGGCTCGATTATCAGGAACCACGCGCCGGCATGCTGGGCCAGATCCTGCAATTGCCAGGCGAACCGCCGCTGGCCATCAATATCGACGGCGACGGCCCTCTCGACGACTGGGCCGGCAAGATCACCGCTGAACTCTCTGGCAAGCAGACGGTTTCGGTGGATGCCCGGCATCGACTTGCAACCGATGGCACGAGGACGATCAGCACCAAGGGTGGCGGCAATTTTGCGAGCCTGATGCCGCCCGAACTGCGCGCCATTTTTGCTGGCGAAACCGCAATCAACGCCGATATCGATTTCGCCAGCGACGGCGCGATAGAGATCAAGACCGGCACCCTGACCACCGCCTCGGCGACTGTGACCGCATCCGGCCGCTACGATCCGCAGGGCGGCAACGACCTGACGCTTGAAGCCCGCGCCACCGGCGAACCGGTGCTGCTGACTGCCCCTACGCTCGACATTCCCGGCGAATTGCGCCTGCGCCAGGCGACGGTGAGCCTGCGCGGTCAGGCTGATGCTGCAGCCCTTACTGCTAAGCTTGATTTGGCGAGCCTCACCCTGCCGCAGGGCAGTTTTTCGGACCTGGACCTGACGGCGACCAGCGATGCCTTCGATCTGTCGACACGTCAGGGAGCTGTCACAGTCGATCTCGCGGTCCAGTCAACCAACATCACAGATGCCCGCATCGCGCCCTACGTTCGGGCCCCGCTTCGGCTGACGGCGCCACTGACCATTGAAACGGATGCCGTCTCGACGGAAGCTCTGGCTCTGGACACCAACGGTCTCGATGCGACGGTCGCTGGACGCTACATATTGGCTGACAGGGGTTTTTCGGGCCAGGTGCAACTGACCGCCGAACCCGATTTCCTGCCGCCGGCGATCGCGGCCAAGCTCGATCGCCCGGTCCTTCTGTCGACGCGGATCGATTATGCCGCACCGCAAGCTGTCAGCCTGCGCAACATCGACCTGCAGACCAATCTCGGCCAGGTCCAGGGAAGCCTCTCGCTTGATCCGCAGGGGGCGCTGGCAACTGACCTGACCGGCCAGCTGAACGACCTTGGCAACTTCGTCGACCGCATCCAGGGTGCGGCGAGCTTCGACCTATCCGCGTCGGGGCCGCTTGATGCCATCGAGGCGACCGTCAATGTGGCGGTCGAGGACGGTACGGCAGCCGGTTACGAGGTGACGGGGTTAAACCTGACGGCGCAGGGTCTCGCCAGCGCCACGGCCCCGCAAGGCGATATCAGGCTGAGCGGCCAGATCGACGGAAAGCCGGTGCAAGCCAGTGCCAAGGTCGTCAGCGCCGATGGCGTGACCCAAGTCGAAGGGTTGGCGCTGGAGATTGGCCCGAACAACCTGAGCGGTGCGCTGTCACTGGGTCCCGACTTCACTCCCACCGGCGACATCGCTTTCGATTTCCCGGATCTCAGCCTGCTTGCGGCCTTGGCCGGGCAGACCGTGGATGGCGATCTGAAAGGCAACGTGACGCTGAACTCGGAGGCCGGAAAGATTTCGGCCATCGTCACAGCCAGCGGGTCGACAATCTCGCGCGACGGTGTCGTCGTCGATCGTCCGGTCATCGACCTGACTGCGGCGGATGTCGTAGCGTTGGCAGCATCCGGTGTCGTGAGTGCAGATGCCGTTACATCAGGCGCGAACCGCCTCGAGGGCCTGCAATTGAACGTAGACCGGGCCGGTGACGCCACCCAATTCGATCTCGCCGCACGTTACGACAATGCGCCTGTGACCCTCAGCGGTCAGTTGTCCCAGACGCCGCCAGGTATGACGGTCGCAATCGAGAGCCTCAAGGCCGCCCCGCGCGGCATTGCGCTGGCACTTGCCGCGCCAACGACCATCCGGATCGACAATGGCACTGTGGTCATTCCCGCAACGACGATCTCTGCCGGCTCGGGCCGGGTGACCGTTTCGGGCGATGTCGGCGAGAAGTTGAACCTGCGGGCGGACATAACCGACCTGCCGGCCTCGCTCGCCAATGCACTTGCACCCCAGATTGCTCCGGAAGGCTCGATCTCAGGACGCATCGATGTCTCCGGCACGACGGCTTCGCCCGTCGCCGACTATCGTCTCGACTGGCAGGGAGCGGCCATTGCCCAGAGCCGAGCGGCGGGCCTTGCCCCGTTCGGGCTGACCGCCAACGGCCGTTTCGAAAACCAGCGCCTGACGCTCGACAGCCGTGTCAGCGGATCCGGCATCGGGATCAGCGGAACGGGTGCGGTCTCGCTGGTAAATGGTGTCGGTCTCGATCTGCGTATCCAGGGCGACGTACCCCTCTCGGCGGCCAATAGCCGCCTGTCGCAACAGGGCCTGGTGGCCGAGGGAACGGCGCGCGTCAACCTGACCGTATCAGGCAGTTCCGCAGAACCTGACATCACCGGAACCATCACGACGAGCGGCGCCCGTGTTGTCGATGTCCGCCGCAATCTCGCGATCGAGCAGATCACGACGACGATCAACCTCACAGGCAATCGCGCAGACATAGGCAGTCTCACCGGCAACTTCGCCACCGGCGGTCGGGTGACGGCGAGCGGCTCCATCGACATCCGCTCGGCCGGTCTTCCGGCCGATCTTGCGATCAATCTCGACCAGGCCGTCTATGTCGACGGCAATACGGTGACCAGCACGGCAGATGCACAGCTCACCCTGAGGGGTCCCCTGCTCGCGGGACCGACCCTGGCCGGCACGGTCAATCTCTCGCGCACATCGATCACGATCTCGGAAAGCAAGCCTACGAGCTTGCGCGAACTCGACATCAAGCATCGCAATGCGCCAGTGGAAGTGCTTCGCCAGCAAAGAGAGCAAGACCCGGCACAGGGCCGTTCATCGAGCGCCCCGATCGTGCTCGACCTCACGATTTCCTCGCCGACACAGACGTTTATCCGCGGACGTGGCATCGATGCCGAACTCGGCGGAACGATTACGCTGACAGGAACGGCAGCGGCTCCGAGTGTTTCTGGTGCCTTTGAGCTGCGCCGCGGGCGCATGCAGATCCTCACCAAGCGCCTGAACATCACTGACGCGACGATCACCTTTGGCGGCGACCTCGTTCCCCTGATCGACCTGGAAGCGACGACCACTTCGGGCGGCGCGACCATCACGATCAACCTGACCGGGCTTGCCAGCAACCCGTCGGTGACCTTCAATTCGTCGCCTGCCTTGCCGCAGGATGAAATCCTCGCGCAGCTGATCTTCGGCCAATCCATGGCGCGTCTCTCGGCCCTGCAGATCGCCCAGCTGGCCGACGCGGCGGCCCAGTTGGCCGGCGGACGGGGCACATCGCTCTTCCAGTCGCTGCGGACGTCGCTCGGCATCGACGACCTCGACGTCTCGACCGACGAAACCGGCCAGACCAGCATCAGTGCCGGGAAATACTTGAACGACCGTACCTATCTCGAGCTGCAGCAGAGCGGCAGCGGCGGCGCAAAGGCCGTGATTAACCTCGACATCGGCCGTGGCGTGAAGCTGAAGGGAGAGGCTGGTGGATCGGGTGCCGGCGGCGGTATCTTCTACGAGAAGGAATACTAGACGGGAGTCAGCCGACCTTGCTGGTCTTCAGGAGGATGCTGGATTCGGTCAGGTTGATGCCCTCGATCAGGCGAATGCGGCGCAGCGTCTCGTCGAAGCCGGCGAGATCGCGATCCTCCAGCTCGGCGATGAAGTCCCAGCGGCCATTGGTGCTGTGCAGGCTCTTCACCTGCGGCAGACCGCGCAGCTGATGGGCGACCCGATCGGCAAACTTTCCGACCACTTCGATCATGACGATGGCGCGCACCCCGTTCGACTGGATCTCCTGGCCGGTCAGGATTGTGAAAGCGGCGATCGTGCCATTTGCCACGAGCCTGTCGATGCGCGCCGACACCGTCGCGCGCGACGCACCGGTCATCGCGGCGAGAGAGGCCACTGGTAGCCTGGCATTTTGCCTAAGAGCAGCAAGAATATTGCGGTCAAGGTCATCCATTTTACAGATCGTCACATGATGGTTGCGATTTGCGCAAACTATAGCGCTTTGTGACGATGTTCCATCTTTTTGACAGCAGCGTAATGCCCGATGATCTGGAAAGCGATAAACGAGGACGACCATGAGCAATACGAGCAAGACTGTAAGCCTGATTGGCGTCCCCCTGGAAGAAGGCTCCGGCCGCGGCGGTTGCGCTATGGGGCCGGCAGCACTCCGCATCGCCGGTATCGCACCGGCGTTGGTCGATCTCGGCTACGCCGTTGAAGATCGTGGCGACCTGCGGCCCCAGCCGGCCCGCGACCTGCCCGTGATGGAGCGTGCCCGCAAGCTCGATGTCGTCGGCGCCTTCACCCGCGCTATCGAAGCGGAAACCTATCAGGCTGCCTCCACAGGCGCTGTCCCGGTGCTGCTGGGCGGCGACCACAGCCTGTCCATGGGCAGCGTGTCCGGCATGGCACGCCACGCGCAGGAGGCCGGCCGCCCGCTCTTCGTGCTCTGGCTCGACGCCCATTCGGATTTCAACGCGCCCGATACGTCACCTTCCGGCAACATGCACGGCATGCCGGTCGCCTTCTTCTGTGGCAAGGCGGAATTTGCTCCCATCCTTCCCGCCGGACGGCCCCTGGTCGATCCCAAAAACGTCTACCAAGTCGGCATCCGCTCCGTCGACGACGAGGAGCGCAAGTTGATCTCTGAAAACGCCGTCAATGTTTTCGACATGCGTGCCATCGACGAGGACGGCATGGGCAGCATAATCAAGCGCATTCTAGCGGATGTCCGCGCGGCAGGCGCGCTCTTGCATGTCAGCCTGGACGTCGATTTCCTCGATCCGGACGTAGCACCCGGTGTGGGAACAACAGTACCAGGCGGCGCCACCTTCCGCGAAGCCCATCTGATCATGGAACTGCTGCATGACAGCGGACTGGTGTCGTCACTGGACCTGGTGGAGCTCAACCCCTTTCTCGACGATCGCGGGCGCAGTGCGCGCGTGATGGTCGACCTGGCCGCCAGCCTGTTCGGAAAGCGCATTCTGGATCGGCCGACGCGAGGCCACTGATTAGTCGGCTCAAGTCCCTTTAAATTAGAATTTCTAAATATAAAGATAACACATTAATTACATAGGGATGTCGGAAAAAAGCGCTAGTTACAGCCGGATTATCCCCTTCGTTTTGACGGGTTATTAATTGCACCTGTGCTAACTTTGGTCTCAGAAAGCCGTCTTGGAGGCGGCGACCGTGAGCTCATGGAAACGCCAGATGACACTCTTCACTCTCCCCGGGTTTGCTTCAACGGCCGTCCTTGAAGCATTGGGACGTTCGCAAGCCATCATCGAATTCAGCCTAGACGGTACCATCATCACCGCCAACGAAAACTTCTGTCGGGCGCTCGGATACGAACTGGCGGAAATCAAGGGCAAACATCACCGGATTTTCTGTGACAAAGCCTATACCGAGACACAGGATTACCGCGACTTCTGGGCCATGCTGAACCGCGGCCAATTCGAGAGCCGCGAATACAAGCGCATCAAGAAGGACGGAAGCGACGTCTGGATCCAGGCCTCCTACAATCCAGTCTTCCGCAACGGCAAACTCTGGAAAATCGTTAAGTTTGCGAGCGACATCACGGCGGCCAAGCAGAAATCGGCAGAAGATGCCGGCAAGCTCGATGCAATCTCGCGTGTCCAGGCGACGATCGAATTCACCACCAAGGGAGAGATCCTGACCGCGAACGAGAACTTCCTCTCGGTTCTCGGCTACAGGCTGGATGAAATTGCCGGCAGACATCATTCGATGTTCTGCGAGCCCGACTACGTTCAGTCTCAGGACTATCGCGAGTTCTGGAATACGCTTGCCGCAGGCCAGTTCGTCGCGCAGGAATTCAAGCGGCTTGGCAAGGGCGGCAAGGTCGTCTGGATCCAGGCTTCCTACAATCCGATTTTCGACGCCAATGGCCGCGTATTCAAGGTGGTCAAATACGCAACCGATATCACCGGTCGCGTTCGTGCCGTCGACGAAATTGCCCATGGCCTGACAGCCCTTGCCCACGGCGATCTGACCGCGCGCATCAACGAACCTTTCATTCCCTCGCTTGAACAGATCCGGGTGGACTTCAACTCCGCCATTGATCGGGTCCGGTCTGCCATGCAGAACGTGAGCGGCAATACGGTCGCCATCGCATCCGGTGCCGAACAGATCCGGACCGCTTCCGACCATCTGTCCAAGCGGACGGAACAGCAGGCTGCGGCCGTTGAACAAACGGCAGCGGCTCTGGAGCAAATCACCCAGACCGTCGCCGACAGCTCAAAGCGCGCGACGGAAGCCGGAGATCTGGTTGCCCGCACGAAGAACGGCGCCGAAAAATCCGGCGAAGTCGTGAAGAGCGCTATCCGCGCCATGGACGAGATCGAGAATTCGTCCCGGGAAATCTCCAGCATCATCGGCGTCATCGACGAAATTGCCTTCCAGACCAACCTGCTGGCACTGAACGCGGGCGTCGAAGCGGCGCGCGCCGGCGAAGCGGGCAAGGGCTTTGCGGTCGTTGCACAGGAAGTGCGAGAATTGGCACAACGTTCCGCCAGTGCTGCCAAGGAGATCAAGACCTTGATCGGCAAATCCGGCGATCAGGTAAAGTCAGGTGTCCAACTGGTCGGTGAGACCGGCAAGGCGCTGGAACAGATCGTCAGCGAGGTCAAGGAGATCAACCGGAACGTCATCGCGATCGTGGAAGGCTCCCGCGAACAGTCGACGGGGCTGCAGGAGATCAACAAGGCCGTCAATGCGATGGACCAGAATACTCAGCAGAATGCGGCCATGGTCGAGGAATCGACCGCTGCCAGCCACAGCCTCGCCCAGCAAGCCGAAGAGCTGCGGGAACTCGTCGGACAGTTTAGAATTGGGCAACACTCTTCCGTTACAGTGTCTCCAACGCGTTCCGAAGCTGCTCATGTGACATCACCGGCACGCAATCGCATGGCGACTGTTGCTCGCGCCACCCGTGGAGCAGCTGCCGCCAAGGTACAGGAAGGTTGGGAAGATTTCTAATGGCCAATATCAGTTCCACCAGCTTCGGCGGCGAAACACTCGAGATCATTGCTTTCCGGCTTCATGATCAGGAATTCTGCGTCAAGACCACGACCATCCGCGAAATCCGCGGCTGGGCGCCTTCGACCCCGATCCCGCACGCCCCGGCCGACGTCATCGGCGTCATGAACCTCCGTGGATCGGTCATCCCGATCATTGACCTTGCTTACAAGCTCGGCATGAAGAGCACGGTCGCCAATGAACGTTCGGCCATCGTCGTCGCAGAAGTGCACAACATGGTCATCGGCATGCTGGTAGACCGCGTCTCGGACATCCTGACGATCCCCTCGATCCAGGTTCAGCCGGTTCCGGAAGTCTCGGCCTCCTTCGACAAGACCTTCTCCGAAGGCATCATCGCCAACGAAAACGGCATGATCTGCTTCCTGAACCTCGCCAAGATGTTCAAGGGCAGCGATCTGGAAGATATGGCCGCCTGAGCCGATCGATCACCTCAGTTTCAAGGGCAGCGCTTTACGGCGCTGCCCTTTTGCGTTTAGCGCGCTGCCGAGTCACCCACCCGTGTTGATCTGCGCCGGCACTTGCCCTACCAGACGAAAAACAGACCGGAGGCCTCATCCATGCAGCTCGTTTTGATCCATACCGGCGGGACCATCGGCATGGCGGAAACGCCGGCCGGGCTAGCGCCCCGGCGCGGGCTCGTTGAGGCGGAACTGGAAGCCAGGCTCGGTCCGGGCGTGACCCTGATCATCCACGTCTTCGACCCACTGCTTGACAGCGCCGATGTCGGTCCGGCGCATTGGAACGAAATGCTGGACGTGATCCGAGGCCACCCGGATGCCCCTGTCATCATCACCCATGGCACCGATACGATGGCCTTTACCGGCGCGGCTCTTGCGCAGGCTCTGGCTGGCGAGCAACGGCATGTCATTCTCTGCGGCTCAATGCACCCGCTCGGCAAGGACGGAGATGCGGAAGAAAACCTCTCGCTCGCCGTGGGAGCGGCCAAAGCATCAAGATCAGGCGTCTTTCTCGCCTTTGCGGGGCAGCTGCTGCAAGCCGATGGCCTGGTGAAGCATGACAGCCAAAAGGTCGATGCTTTCCGCACCCAGCCGCAGGACACGCCATCGGCGTCGTGCCATCGCCGCTTTGTCGATCGCAAGCTCGCGATCCTCACTTTGTCACCCGGCATGCCCGCGGCGATGGTCGCCGCAACCCTTGCGCAACTCGACGGGGCGGTTCTGCGGGTCTTCGGTTCAGGCACGGCCATGGCCGACGCGGCGCTGCTCCAAGTGCTCACCGAAGCAATTGCATCTGGAAAGACATTGCGCGCCGTCAGCCAATGCGAAGCGGGTGGATTGGCCCCAGGTGCCTATGCCGCAGGTGCGGGCCTATGGAGCACGGGCATCGAAAATGGCGGCCGGGAGACTCCGGAGGCGGCACTCATCCATCTCTGGCTCAACTGAACCAAGAGCCCGATAATCAAAAGGCGGACCGCATTCGGTCCGCCTTCCGCATCACTCGAGTGCTTAAGTCAGGTCTTAGCCGAAGATCGACAGGCTGTTGCGCAGTGTGATCCAGACGCCCCAGAGAAGCGGCAGTCCAACGACAGCCCAGGCGAGCGCAGACTTGGCATCCAGACCGCCTTTGCCGATCCCGAACGAACCGGACGGGCCGGCATTGGCCGCAGCCGTCTTTGCCTGAAGGGCTGCAACTTCCTCATCCGACATGAACCATTTGTCCGCCAAAGGTTTCACGAAGGCATTGGCAACAAGACCGATCGCCAGCATGCCGGCCAGGATATACATGGTGCCGGTGTAGAGTTCCGGTCCCGGTGCAACCCCGGCTGAGATCTGGGCTTCGCGGATATAGTTGACGACGACAGGGCCAACGATGCCGGCGGTTGCCCAGGCGGTCAGCAGCCGGCCGTGGATTGCGCCGACGAACTGCGTACCGAAGATATCGGCGAGATAGGCCGGGATCGTCGCAAAGCCACCGCCATACATCGACAGGATGATGCCGAAGGCGAGCACGAACATCGCCTTGGAGCCGAGGCCTGCAAGCGTCGGTGCCGCGGCATAGAGAATGATGCCGAGGATGAAGAAGCAGAAGTAAGTGTTCTTGCGACCGATCTTGTCGGACATCGAAGCCCAGAAGAAACGTCCGCCGATGTTGAACAGCGACAGGAGGCCGGTGAAGCCGGCAGCGATCGCAGCGATCTGTGCCTTCTGCGCGGTGTCGAGCTGCGAGAAGGTGAGATCCGGCAGGCCGATCAGCGAGCCCGCGAAGATCTCCTGCAGCATGGGCGAGGCGACACCGATGACGCCGATACCAGCCGAGACGTTGAGGCAGAGAACCGCCCAGATCAGCCAGAATTGCGGTGTCTTGTGCGCGTCCCGCAGATGCACGTGACGCGTGGTGATCATCGTGCTCTTCGAGACCGGAGCCGTCCAACCTTCCGGACGCCAGCCGGCCGGCGGAATGCGATAGCCGAAGGCGCCACCCATCATGAAGACGAAATAGCCGAGAGCCATGACGACGAAAGTTTGCCAGACGCCGACCGTGACATCCGTCTTGAACGCGGTCATCAGCAGGTTGGCCAAGGGCGCACCGATCATCGCACCGCCGCCGAAGCCCATGATCGCCATGCCGGTCGCCATGCCGCGACGGTCAGGGAACCACTTGATGAGCGTCGAAACCGGCGAGATGTAACCGAGGCCGAGACCGATGCCGCCGATCACGCCGGCACCAAGCCACATCAGCCAGAGCTGATGGGTGATGACACCGACCGCTGCGATGAGAATGCCGCCGCACCAGCAGCAGGCCGAAACGAAGGCCGCCTTGCGGGGACCGACCCGCTCCAGCCAACCGCCCCAGATGGCGGCAGAGCAGCCGAGAAAGACGAAGAACAGCGTGTAGATCCAGCCGAGATCCGCGACGCGCCAGTTGCAGGCGGTGGTGAAGAGTGCGCCGATCAGCGTCAGTTCAGAGCAGCTGGGATCAGGATTGGCGATTGCCCGGCTGAGCGGCAGCCAGAACACGCTGAAACCGTAAGCCATGCCGATGCACAAATGGATCGCAAGGGCCGCCGGTGGCACAAGCCAGCGGTTGAATCCCGGCTTTGCGATAATTCTCTCTTTGTCGAGTATGCCGACATCATTTGCTATGCCAGCGCTAACACCTGAAACTGCCATTAAGTTCGTCCTCCTCTTAAAAACCATTGGACCGCCGACCGGTCGAAAAAGATGACTTTATGCCGTTGCCTCGGGGATACTCGGCTCGGACAGAGATTCCCCTGCGATCACGCCCTTGCCACCTGGCGCACCGTCGGCAGCCTCCGCCCCGACGCCGACTGAACCGGCATCCGGGGTTCCAGGACGCTTGACCCTGCTCGATGCCTCGATCACCAGCGGCAGGAAGCCGGACTCCGGCTCATCGATCATGTCGAAGAAGCGCCGGCGCATGCGCGTTTCCCAGAACTTGTTGATATGCGTGGCCACGCCGTCTACACGGACATTCTCCGGCTGGGAGAGGAAGAAGGTCGCGATCTGGTTGGCCATTCGGACGATTTTGGCGTCGGTGCTGGTCTCAGACATGCATCGGTTCTCCTTCAGCCACCCGGTCCGGCCGGGTAAAAATCTCGAAATCTTCGTCGCGGGCAATCCCGATCAGCGTGATCCCTGCAGCTGTCGCCGTGCGGATGGCAAGCGCCGTCGGCGCGGAGATCGCAATCAGGATCGGCGTGCCGAGGGCTGCAGTCTTTTGCACCATCTCGACGGAGAGCCTGCTGGTGACAACCACCGCGCCGAGATTGGCCGCCCAGCCACCGAGCAGCACCGCGCCGACGAGCTTGTCGAGCGCGTTGTGGCGGCCGACATCCTCACGGATCGCAATCAGTCCCTCATGGGGGCAATAGAAACCCGCCGCATGAACGGCACGGGTCTGGCGATTGAGATCCTGTGCCGCAGCCAGCATCGACGTGGCATCGGCGATCTCGCGCGCCGTCAGGCGAACGTCATCCGACCCGACCGGACGCACTGGCCGGCTGGCCTGTTCGATCGATTCGATGCCACAGAGACCGCAGCCGACAGGGCCGGCCATGCGACGGCGCCTGGCGATCAGAGCTTCCGCGGTCATGTCCTTCAGCGTCACCTGAACGTCGATACCCTCGCCAGCCTCGATGGCCTCGATCGCGACGACTTCGTCGGCCCGTTGAATGATGCCCTCGGCAAGCGAGAAGCCGACGGCGAAATCTTCGAGATCATCCGGTGTCGCCATCATCACGGCATGCGTGGAACCGGCATAAGAGAATGCGATCGGCACCTCTTCCGGCACGAGGCGGCTGCTGCTCGAAACGAGCCCCCGGCTCGCCTTGAGCCCGCCGACCATGCGTGCCGTGGAGCCGATCAAATCGCTCATTCCGCCGCTTCCAGCTTTCCGACGATCCGCCGCGACTGACGCGACAGCTCCTCATAGCCTTCCTGCCATTCGGTCGGCCCGTTGGACGGCGAGATTTGCACGGCCGTCACCTTGTATTCCGGGCAGTTGGTCGCCCAGTCGGAAAAGTCCGTCGTGATGACGTTCGCCTGCGTGTTCGGGTGGTGGAAGGTCGTATAAACCACGCCTGGGGCCACGCGATCGGTGATCAACGCACGCAGCGTCGTGTCGCCGGCGCGGCTGGCAAGCTTGATCCAGTCGCCATCCTTGACGCCGCGCTGTTCGGCATCGTGCGGATGGATCTCCAGCCGGTCCTCCTCGTGCCAGACCACGTTTTCGGTACGCCGCGTCTGGGCTCCGACATTATACTGGGAAAGGATGCGCCCGGTCGTCAGCAGCAGCGGGAAGCGAGGGCCGGTGCGTTCGTCGGTGGCGACATATTCGGTGCGGATGAACTTGCCCTTGCCGCGCACGAAGCCGTCGACATGCATGATCGGCGATCCCACAGGGAACTTCTCGTTGCAGGGCCACTGCACCGAGCCCATCTTTTCCAGATAGTCGTAGGAGACCCCCGCAAAGCTTGGCGTGGTCGCGGCGATCTCGTCCATGATCTGCGACGGATGCGTGTAGTTCCAGGTGAGCCCCATGGCCTGGGCAAGGTTTTGGGTGACTTCCCAATCGGCATAGCCGTTCTTCGGGGTCATCACCTTGCGCACGCGGTTGATACGCCGCTCGGCATTGGTGAAGGTGCCGTCCTTTTCCAGGAAGGTCGAGCCCGGCAGGAAGACATGCGCGTAGTTCGCCGTCTCGTTGAGGAAGAGATCATGCACGACGACGCATTCCATCGCAGCAAGACCTGCCGAGACGTGTTTGGTATCGGGATCGGACTGCAGGATGTCCTCGCCCTGGATGTAGATACCCTTGAAGGAGCCATCGACGGCTGCATCAAGCATGTTGGGGATGCGCAGGCCTGGCTCGTTGCTGAGTTCGACACCCCAGAGTTTTTCGAAGGTCTCGCGCGTCGCATCGTCCGAGACATGACGATAGCCCGGCAATTCATGCGGGAAGGAGCCCATGTCGCAGGAGCCCTGAACATTGTTTTGGCCACGCAGCGGGTTTACGCCGACGCCGGGCCGACCGATATTGCCGGTCACCATGGCGAGGTTGGCGATCGCCATGACGGTCGTCGAGCCCTGGCTGTGTTCGGTAACGCCGAGGCCGTAATAGATGGCACCATTGCCGCCTGTCGCGAACAGCCGCGCGGCACCACGCAGCTCGGCAGCCGGCACGCCGGTGAACTTTTCGGTTTCCTCCGGCGAATGTGCCGGTTCAGAGACAAAAGACGCCCAGTCCTCGAATTCCGACCAATCGCAGCGCTCACGAATGAAAGCCTCGGCGAACAGACCTTCCGTCACGATGACATGGGCGAGGGCTGTGAGAACCGCGACATTGGTGCCGGGCTTCAGCGGCAGATGGTAAGCCGCCTCCACATGCGGGGTGCGCACGAGATCGATGCGGCGCGGATCGATGACGATCAGCTTGGCGCCCTGCCGCAGCCGCTTCTTGAGCCGCGAGCCGAAGACCGGGTGGCCGTCGGTCGGGTTGGCACCGATGACGAGGACGACGTCTGAATGCTCCACCGAATCGAAATTCTGCGTGCCGGCCGACGTGCCGAAGGCCTGGCCGAGACCGTAGCCGGTCGGGGAATGGCAGACGCGGGCGCAGGTATCGACATTGTTGTTGCCGAAGCCGGCCCGGATCAGCTTCTGCACGAGGAAGGTCTCTTCATTCGTGCAGCGCGACGAGGTGATGCCGCCGATTGCCTCGCGGCCATATTGATACTGGATCCGGCGAAACTCGGAGGCGACGTGAGCATAGGCCTCTTCCCAGGTCACTTCGCGCCAGGGATCGGTGATCTTTTCACGAACCATGGGGTTGAGGATGCGGTCCTTGTGGCTTGCGTAACCATAGGCAAACCGACCCTTGACGCAGGAATGACCACGATTGGCCTGGCCATCCTTCCAGGGCACCATGCGCACGAGTTCTTCGCCACGCATTTCGGCCTTGAACGAGCAGCCGACGCCGCAATAGGCGCAGGTGGTGACGGCCGAATGCTCCGGCTGGCCAATTGATATGACGGACTTTTCCGTCAGCGTTGCGGTCGGGCATGCCTGCACGCAGGCGCCGCAGGAGACGCACTCCGATGAGAGAAACGCTTCGTGCGCACCGGGTGACACACGGCTGTCGAAACCGCGGCCCTCGATGGTCAGCGCAAACGTACCCTGTACCTCTTCGCAGGCGCGCACGCAGCGCGAACAGACGATGCATTTCGACGGATCATAGGTGAAATAGGGATTGCTCTCATCCTTCGGCATCCACTGGGCGTTGATCCCGCCCTCGGTGGAGCGCGCCTTGACGTGGTTTTCGCCTTCGTAGCCGTAGCGCACATCACGCAGGCCAACGGCCCCGGCCATGTCCTGCAGCTCGCAGTCGCCATTGGCCGCACAGGTCAGACAGTCAAGCGGATGGTCGGAGATATAGAGCTCCATCACGCCCTTGCGGATGGCCTTCAGCCGTTCCGTCTGGGTGTGGACGACGATGCCAGATGCGACTGGCGTGGTGCAGGAGGCCGGGGTACCGTTGCGCCCCTCGACCTCGATCAGACAGAGGCGGCAGGAGCCGAAGGCATCCACCATGTCGGTGGCGCAGAGCTTCGGCACCTGGATGCCGGCCTCCATCGAGGCGCGCATGATCGACGTGCCCTCGGGCACGGTGATCTCGCGACCGTCGATGGTGAGCGTCACCAGTTTTTCGGAGCGCGAGGCGGGTGTGCCGTAGTCGATTTCATGGATAAGAGACATGTCGCTTACCTTTCCGCCGTCATCCTCGGGCTTGTCCCGAGGATCTGCTGCGTCTGAATTTCGGGTGTCGGTTCAGCAATGAACGTCGCCCGCATGGCAATGTCGGTAGATCCTCGGGACAAGCCCGAGGATGACGAGCACGAACGGTCACTCATTCCGCTGCCTCCCGAACCGGTACCGGCGCGAAATCTTCCGGAAAATGCGTCATGGCGCTCGTGACCGGGTAAGGCGTGAAGCCACCCAAAGCACAGAGCGAGCCGAACTTCATGGTGTTGCAGAGATCCTCCAGCAGCACCTTGTTCTTCTCCGGCTCGATGCCCTGAGCGATCTTGTCGACCGTCTCGACGCCGCGCGTCGAACCGATGCGGCAGGGCGTGCACTTGCCGCAGCTTTCGATCGCGCAGAATTCCATGGCGAAACGCGCCTGCTTCAGCATGTCGACGCTGTCGTCGAAGACGACAATGCCGGCATGGCCAATCAGGCCCCCGGCGGCGGTGAAGGCCTCGTAGTCGAAGATCGTGTCGAACAGAGCGGGCGGGAAATAGGCGCCGAGCGGACCGCCAACCTGCACGGCCTTGACCGGACGCCCCGAAATCGTGCCGCCGCCGATCTCGTTGATCAGCTGGCCGAGCGGAAGACCGAAGGCGGTCTCATAGAGCCCGCCATGTTTCAGGTTGCCGGCGAGCTGGATCGGGATCGTGCCATGCGAGCGGCCGACACCGAAGTCGCGGTAGAATTGCGCGCCGCGATCCATGATGACGGGAATGGAGGCGAGCGACATGACGTTGTTGACGACAGTCGGCTTGCCGAACAAGCCCTGGAGGGCTGGCAGCGGCGGCTTGGCGCGCACCACGCCGCGCTTGCCTTCCAGCGAATTGAGCAGCGAGGTCTCCTCGCCGCAGACATAGGCGCCGGCACCCATGCGCACTTCCATGTCGAAGGCGTAAGCCGAACCCAACACCGAGGCGCCGAGAATGCCCTCGCGCCGGGCAATCGCGATCGCCTCTTCCATGACGGCAATGGCATGCGGATATTCGGAGCGGGTGTAGACATAGCCCTTGGTGGCACCGGTCGCGATGCCGGCAATCGCCATGCCTTCGATCAGAACGAAGGGGTCACCTTCCATGATCATCCGGTCGGCAAAGGTGCCGCTATCGCCCTCGTCGGCGTTGCAGACGATGTATTTCTGGTCAGCACTGGCATCCGCCACTGTCTTCCACTTGATGCCGGTCGGGAAGCCGGCGCCGCCGCGGCCACGCAAGCCGCTGTCGGTCACCTGTTTGACGATGTCGGCTGGTGCCATGGCGATTGCGTTGGCAAGGCCCTTGAGGCCCTGATAGTGACGGTAATCTTCAAGCGACAGAGGATCGGTGACGCCGCAGCGGGCGAAGGTCAGCCGCGTTTGACCTTTCAGGAACGGCATCTCCTTGGTAAGCCCGTGGCCAAGGGGATGCTCGCCGCCATCAAGGAAGCCGGCATCGAAGAGCGACGGCACATCCGAGGCCTTGACCGGACCATATGCCACGCGGCCGTGATCGGTGCGGACTTCGACCAGCACCTCAAGCCACAGCATCCCGCGCGAGCCATTGCGGACGACGGTGACGTCCTGGCCGCGCGCCGCGGCCTCACGTTCAATGGCAGCGGCCACCTTGTCGGCACCAACGGCAAGCGCTGCCGCATCTCTGGGTACGAAGACGGTGACGCTCATGTGCGCGCCTCCGCCAGAATGTCGGTGAGACAGTGTTCGTCAAGGCGCGCATGCAACTCGCCATCCAGCATGGCAGCCGGCGCCTGGGCGCAGAGCCCGAGACAGAAGACCGGCTCCAGAGTGACAGCTCCATCGGCTGTCGTCTCGTGCCAGTCGATGGCGAGCTTAGCCTTGATCTTGTCCGCAAGAGGCTCGCTGCCCATCGACTGGCAAGCCTCGGCGCGACAGAGCTTCAGGACATGGCGTCCTGCCGGTTGCGCGCGGAAGTCGTGGTAGAAGGTCACGACGCCATGCACTTCGGCCCGCGACAGATTGAGCGCGTTCGCAATGATCTGCTTGGCACCTTCAGGAATACAGCCGAACTCTTCCTGCACCATGTGCAGGATCGGCAGCATCGGACCGTCCAAATGCCGACAGTGATCGATGATTTCGGAGACCCGGATCGCTTCGTCAGCGACAACCGCACGTAGGTTCATTGGTCAGTCCTCCCAAACCGACACAGCGAGATCGTCTACCGTGCTGAACGACCCTCTGCATCAACTGCAACACGAGGCAACATCGCCTTCAACAGCCGGTAGATCGGCCGCCTATGGGGGAAGCATGGGTGGAAGGGAGGGGTCAGGTCAATATCGCGTTTCCGTCGGACGATAGAGAATTTCTATCAAAGTCCATTGCCGCGACGCGCGCGCGGGCTTCATGCAACAAGGCAGAGACAAGAGGCGTATGCGGTTCGCGGTGGGTCGCGACAAGGCCGACCAGATGCTCAGCATGCGGCTCAACGATCGGGATCATCCGAATTTCCTCTGGAAAGCCGAAGGATTCCGCTACGTTACGGGGCATGATCGAGGCACACTGGCCGGTGCGGATATGCGAAAACAGGACGATCATCGAATTGGATTCGAGCATCAACCGAGGCGAAACCCCCACCTCGGCCATGTGCAGATTGATGATCCGTCGGTTTTGCATGTCCGGAGTCAATAGGCAAAGCTTGACCTCCGCAGCCTCTCTCCATGTTACGGATTCGCGGTCTGCCAGCGGTGTGCCCGCAGCACTGATCAGATGATACCGCTCGGAATAGAGCGGAACACTCGTCACCCGCCCAAGCGGCTCGTTGTCGAGATAGGTGATTCCCGCGTCGATCTCGAGATTTTCCAACATGCTCAGGACCTGCAGCGAATTTCGCGACAAGATTGTGAATGTCACGTCGGGGTGACGCTTCTGGAACGGCTCCGTCAGTTTGCGCACCATGGCGAGCGCCGTCGGGATAGCGGCAAGCCGGATATGGCCAGACAGCCCAGTCCGGACAGCGCGCATTTCATCGCGCATCGTGCGTGTATCGGCAACGATACGCCTCGACCATTCCAGAACACGCTGGCCCTCGGGCGTCAGCCCCTGAAAGCGGGAGCCGCGATGAACCAGCATGACTCCAAGCTGCTCTTCCAGCTGCCGGATTGCGGCCGAGAGCGTCGGCTGCGTCACGCCGCATTCTTCTGCCGCCCGGCCGAAATGCTGCTCGCGGGCGAGTGCGATGAAAAATTCCAGTTTGTCGATCATGACAGGTCCCGCAGCATGGCAAAGCGCACGATCATGAGAGACCCGTCAGCGGCACGGCATCCGATTGCTGCTTGAGCAGGGAGGCGCTGCGGTTCAATGCCTTGTATTCGGCCTCTTCGAGGTCGGGAAACAGGTCTGCCAGCACCCCACCGGCCCCGATAATCCGGGGGATAGACAGTGCAACATCCTTGACCCCGGCAACCTCGGGCGTGGCGATGGACACCGTCAACACATCCCGTTGATCGCCGGCAATAGCCTTGACGATACGGGCAAGCCCGGCGCCAATGCCGTAATAGGTCGAACCCTTGCCCTTGATGATCTTGTAGGCCGCATTGCGCACCCCATCGTCGATCTCGGCCCGCACGGTGTCGGTGAGCGGCGAGCCAACCTGAGCGCAAAAGGATGACAGCGCCACGGAGCCAGCGCGAGCCGCCGACCAGGCCAGCACCTCGCTGTCGCCATGTTCGCCGAGAACATAGGCATGCACCGATTGCGGGGAGATGCCGAGATGCCGACCGACAAGACTGCGGAACCGGGCGGTATCGAGGATCGTCCCGGAACCGATCACCCGCTGCGGGGCGATCCCCGAAATGCGCGTGGTGATCTGGGTCATGATGTCGACGGGGTTGGACGCGATCAGGAGGATCGCATCGGGCGCGACGGGTAGAACGTCTTGGAGTACCGCCTGGAAGACAAGCGCATTTCGGCCAAGCAGTTCAAGCCGTGTCTCGCCCGGCTTCTGGCTGACGCCTGCCGCAAGAATGACCACGCCGCAGCCCTCGAGATTGCGATAGCCACCTGCATTGACCGTAGTCGACGACATGAAGGGCACAGCATGGGCGATGTCTTCCGCCTGAGCGACGGCAAGCGCCGCGTTCTGATCGACCAGGATGATCTCGCTGGCAATCCCCATCAAGGCGAGCGCGTAGCCTGCCGAGCTTCCGACCATGCCTGCGCCGACGATGCCAACCTTCATGACGCACTCTCCCTCTGATCCGGAGTGGCCGGATGATCCTCTGGTTATCTCACTGGCAGCGGACGGCATGCAACCGCTTTTGGAAACATCGGTCGTAGACACCATGCCGTTCGAATCTGCGTGGCGCGCGTGTGGCACCTCTGATTAAATGCAGACATAACGGCAAACCGCATAGCTGGAGTGACAATGCGAAGACTGCCTGCACTATCGGCCATGAAGGTGTTCGAAGTGGTCGGCCAGACCCGCAGCTTCACGCGTGCCGCAGAACTGCTGCACCTGACGCAAAGCGCCGTCAGCCGCCAGGTGCGCAATCTTGAGGACCAGCTCGGCGAACCATTAGTCATCCGGCGGCATCATCACCTCGACCTCACCCCGTCAGGCATGGAGCTGCTGGCCTCCCTGCAGCAGGCCTTCCACAATGTCGAGCTCACCGTTCGCAACATTATGGAGAAGAGCAATCCGCAGAGATTGTGGATCAACGTGCCGCCAACCTTCGCCAAGCGTTGGCTTATGCCGCGCCTCGCCAGTCTGCGCAGCTTCCTGCCCGGCATCGATCTCAGCATCACCACCGACTTGCAGGACAACCTCGCCGAACGCGGGATCCTCGACTGTGCCATCCGGTTTGGCGATGGCGAGTGGTCGGCGATGAAATCCGAGCGGCTGATGACCGAGCGCCATATCGCGGTGTGCGCTCCGCAACTTCTGCCCAAGGGCAAGGATCTGGACGCCGTGGACCTGTCGAGTCTCACCTTTCTGCATGTGCTGGCTTCGGCCGACCAGCGCTACCTGACCTGGCAACGCTGGCTGGATGCTGCCGGCCTGGGTCAGACCGACACCCGTGGCGGGCTGGAATTCGATCTTCTCGACCTGGTGATCGAAGCGGCCTGCAACGGCCTCGGCGTGGCCGTCGCCGACAGGTTCATGGTCGCACCGCTGATGCAGGCAGGCCACCTGGTGCAGGTTCTGGATGTCGAGGTCGAGGGCCACGAATCCTATTGGCTGGTCACCCGGGCGGACCAGCCGTGTTCCGGGCATGTCAGAGCCTTTCATGACTGGCTGCGCGCGGAGCTCGCGCGGGACGATGTCGGCGCACCGCATCTCAAGGCCAGCTGAAACATTCATTTTTCGAATGTTTTGACCGAGAATATCTCGCTTGCGAAGCCTTCCGCCCGGCGTCCTACTGGCAGACAAATCCGCGGTCGGAGCGTTTGTCATGTCCACATTTCGCAATTTCATCGCAGGCGCCTTCCAGGAGCCCGGCTCCGCCGAGACGATCGAGGTGCGCAATCCCGCAACCGGTCAGGTCTTCGCATCGGTGCCCTCCGCAACAGAGGCAGAAGTCATCAGTGCCGTGCGCCACGCGGCCGAAGCGCAGAGGCCTTGGGGCCGTCTGCCGGCGATCGAACGTGGCAATGCGCTGCGCCATCTGGCCGATACCATCGAGAAGAATGCCGACAGGATCGGCAAGGCGCTGGCGAAGGAATCCGGCAAAAGCGTCGCCGATGCCACGGGTGAAGCGATCTACGGCGTGGAACTCATGCGTTATCATGCCGAATGGGCTCGCCGCATCGAAGGCGAGGTGATCGAGAGCGACACGCCAGACGAGACGCTGATGTTGAAACGCGCGCCGATCGGCGTCGTCGCCTGCCTCATCCCCTTCAACTTCCCGATCTACACACTGGTGCGCAAGATCGCGCCGGCGCTGATTGCAGGCAATGCGGTCGTGGTGCGCCCGTCGAACAACACGCCGACCTCGGCCTTCGTGTTCGCCGAATGCATCGGCGAGGCCGGACTGCCCGCAGGCCTCGTCAACATCATGACCATGAGCCACGAGGTCGCGGAGGTCATGTGCAAGCGCCGCGAAGTCGGCATGATCACGCTGACCGGCAGTGTAGCAGCAGGTCAGGTCGTGCTGGACTATTGCAAGGTCAATATCGCCAAACCCTCGCTGGAGCTGGGTGGCAAGACGCCTGTCATCGTCGAACCGGACGCCGATCTCGACGTCGTCACCCGCAGTGTGCTGGCGGCAAAGACCGCCCATTGTGGTCAGGTCTGCACCTCGGTCGAACGGCTCTATGTGCATGCCTCCGTTCATGGCGACCTCCTGGAGAAGCTAAAGACAGCATTTTCCGAGCGTCGCTTTGGCGACCGCGCCACTGATCCCGATCGCATGGGGCCGCTCGCCAATGCCGCCGCCCGGTTGCGCGTGCATCACATGGTCGAACGTGCCCGGACCGAGGGCGCCATCCTTGAGACAGGCGGTTATGTGCCGGAAGGTGACGGCTATTTCTATCCGCCGACGCTGCTGTCCGGCTGCCGGCAGGATATGGAAATCGTGCAGGAGGAAGTCTTCGGACCCGTGCTGGCGGTCATTCCCTATACCGATTTCGATCAGGCGCTGGCCATGGCGAGTGACCATCAGTTCGGCCTCGCCTCGGTGGTCTTTTCCGAAAGCTACCGCAAGGTGATGAAGGCGGCGAACGAGATCGAGGCGGGCGAACTCTACATCAACCGTTTTCCCGCCGATCCCTACCAGGGCTACCACGCCGGCTGGAAGCGCTCCGGGCTCGGCGGCGACGACGGCAAACACGGCATGCTGGAATTCACCCAGACACGCCTCGTCATTCTCAAGCACTGATCATTGCGCGCCACCAAGGGGGCATCCATGAAGATCGCATCGCTCAAAACACACGTCGTCGCAACCCCTGCCCCGCATATCGGCGGCATGTACTGGATCTTCGTCGAGCTGGAAACGGCCTGCGGCATCAAGGGCGTCGGCGAGATCTATTCGACAGCGTTCCACCCCTCGGGCATTGCCGTTCTCGTCGAAGACGTTTTCACACGGTATCTCGAGGGCCACGACCCGCACCAGATCGAACGTTTCTGGCGAGCTGCCTATTCGAGCGGCTTCACCCAGCGGCCGGATCCGACCATGGTCGGGATCATCTCGGGTCTCGAAATCGCGTGCTGGGATATCATCGGCAAGGCGGCAGGACGGCCGGTCGCGGATCTGCTCGGCGGGCCTGTCTTTGAGAAGCTGCGCGCCTATACCTATCTCTATCCGAAGAACGCGGCTGGAGAATACGACTATAACGATCCGGATCTCGCCGCGGAAGAAGCGATCCGCATGGTCGATGCGGGCTTCACCGCGCTCAAATTCGATCCCGCCGGCCCCTATACCAATTATTCCGGCCACCAGCTGTCGCTGCCCGTCATGGATCGCTGCGAGGAATTCTGCAGGAAGATCCGCGACGCCATCGGCAACCGCGCCGATATCCTGTTCGGCACCCATGGCCAGATGGTCCCCTCCTCCGCCATCCGCCTTGCCAAACGGTTGGAGAAATACGATCCGCTGTGGTTCGAAGAGCCTGTGCCACCCGGCCAGGAAGCCGCCATGGCGGAAGTCGCCCGCGCCACGTCGATCCCAGTCTCGACAGGCGAACGCCTGACCACAAAATATGAGTTTCAACGCATTTTGCAGCTTGGCTCGGCCTCCATCCTGCAGATGAATGTCGCTCGCGTCGGCGGCTTGTTGGAGGCGAAGAAGATCGCCGGGATGGCCGAGTCCTTTTATGCGCAGGTCGCGCCACATCTCTACAACGGTCCGGTCGGGGCGGCAGCCTCGATCCAACTCGCGGCAACCTGCTCGAACTTCCTCATCCATGAGTCGATCATGGATTTCGGCGGCTTCCACGCCGAGGTACTGAAGGTAAAGCTTGGCTTCGACGACGGATATCTGATCCCCTCGCGTGAACCGGGCCTGGGCATCGAACTCAACCACGACGTCATCGCCCGGCACACGCCCTATACCGGCGACCGACTGCACCTGCAGATGGCGCCCGAACCAATGGACGTCAAAGCCTTCGCGCCGGCCAAGGGTTGATGACACCAATGGAATTCGATTTCGTCATTGTCGGCGCAGGCTCCGCCGGCTGCATCGTCGCCAGCCGGTTGAGCGAGAGCGGGCGCTACAGCGTGCTTCTGATCGAGGCCGGTGGCGAGGACAAGTCCTTCTGGTTCAAGATCCCCGTCGGTTACGCCAAGAGCTACTATAACCCCAAGGTCAACTGGATGTACCGCACCGAGCCGGAAGCCGAACTCGGGGGTCGCCGGATTTATGCGCCCCGGGGCAAGGTCCAAGGAGGATCGGGCTCGATCAATGCCATGGTCTTTGTTCGTGGGGACCGAAGCGATTTCGACGACTGGCAACAGGCCGGCAATCCAGGCTGGGGCTTTGACGATGTCCTGCCATATTTCCGCAAGCTCGAATGCCATGCCCGCGGCGAAACCGAGTGGCATGGCAGCGAGGGACCGATCCACATCACCCCGATGCGTGGCGCGACGCATCCGGTAAGCGATGCATTCCTGGAGGCCTGCGAGGAGCTGGGCCTGCCCGCAAACGATGACTTCAATGGCGCCACCGTCGAAGGCGCCGGGGTCTACGACATCAACACCCGGCGCGGCCAGCGCTCTCATTCGAGCGCCGAATATTTGAGGCCCGCCTTGCGGCGGGGCGCAGTGGAGATCGAGCGGAATGCACATGCAAGGCGGGTGTTGCTGGGGCCTGATGGCAAAGCCCGTGCGGTAGAGGTCGAGCAGAACGGCCAGATCCGCACCTTCCGCGCCCGTCGCGAGGTGATCCTGAGCGCCGGCAGCATCGATACACCGAAGCTACTGCAACTGTCGGGCATCGGTGACAGGACGACGCTCTCGGCCCATGGCATCCAGACCCAACACCATCTGCCGGCCGTCGGGCAGAACTTGCAAGATCACCTCTGTGCGAGCTTCTACTACCGCTCCAGGCGGCCGACCCTGAACGGTGACTTCGGCAGCCTGTTGGGCCAGGCAAAATTCGGCCTCACCTATTTGTTGAAACGCAGCGGCCCCTTCGCCATGAGCGTCAACCAAGCGGGTGGCTTCTTTCGCGGTGCACCTGAGGAAGCGCGGCCGAACATCCAAGTGTACTTTAATCCGCTTTCCTACCGCATTCCCGACAATCCACGCGCCGGGCTGACACCGGAGCCGTATCCCGGCTTTCTCATCGCCTTCAACGCCTGCCGACCTACGAGCAAGGGCACGGTGAGCATTGGGTCATCAGACCCGCTAGCGGCACCACTGATCCGGCCAAACTATCTGACCACGGAGCGTGACATCGAGGAGGTGCTGCAGGGTAGCAGGTTGATGCGTACCATCGCCTCGGCGCCGGCACTCCAGGCCTGGATCGAGGACGAGGTTTCGCCATCTGCCGCGGCAGACACCGACGACAAGCTGCTGGATTATTTTCGCCACAACAGCGGCTCGATTTACCACCTCTGCGGCACCTGCCGGATGGGGCCGGATGGGACCGAATCGGTGGTCGATCACCGGCTGAGGGTGCATGGGGTGCCGGGGCTGCGGATCGTTGATGCCTCTGTCTTCCCGAACATCACGGCTGGCAACATCAATGCGCCGACGATGATGGTGGCAGAGAAGGCGGCGGCCATGATCCTCGAAGACCTGCGCTAAGGTCCGAAACGACAAAAGCCGGATCAAGGATCCGGCTTCATCAAAGGAGTGTTCGTAAAGTCAGACTTATGCCGCGACCAGAACACCGTTCAGGTTGGTCAGTTCGGCCAGATACTGCTCGAGACGCGTGCGATGCTCGTGGTGCTCGACGCCGTCGAGTTCCTTGCGTGCTTCGTCGATGCGCTTGGTCAGCGTATCAGGCGCAATTTCGGCGAGCGGAACGGCCGATTCGGCCAGCAGCGTGCAGCCGGTCGGCAGGACGTCGGCAAAGCCGCCGAAGACGACATACTTGGTGACCTGACCGGAGGCGAGCTTCACACTGATGATGCCCGGCTTGATCGTGGTCATGGTCGGCGCATGATTGGCCATGACGGTCATTTCGCCATCCGTTGCCGGAATCACGACTTCGCTCACCTGGGCGGAGAGCAGCAGACGCTCGGGCGAAACGAGCTCAAAATTGAAATTGTCGGCCATGATCGTTCACTCTCTCATGAAGGGAGGAGCGGCACGCGAAGGTAACCCCGCGTGCCGGCGTTCCATTCTTAGGCGGCTTCGGCTGCCAGGCGCTTGGCCTTTTCGATCGCTTCGTCCATCGAGCCAACCATATAGAAGGCGGCTTCCGGAAGATGGTCGTATTCGCCGTTGACCAGGCCCTTGAAGCCCTTGATCGTGTCTTCGAGCGCAACCAGCTTGCCCGGCGAACCGGTGAAGATTTCAGCAACGAAGAACGGCTGCGACAGGAAGCGTTCGATCTTACGGGCGCGAGCAACCGTGACCTTGTCTTCTTCGGACAGTTCGTCCATCCCGAGGATGGCGATGATGTCCTGAAGCGACTTGTAGCGCTGCAGGGTCGTCTGGACCTTACGAGCAACTTCGTAGTGCTCTTCACCGACAACCATCGGGTCGAGCATACGCGAGGTCGAGTCGAGCGGGTCAACGGCCGGGTAGATACCCTTTTCGGCGATCGAGCGCGACAGAACGGTCGTTGCGTCCAGGTGGGCGAACGAGGTGGCCGGAGCCGGGTCGGTCAAGTCGTCGGCGGGAACGTAGATGGCCTGAACCGAGGTGATCGAGCCCTTGGTCGTGGTGGTGATGCGTTCCTGCATCTGACCCATGTCGGTGGCGAGCGTCGGCTGATAACCAACGGCCGACGGGATACGACCGAGCAGAGCGGACACTTCCGAACCTGCCTGGGTGAAGCGGAAGATGTTGTCGACGAAGAACAGAACGTCCTGGCCCTTGTCGCGGAAGTCTTCAGCGATCGTCAGACCGGTCAGAGCGACGCGAGCGCGAGCGCCCGGCGGTTCGTTCATCTGGCCGTAAACGAGAGCGGCCTTGGAGCCTTCGCCACCGCCGTGCTTGTTGACGCCTGATTCGATCATTTCGTGGTAAAGGTCGTTGCCTTCGCGGGTACGTTCACCCACGCCAGCGAAGACCGAGTAACCACCATGCGCCTTAGCGACGTTGTTGATCAGTTCCATGATCAGAACGGTCTTGCCAACGCCGGCGCCGCCGAACAGGCCGATCTTACCGCCCTTGGCGTAAGGAGCCAGAAGGTCGACGACCTTGATGCCGGTGACCAGGATCTGCGCTTCGGTCGACTGCTCGACGTAAGCCGGAGCTTCCTGGTGGATCGAGCGCTTGGACGCGGTGACCAGGGGACCGGCTTCGTCAACCGGCTCGCCGATGACGTTCATGATGCGGCCGAGCGTCTCCGGACCGACCGGAACCGAGATCGGAGCGCCCGTGTCGGAAACCGGCTGACCGCGAACCAGACCTTCGGTCGAGTCCATCGCGATCGTGCGAACCTGGTTTTCGCCGAGGTGCTGAGCGACTTCGAGAACGAGGCGGTTGCCGCCGTTGTCGGTTTCCAGCGCGTTCAGGATCGGGGGCAGTTCGCCTTCGAATGCGACGTCGACGACGGCGCCGATGACCTGCGTGACCTTGCCGAGAGCACCGGCTGCGGAGATGACCGCCTTAGACTTGGGGGTAGCTGCCTTAGCCATGTATCTTACCCTCTTTCCTTAACCTCAGAGCGCTTCCGCGCCCGAAATGATTTCAATGAGTTCCTTGGTGATCTGGGCCTGACGCTGACGGTTGTAGGACAAGGTCAGCTTGTTGATCATCTCACCAGCATTGCGGGTCGCGTTGTCCATGGCGCTCATCTTGGCGCCCATTTCCCCAGCGACGTTTTCGAGCAGGGCCCGGAAGATCTGAACCGAGATGTTGCGCGGGATCAGATCCGTGAGGATCGCCGACGCATCCGGCTCGTATTCGTAAAGCGCAGTCGCGCCGCTTTCAGAAGCTGCAACCGGCGGAGCGGCCGGAATGAGCTGCATCGCGGTCGGAACCTGGCTGATCACCGACTTGAACTCGGCATAGAACAGCGTGCAAACATCGAATTCGCCGCGATCGAACATGCTGATGACCTTGCGACCAATGGCATCCGCATCGGAAAAGCCCATACGCTTGACTTCACGCAGGTCGACGCGCTCGACAATCAGGCCGCCGAATTCGCGGCGCAGGCTGTCGAAGCCCTTCTTGCCAACGCAGAAGATCTTGACCGTCTTGCCGGCGGCCAGGAGCTTGCGCGCATGGTCACGGGCGAAACGCGAAATCGACGAGTTGAAGCCGCCGCAAAGACCACGTTCAGCCGTGCAGACGACGAGCAGATGCACGTCGTCCTTGCCGGTGCCCGTCATCAGGCGCGGTGCGCTGTCGTCCGTACCAACCGCCTGAGCGATATTGGCCAGAACGACGCCCATGCGCTGCGAATAGGGACGCGCAGCCTCGGCCGCTTCCTGAGCGCGACGCAGCTTCGCCGCGGCGACCATCTTCATCGCCTTGGTGATCTTCTGCGTCGCCTTGACGGAGGCGATCCGGTTTTTCAGATCCTTAAGTGAAGGCATCCGTTATCCGTCCTTGGCTTGAGCCTGTATTAGGCGAAGTTTTTGGCGAAGGTATCGAGAGCAGCCTTGAGCTTGCCCTTGGTATCGTCGCTGATCGCCTTTTCGGTGCGGATGGCGTCGAGGATCGCCTTGCCTTCCGAGTGGAGGTAGGAGAGCAGGCCCTGTTCGAACTTGCCAACCTGGTTCACGGCGATCTTGTCGAGATAACCGTTCACGCCGGCGAAGATCACGGCAACCTGTTCTTCCGTCTTGAGCGGCGAGAACTGCGGCTGCTTCAGGAGTTCCGTCAGACGGGCACCACGGTTCAGCAGACGCTGGGTGGCGGCATCAAGGTCGGAACCGAACTGGGCGAAGGCGGCCATTTCGCGATACTGGGCGAGTTCGCCCTTGATCGAGCCGGCAACCTGCTTCATCGCCTTGACCTGAGCGGCCGAACCGACGCGCGAAACCGACAAACCGACGTTAACGGCCGGACGGATGCCCTGGTAGAACAGGTCGGTTTCAAGGAAGATCTGGCCGTCGGTAATCGAGATCACGTTGGTCGGAATGAAGGCAGACACGTCGTTGCCCTGGGTTTCGATGACCGGCAGAGCGGTCAGCGAGCCGGCGCCAGCAGCGTCACCCATCTTGGCAGCGCGCTCGAGCAGACGCGAATGCAGATAGAAAACGTCGCCCGGGTAAGCTTCGCGGCCCGGCGGACGACGCAGAAGAAGCGACATCTGGCGGTAGGCGACAGCCTGCTTGGACAGGTCGTCATAAGCGATCAGGGCATGCTTGCCGTTGTCGCGGAAGTATTCGCCCATCGCGCAACCGGCGAACGGTGCGAGGTACTGCATCGGAGCCGGGTCGGATGCGGTAGCAGCGATGATGATCGAGTACTGCAGGGCGCCACGCTCTTCGAGCACCTTGACGAACTGAGCAACGGTCGAACGCTTCTGGCCGATAGCTACGTACACGCAGTACAGCTTGTCGTTTTCAGCGCCGTTGTCGTGGACGGCCTTCTGGTTGAGGAAGGCGTCGAGAATGATAGCGGTCTTGCCGGTCTGACGGTCACCGATGACGAGCTCGCGCTGGCCACGGCCGACCGGGATCAGAGCATCGATGGCCTTGAGGCCGGTCGACATCGGCTCATGAACCGACTTGCGCGGAATGATGCCCGGAGCCTTCACGTCAACGCGCGAACGCTTGGCAGCATTGATCGGGCCCTTGCCGTCGATCGGGTTGCCGAGCGCGTCAACGACGCGGCCAAGCAGTTCCGGACCAACCGGAACGTCGACGATTGCGCCGGTCCGCTTGACGATGTCGCCTTCCTTGATGCCACGGTCGGCACCGAAGAGAACCACACCGACGTTGTCGGCTTCGAGGTTAAGCGCCATGCCGCGGATGCCGCCCGGGAACTCGACCATTTCGCCGGCCTGGACATTGTCGAGGCCGTAGACGCGGGCGATACCGTCACCGACGGACAGAACCTGGCCGACTTCGGAGACTTCTGCCTCCTTGCCGAAGTTCTTGATTTGATCTTTCAGAATTGCGGAAATTTCCGCGGCGCGGATATCCATCAGCCAACCTCTTTCAGTGCAAGCTTAAGGGTGGAAAGTTTGGTGCGAAGAGACGTGTCGATCTGGCGGGAGCCGACCTTGACGATCAGACCGCCGAGCAAAGAGGGATCGACCGTAACGGAGATCGAGACTTCCTTGCCGGTAACGCTCTTCAGCGCCGCCTTCAGTTCGGTTTCCTGCTCAGCCGAAAGGGCATGAGCGGTGATGACGTCAGCCGTGACCTCGCCTTTGTGGCGGGCAACGGCTTGGCGATAACCAGCCACCATGCCGGAGACGGCAAACAGGCGGCGATTGCCGGCAACGACCTTGAGGAAGTTCAACACCAGCGCGCTGAAACCGGCCTTTTCGCCGATAGCGGTGATGGCATTGACCTGATCCTCGGCCGTGAAAACGGGCGACAGGACGAGGCGCTTCAGATCGGCACTCTCGTCGATCATCGCCTGGAAACGGTTGAGATCGGCCGAGACGGCGTCAAGCGCACCGGCTTCGAGCGCGAGCTCGAAAAGCGACGATGCGTAACGCTCAGCCACGCCTGAAATCACTTGGGATGCGTCTGCCACGGGCAAAAAATTCCCTGATCTTGACCCAGGACGCCCAACACCTCGAAGAAGGCTCGGCAAGACCCTGAAATCGTTTTGTTTTCCTCAAAAACACGAGCGGGTTACGCTTGCGTTTTCCGAATTTCGCGGTTCGTCTAGCATAGCATATCCGGACTCGCAACACGCGTATTAACGGTTTGCTCCTTCAGAGCAAGGCCTAGGGCCGAATTTTGTCCAAATCTGCGTCAAATTGGCGGGATCAGTATGCGCCCATCAGTTTTGCCGATCTTCATGTCAGACCAAAGACATAGGCAAGCGGGAGAGCAGCCAGGACAAGCTCTACAACCAGAAGAAGCATATTGCGCCAGGTGCCGCCATGATCCGACATGATGGACAGGATGCGGGCGAAGGCGGCCAGCCCGAGCGCGGCACCGAAGGCGAGATAGACGGTTGGCTGGGCCAGCAACAGGGCCGTGCCGGAAAATCCGACGATCAAGCCGCCGGCAGAACGGGTCGTGCCCAAGCCTTCCGGGCGATCGCCGGTAACAGAGAGCCCAAGCAGTTTCAGCGTCAGGCCTGGTGCAAACAGCACGAAACAGCCGATCAGGGCTGCAGCGGCCGCAGCGAGGAACGCCAGCTGCTCGCCGATTTCGGTTGGAAAGTAGAACTCCATGGATGATCCCGAGATATGAAGGAAGCCGCGCGGCTTATGGCATGATTCCAGTCCGCACGGTATCGCCCTTGAGGACTTTTCTTGCCTTGGTCTGTCACTGTAGGGTCAGAGGAAACTCTGCGGATCGACATCCACCTGCACCTGGATCGAGCGCCGTTCCCTCGGCCCACGCTCCAGGAGACCGCGAACGAAGGCCTGCATGTCGCTGCTCCGACGCCCATGCACGAGCAGACGGAAGCGGTGCCGGCCCCGGATCAGCGCGAGCGGCGCTTCGGCCGGCCCGAGAATGGTAATGCCCGATTCGACCGGCGCCGTCTGCCTCAGCGCCCGGGCATGGCCTTCGGCTTCCGCCCGCGTGTCGGCGGAAACGATGATCGACACCAGCCGACCATAGGGCGGCAACTGCGCCCGCTCCCGCTCGATGATCTCACGCTCATAGAAGGCGGAAGCGTCGCCGGAGACGAGCGCCTGCATTACCGGATGCTGCGGCTGGAAGGTCTGCATCAAACCCAGGCTCTTGCGTCCCGTGCGCCCGGCACGTCCCGTTACCTGGGACAGAAGCTGGAATGTCCGCTCGGCAGCGCGTGGGTCACCATTCGACAAACCGATATCGGCATCGATGATCCCGACCAGCGTCATCAGCGGGAAATTGTGGCCCTTGGCAACGAGCTGGGTGCCAATGACGATATCCGCTTCTCCGTTCGCAATCGCCTCCAGCTCAAGGCGCAATCGCTTCACGCCACCCAAATCGGACGACAGCACCAGCGTGCGCGCCTCCGGGAAGTGTTTCTCGACTTCTTCCGCGATTCGCTCGACACCGGGGCCGCAGGCGACGAGATGGTCCAGCGTCCCGCATTCCGGGCAGGCATTCGGTGTCGGCTCATGATAGCCGCATTGATGGCACTGGATCTGGCCGCGAAAACGATGCTCGACCAGCCAGCTCGAACATTGCGGACACTGGAAGCGGTGGCCGCAGACACGGCAGAGCGTCAGTGGCGCATATCCGCGACGATTGAGGAACAGCAGCGCCTGCTCCCCCCGCTCGACCGCCTTGCCGACAGAGCGCAGCAGGATCGGTGAGAGAAAGCCGCCGCGCTCCGGCGGAGCACGCCGCATGTCGATCAGATGCAGATCCGGCATGGCCGCATCGGCAAAACGCGTCGGCAGGTGAATGCGCTTATAACGCCCGGCATTGCAGTTGACCTGGCTCTCGACCGAGGGTGTGGCCGAGACCAGCACAACAGGGAACCCCGCGATCCGGGCCCGCACCACGGCCATGTCACGCGCATTATAAAAGACGCGGTCTTCCTGCTTGAAGGCAGGGTCATGCTCTTCATCGACGATGATCAGCCCCAGATTTTCGAAGGGCAGGAACAACGCCGAGCGTGCACCAGCCACGACCCGGATCTCTCCGGTCGCCGCCTGCCGCCAGACTTTTTCACGCGTGCGTGTTGCCAGGTCCGAATGCCATTCTCCGGGCTTCGCACCGAAGCGGTCCTGAAAGCGTTCAAGGAAGTTGGCCGTCAGCGCGATTTCAGGCAGCAGGATCAGCACCTGCTTGCCCTGTTTCAGCGTTTCCGCAATCGCTTCGAAATAGACCTCCGTCTTGCCCGAGCCGGTGACGCCGTCAATGAGGGAGACGGAAAAGCCGCCATTGCGGATCTGCTCGCGCAACTCGTCTGCGGCCTCCAACTGCGGCCCTGCAAGACGGTGCTCGGCATAGTCAGGATCGGGTGCGGCGACGATGGGCGGCGGCGGTAGGAAGACTTGTTCGAACACACCCTGCTTGGCGAGGCCGTCGATGACGCTGGTCGAGACGCCGGTCGCATGCGCGAGCCCGCTCTTGGTCCAGGACAGCCCGTCGCTGGTAAGCGCCAGAACCTTTTGCCGGGCGGGTGTCATTTTCTCCGGCTGGTAGCCGCTGTAGCGAAGCCCCTCGATCATCGGCTCCGGATCAAGCGCCGCCGGTGCGCGCAGCGCCATGCGCGCGACATAGCCGGGCGGGGACAGTGTGTAACTCGCGACCCAATCGAGAAAGCTCCGCATGTCCCGATCAAGCGGCGGGCAATCGAAGACCTTGGTGATCTCGCGCAGCTTCTTCGGATCAACGGTCGAGCCAGCCTCGCCGTCCCAGACGATGCCGACCACCTGGCGGGGGCCGAGCGGCACCTGGACGATCGCGCCCGGCTCGACCGTGACGCCATCTGGCACGGCATAGCTGTAGGCGGTGGGCGCCGGCATGGGCACCAGCACCGGCACGACCTTGCGGCGCGGACTGTCGAAGAGTTCGCCGAAAAGGGTGTTCGAATCGTCCTTCATCGGCGTGCAACTTGCCCCCACCGGCCCGGAAAGGAAACAGCCGATTGCAGAGGGATAAGGTGATCCCCGAAGAAGGCAGGCATTGCGTGTTAGGTCTTCGGTAACCCTCTGGCGGCATCGTGAACCATCAGATCCTCCAAAGAACGCAAGGCCTCATCGTGATCCCCGCAGACGAAAGACTTCTCGGCGAACGGGCAGCCTGGCTCGACAGGCTGGGGGCGGAACGCCGTCTGTCCGGCAATACGCTGGAGGCCTATGAGCGCGACACGCGCCAGTTCCTGCAATTCCTTTCCGGTTATATCGGCGGCACTGTCCGCCTGGACGATGTGAAGGATCTGCGACCCGCAGACCTGCGCGCCTTTCTCGCCTCTCGCCGCAAGGAAGGGGCCGGCGCCCGCTCGCTCGGACGACATCTCGCAGGCCTTCGCTCCTTCCTGCGCTTCCTGGAGCGCAAGGGCCTCGTCAATGCGGCCGGCGCCACGGCCGTTCGCTCACCGAAGCAGCCGAAATCCCTGCCCAAGCCTTTATCGGGTAGCCAGGCCGTGGCAGTGGTCGACTTGAATACCCAGATGAATGAGGAGCCGTGGATCGCCGCGCGGGATGCCGCCGTTCTCTCTCTTCTCTATGGCTGCGGCCTGCGCATCTCCGAAGCCCTCGACCTGACGCCCTCAGCCTTCCATGCCAAGGCGACCAGTCTTCGGGTCACCGGCAAGGGCGGCAAGACGCGGCTAGTGCCGCTTTTGTCCGTCGTCGGCGAAGCCGTGGAAACCTACCGCAAGCTCTGCCCCTATCATCTGGAAGAGGCAGAGCCGCTCTTTCGCGGCGCGCGCGGCGGCAAGCTGCAGCCGGCGATCATCCAGCGCGAAATGCAGCGCCTGCGTTCGGCGCTGGGACTTCCCGATTCGGCCACGCCCCATGCGCTGCGTCATTCCTTTGCCACCCATCTCCTGGGAAGCGGCGGTGATCTGCGGACGATCCAGGAACTGCTCGGTCATGCCAGCCTGTCGACGACCCAGATCTATACCGGCGTCGACAGTGCGCGCCTCCTCGACATCTACGACCGCGCCCACCCGCGCGCGTGACCTGCGTTAACCATGATCCTTAAGCAAACGTGAGGATCGACACTTCTATTGTCTCGATCCTCACAGGAGACATTATGAGCACGCAACCGTTCCTTCCGCTCCGAACCCGTCTGCCCCGCCCGTCTGCGGCGGATGTGCTTGTCTGGCTCGCGGGTGCCTTGCCGCTCCTGCTGCTTGTCGTGCTGATAAGCACCCTTCTCGCACTCACCCCCGCTCATGCGGCGACGGACACGACCTGCAATGGCCAGAATCTGCTGGTCGCCATGGAGAAGCAGAAGCCCGCGGAGCTGAAGAAGATCCGCGACGAGGCGGCCAAGGTGCCGAACGGAAGCGGCATCTTCTGGAAGATCGAGAAGCCGGGTATCGCCCCCTCGTGGTTGCTCGGCACGATGCATGTCACCGATCCCCGCGTGCTGACCATGCCATCAGGTGCCCGCGAGAGTGCCGCTGCAGCCGACGTGGTCGTTATCGAATCGGACGAGATCCTCGACGAGCAGAAGGCGGGTGCAGCGCTCCTGATGCATCCCGAACTCACCATGTTCACCGATGGTACCAGCATTAAGGACCATCTCGATGCTGATGACCTGAAGGCGCTGGAGACCGGCCTCAAGGAACGTGGCCTGGCGCTCGGCGCCGTATCGCGCATGAAACCCTGGATTCTCGCGAGTTTTGTCGCCCTGCCCGCCTGCGAAATGTCGCGCAAGGCGGGCGGCGCCTCCTTCCTCGACAAGCAGATTGCCGAAGATGCCGTGAAGGCCGGAAAGCCGGTGGCTGGGCTCGAAACCATGGTCGAGCAGTTGCAGGCCATGGCGGATCTGCCGGTTGATTTCCACTTCCAGGCGCTGATCGAAACCATCGCGCTGGGCGACAAGATGGAGGACGTCATCGAAACCATGACCAAACTCTATCTGAGCGGCGAGATCGGCATGACAATGCCAATGTTGAAAGCCGTCGCCCCGACGCCGGAAGGCGAGGACGAAAGCGCCTACGCCGCCTTTGAAGACCGGATCGTGCGGGACCGCAACCTCGTGATGGCCAGGGGCAGCCTGCCGCATCTGGAAAAGGGCAATGCCTTCATCGCCGTCGGCGCCCTGCATCTGCCCGGCGAAGAGGGCCTGGTCGAACTCATCCGCAAGCAGGGCTTCACGGTCGCCCGCGCAACAAACTGACGTCTCAAGCCTCAGCGCATCTGTGCCAGGATGGTCCGCACAATGAGCTTGTGGAACGGCGTAATCACAAAGATATAGACCCGGCCAAACAGATTGTGCCGCTCTACCAGCGTCGTGACAGCAAGCTTTCGCGCCTCCGAACCGGCAGCGGCCACATCCAGCACGATCCGAAAATTGAGGTGGCTGTCGTCGAAGCCGAGGACGACCTGATCATCACGAGCGCTGACGACGGGAAAGGCGCCGATCGTCTCGCTCTCTGCGATCCCGAGTTCAGCCGACTTCAAGCCGAACGGCCCGACGATACGGTTGCGCAAGGCCAGCAGCAGGCCGACCCAGCGCGGCGAACGCCCGAACATCTTTCGCGCAAGGTCGAGCGCCGTGGTGTCCTCGTTGAGCGTGATCACAGCATAGCGATCGGCCCAATCGGCCGAGGGCAACGCCTGATGCGGCAACGACACGGGTTCGAGCAATACTTTCGACATAAACGCCCCCAGGATCCGGCGACCACTGGGACGCCCCTTGTCAGCCTCTGGTCATACGCTGCGCCACGGGGGTCTTCCAGTAGAACTGGTGGACCAGCACTGCGGCAATGTGAACCACGATCAAGATCCACATCAAAAGCTTGAGCGGCCCACCATGGACGAAGCCGGCTGTGTCGTTGCCAAAGTAGTATTTGCCGATGCCACTGAGCGGCAGCAGGAAAAAGAGAGCATAGAACGCGCCGTGTGCAATCTTCGACGCCAGCCGCAAGATTGGCGGCTCCTCGGCCGGCGCCTCCGGAGCGCCCTGCACCAGGCGCACCACAAGCCGGATCAGCCCGAGACAGAGCACGGTAATGCCGACATAGGCATGGATATTGGCGGAGAAAAGATAATCGGCCGAAGGAACCTCCCCGCGCTCGTATGCTTCCACCGCCTCCTCCATGGCTTCGGCGAAGAGCAGGTTGAACAGGATCAGCAAAGCCATCGACCAATGCAGGGCTTTCTGGAGGATGGAATAGGATTGAGGCGCGGTCGCTGTCATGGTTTGCCTTTCGTCAGCTCGGGAAAGAGGCATTGCCCTGACATGATAAAGGCCGCCGCTTGAGGAACAAGCAACGGCCTTCAACTTCACTGAAATATAATAATTGGCTTATATCAGTTTTGCGGCGATCACATGTGCAGCGGCTTGAAGAAAGTCGCAAGCGCAGCTTCCTTCACCGCTTCCGACATGGTCGGGTGCGCATGGCAGGTGCGGCCAAGATCTTCCGACGAACCGCCGAACTCCATCAGCACGGCAGCTTCGTGGATCATTTCGCCGGCACCGAGCCCGATGATGTGAACGCCGAGAACGCGGTCCGTGTCCTTGTCGGCGAGAACCTTGACGAAGCCGTCGGAGGCAAGCATGGCGCGGGCGCGACCATTGGCGGTGAACGGGAACTTGCCCGCTTTGTAGGACACTCCTGCGGCCTTCAGCTCTTCCTCGGTCTTGCCGACGGAGGCAACTTCCGGCTGGGTGTAGACGACGCCGGGGATGACATCATAGTTCACATGGCCATGCTGGCCGGCGAGGATTTCGGCAAGCGCCACGCCCTCGTCTTCCGCCTTGTGAGCGAGCATCGGCCCCTTGACCACATCGCCGATGGCATAGATGCCGGCAACATTGGTGCGGTAGTGGCCATCGATCTCGACGCGACCGCGGTTGTCGAGCGCAACGCCCGCACCTTCAAGGCCGAGGCCTGCGGTGAATGGCTTGCGGCCGGTGGCGACGAGCACGACGTCGGCGTCGAGCGTCTGGGCTTCACCACCCTTGACCGGCTCGAACGTGACCTTGGCGCCATCGCCCGACTTCTCGACGCCGGTGACCTTGGCGCCGAGGTTGAACTCGATGCCCTGCTTCGCAAGGATGCGCTGGAACTGCTTGGAGACTTCGCCGTCCATGCCTCCAAGGATCGTGTCGAGATATTCGACCACGGTCACCTTGGCGCCAAGCCGCGACCAGACCGAGCCGAGCTCGAGGCCGATGACGCCGCCGCCAACGACAATCATCTTGGCCGGCACCTTGTCCAGCGCGATGCCGCCGGTGGACGACACGATGATCTTCTCGTCGATATCGACGGCAACGCCCGGAATGCCGGCGACGTCGGAGCCGGTGGCAATGACGATGTTCTTGGTTTCAAGAACCTGGACTTCACCCTTGTCATTGGTGACCTCGACCTTGCCGGCCGAGAGGATCTTGCCGGTACCCTGGATGCCGTCGATCTTGTTCTTCTTGAACAGGAACGCGACGCCCTCGACGTTCGACTTCACGGTCGCGTCCTTGTGCGCCATCATCTTCGGCAGGTTCAGCGTGGGTGCGCCGACCTCCACACCGAGATCACCCATGCCATGGGCCGCGTGATGGAAGACTTCCGACGCGTGCAGCAGGGCCTTGGACGGAATGCAGCCGATGTTGAGGCAGGTGCCGCCATAGGTCGCGCGCTTTTCGACAACGGCGACCTTCAGGCCGAGCTGGGCAGCCTTGATCGCGCAGACATAGCCGCCGGGGCCGGAGCCGATAACGATGACATCATAAGACATGGGGGAGCTTCCTTCGTTTTCGACGGTTAACGGCCGCCGCTGACATTCAAGATGGCACCCGTCACATAGGATGCCTGAGGAGAAATGAGGTAGAGCACGCTGTCGGCCACTTCGTCCGCCGTCCCGGGCCTTTGCATCGGAACGATAGGCGCCAGATCGCGCGCCCGGTTCGGCAGGCCGCCGGAGGCGTGGATCTCGGTGTCGATAATGCCGGGCCTGACAGCATTGACCCGGATACCCTCGGTCGCGACTTCGCGGGCAAGCCCCAGCGTGAACGTATCGACTGCGCCCTTGGCAGCGGCGTAGTCCACATATTGGCCGGGAGCGCCGAGCACGGCTGCGATCGAAGACAGATTGACTATCACGCCGCCCTGGCCACCATTCCTGGTCGACATACGCCTCACCGCCTCTGTGGCGCAGCGGATCTTGCCGATGACATTGATGGCAAAGATGCGCTCAAGCCGGGCCCGATCGAAATCCTCGACCCGCGCCGTGACGTCGACAACCCCGGCATTATTGACGAGACCATGGAGGGGACCCTGGCGATCGACGGCCGCGAAGATCGCAGCCACGCCCTCTTCCGTGCCCGTGTCGCCCTGAACGATCTCGGCGCTGACGCCGAGCGTCCGGCAATCGGCAGCGACGGCCTCGGCAGCAGCCTTGTCCGAGCGATAGTTGATCAGCAGGTCATAACCCTGCGCTGCGGCCTTGCGGCAGACGGCAGCGCCGATGCCACGGCTGCCGCCAGTCACGAGCAGAAGCGGACGAGCGGTCATCGCGCGCACTCCTTGAATTCGAAGACATCCCAGGGCCCGCTCTCCATCCCCTTGCCGACAGACGACGACAGGACCGCCGGGCCAAATCCGGGCAGGAGGAGTGCATCGGGGGCATCAGCCCCCTCCGGCGGGAGCAGATCGACATGACCGGTCGCCTGGTCGATCCCGTAGACGATCCCCTTCCAGACGGTGCAGGCGGCGAGATCCGCGCCCGTCACGTCACCCTCGGGGCAATTGTTCATCAGCATGCCCACAGGCCGCTCGATCTCCGGGTCATACATTACATGGCCAATGAGTTTGTGAGTGCCGACAGTTGTGGTGATGCCATGGCTGACTGGCGTGTTCTCGCCACTTGCCGCAGCGAATACGAGTTCGACACCCGTTTCGGCTTCGCGATAGGTTGCCTTCTCGATCAGGCAGTCAGCCGCAGCCGCCGCTTGGGACATGGCAAGCGCGGCAAGAAGAACCGATGCTCCTGATGCGGCGCCCATGCTTCACCTCAAAACGCCAGCACGAGGAACATCAGGCCAAGGCCGACCATAGATCCGGTCCAGACGAGCGAGCGGATATAGGGAATGCCGGCCAGATAAAGCGGATAATAGACGATGCGCCCGACGAACCAGACGATCGCGCCGGCCAGACCGAGACCTGAGGTCTCACCCGTGAAGAGAAGACCCGCTGCAAGCGCAACGAAGGCCGGATAGGTTTCCCGGAAGTTGGATGACGCCCGCGCAGCGCGACCGGCGAGCTTGCCCGCCGGCTGCCTGTTACCGTCACGAGGCCCAGCATTCCACTGCGGCCCCAGCTCCTTGGTGGCGAGCATGCCCTGAAACAGGACATGCGCGACCAGCAGGACCACGCTCCAGGCGAGGAGCAGGACGAGCGGAGAGGCGGAAGCGGAAACCGGCTCCATCGTGAGGTCTCCTTAGAGATCGAGAACCAGACGTTCCGGATCTTCGAGGCTTTCCTTGACGCGAACGAGGAAGGTGACCGCTTCCTTGCCGTCGACGATGCGGTGATCATAGGACAGTGCGAGATACATCATCGGACGGATGACGATCTGGCCACCGACGACAACCGGGCGCTCCTGAATCTTGTGCATGCCGAGGATACCCGACTGCGGCGCATTCAGAATCGGCGAGGACATCAGCGAACCATAGACGCCGCCGTTCGAGATGGTGAAGGTTCCGCCCTGCATGTCGGCCATGGAGAGCTGGCCATCACGGGCAGCCTTGCCGAGACGACCAATGTCCTTCTCGATTTCGGCAATCGACATCTGATCGGCATCGCGGACGATCGGAACGACCAGGCCCTTGTCAGTGCCGACGGCAACGCCGATGTGGCAGTAGTTCTTATAGATGATGTCGGTGCCGTCGATCTCGGCGTTGACGGCCGGGAGTTCCTTCAGAGCGTGCGTGACCGCTTTGGTGAAGAAGCCCATGAAGCCGAGCTTCACGCCATGCTTCTTCTCGAAGATGTCCTTGTACTTGTTGCGCAGGTCCATGACCGCCTTCATGTCCACCTCGTTATAGGTAGTCAGCATGGCGGCCGTGTTCTGGGCGTCCTTGAGGCGGCGGGCAATGGTCTGGCGCAGGCGTGTCATCTTCACGCGCTCTTCGCGCGAAGCATCGTCAGCCGTGGAAGCCGGACGCGGAGCGGCCGGGACGGCAGCCGGGGCGGGCGCAGCAACGCCCTTGGCGATGGCGGCGAGCACGTCGCCCTTCAGCACCTGGCCACGCTTGCCGGAACCGTCGACGTCAGAAGTCGAGATATTGTTGTCAGCCGCAAGCTTGGCGGCAGCCGGGGCGGCCGGCATGGCCGAGGGGGCAGCAGGAGCAGGAGCAGCAGCGGCCGGAGCCGGGGCTGCAGCAGGTGCAGGCGCTGCAGCAGGCGCCGGAGCAGCCGCACCAGCGGAACCAGCAGCACCTTCGGCGATCTGGCCGAGCAGCGCGCCAAGGCCGACGGTTTCGCCGTTCTGCGCGACAATCTCGGTCAGGACGCCAGAGACGGGCGACGGAACTTCAACCGTGACCTTGTCGGTTTCCAGTTCGACGAGTGGCTCGTCGGCCTTGACGGTGTCGCCGACCTTCTTGAACCAGGTGCCGATGGTGGCTTCGCTGACGGATTCGCCAAGGGTGGGTACGCGGATTTCAGTGGCCATGATCTCAATTCCGTTGGTCAGAGAACGTTTCGGTCTGCGAGGAGAAGACTGGGCGGATCAACCGCCCAGTGCGTCCTCGAGGAAGGCTTCGAGCTGGGCGAGGTGCTTCGACATCAGGCCCGTTGCCGGCGATGCGGCAGCCGGACGACCGGTGTAGCGCACTCGCTGGTACTTGGCGTCGATATGAGCGAGCACCCATTCCAGATAGGGATCGATGAAGGACCAGCCGCCCATGTTCTTCGGCTCTTCCTGGCACCAGACCATCTCCGCATTGCGGAAGCGCGAGAGCTCGTTGATGAGCGCCTTGGCCGGGAACGGGTAGAGCTGTTCGATACGCAGCAGGTAGATGTCGTCGATGCCGCGCTTTTCGCGCTCTTCCAGAAGGTCGTAATAGACCTTGCCGGAGCACATGACGACGCGACGGATCTTGGCATCCTTCTGCAGCTTGATCGGGCCGTCCTTGATGACCTCGGCATCGTCCCACAGCAGGCGGTGGAACGAGCTTTCGCCTGCCATTTCGGCAAGGCTCGAGGTTGCGCGCTTGTGGCGCAGCAGGGACTTCGGCGTCATCAGGATGAGCGGCTTGCGGAAGTCGCGCTTCACCTGACGGCGCAGGATGTGGAAGTAGTTCGACGGCGTCGTAACGTTGGCGACCTGCATGTTGTCTTCGGCGCACATCTGCAGCCAGCGCTCAAGGCGGGCCGAGGAGTGTTCCGGACCCTGACCTTCATAGCCATGCGGCAGAAGGCAGACGAGGCCCGACATGCGCAGCCACTTGCGCTCACCCGACGAGATGAACTGGTCGAAGACGACCTGCGCACCGTTGGCGAAGTCGCCGAACTGCGCTTCCCAGAGGGTCAGCGCGCCCGGACGGGCCAGCGAATAGCCGTATTCGAAGCCGAGTACGGCCTCTTCCGAAAGCATCGAGTTGATGACTTCGTAACGCGCCTGGGTCGGTGCAAGGTTGGCGAGCGGGATGTAGCGCTCTTCGGTTTCCTGATCGTAGAGGACCGAATGGCGCTGCGAGAAGGTGCCGCGTTCGCAATCCTGACCGGACAGACGGATCTTGTGGCCGTCGACAACCAGCGAGCCAAAGGCAAGCGCCTCGCCCATGGCCCAGTCGATGCCTTCGCCGGTCTCGATCATCTGCGCCCGGTTTTCCATGAAGCGCTGGATCGTGCGATGCGCCTTGAAACCTTCGGGGATGGTCGACAGCTTGCGGCCGATCTCCTTCAGCTGCTTCATCGGCATGGCAGTCTTGCCGCGACGCTGCTCATCGGCATTGTCGGCGGTCCTGAGGCCCGACCATACGCCGTCCAGCCAGTCGGCCTTGTTAGGCTTGTAGCTCTGGCCAGCCTCGAACTCCTGTTCCAGATGGGCGCGCCAGTCGGCCTTCATCTTTTCCAGTTCGCCTTCGGTGATCAGGCCTTCCGCGATGAGACGCTCGCCGTAGAGCTGCACGACCGTCTTGTGGGCACGGATCTCCTTGTACATCTTCGGCTGCGTGAAGCTGGGCTCGTCGCCTTCGTTATGGCCGAAGCGGCGATAGCAGAACATGTCAACGACGACAGGCTTGTGGAACTTCATGCGGAATTCGGTCGCGACCTTGGCGGCGTAGACAACCGCTTCCGGATCGTCACCGTTCACATGGAAGATCGGCGCCTCGATCATCTTCGCAACGTCCGACGGATAAGGCGACGAGCGCGAGAAGGCCGGGTTGGTGGTGAAGCCGATCTGGTTGTTGATGATGACATGCAGCGTGCCGGCGACCCGGTGACCGCGCAGGCCAGACAAGCCCAAGATTTCAGCGGTCACACCCTGGCCGGCAAAGGCCGCATCGCCATGCAGCAGCAGCGGCAGGACCTTGGAGCGCTCCTTGAGCGGGATGATATCGCCATCCCAGGCCTTGGCGAGCTGGTCCTGCTTGGCCCGGGCCTTGCCCATGACGACAGGGTTGACGATTTCCAGATGCGACGGGTTTGCCGTCAGCGACAAGTGAACCTTGTTGCCGTCGAACTCACGGTCTGAGGAAGCGCCGAGATGGTACTTCACGTCGCCAGAACCTTCGACTTCGTCGGGCTTGAAGGAGCCGCCCTTAAACTCGTGGAAGACCGCGCGGTGCGGCTTGTGCATGACGTTGGTCAGAACGTTCAGACGGCCGCGATGGGCCATGCCGAGCACGACTTCTTCCAGACCGTCCTGGCCGCCACGCTTGATGATCTGCTCGAGCGCCGGGATCAGCGATTCACCGCCATCAAGACCGAAGCGCTTGGTGCCCTTGTATTTGACATCGATGAACTGTTCGAAGCCTTCAGCCTCGATCAGCTTCTGCAGGATGGCCTTCTTGCCGTTCGGCGTGAATTCGACGCCCTTGCCGGGACCTTCGATACGCTCCTGGATCCAGGCCTTCTCTTCCGGATTAGAGATGTGCATGAATTCGACGCCGAGCGTCGAGCAGTAGGTGCGCTGCAGGATGTCGAGCATCTGCGGGATCGTGGCGTATTCCAGACCCAGCACATTGTCGATGAAGATCTTGCGGCTGTAATCGGCTTCGGTGAAGCCGTAATTGCTCGGCGAAAGTTCGTTATAATCATCGACCGGGGCAGCAAGGCCGAGCGGATCGAGCTTGGCATGCAGGTGACCGCGCATGCGATAGGCGCGGATCATCATGATGGCCCGCACGCTGTCCCGCGTCGCCTGCAGCACTTCGGTTTCCGAAACCGGCTTGCCAACGGCTGCGGCTGTCGCTTCCGCCTTGGCCTGAACCTTCTTTTCGATGACCTTCTCGACCACGCCCCAGTTCCCGTCCAGGGCAGATACGAGGTCACCGCCTTCGGCGATCGGCCAGTTCTTGCGCTGCCAGGACGCGCCCTTGGCGGCCTTTTTCACATCGGTCGGATTGTCGGCCAGCGCCTTGAAGAAAGCCTGCCACTCGTCGGAGACCGACGACGGATCTTCTTCATAGCGCGCGTAGAGCTGTTCGATATAGGCCGCATTCTGACCGTCGAGGAACGACGTGATCAGAAACTGCTCGTTGGCTTCTTGCCTACCCATGGTGTTTCGCGAGCGTCTCTGCTCGCCTCCCGACTAGAAATTGATGGCCGGATGCCCGGCCTGCCACTCTCGATCACCGAAGCGAATCGTCGTTCAGATGCGAATGCCAGGCGAAGGAGTGCAGCAGCAACCCTTCGCCTGGCTTGATTTTCGTCATGTCTCAGCCCTTGAGGACTTCAACCAGGGTCTTGCCCAAACGTGCCGGCGAAGGCGAAACCTTGATGCCAGCCGCTTCCATGGCCGAGATCTTGGATTCTGCATCGCCCTTGCCACCAGAAACGACAGCACCGGCGTGACCCATGGTGCGACCCTTCGGAGCCGTGCGGCCTGCGATGAAGCCGGCCATCGGCTTCTTGCGGCCCTTCTTGGCTTCGTCGATGAGGAACTGCGCCGCATCTTCTTCAGCCGAGCCGCCGATTTCGCCGATCATGATGATCGAGGTCGTGGCCGGGTCGGCGAGGAACATCTCGAGTACGTCAATGAATTCGGTACCCTTGACTGGGTCCCCGCCGATGCCGACAGCGGTCGTCTGGCCGAGGCCTTCATTCGAGGTCTGAAACACGGCTTCGTATGTAAGTGTTCCCGAGCGCGAGACAATGCCGACCGAACCCTTGCGGAAGATGGAGCCCGGCATGATGCCGATCTTGCATTCTTCCGGCGTCAGGATACCCGGGCAGTTCGGTCCAAGCAGGCGCGACTTCGACTTGTCGAGCTTGGCCTTAACCCGCACCATGTCCATGACCGGGATACCCTCGGTGATGCATGTGATGAACGGGATCTCTGCGTCGATCGCTTCGATGATGGCATCGGCTGCGCCTGCCGGCGGAACGTAGATGACCGATGCGTCTGCACCGGTGCGTTCCTTGGCTTCGGCAACGGTCGCGAAGATCGGCAGGGTTTCACCCTTGGCTCCGGTCCAGTTTTCGCCACCCTTCTTCGGATGGATACCGCCGACCATCTGCGTGCCGTAGTAGGCAAGCGCCTGTTCGGTGTGGAAGGTGCCGGTCTTGCCGGTCAGGCCCTGGACCAGGACCTTGGTGTTCTTGTTTACAAGAATAGACATCAGTTAGGTCCCTCAGATTAGCCGTTGATCGCCGCGACGATCTTCTTGGCAGCGTCGTCCAGATCGTCGGCTGCGGTGATCGCGAGGCCGGATTCGTTCAGGATCTTCTTGCCAAGTTCGACGTTGGTGCCTTCAAGGCGCACGACGAGCGGAACCGTGAGGCCCACTTCCTGCACGGCGGCGACAACGCCTTCCGCGATGACGTCGCACTTCATGATGCCGCCGAAGATGTTGACGAGGATGCCCTCGACCTTCGGGTCAGCCGTGATGATCTTGAAGGCAGCCGCGACCTTCTCCTTGCCGGCGCCACCGCCGACGTCACAGAAGTTCGCCGGCTCTTTGCCGTAAAGCTTGATGATGTCCATCGTCGCCATGGCGAGACCGGCACCATTGACCATGCAGCCGATATTGCCGTCGAGGGCGACATAGGCGAGGTCCCACTTGGAGGCTTCGATTTCCTTGGCGTCTTCTTCGGTCTCGTCGCGCAGCGCCTTCACGTCGTCATGGCGGAACAGCGCATTGCCGTCGAAGGACATCTTGGCGTCGAGCACGCGCAGATGGTCATTCTTCATGACGATCAGCGGGTTGACCTCGAGCAGTGCCATGTCCTTTTCGACAAAGGCCTTGTAGAGGATCGGGAAGAGCGACTTGGCGTCTTCGGCAGCCGCACCCGAAAGCTCGAGTGCCCCAGAGATGGCAGCAACATCCGCGTCCGTCACGCCCGTCAGCGGGTCGATGGCGATCGTGTGGATCTTTTCCGGCGTGTCATGGGCAACGGCTTCGATGTCCATGCCGCCTTCCGTCGAAACGACGAAGGCAACCTGGCCAACCGAGCGGTCGACGAGCAGCGAGCAATAGAGTTCGCGGGCGATATCGGCGCCGTCTTCGATGTAGAGGCGGTTGACCTGCTTGCCGGCTTCGCCGGTCTGGGCGGTCACCAGCGTGTTGCCGAACATTTCCTTGGCATGCGCCTTGGCTTCGTCGATCGAGAAGGCAAGACGTACGCCGCCCTTGGCTTCCGCCGGCAATTCCTTGAACTTGCCCTTGCCGCGGCCGCCAGCATGGATCTGGCTCTTGACCACGTAGAGCGGGCCAGGAAGCTGCTTGGCGGCAGCTTCGGCTTCTTCTGCAGAGAAGATCGCCACACCTTCGGCGACCGGTGCGCCAAAGCTCTTCAGAAGAGCCTTGGCCTGGTATTCATGAATGTTCATCGTTGTGTCCCTGTCTTGGGCCGCCCTATTCGGGCCGAGAGGCTGTTACTTGAGAGCCGGGGCGATATTGATGCAGGCTTCGCAGAGGCTGGCGACGGCGCCAACAGACTTCTGGAAGGCTTCCTCCTCGGCCTTGTTCAGGTCGATCTCGATGATGCGCTCGACACCACCTTCGCCGATGATGACGGGTACGCCGACATACATGTCCTTCACGCCATACTGGCCGGTGAGATAGGCAGCGCAGGGGAGAACGCGCTTCTTGTCCTTAAGGTAGGATTCGGCCATCTCGATGGCAGAGGCTGCAGGCGCATAGTAAGCCGAGCCGGTCTTCAGCAGACCGACGATTTCAGCGCCACCGTCACGGGTGCGCTGGATGATTTCTTCGAGGCGTTCCTTGGTGACCCAGCCCATCTTGACGAGGTCGGTCAGTGGGATGCCGCCAACGGTCGAATAGCGAGCGAGCGGCACCATCGTGTCGCCATGGCCGCCGAGAACGAAGGCGGTGACGTCCTGGACGGACACGTTGAATTCTTCCGAGAGGAAGTGGCGGAAGCGGCCCGAGTCGAGCACGCCAGCCATGCCGACGACCTTGTTGGCCGGAAGGCCGGAGAACTTCTGCAGGGCCCAGACCATCGCGTCGAGCGGATTGGTGATGCAGATGACGAAAGCGTTCGGGGCATACTTCTTGATGCCGGCGCCGACCTGTTCCATGACCTTGAGGTTGATGCCGAGCAGGTCGTCGCGGCTCATGCCCGGCTTGCGGGCAACACCGGCGGTCACGATGCAGACGTCAGCACCTTCGATGGCGGCGTAGTCGCTCGCGCCAGACAGCTTGGCATTGAAGCCTTCGACCGGGCCGGACTGGGCGATATCGAGGCCCTTGCCCTGCGGGATGCCGTCAGCAATGTCGAACAGGACGATGTCGCCCAGTTCCTTCAGACTGGCGAGATGCGCCAGCGTTCCACCAATCATACCAGAACCGATAAGAGCGATCTTTTTGCGCGCCATTGCAGAGCTTCCTTTTAGATCCAAAACCAAGGTCGAGACGAAGTGTTAGCCTGTCCTTGTGGACAGACCGCATAGACCCAACCTGATAGAATCGCAATCGATAATTTTCGGTGTATGAATTTCAATCGGTTAGAAGATAAAATTCTTACGTAAAGGTAAGAATTTTCGTCATACGATCGTCATGTTTTGGCGTGAGTCTCTTCGTGATCAGCCAGGTAATCTGTGCTGCGCATCTCGAAAAGTCGCGACACCGTTCGGTCGAACTCGAAACCTTCGGTGCCATTCTTCGCGGTCAAGAGTGCCTCCGGCATCGCGACGGCCGAGGCGAAGAGCCGGACACGCGCATCGTAAAGCGCATCAATCAGGATGATGAAGCGCTTCGTCTCATTGCGTTTCTCCGGCCCGAGATGCGGGATGTTCTCGACAAAAACCACATCAAACCGCTGCGCGATTTCCAGATAATCGGAGGCGCCGAGCGGGCGGGCGCAGAGTTCGTCGAAGGTAAAACGGGCATTGCGGCCGGACGCTCTCGGGATCGCGACAGCCCGTCCCTTCATCTCGATGACCGCTGGCGCCTCGGGCTTGCCCCCGGTGATGCGGGTCCAAGCGCGATCCAGGCTGACAGACGCCTCAGGCGAGAGCGGCGCGACATAGACCGGCAGGCTCTCCAGTTTCTCAAGGCGATAATCGGTTGGTGAATCGAGCGATGCGACCTCGACATACTGTTGAAGCAGTCCCACGAAGGGAAGAAAAAGCCCTCGGTTCAAACCGTCCCGGTAGAGGTTGTCCGGCTCCACATTGGACGTCGCCACGAGGATACAGCCGCGTGCAAAGAGCTCGGTAAACAGGCGTGCCAGGATCATCGCATCGGCGATATCAGTGACGGTGAACTCATCGAAGCACAGAAGCTGGGCCTCATCGCGCAGCGCGGCAGCAACCGGCGGCACGGGGTCTGCCTGCTTGGTCTCTCCCGCCTTGAGCTTTTGCCGGTGCTCATGGATCCGGCCATGCACGTCAGCCATGAACTCGTGGAAATGGGCCCGCCGCTTCTTCTCGATTGGCGCAAGCTTGAAGAACAGGTCCATCAGCATGGTCTTGCCACGCCCGACACTTCCATGGACGTAGAGGCCCATGATCGGCGTCTGCGGCTTTCGGCGCTGGGCGAACATCCAGCCGAGCGCGCTGGACTTCGAAGCGGGCTTCCGGGCCTTGAGCTCGGTCAGGATGCGATCGAGCTTCACAGCAACCTGCATCTGGGCTGCATCCGGTTGCAGGGTGCCCGCCTCCGTCATCGCGCGCAATTGTTCGACGACGCTGAACGTATAATCCGGAATGGGCTGCATGGGATACGCCTCAGCGACGGCCGGGCGGCCGCCGCAGGATGGGATGGGATCAGCGGCTCAGGCTAACCGGCTGACCGGAACTGGTGCTGCCGTCAAAGCGGGCATCAGCCGTCTTGTAGAGGCTGCCGATGGTATTGCCGTTGCGGTCTTTCAGGAGCACCTGCTTACCGGCCACTTCCCAGGACCCCATGGCGGTCAGTTCACCAGCGCAGCCGCGCGTGCCGCCACGCGAACCACTGCCGAGATTGGTAAGCGTCAGGAACATGTCGCAGCTGCTGCCCGCACTCTGAACGCGCCAGTTGCCAACCATGGATTCCTTCGTCACGTCGAGCGCGGCTCCGGGGGCAGCAGCCATACCGCCAGCAGCTGCCGTATTGGCGGGCGCCGCCGGGAACTGCCCTGGACTGGTTGCCCCGGGAGGCGGCAACTGGCCGGACTGCACCGAAGGAACCGGCTGGGCCTGAAGCGGCGGCAGAGCGCTGTTGGCAGTGTCCATGCTGTTGTAGGACGTTCTCTGGCAACCTGCGAGCGCCAGCAGAATGGCGAACCCCGTGACCGCATGTATGGATTTCATTATGACACTCCCGCTCTTGCAACCCGCGTCGCAACCTGCCGTACAACTGGGTTAGAAATATGTTACGCCGATATGGTTAATCAAGTTCCATATCCGCGCGATCTATAGCCGGCACTATACGGACAAACTAAGGCCGCCCGAAACAAGTTCCGGGCGGCCTCGCAATGTCGTGAACGGCAATCAGCTGCGGCGTTCGACCATCATCTTCTTGATTTCGGCGATCGCCTTGGCCGGGTTGAGCCCCTTCGGGCAGGCCTGGGCACAGTTCATGATCGTGTGGCAGCGATAGAGGCGGAAGGGGTCCTCGAGGTTGTCGAGACGCTCACCCGTTGCTTCATCTCTGGAGTCGATCAGCCACCGGTAAGCCTGGAGCAGGACGGCCGGACCAAGATAACGGTCGCCGTTCCACCAGTAGCTCGGACAGGATGTCGAGCAGCAGGCGCAGAGAATGCACTCGTAGAGACCGTCAAGCTTCTGGCGGTCATCATGGCTCTGCTTCCACTCCTTGGCCGGCGGCGGCGAAACCGTCTTCAGCCAGGGCTCGATCGAGCGGTGCTGGGCGTAGAAATTGCTGAGGTCGGGAACGAGATCCTTGACGACAGGCATATGCGGCAGCGGATAGACCTTCACCGTGCCATTGATGTCGTCCATGCCCTTGGTGCAGGCAAGGGTATTGGTCCCGTCGATGTTCATCGCGCAGGAACCGCAGATGCCTTCGCGGCAGGAACGACGCAGCGTCAGCGTCGGGTCGATGTTGTTCTTGATGTAGAGAAGGCCATCCAGAACCATCGGGCCACAGTCGTCGACGTCGATGTAATAGGTGTCGATCCGCGGATTGGCACCATCGTCGGGGTTCCAGCGATAGACCCGGTATTCCCGGACGTTCTTGGCGTCGACGGGTTTTGGCCAGACCTTGCCTTCGGTCATCTGGGAATTCTTGGGGAGAGCGAGTTCTACCATGATAAAATCCTAGTTTGCCGACAGGAAGTCCGTCTTCACATAACCCTTGCATCCGCCGAACACCGCGTTGCTGGCCCGAACCATCGCAACCGATCCGGCGCGCTCAAGCACCTCGGCTTTGGTGCCGGGGCGCACGATGCATGCAAGTTCTTTTGACATGAACTGGTTATTGATCACCAAAGATTCATGCGCGGCCTTGGCAGCTTTCGCCGACTTCCAGACGCCAACTTCGTTGCTGGTGCGAGCCCCAATCCCGCCGGGTGCGCGCAACTTGTATCGCTCGGCGGCGATCAAAGGCTGCGCACCGATCACGGCGGCTATGAGAAGCGACAGAAGAGCGATCTTCCGCATCTCAGTACACGCGTGCCTTCGGCGCGATCTTGTAGGGATCGATGCCTTCAGCGATGAGTTCGGTATGAACAGGGCGGTAGTCGAGCTTGACGTCACCTGCTTCGGAGACCCAGGCGAGCGTATGCTTGCGCCAGTTCACGTCGTCGCGGCCTGCAAACGGACCAGACGTATAGTCTTCGCGTGCGTGTGAACCGCGGCTTTCCTTGCGTGCCTCGGCCCCGTAGACCGTGGTGATCGCATTGGCCATCAGGTTGTGCAGTTCGAGCGTCTCGACCAGATCCGAGTTCCAGATCATAGAACGGTCGGTGACCTTGATATCAGGCAGCTCCTTCCAGATCGCCGACAGGCGCTTGCAGCCGCTTTCCAGTGATTCCTGGGTACGGAATACGGCTGCATCATCCTGCATGGCGCGCTGCATCTTGTCGCGCAACACGGCGGTCGGAGTCTGGCCGGCAGCATGGCGCGTGTTGTCGAAGCGGTCCATGATCTTGTCGCAGGCGGCAGTGTTGAGTGCCGGGATTGGCGACGAACGGTCGATGACTTCCGCCGCCCGGATGGCAGCTGCGCGGCCAAATACCACAAGGTCGATAAGCGAGTTGGAGCCAAGGCGGTTCGCACCGTGAACCGAGGCGCAACCGGCTTCACCCACGGCCATCAGGCCGGGGATGATCCGTTCCGGGTTGCTCGAATCGGCGTTCAGCACCTCACCCCAATAGTTCGTGGGAATGCCGCCCATGTTGTAGTGGACAGTCGGCAGAACCGGGATCGGCTCGCGGGTCACATCGACGCCGGCGAAGATCTTCGCCGATTCCGAGATCCCCGGCAGGCGCTCGTGCAAGACGGCCGGATCCAGATGGTCGAGATGCAGGTAGATGTGGTCCTTGTTCTTGCCAACGCCGCGGCCTTCGCGGATTTCCATCGTCATGCAGCGCGAGACGACGTCGCGCGAGGCAAGATCCTTGGCCGACGGCGCGTAACGCTCCATGAAGCGCTCGCCTTCGGAGTTGACGAGATAACCGCCTTCGCCGCGCGCACCTTCGGTGATGAGGCAGCCGGCGCCGTAAATGCCGGTCGGGTGGAACTGGACAAATTCCATGTCCTGCAAAGGCAGGCCAGCGCGGGCGATCATGCCACCGCCGTCGCCGGTGCAGGTATGCGCGGATGTCGCCGAGAAATAGGCGCGGCCGTAGCCGCCAGTCGCCAGAACGACCATCTTGGCCGAGAAGCGATGGATCGTACCGTCATCCAGGTTCCAGGCGACGACGCCGGTGCAACGGCTGCCGTCTTCCGACATGATCAGGTCGAGCGCAAAATACTCGATGAAGAATTCTGCATTGTTGCGCAGCGACTGGCCATAAAGCGTGTGCAGGATGGCATGGCCGGTGCGGTCGGCGGCAGCACAGGTGCGCTGCACCGGGGGGCCTTCGCCATAGTTCTGCATGTGACCGCCGAACGGGCGCTGATAGATCTTGCCTTCTTCGTTGCGCGAGAAGGGCACGCCGTAATGCTCAAGCTCATACACCGCCTTCGGCGCTTCCATGGCGAGATACTGCATCGCGTCAACGTCGCCGAGCCAGTCGGAGCCCTTGACGGTGTCATAGAGGTGCCACTGCCAGCAATCCGGCGTCATGTTGGTCAGCGACGCGGCGATACCGCCCTGGGCCGCAACCGTGTGGCTTCGGGTCGGAAAGACCTTGGTGATGCAGGCCGTCTTGAAGCCCTGTTCAGCCATCCCGAGCGTTGCGCGCAGGCCGGCACCACCGGCTCCGACAACGACCACGTCGTAGGAATGGTCAACATAGGTGTAGGCCTTGCCGGTCTGGGCGAAGTTATGAATGGTTGCCATGTTGAATTACCCTACGAAGGCGATTTTCAAGATGGCGAAAAGACAGAGGCCGCCGATCAGGATCGCGAAGAAAGTGTTGAGCATCAGAAGCAGGAGCTTGGGGATCTCAGCATGGACATAGTCCTCGATGATCACCTGCATGCCGAGTTTCATATGGATCAGGGCGGAAACGATGACCAGAGCCATCACCACCGCGACCAGCGGGTGCGACAATGCGCCGACCACTTCGGCATAGGGCGCCCCATTGTACATCACCAGGAAGCCGACAAAGAACAGGATCAGCGGGATGTTGGCGACGGCAGTCATTCGTTGGCGCCAGAAGTGTTCCGTCCCATCCTTGGCGGAGCCAAGGCCGCGGACCTTACCGAGCGGAGTGCGCATATCCATGGAAAAATGCCTCAGGTGCGGATGATGTAGGCGACGATCCAGACGACGAGGGTCAGGACGACCGACGCGATGATGTTCGCCTTGGCGAGCTTGGTGGAGAAGTGCTTGTCGAAGCCGTAGCCGACATCCCACATCAGGTGACGCAGGCCGCCCAGCATGTGGTGAAGCAGGGCCCAGGTGAAGCCAAAGAGGACAAGGCGACCAAGGATGGTGCCCATGAACCAGTTGACCCACTCGAAATAGTCAGCACCCGTCGAGGCGGCGATCAGCCACCAGGCGACCAGAACGGTGCCGAAATAGAGCGCAGCGCCGGTGATGCGATGCAGGATCGACATCAACATGGTCGGGATGAGCTTGTAAACTTGCAGATGCGGCGACAGGGGCCGGTTTTTCGTCACATTCGCCATCTAAACCTCGCGGCGTCTCGATGCGGTCCGAACTTCGGACATTCCAGGAGCACATGCGCCAATACGTATGTGGTGCATTGCATCATGGCGACGTTTAATCCCCGAACCCCATGACCACAAGTACATTCGCTTGACGATTTCAATTTAATCGATTCGCGTGAATAGAACTTTAGCATCACGGATCGATCCAGACTCCACTACGAAAAAATCAAGCCGGTGGATGACTTTAGCGACGTTATCCGGCATGGTGCGTTAACCCTTGGTTAACCATGATCCGGAGAGTGTTGCGATGCCCTTGTCCCGCGTAGCCCTGGCCTCCGCATTGACGCTCCTGCTCGCCTCCACCCTGGCTTCGGCCGGAGACAGGGCAAGAGACCCTGACAGACACAATCATCATCACCACGTGAGAGGTATCGTCGGAAGCGACGGATTGCCCTCTGTCATACCGGGTGTGGGCACATTTGTCGGCAACCTGTCGGCTGTGCGAATCAAGGGCAACGGCATCTTCATCGCCGTCGACCGGTCCGCAACCCGACGCAATGTGGCTCCTCCGGCGCCAAAGGCGCAGATCATTGAAATATCTGCGGAAAACGAAGACGGCGCCTGCTCCTTTGAAGCCGGGGTCTGCGTGATCAGACCTGGCCGCTAGACGAACCGCCAGACCGTGGTCTTCTTGATCTCGGCATCCTCCAGCACGCGAGTGACCGGCACCATATAGGTGGCCAAGGGTTCCAGCCGCGCCGTCGGGCGGTAGCTGCGGCCCGGATCGCCGACCAGAACTTCGCATCCTGCCTTGGCCAGTTGCTCGAACCATAACGTCAGCGACTGGGCGAAGGCGTTGTCGTAAAACACATCTCCAGCCAGCACCACATCGAAATCCACCGACAGACCGATCAGGTCGTCATCGGTGAATGCGAGGGTGACACCGTTCAGCGCGGCATTGAGCCGCACCGCTGTTCGCGCCCAGGGGTCGATATCAGCCGCCAGCACCTCACTGGCCCCCGCCATGGCAGCGGCAATGGCCACGAGTCCGGACCCGCTGGCGAAATCCAATACGCGTTTTCCCCGGACAATCTCCGGATGATCGAGGACATGGCGCGCAAGCCCTTGGCCCCCTGCCCAGGCAAAAGCCCAGAAGGGCGGCGGCAGACCGATTTCTTCGAGATCCGCCTCGGTCTTCAGCCAGAGATCATGCACCTCGCTGGCCAGATGCAAGCGGATCTCCGGCACATGCGGCGGCGCGATCGGGCTGGTATTGGCAAGGATGAAGTGTTCCGGATCGGTTTTCACGGGCAAGCAATCAGACGGGCGGGTTTTCGAGACCACCCATGCGGCAGACCTCAAAATACTCGTCATCCGTCACCGGCTGCACCGAGAGCCGCATCGAGGTGACCAGCGCCATCTTGGCGAGCTTTTCATTCGCCTTGACGTCCTTGAGGCTGACCGGCTTCGGCATGTCGCAGACGGCGCGGATATCGACACAGTCCCAACGGGCATCGCCCTCGGCTGTCGAATCGGGATGCGACAGCGCACAGACCTCGACGATGCCGACGACCTCAAGGCCCTCATTCGAATGGTAGAAGAAGCCTTTGTCGCCAATCTTCATCGCCCGCATGTTGTTGCGGGCGAGATAGTTGCGCACGCCGGTCCATTCCTCGCCGACCTCACCCTTGGCCTTCTGCATTTCCCAGGACCACTTGAAGGGCTCGGACTTGTACAGCCAGAATGCCATCGTGCTTATGCCTCCGGATTGTTGAAGACCCAGTTATAGGGCTTGGTCTCAACGCTCTCGAACAGGCCGGCCTTGGCATAGGGGTCCTGTGCGGCCAGTGCGCGGGCAGCTTCGATGTCGTCGGCCGCGATCAACAGCATGGAGCCGCAGGGCTTCCCGTCAGCATCGAGGAAAGGTCCGGCAATCTTCAACTGGCCGGCAGCGTTGAGGCCGTTCAGCCATTCGACATGCGGCGGACGGGTTTCCATGCGAAGATTGAGGTGATCGGGCTTATCGGCGCAGATGACGGCAAACAGCATCTTGTTTCTCCTTGGAATACTTTATTCGGTGGTGATCGGTCGCGACATCAACTGGGTGATCGCGGTCGGAATGTCCAGTCGGCCATCAATGATGGCGGCAACGGCCGAGGTGATCGGCATTTCGATCCGATGCCCTTCGGCCAGTCGCGCGGCAACGGCAGCCGCAAAGGCGCCTTCGACAAGCGCCCCACCCTGCGCGGAGATCGCTTCGCCGCGACCAAGCGCAAGGCCAAAACGCAGATTGCGCGACTGGTGGCTGGTGGCGGTCAGGACGAGGTCACCGAGCCCGGACAGGCCACGCACGGTATCCCCGCGACCGCCCATCGCCTCGACCAGCCGCGACATTTCGGCAAGCCCCCGCGCAATCAGCGCCGCCCGGGCGGAATCGCCCAGCCCCATGCCTTCAACGATGCCGCAGGCAATGGCGAGCACGTTTTTCAAGGCGCCGCCTAATTGTACACCGATCCGGTCATCGGACGCATAGAGACGGAAGGTCTGGCCGGAGATTGCCTTCGCCAGATGTTCGGCGGTCACCAGGTCCTGAGCCGCAATGGACATTGCCGTCGGCAGACCCTTGGCGATATCGGAGGCAAATCCCGGTCCCGACAGGACGGCTATCGGATGATCAGGAAGAGCACCTTCCAGAACCTCGGTCAGCAGGCGTGACGTCTGTTTCTCGATGCCCTTGGCGCAGATCACCACGGGCACGCCAGATTTCAGATGCGATCCATAGGTCTCCGCAGCGGAGATTTGCGCCTGCGACGGCATGGCGAAGAGCACGATATCGGCGGCGGCCAGGTCTTCAGCCTTGGCGGAATAGTTCAGGCTGAGCGGCAGCGTGATGCCCGGCAAGGCGGCTTCATGACGACGGAGCTGGGCGAGATCGGCCATGACAGAGGGATCACGCCCCAGAAGAAAGGTGCGCGACTTGCCGGCCTGGGCAATCACGGCAGCCAGCGCCGTGCCAAAGGCGCCGGCACCAACGACGGCGATGGAAGGATCGCCGCTCACGCCTTGGCCCCCCGCTTGCCATAGGCAAGAAGCGCCTTGGCATCAGCATCAAGCGGCCAGCGCGACCGGGGCGCGACGGCGAGCGGATCGGCAGGAAGGCCGAGCGCCATGCGCTCAAGTCCCGCCCAGGCAATCATGACGGCATTGTCGGTGCAGAGGTGATGCGGCGGGGCGACGAAGCGGAAGCCGTTGATGGCGCAGAGTTCGTCGAGCGTCTGCCGGACAACTTTGTTTGCCGCCACCCCGCCGGCCACCACGAGGGCCGGCTGATCGACTTCCGGAAATGTCTCGGCGAACCGCTGTAGCCCGCGACCGATACGGTCCTTCAGCGTCCGGGAAATCGCATATTGGAAGGAGGCGCAGATATCGGCGATATCCTGATCCGTCACCGGCGCAATGCCTTCGGCGGCCTGGCGAACAGCTGTCTTCAGACCGGAGAAGGAAAAATCGAGCCTTGCTTCGCCGACCAGCGGCCGCGGAAAGACGAATCGCTTCGCATCGCCCGTAGCGGCAGCCCGCTCGACGGCCGGCCCTCCGGGATAGGGCAGACCCAGCAGCTTGGCCGTCTTGTCGAAGGCCTCGCCCAGTGCATCATCGATCGTGGTGCCCCAGCGCTCGTATTCGCCGACGCCCTTGACGAGAACGAGCTGCGTATGGCCGCCGGACACGAGCAGCATCAGATAGGGAAAGGCGACGCCATCGGTCAGCCGCGCGGTTAGCGCATGCCCCTCGAGATGGTTGATGGCAAAAAGCGGCTTGTTCGTCGCCATGGCGAGCGCCTTGCCGGTCATCAGCCCGACCAGCAAACCACCGATCAACCCGGGACCCGAGGTGACAGCGATCGCATCGACATCCGAAAGCGTGATGCCCGCGCGCTGCAGCGCCTCCTCGATCAGCGTATCCAGCGCATCGACATGGGCACGCGCGGCAATTTCCGGCACGACGCCGCCATAGGCGCTGTGCTCGTCCAGCTGGCTGAGCACGACGTCCGCCTCTGTGACAGCTGACCCGTCTGCCGAACGCGTGACGACAGCTGCTGCCGTCTCGTCACAGCTGGTTTCGATGCCCAGAATGCGGAGTTTGGATGCCATGGAGCCTGTCATTGATTGCGGTTGCCGAGAAACCGGTCTACGAAACCTGTCGGTAACAACGGACAAGTTCGGATGCAAACAAAACCTTTCCGTATCGGCACGCGCGGCAGCCCGCTGGCACTTGCCCAGGCTTCTGAGACACGTGCGCGCCTGATGGTGGCCCATGGCCTTCCGGAGGAGATGTTCGAGATCGTCGTGCTCTCGACCAAAGGCGACCGGATCACCGATCGTGCACTCTCCGAAATCGGCGGCAAGGGCCTGTTTACTGAGGAACTGGAAGAGCAGCTTCTCGCGGGCGAGCTCGACTTCGCGGTGCATTCCTCCAAGGACATGCCGACGAAACTGCCTGATGGGCTTTTCCTCTCAGCCTTCCTGCCGCGCGAGGATGTTCGCGACGCCGTGGTCGGTCGCACGGCGCCGACGCTCGCCGAACTTCCGCATGGCGCCACCGTCGGCTCGTCGTCGCTGCGTCGTCAGGCCCTCATTCGACGCCTTCGCCCCGACATCAATGTCATCACGTTTCGCGGCCTTGTCGACACCCGACTGCGCAAGCTCGCCGATGGCGAAGTGGATGCGACACTGCTCGCCTTTGCCGGGCTGAAGCGACTGGGGAAACCGGACGTTCCTACGCAATTGCTGGATCCCCGCAAATTCCCCCCGGCACCTGCCCAAGGCGCAATCTGCATTGAAAGCCGCATCGGCGACACGAGGGTCAACGACCTGCTTGAGGCGATCAACCACCGCGACACCTTCGATGCCGTGAGCTGCGAGCGAGCCTTCCTCGGCGCCCTGGACGGCTCCTGTCGCACCCCGATCGCAGGCCATGCCACGGTGGACGGCGACGCCATCCGCTTTGCGGGCATGATTCTCACGCCAGATGGTAGCCGCTGGCACGATGTGGAAATCGAGGGAAGTCGGACGGACGCTGCAGTGCTTGGTGCTACAGCTGGTGGTACGATCCGGACAAAAGCCGGCACCGACTTTTTCGACAGTTGGGGCTGAGCCATGCGCGTTCTGGTGACGCGCCCGATGCCGGCAGCCGAACGTACGGCCGCAGAGCTTGCAAGGCGCGGCCATGAACCGGTTCTGCTACCGCTGATGAGGGCGGAACACAGGCTTGACCGACTGAGGGAAGGGCCGGCGCCGCAGACCTTCGCGCTGGTTCTGACGAGCGGCGAGGCAATCCGCGCTCTGGCCGAACTCTCGCAGGACGAGAGACGGTCCTATCTCGACCTGCCGCTTTTTGCCGTCGGTGAGACAACAGCCACTGCTGCGCGCGACCTCGGCTTCGCGATGGTCGAGGCGGGCGGCGGCGATGGCGCGGCACTGGCCCGGCATCTGCTTTCGTCGCCGAACCTCGATCCGTCGCGGCCTGTGCTCTATCTGGCCGGAAATCCCCGTTCGCCGGAACTCGAGCAGCATCTGGTCAACTCCTCGCGCCGTGTCGAGGTCGTCGAATGCTACAGAATGCTTCCGATCCCGAGGGAGACCGAGGAATTGGTGAAGGTCCTGACACCGGCACCACACGGCGTTCTCCTCTATTCCTCCGAGACGGCACGGCAATTTGCGGCAATAGTCGAATCGACCGAAATCGCTTCAACCCTAAAAAACACCCGTTTCCTCTGCCTCAGCCACAAGATTGCCGCCGCGCTGCCGGAAGAATTTCAGGCCCGCGCGATCTGGCCGATGGAACCTCGAGAGGACTTTCTCCTTGATCTGATCTAGGGCGGGGAACAAGGAAATGGTCCTTTACCCTTTCCATCGCCGCGTGGACTGACTAGGTTTAAAGCCATCTAGGGAAATGAAGAGGTTGCCATGGTTTCCGGAAAGCCACCCCGTCGATCGAAGTCCCCGGACGATCCGGTCACGATCGAACTGACGGCCGAGGAAACGGCACGCGCATCAGAGGCACACGAAGCCTCCAAAAATGGCGCGATAGACGCTGCTGCCACCGTAGAAGGTCCCAGCCTCCCTGAAGCAGACGTCCCTGAAGATCGCCCGGCGGACGCGACTGTTGAGCCGGCGCCCGATGCCGTCCAGACGGAGGCACTCGCATCCGGCGAGACGACAGCAACAGGACACGCGACCAGCGCCGAGACAGCCCCTGGTAGTCCGGCCCCGACCGTCTCGCCCGCAACCTCGGCGCTCATCGCATCCGGCATATTCGGGGGCCTCGTCGCCCTGGCACTCGCCGGCAGCATGCAATATGCCGGCGTCATTCCCGGCATCGGCCCGCAGCAGCAGGTCGCTGCACCGGCAACGATAGACAATACTGAACTGGAAGCGCTGAAGGCTGAGGTGGCCCGACTGGCGTCTACTTCGGCAGCACAGGCTACAGATCCTGCCCTTTTAGACCGCATTGCAGCCCTTGAAGCTCAAGGCGCCACAACGGCGGCGCCCCCCAGCGTCGATCCAGCCATCATTGAAGAGCTGCGCACCCAACTCGCCGGTGCAGAGCAGTCGATCACGGCCCTGCGCGACCAGATTGCCAGCAATGCTCAAGCCCTGGACCAGAACCAAGCGCGCCTGACCGAAGCCGAGCGCAAGATCGAGGAGCCGCGCAGCGACGTCGAGATGGCCCGGGCCATTGCGCTGGCTGGCCTGAAGACTGCAATCGATCGTGGCGGCCCCTTTCTCTCCGAGTTGGACGCTCTGAAAAGCGTCTCGCCCGAAGACCCGGCGATTGCCCCGCTGTCACGCATGGCCTCTGCCGGCCTGCTCTCCCGCTCGGACCTCTCGCGTGACTTCAGCAAGATTTCGAATGACATCCTCACCGCCATCAACCAGCCGGAGGTCGGCGAAGGATGGACAGATCGCCTGCTCGCCAGCGCCAAATCACTGGTGAAGGTGCGGCCCGTCGGCAATGTCGAGGGCGAGACGCCCGAGGCCATCGTCGCCCGCGTCGAAAACAAGCTGCAGAACGGCGACCTGAAGGGCGCCTCTCTTGAATGGGAGACATTGCCGGACACCGGAAAGACCGCTTCGGCGGACTTTGGCCAGGCTCTGAAGAACCGCATCGAGGCGGAAGAACTGGTCGCGGACGCCTTGTCCAAGACCGTCGCCGGAAATGGGGGCTGATGGCATGACGACGATCTTAAAGGTTCTGTTTTTCCTCGCCCTGATCCTCGCCGCAGGCTTCGGCTTTTCCTGGATTGCCGATCGTCCGGGCGACATCTCGCTGGTCTGGGAGGGGCAGAGCTACCAGACGACGCTGCTCGTTGCAGTCACTGCCCTCGTTGCTCTGGTCGCCCTCGTCATGGCCTTCTGGTGGGTAATCCGGACGCTCTGGACCTCGCCGCATTCGGTGCGCCGCTTCTTCCGGGCCCGCAAGCGTGACAGGGGCTATCAGGCCCTGTCCACCGGATTGATCGCAGCCGGCGCCGGCAATGCGCTGCTCGCCCGCAAGATGAGCGCCCGCGCCCGTGGCCTTATCCGCGCCGACCAGGAGCCGCTGATCCGCGTGCTCGACGCACAAACTGCCCTGATCGAGGGCCGCCACGACGAGGCGCGCCGTCTGTATCAGGAAATGTCTGATGATCCCGAAACCCGCGAATTGGGCTTGCGCGGCCTCTATGTCGAGGCCAACAGGCTTGGCGCGCATGAGGCGGCCCGGCAATATGCAGAAACGGCCGCCGAACATGCACCCTATTTGCCCTGGGCTGCCAAGGCGACGCTGGAATATCGTTGCCGTGCCGGCCATTGGGACGATGCGATCCGTCTGCTCGATCAGCAGCGCATTGCCAATGTTCTCGATCGCCATGAGGCCGACCGGCTGAAAGCGGTGCTGTTGACGGCACGCGCCCAGGACCAGCTGGAGGCCGAACCGGCTGCGGCCCGCGACAGTGCGCTGAAAGCTCTGAAGCTGGCTAAGGATCTGGTGCCGGCGGCGATCATCGCCGCAAAGGCCTATGTTCGCGAAGACAACCTGCGCAAGGCGGCAAGCACGCTGGAACAGGTCTGGAAGATCGAGCCCCATCCGGAAATCGCTGCTGCCTATATCAGGGCAAGGAGCGGTGATAGTGCCGCCGACCGCCTGAAGAAGGCGGAAAAGCTGGAGGCCCTGAAGCCGAACAATTACGAATCCCTGCTCGCAGTCGCCGAAGCCGCTCTCGATGCGCAGGATTTCAAGCGCGCTCGGGCCAAGGCCGAGGCCGCGGCCCGCATGGGCTCACGCGAACGCGTCTATCTGCTGCTGGCCGATATCGAGGAAGCCGAGACCGGAGATCAGGGCCGTATCCGTCATTGGATGGGCCAGGCGCTGAAGGCGCCACGCGATCCGGCCTGGGTGGCTGACGGCCATGTTTCCGGACGCTGGATGCCAATCTCACCCGTCACCGGGCGCCTCGACGCTTTCGAGTGGAAGACACCTTTCGACCAGCTCGAAGGTCCGGTCGAGGAGGGAAGCCTCTCGCAGGGGGAGCAGGCGCTCGCGTCGCTGCCGCCTGTCCGAGACCAGTCTCAAGTCTCGGCCGAATCGGTTGACGCCGGCGAGCCGGAGATGGTCGTCGTCGACCAGGCAAAGCCTGCGTCGTCGAAGCCAATTGCAACAAACGGCGCGATGAAGGTGCCGGCAGAAGCCGCAACGTCAATATCGACGGAAGATAAGCCTGCTGAACCCTTCTTCGGCCGACCGCCGGATGATCCTGGTGTGAAGGACCCGCTCCTAGCAACCGCCGAACCAAAGACCCGCCTCAAGCTGTTTTGACAGACAGGAACCCGATGCTTCTTGATCGCCTCCAGACTTTCTTTCAGTCCGTCATGCAGGATCATCCGAAAGCCGTCTTTGCGCATGATGACCCACGCGTTGCGATGGCAGCCCTGTGTTTCCAGGTGATGGAGGCCGATGGCATCGTGCAGGATGCCGAGCGCCACAAGCTACGCGAGATCCTGAACGATCAATACGGCTTGGAAGGCGAACAGCTGGATGCCGTCCTCGCGGCGGGCCAGGAAGCCGAAAACGAAGCGGTCGACTATTACCGCTTCACCAACGACCTGAAGCGCCACCTGAACGAGACCGAACGGCAGCAACTGGTCGGCATCCTCTGGGACATCGTCTATGCCGATGGCACGCGAAGCGAGATGGAAGACCATGCGATCTGGCGTGTCGCCGATCTCCTAGGCGTCTCTGGCCGCGAACGCATCACCCAACGGCAGGAGGCCGCTCAGCGGGCGGGCCTTGGAGCCAGCGACGATGCCATCTGACCGACGGCAAACCATTTGCGGCCACAAGCAGCCTGTCCTGATTGTTCTGCATCAGGAGCGCTCCAGCCCTGGTCGGGTCGGCCAGATGCTGGAGGAGAAGGGCTATCCGCTCGACATCCGGCGCCCCGTTCTTGGCCAATCACTGCCGGAGACGCTGGCTGAGCATTCCGGTGCCGTCGTCTTTGGCGGACCGATGAGCGCCAATGACCCCGATGACTTCGTCAAACACGAAATTAACTGGCTCGACGTGCCGCTGAAGGAGAACAAGCCCTTCCTTGGAATCTGCCTCGGCGCCCAGATGCTGGTGCGCCACCTCGGCGGCAAGGTTGAAGCCGATCGCGAAGAACGCACCGAAATCGGCTGGTATCCGATTCGCCCCACAGAGCGTGGGCGGCTTCTGATGCAATGGCCCAAGATGGTCTATCACTTCCATCGCGAGGGCTTTTCCCTGCCCCATGGCGCCAAGCTTCTGGCAACCGGTGATATCTATCCCAACCAGGCCTTTCGTTATGGCGAGAACGCCTGGGCGGTGCAGTTTCATGCAGAGCTGACCCGGGCCATGATGCATCGCTGGGTCGTACATGGAGCGCATCGCTTCGTACTGCCCAATGCCCAGCAGGGGCGCGAACATCTCGAGGGTCGGATGATCTTCGACGCGCCGCTCAAAGCCTGGCTATCAGGCTTTCTCGATCTGATTTTCGAGGCGCCTCAGCGCGCCTCGTGATGTTCGGGCGCTTCGAGGCTGTCGATTTTGCGCAGTTGCGGGAAGCCGAGCGCCCAGATCACGGCAACGGCGAGCGTGCCGATGCCGCCGACGACAACGGCCGGAATGGGGCCGATGAAATGCGCCATGGTACCGGCGCGGAACTCGCCGAGTTCGTTGGAGGCACCGACAAAGACCATGTTGACCGCATTCACCCGGCCACGCACTTCGTCCGGGGTCCAAAGGGCGATCAGCGTCTCGCGCACATAGACGGAGGCCATGTCGGCCGCACCCATCAGCATCAGCGCGGCGATGGAGATCCAGGCAGTCTCAGACAGGCCGAACATGATCGTGCCGACGCCGAACAGGGCGACCCCGACAAACATGAAAGTGCCGGCATTGTGTCGGATCGGGAAGCTGGCAAGCGCGATCGCGACCACGATGGCACCAACACCAGGGGCGGCACGCAGCAGCCCGAGGCCCCAGGGGCCGAGCGTCAGGATGTCCCGCGCAAAGACCGGCATCAGAGCGATCGCGCCGCCCAGAAGCACGGCGAAGAGGTCGAGCGAGATCGCCCCAAGCACGATCTTCTCCCGGAAGATGAAACGGAAGCCTGCGAGCAGGCTGTCCCGCGTGACCGCCTTGTTGGCCACCCTTTGTGCGGGCCGCGGAATGGTGAACACGAGAACCGCGGCCGCGACAAAGAACAGCAGGCAAACACAATAGGCAACCGTGGGGCTTGCGCCATACAGCAGGCCGCCCGCTACCGGCCCAACGATGGATGCCGTCTGCCAGGAGGACGAGTTCCAGGCGACCGCATTGGACAGATCCTTCGGCGGCACCAGATTGGGGCTGAGAGATTGGACAGCAGGAGCGGCAAAGGCACGCTCGATGCCGAAAATGACGAGGATGGCAAAGACGATCGTGGGCTCGAAGGCTTCCGCAACGGTGAGCGCCAGTAGCGCCGCGCCACAGAGCGCACTCAGCACCATGCAGGCTGCCACGATGGCACGACGGTTGTATCGGTCCGCCACCGATCCCGTGACCAAGATCAACAACAGCGACGGAAGGAACTGCACGAGGCCGATCAGCCCCAGATAAAAGGCGCTCCCCGTCTTGTCATACATCTGCCAGCCGACAGAGACGCTGAGGATCTGGGTGGCGAAAGCACCAAGAAACCGTGCGAAAAAGAATCGGGCGTAGGAGGAGTGCCGGAACGCCGCAAAACGGTCGTCGGCCGAGGACGGGTGCATGGTCGAAAAAACCTTGAACTGCGGGCAGATGCCCCTGCGTTAAACATGATTCGGATTGCGTGGGCCCCATCCACTTGTCCGTTAAGTCGCCAATGTCTACATCTCTGTCAACCAAGAAATGGAGACTTGAATGGTTGCCCTCTTTCAGACGATCGACCTCGCCCTGAGCATCTTTACCTGGATCTTGATCGGGAGCGCGATCTTCTCGTGGCTGTACGCGTTCAACGTGATCAATTCCAGCAATCGCTTCGTCGCAGCACTCGGCCAGTTTTTCTTCAATGTGACTGAACCGGTCCTGCGTCCAATCCGTCGCTTCATGCCCGATCTCGGCGGTATCGACATCTCGCCAATCGTCGTCCTGCTGATCATCTTCTTCCTGCGTTCCTTCCTCTGGAACACGATCTTCCCGATGGTCGCCTGATCCTCGCAGTATTGAACGACTGATCCACTCAGACAAAAAATCCTCCGGATCGAACCGACCCGGAGGATTAAAAATGCCGAAAAGACGCGCCTGATACGGCTTACTTCTCGTCTTTGGCGCGCTGGATCGATTCCAGGATGATCTGCTTGGCGAAATCCACATCCTTCCAGCCACCGATCTTCACCCACTTGCCGGGCTCCAGATCCTTGTAGTGCTCGAAGAAGTGCTGGATCTGCTTCAGCGTAATTTCCGGAAGATCCGTATAGTTGGCGATCTTGTCGTAACGACGGGTCAGCTTCGGAACCGGAACGGCCAGGATCTTCTCGTCCATGCCACCATCATCTTCCATCATCATCACGCCGATCGGGCGCACGTTGATCACGCAACCCGGCACCAGCGGACGGGTGTTGCAGATCAAAACGTCCAGCGGATCGCCATCAAGGCAGAGCGTATGCGGCACGAAGCCGTAGTTACCCGGATAGGTCATCGGGGTGTAGAGGAAGCGGTCAACGACAAGCGTGCCGGCGTCCTTGTCCATTTCGTACTTGATCGGTTGGCCGCCGACCGGAACCTCAACGATGACGTTGATGTCTTCCGGCGGGTTCTTGCCAATGGCAATTGCATCGATACGCATATCTGGACCCCGTAGAGTGTTGAATTCTTGCGCTACCTAATGCGAAATATGGCGCAATGCAACACGGCTTTGGGTGAAGCTTGGGTGACACAAAGGCCGCAAGGCCATGGGAGGGGATGCACGCAATGAAGAGCAGATGGATCTTGCCGACCGTCATGCTGACGATCACTTTGCATCTCGCACCGACATGCGTCGCCGCCAATGACAGCGTTTATACCGACCTCGATCTGGATAGCTGTCAGACACTGGCGGAAGACCCGATGGGGGTGTCGCTCAAATGCAAGGGCTATCGGAACTATCCGGTCTATTTCAAGGAAGGCGACCTGCGCCAGAGCGTCTTCTACGGCCGGGTCGACCAGGAACTAATCGACGGCGCTTTCGAGACCTTCTCCGCCTTCAATCACATCAACACGAAGATCGAGTGGCGGTTGGACGCGGCTGGCAAGCCGTTTGCGGCAATCCTGCGCTGGTTCATCGACAACCCGGGACCGGATGGTGCGTCGAACCGCAAGTCGCGCGGCGAGATCCTGGTCGTCTCTCGCGTTGGTACTGCTACCTATGGCGGGTCCTGCATGGTGGCACTGGTGGATGCCAAAGCCAATCAGGATGCCAACGAACTGGCCCGCCAGATGGCCGACGAGACGGCTGCAGACTTCGCCTGTGGCATGCAGGAACCGGAATGGGCGGGCAAACGCGGCAACCTCGTCAGCGAACGGACGTTCAGCTGGCCAGAAGGTTATGTGGTGGAGTGAGAGGAAAAAGCCGCGTCAATTCCAGATGAAGCCGAGCTTCTTCAGGTGCACGTCGTCGAAATCCTCCATGCCCTCGACGGCATCGACACCACCGTTCGAGCGGAAGAAGTTCGCCGCGATTTCGCTGTCTTCCAGGCACCAGACCACCATGCCATCGCAACCGAGCGACTTCAGCAGACGACGGGCTTCGTGGAAGAGCGAATGCCCGAGGCCGATGCCCTGATATTCCGGGCGCAGATAAAGTTCGTAGATTTCGCCTTCATGCGGCAGCGCGCGGGCTCGGTTCAGACCGAGTGAGGCATAACCGGCCACCGTCCCGGCCACCTCAACGACGAGGATCGTCGCCGGTCCCCGCGTGGCCTTGCGCCACCAGGTCTCGCCGCGACGCTCGATCATCCGGGTCAAGGCGCGATGCGGAATAATACCGGAATAGGCATGCTGCCAAGCGCTACGGTGAACGTCGGCAATGGCCGCCGCGTCGGTCGGGCCAGCCAAGCGCATGTCTATCGACAACGTCTTCATAACGTCACTTCCGCCTCGTTGGATCGGCACCGACGTCATGCCGGCCACCGCGAGGAACAGTTACCTGTCCTTTCCGAAATTTAACGCTTTTTTAACCGCTCTCGCAAGCGCACAAACGGCACTTACACAGACAAAAACCCCGGCCAAGATGGCCGGGGTTTCAATTTAATCAAACTTTTCAGCAGGTTCAGCCCTGAGCGGCACGCTGCTTGTCGAAGCGCTTGCGATCATTGGCGTCGAGGAACATCTTGCGAAGGCGGATGGACTTCGGTGTGACTTCCATCAGTTCGTCGTCCTGGATCCACGACAGCGCCCGGTCGAGCGTCATGCGGATCGGCGGGGTAAGCTTGACGGCTTCGTCCTTGCCGGCAGCACGGATGTTGGTGAGCTGCTTGCCCTTCAACACGTTGACTTCCAGGTCGTTGTCACGGGTGTGGATACCGATGATCATGCCCTGATAGACCTTTTCGCCCGGCTCGATGATCATCGGGCCGCGATCTTCCAGGTTGAACATGGCATAAGCAACAGCCTCGCCCGAGCCATTGGACAGCAGCACGCCGTTGACGCGACCGGTGATCGCACCCTTGAACGGCTGGTAGTCGTGGAACAGGCGGTTCATGATCGCGGTGCCGCGCGTGTCGGTCAGCAGTTCCGACTGGTAGCCGATCAGGCCGCGGGTCGGCGCCAGGAACTTCAGGCGTACGCGGTTGCCACCCGACGGGCGCAGCTCCGTCATTTCGGCCTTCCGCTCGGACATCTTCTGAACGACGATGCCCGAATGCTCTTCGTCAACGTCAACAACGACTTCTTCGATCGGCTCGAGAAGCGTACCGTTCTCGTCCTTGTGCATGACGACGCGCGGACGCGAAACGGCAAGCTCGAAGCCTTCGCGGCGCATGGTTTCAATGAGAACGGCGAGCTGCAATTCGCCACGGCCCGACACGAAGAACGAGTCCTTGCCTTCGGCTTCTTCGATCTTCAGCGCAACATTGCCTTCGGCTTCCTTGAGCAGACGGTCACGAATGACGCGGCTCGTGACCTTGTCGCCTTCGGTGCCGGCAAGCGGGCTGTCGTTGACGATAAAGGACATGGTGACGGTCGGCGGGTCGATCGGCTGTGCCTTCATGGCTTCCGTCACCGAGGGATCGCAGAAGGTGTCGGCAACCGTGCCCTTGGAGAGACCGGCGATGGCGACGATGTCACCCGCATGGGCTTCATCGATGGCAGTACGCTCGATGCCGCGGAACGCGAGGATCTTTGAGACGCGGCCGGTTTCGATGACCTTGCCGTCCTGGCCCAGAACCTTGACGGGCTGGTTGGACTTGACAGAGCCAGAAGCGATACGGCCGGTGATGATACGGCCGAGGAAGGGGTTGGCTTCCAGGATCGTGCCGATCATGCGGAACGGGCCTTCTTCGACGGTCGGCTCCGGAACGTGTTCGAGTACCAGGTCGAGCAGCGGCGCGAGGCCGGCGTCCTTCGGACCTTCCGGGTTGACGTTCATCCAGCCATCACGACCCGAACCGTAGAGGATCGGGAAGTCGAGTTGCTCGTCGGTTGCGTCGAGATTGGCGAAGAGGTCGAAGACTTCGTTGATGACTTCTTCGTGGCGGCCGTCCGGGCGGTCGATCTTGTTGATCGCGACGATCGGGCGAAGACCGACCTTCAGCGCCTTGCCGACGACGAACTTGGTCTGCGGCATCGGGCCTTCCGAGGAGTCGACCAGAACGATCGCACCGTCCACCATCGACAGGATACGCTCGACTTCACCACCGAAGTCGGCGTGGCCGGGGGTGTCGACGATGTTGATGCGGTGGCCCTTCCACTCGATAGAGGTCGCCTTGGCAAGGATCGTGATGCCACGTTCCTTTTCCAGGTCGTTCGAGTCCATCATGCGTTCAGCGGTGCGCTGGTTATCACGGAACGAGCCGGACTGCTTCAGAAGCTCGTCCACAAGGGTCGTTTTTCCATGGTCGACGTGCGCGATGATCGCGATATTACGCATTTTCATGATTTGGATCTCTGGCGGCTGGGGCGCTAAACGGGAGGAAGCGCCGATTTACTTTGGCGCGCTCATACCCTGTTTTTTGCAATTGCGAAAGGGGGAAACGCCCGGAGCGCCGGCGATGGTTACCGCCGGCGTCGTGATTCAAGCGGGTTGCGCCGTGTCAGGCGGCAAGGCCTCTCTTCGTCAGCATAGCCTCGGGGCTCGGCATCTTGCCGCGGAACGCCTGATAGGCGTCCTTCGGATCGACCGATCCGCCGACGGAATAGATGTGGTCCTTCAGCTTGCGTGCCGTCTCCGGATCGAACGGGTTGCCGGTCTCCTCAAAGGCGGAGAACGCATCGGCATCGAGCACCTCCGACCACATGTACGAATAGTATCCGGCAGAGTAACCGTCACCAGCAAAGACATGCTGGAAGTGCGGGGTCGCATGGCGCATGACGATGGAAGCTGGCATGCCAATCTTCTCCAACACCTCGGCCTGGACCGCCATGGGATCCTCGACAACTGGGCGCGTGTGGAAGGCCATGTCGATGAGCGCAGACGAGGTAAACTCGACTGTATTGAAGCCGGCATTGAAGTTGCGGGCGGCAAGGACCTTGTCGAGCAGGGCCTGCGGCATCGGCTCGCCCGTCTCGAAGTGGACGGCATAGGTCTTGAGAATCTCCGGTACCGTCAGCCAGTGCTCATAGAGCTGCGAGGGGAGTTCGACGAAATCACGTGAGACGCCTGTACCGGAAACCGTCGGATAGGTAACGTTCGACAACATGCCGTGGGCAGCGTGACCAAATTCGTGGAACAGGGTGCGCGCATCGTCCAGCGACAGGAGCGCCGGTTTTCCCGGCTCCGGCTTGGCGAAGTTGCAAACATTGTAGATGATCGGGATTTCACCCAACTTCCCGTTTGCAAGAGGCAGACGGTGCTGCGACTGGAAGGCGCTCATCCAGGCGCCGGAGCGCTTCGACGGACGCGCGAAATAGTCGCCGAGGAACAGAGCGACGAGCTTATCCTCGCGGTCGCGGATTTCGAAGACCCGCACGTCTGGATGATAGCCGACCACATTCTTGAGCGGCACAGCGTGAATGCCGAAGATTCTGCCCGCAACGTCAAAACAGGCCTCGATGATCTTCTCAAGCTGCAGATAGGGCTTTAGCTCCGCTTCCGAGAAATCGAACTTCCGAGTCCGCAGCTTTTCCGCATAGTGGCGCCAGTCCCACGGCGCGACTTCATGATTGCGCCCTTCCTCGGCGATGAGCTCGGCCAAAGCCTGTTCTTCGTCGCGGGCCTGGACAACGGCCTTGTCCCAGACCTGCATCAGGAGCCCGTTTACGGCCTCCGCCGTTTCGGCCATGGTATTGTCGAGCTTGAGGGCCGCGTAATCGGAATAGCCAAGCAACTTTGCCTTTTCGGCACGCAGCGCCAGCGTCTCGGTCACGATCGCCCGGTTGTCGGTCTCTCCGCCGTTGATACCCCGCGACGTCCAGGCCTTGAAGGCGATCTCGCGCAGGTCACGGCGCTCCGAGAAGGTGAGGAAGGGCTCGATGATCGAGCGCGACAGCGTCACGACATGCGAATGTCCGCCGTCATGCGCCTGAGCCGCAGACGCCATGGCATCGCGCAGGAAGCCCGGAGTGCCGGCGAGGTCTTCTTCGCCCGAAAGGGGAAGCACCCAGGACGATTCATCGGCCAGCACATTCTGCCCGAAGCTGGCCCCAAGGCTTGCCAACCGTTCGTTGATGGCGGCAAGCCGCTCCTGCTCCGCCTTTTCCAGCTTGGCACCGGATTTGACAAAACCCTTCCAGTGCCGCTCCAACACCCGTATCTGCTCGAGCGTCAGCCCCAGCGAGTCACGCTGCTCCCAAAGAGCGTCGATGCGGTGAAAGAGCGGCATGTTGGTACCGATCTTCGAATAGTGACGCGACATTTTTGGCGCGATCTCTCGCTCAAGCGCCTGGATCTGCGGGTTGGTATGCGCGCCGGCCCGGTTCCAGAACAGTGCGGACACGCGGGACAGGGCATCCCCGGCCACTTCCAGGGCCACGATCGTGTTTTCGAAACTGGGCGCCTCGGGATTGCCGGCGATGGCATCGATTTCCGCATCGTGCTGCTTCAATGCGGCCTCAAAGGCGGGGGCATAGTCCGCATCTCCGACCTGCTCGAATTGCGGCAGTCCGTGAGGGCCATCCCACTCGACGACGGCGGGATTGAGTGCGGGGGAACCTGTCATGAAAACCTCCTTCGGCGGCACCTGGGATCGGCGAAGCATCTGTTGTGGATATGCTATCGCGAGGGCGTCCTGACAAGCACGCAAAAAGCGGTGAACAAGAATAGATATTTCGCGCTTCAACCGAACATGACGATTGACGAATTTTCGCGGATCAAGATAGATCGATTCATCCTATGAAAGGACGGTCACCGCCATGGAAATCTTTCCAATTCAGCCGGTTGGCATCTCGCCGCTGAAACTGCGGGAAAGCAGTTCACAGCCGGACGTGAAAATGTCTGAGCTCACTCAGAACACGTCGTCTTCCAAGGACCATGACGTTTTCGAAGAGGCGCTTTCTGTCTTCGCCAGCATGACGCCCCGCCGCCTGCGGGAAATCGCGGCTGAAAGCTTCGAGCGTGACGAAATCGACGAAGGCACCTTCCGGGAACTCTCGACCGAATTGCCGTTGCAGGCCGTGGATAGACACGGCAACGTGGCTGATCTGTCGACACTCACCGACGACACCCAATTCGATTATGCGGAGTATTACCGAACCCAACAGTCTCTGTCCGAAATGATCGGCGACATGGACATGGCGGATTCCTACTCCAAGGTGCTGGACTTCTTCAACCGCACGACCTGACCTCTCTGCTGTCTCATCTCACGAATTGGGGCTCGATACCGACCCTGTTTCGCCTTAAGTGGTCATGGCGCATTGGCGCATTTGATGATCAGGGCGATGCATGATGACGACACTGCGGATGAGCGAGCGCCGAACGACCTTTCTCGGCGCGCTGCTGACGACGCTCGGCCCGATCTCAATGGCGATCTACACGCCGGCCATGCCGCAGCTGGTCCAGGCCTTTTCGACCACCGAAGCCTCCGTGAAGCTGAGCCTCTCCCTTTTCTTCGGTGGCTTCGCACTGGCACAGCTTGTGGCCGGGCCCTTGTCTGATGCCCTGGGACGCAAGACAGCAACTCTGATATTCCTCTGCATCTACATCGGCGGATCCCTGCTGGCGGCATTTGCACCGTCGATTGAGTACATCCTGGCCGCAAGGTTGATCCAGGGGATCGGAGCATCGGTTGGTGTGGTCGTCGGGCGCGCCATCGTCCGGGATCTCTTCGTCGGCGCGGATGCCGCGCGCATTCTCAACACCATCGGCATTTTCCTCGCCGTCGGCCCTGCCATGGGGCCGACGCTTGGAGGTATGGCCCTGGCGGCCTTCGACTGGCACGCCGTCTTCCTGCTCTTGATAGGTTTCGGCCTGCTGGCAGGTCTTTGCACCGTTCTCTTCATGCGAGAGACCGTCGCGCGCGATCTCGGCCGGCTGCGGCCCATGCGGCTCGCGCGGGGCTACCTGGAAGTCGCGAGCAATGCGCGCTTCATCGCTGCGTCCCTCGTTCTCAGCGGCTCGATCGGCGCGCTCTACGCGCAATCGACGATGCTGCCGTTCATCCTGATCAATCGTGTGGGGCTCACCCCCACGCAATTCGGCATCGGCATGTTGATGCAGTCCGGCGCCTATCTGCTCGGATCTCTGACCTTGAAACTCGTTGCATCAAGGCTCGGCGGACAACATGCGGCGCTGTTCGGCATCAGCCTGTGCGGGCTGGGAGGCGTGGTGATGGCATTGTCGGTCGCTTTCGTGGAGCCTCATTACCTGACGATCATGGGGCCGGTTGCGATCTGCACCTTCGGGCTCGCCTTTCTCACCCCCCATGTCGTCACCGTCAGCATGGCACCCTTCGCGCATATTGCCGGCTCGGCCTCGGCCATGACCGGTTTTCTGCAGATGAGCGCGGGCTTTCTCGGTGGCGTCACGGCCGCCGCCATGGGCGATCCGCTGCACGCCTTCGGCGTGATCATTCCGACGATGGAGTTCTGCGCCGTCGCCGGTTTCGTGTGGCTTCGGTTCCTGTCGACGCGTGGGTGATTGAGGCAAAAAAAACCCGCCCGCCCAGAGGGCAGACGGGTCTGAAAGGTTCAGAGATCTCGGTTTACTTGCCGAGATTGCGCTTAGCGAGCGTGCGCAGGCGAAGTGCGTTCAGCTTGATGAAGCCAGCGGCATCCTTCTGGTCATAGGCGCCCTGGTCATCTTCGAAGGTGACGAGCTGGTCGGAATAGAGCGACTTCGACGATTCACGGCCGATGACCATGACATTGCCCTTGTAGAGCTTCAGCGTCACTTCGCCTTCGACATGCTCCTGGCTCTTGTCGATCAGTGCCTGCAGCATTTCGCGCTCCGGAGAGAACCAGAAGCCGTAATAGATCAGCTCCGCATAACGCGGCATGATCTCGTCCTTGAGGTGGGCAGCACCCCGGTCGAGCGTGATCGATTCGATCGCGCGGTGGGCCGAGAGCAGGATGGTGCCGCCAGGGGTCTCGTAGACGCCGCGGGACTTCATGCCGACGAAGCGGTTTTCGACGAGGTCGAGACGGCCGATACCGTTGTCGCGACCATAATTGTTGAGTTCGGCCAGCAGCGTCGCCGGGCTCATGCGAACGCCGTTGATCGAGACGGCATCACCCTTTTCGAAGCCGACCTTGATGGTGGTCGCCTTGTCGGGGGCGGCTTCCGGCGAGATCGTGCGCATATGCACATATTCCGGGGCTTCGACAGAGGGATCTTCGAGAACCTTGCCCTCGGACGAGGAGTGCAGCAGGTTGGCATCCACCGAGAACGGCGCCTCGCCCTTCTTGTCCTTGGCGACGGGGATCTGGTTCTGCTCGGCAAAGGCCAGAAGATCGGTGCGGCTCTTGAACGCCCAGTCACGCCACGGAGCGATGATCTTGATGTCAGGGTTCAGCGCATAGGCCGACAGTTCGAAACGGACCTGATCGTTACCCTTGCCGGTCGCGCCATGGGCGATGGCATCGGCACCAGTCTTCTTGGCAATGTCGATCAGATGCTTGGAGATCAGCGGACGGGCAATCGAGGTACCGAGCAGGTAGACGCCTTCATAGACGGCATTGGCGCGGAACATCGGGAAAACGAAATCGCGGACGAATTCTTCGCGCACGTCCTCGATGAAGATCTCCTTGATGCCGAGCATCTCGGCCTTCTTGCGCGCCGGCTCGAGCTCTTCGCCCTGGCCGAGGTCGGCGGTGAAGGTAACGACTTCGGCACCGAGCTCGGTCTGAAGCCATTTCAGGATGATGGAGGTGTCGAGGCCGCCGGAATAGGCGAGGACGACTTTCTTCACGTCTTTGGGGAGTACCATATCGATGCGTTCCGTCTGGAGGGTGCGAGGCTCAAACCCCGCCTGGATCAAGAATGGCGGCACTTTTAGCGAGATTCCGCTGGCGTGCAAGGGCAGGAGGGGTTGAGAGCGTCAGAGATGACGGCCGATATTCATGCGCTGATGGAGGATGCGGATGATCTCGACGGTCGGTCGTCGCCGGGCATAGATGATGAAATGCGACCCGCAAGTAAGGCTGAGATAGCCTGCGTTGAGGCCAACAAGCGGCCGACCTTCGCTGTCCCCAGTCGCGAGGTCATCGAGTGCAGCCACGATTTGCGTGTAATATTTATCCGCCTGGTCCCTTGACCATCGTTCCCACGAGTAACGCCAAATACCCTCAAGATCTTTCCGCGCCAGCGGCGAGAGCTTGTAGGTCGCCACATCAAGCCCCGTATTTCCGGTGCAGTTCATCCAGGAACTGAACTGCATCGAACGGCTGCGGCTCGCCGGATGCCTCGCCCTCTTCGATGGCGGCTTTGATGGCGGCAAGGCCGCCCACATCGTCGCGCAAAAGCGCAAGAGCGGCTTCGATCACCTCGGCCTCCGAGGCGTAATCGCCAGCGGATATCCTGGCCTCGATAAAGTCAGCCAGCTCTCCGGAAACGGTAACAGTGGTCATCTTGTTCATCGGCAGCAATCCTCCATCGACGGCTGTCACGTTGACGATGTGCGGCAAGGATACCATATCGCCACCATCGACAACACTGCATGTCTTGAAGGAGTTTCATCCATGACGATCCAGCATCCCGCATTCGCGAAGGGCCACGTCGCCGTCGTTACGGGCGCCGCGTCCGGCATTGGGCTGGCAGCCTCCAAGGCATTCGCAGCCATGGGCCTGTGCGTTGTTCTGGTCGATCTCGAAGGCGACAGGCTGGCCAACGCCGCACTTCAGGTCGCAGCACTTTCGGCAAGCGGAGAGACCGATGTCGTTGCTATCGGCACCGACGTGTCGAAGCTCGATGAACTCGAAGCGCTCGAACGCGCCGTGATCCAGCGCTTCGGACGCGTGCATGTGCTGATGAACAATGCCGGCATTCAGCCCGGTAGCGCACTCTTCGGGCCCCAGGCAAACTGGGAGAATGTCCTCGGCGTCAACCTGATGGCCGTGATCAATGGAAGCCGGACCTTCGGCCCCGGCATGGTGGCGCACAAGGACCCCGCCGTGATCATCAACACCGGATCGAAGCAGGGTATCACCACGCCGCCGGGCGATCCGGCTTACAACGTTGCGAAAGCCGGCGTGAAGGCCTTCACCGAAGCCCTGCAGCACGAGCTTCGCAACACGCCGGACTGTAATGTCACCGCCCATCTGCTCATCCCCGGCTTCGTCTTCACATCGCTCACAGCCAACGGCAGAACGGATAAGCCGGCGGGCGCCTGGACGCCCGAAGAAACGGTCGACTTCATGTTCGAAAGCCTCGACCGCGGCGACTTCTACATCCTGTGCCCGGACAACGAAGTCAGCCGGGCGCTTGATGAGAAGCGGATTGCCTGGGCCGCAGGCGACATCATCGAAAACCGCCCGCCGCTTTCGCGCTGGCATCCCGACTACGCCGACATCTTCAAGACCTATCTGTCGGTCCCACGCGACTGATTGGCAATCAGAAATATCCCCGCTAGAGAAGAAACACCCGCGCCTGGCGGGTGTTTCGCAATGCGGTGCCATCAATGGATTTCATTCCCAGCTTACCCGTTTTCCTGGCCTTCAGCCTGGCCCTTCTCCTTCTCGCCATCACCCCTGGCCCCGATATGACGCTCTGGATCAGCCGCTCACTGCGCGACGGTCGCTCCGTTGGGCTGATGACGCTGGCAGGGACCAGCTTTGGTATCGCGATCCACACCATGCTGGTGGCCTTCGGGATCTCCGCCCTCATCGTCGCCTCGCCGACAGCCTTCCTGCTCCTGAAGACAGGCGGCGCGGCCTATCTGCTCTGGCTGGCGCTGCAGGCGGTCCGACACGGCTCGAACTTTGTCATCAAGGCAGATGGGGACGCCCTGGTGTCGAAGAAGGGCGCGTTTCTGAACGGGCTCTGGGTTAACCTCTTGAACCCCAAGGTCATCATCTTCTTCATGACCTTCCTGCCGCAGTTCGTGTCGGCCACCGACCCAGATGTCACAGGTAAACTGCTCTTTCTCGGGCTGTGGTCGATCGTCCTGTCGCTGCCGATAGGGATCGGCATCGTCTACGGGGCGGATTTCATGTCGACCTGGCTGCAGGCCAACCGCAAAGTCCTGCGCGGCATCGACTACACCTTTGCCGGCGTCTTCTCGATCTTCGCAGTGAAGATTCTCATGACCCAGGCAAAATAAGCCGAAATATCCAACGAGCCGGGTTAAGCCGGCTCAATCGTCGTCATCCTCACCATGGCCGGCGATCATCATCGCCTCGAAGGCCATGCGTTCGGTCTTGCGCATGCGCTCCGATTCCGACTTAAGCTGACCGCAGGCAGCAAGAATGTCACGGCCGCGTGGTGTCCGGATCGGCGAGGCATAACCAGCCTGATTGATGAAATCGGCAAACTTCTCGATCGTCGCCCAGTCGGAACACTGGTAATTGGTGCCCGGCCAGGGGTTGAACGGGATGAGGTTGATCTTCGCCGGCACGCCCTTCAGAAGCTGGATCAAGCCCTTTGCATCCTCCAGGCTGTCATTGACGTCCTTCAGCATCACATATTCGAAGGTGATGCGCCGGGCATTCGACAGGCCAGGATAGTTGCGGCAAGCTTCAATCAGATCCTTGAGCGGATACTTCTTGTTGATCGGCACCAGCATGTCGCGCAACTCGTCGCGCACGGCATGCAGCGAAATCGCGAGCATCACACCAATCTCGTCACCCGTGCGGTAAATTTCCGGCACGACTCCTGAAGTCGAGAGCGTTACGCGTCGCTTGGACAGCGACAAGCCATCGCCATCCGTCGCGATCAACAGTGCCTTCTTGACCTCTTCGAAATTATAGAGCGGCTCGCCCATGCCCATCATCACGACATTGGTGACCTTGCGATCGCTCGACGGCATCATCGTACCAACCGGGATCTCCCGATCGGGAAAATCGCCCAGTCGATCGCGGGCGAGGAGCAGCTGCGCCAGGATTTCTTCAGCCGTCAGATTGCGCACCAGCTTCTGCGTACCGGTGTGACAGAAGGAACAGGTGAGCGTGCAGCCGACCTGGCTGGAGATGCAGAGTGTGCCGCGCCCCTCTTCCGGGATGTAGACGCTTTCGACCTCGACAGGGCGGCCCGCGCCGCGCGGGGGGAAACGCAAAAGCCACTTCCGGGTGCCGTCGTTGGAAACCTGCTCCTCGACGATCTCCGGCCGCGCAATGGTGAAATGCGTCTTCAGCATTTCGCGCATGTCCTTAGAGACATTGGCCATGTGATCGAAGTCGGAGACGCCGCGCACATAGATCCAGTTCCAGATCTGCGCGACACGCATCTTGATCTGTTTGTCCGGCACGCCCTTGTCTCGCAGGGCCTCGCCGAGTGCCACCCGATCGAGACCGATCAGGCTGGGCTTTTCGCTCAAGGAGCCGCTTCGCATGACAGGGGTCTGCGGACGTTCTGCAAGGGTGCCGGTGACAGCCATGAATGAAACCTCTGAACCATAGGCCGGGGATGGCTCACTGGGAGCGAACCCGGTCTGGGCGATGCATGATCGTGAATGATGGGATGCGACGCATCGGCGTGCATCAAGCTTTGGCGCGGCCCATAGCAGCTTTTTTCGGCCCCGTCACGCGTGTCATCACGTGCGTGTCCAGAGCGGAAGCGATTGAACGCAAAAACGGGGCAGGTAAACCCGCCCCGTCCAAATCGTGCCGATGGCTCCAGGCTTACTTGCAGCCCTGAATTTTCTGAAGGGCCGCCGAAATACCGGACAGCGAATAGGTGTAGCTGGTAGGCGTTCCCCGGGCCGAGGTCGCCTTGACCGTCATCGACGATCCACCCTTCATCGCCGCAACCAACGCCGGCTCTTCCGCGGCATTTTCGACCCAGGCGGACGTGTCCTTGACGAACATGACGAAGTTCTTGGAATCGATCGTCACATTGACCTTGGAGTCGCCCTTCATCGGGTAACCCATCATCGCCTGCGGTTCATAGGAGATATTCTGGCCCGGGCGCTGGGAGATGACGAAGAAGATGTCACCGTGATTGACGCTGGCAGGCTCCTTCGCCGTCGGAACGGACAGCACATAGCAGACGGTGCCACCGTTCGATTTGTAGGAATAGGCGCCCCAGGCCTTGAATTGCTCGATCCGCGTCGGCGATTGAGCAAAGGCGAGTCCGCTGCTCGCCAGGATGATTGCCAGTGCGGCTACGCTACGTCTTACAAACATGTCTTCCTGCCGGTTGTTTCCATCCATCGCCCAGCCGAACAGCCGGACGCTCATCGTCAAAACCAGTGTTCAGTTTGACTTAATTTACCTTACCAAACCATGAACGGAACACAGTTTCTTGTCGCAATCTGTGTCGTCGTCCTGATCAGCCGTCGCCAAGATACGGCGAGACGCGAATTTGCACCGCGCCCTCCTCGTTCGGATGTAGAGGGAAAGAATCGGGCAAGAGTTGGGCTGGAAATGGTTTTTCGGAAACGGCGCGTCTCTCACGCCGGATTTTCGTCGTCCGCAAGCACCCGATCGGCCGCTTCGTAGTGCCTCTCCTTGATATGCCGGTTGATGAGCGAAAATGCAGCGGTGAGAACGGCAATGTCATCAGTAAAGCCGATCACAGCCAGGACATCGGGCACCGCATCGATCGGAAGCACGAAATATCCCAATGCAGCAAGCAGGATACCCCTGACGCGCAAGGGGGTCTCACGGTCAATCGCGCAGTAGTAGGCAGCAGCCACGTCACGCGAAAACGGGATCTGACGCGCCGCCTTGCGGAACGTCGGCCAGAACCGACGCCGTACTTTTTCCTCCTGCTTCTCCTGGGCTTCTTCGTCACCCGGAAGCAGGATTTCACCGATTTTCACGTCATCCATGAGCCAACGATCCTTTCGTGCGGACCCTATCAATCATATGTGATCCGCTGCGGGAAAATTCAATTGGCTGCGAAAACGCTCACGCAGCGTCCCGGCCTGCCATGTCCATCAGAACGGCCAGTTGGAAATCGAGTTCCGTCAGGCCGCTTGCCGAATGCGTCGTGAGCAGGACGTGCACCTTGCGATAGACATTCGACCATTCCGGATGATGGTCGATCTTCTCGGCGGCAAGAGCAGATTGCGTCATGAACCCGAAGGCCTGACGGAAGTCGTTGAAGACGAAGTGCTTCTCGATGGCACTTCCACCCTGTACCAGGGTCCAGCCTTGCAATTCGGCAAGTCTGGCCGAGACTGCGGCCTCGTCGAGCTTTTTACTAATCATCGATCTGCTCCTTACAAGTTCACCTGTGCCACCACGCCTGGACAGCATGGTCCGAGAGCGCAGTCTGCCATGTCGGGCCGAGCGCGGCAGAATCAAGATGCGCCTGGCAAGAAGCGAAAGCGAGGAACTATAGCAGGCTCTTTTCCGGCTGCAGGTTACGACCTGCAAAGCTTGATGCGCCAACTGGCTCATGCAGCGGGAAGATCTCTTCCGTCAGGTAAGGACCGCCGCCGACCGATTCCTTTGATGACAATAGGACGAAGCGAGAGGCCTTGAATGGCAGAGTGTGGAAATCGCCCCGTCCGCCGAGATAATGTACGACATCGTCGAGTCGTGATGCCTTCAGCCTTGCCAGAGTGACATGTGGCATGAATTTTCGCGGATCCGGCGCGAGGCCGAGTCGCTGGCAGATCCGTTCGATCTCCCCCTGCAGCGCATAAAGTTCAGGGGCTGCGGACACACCGGCCCAGATCGAATGCGGCTTCTTCGATCCGAAGGAGCCGATGCCGTTCAGGGTGAGTGAGAATTCAGGGCGGTCGATGCGATCAAGACGGTGCACGATTTCATCCGCCGTGCGGCCATCGACATCACCGATGAAGCGCAGAGTGATGTGATAGTTTTCGACATCGATCCAGCGGGCCCCGGGGAGGCCACCGCGCAGCAATGAGAGGCTCATGGCAGCGTTGCGGGGAATTTCGAGGGCAGTGAACAATCTCGGCATGGAGAGTTCCCCGAATCTTTTGCAGGTGCTCACAGCGAATCACGCAATGGCATGAGGCGCAAGTGATTAATTCGGCTTACCCTCGATGCTGGCCACCCAAGATTGAGCGAGGGGAAGCATGCGATCTGCCATGACCGCAAGACCTTCCGTGTTCGGATGCATGCCATCGTCGAGCAGCAGCCTGCGTTCGGTGATCACGCCTTCCAACACGAAGGGATAGAGCGGCAAATCGTACTTCTTGGCGAGATCAGGATAGATCGCGTTGAACCGCGCGGCATACTCGCCACCCATGTTTGGTGGTGCCAGCATGCCAATCAGCAGGACGGGGATATTGCGCGCCTTGAGGCGCGTGATGATCTGGTCGAGATTGCGTGCGGTCTGCTCGGGTGGAATGCCGCGCAGCGCATCATTGGCGCCGAGTTCCAAGATCACGCCGTCGGTTCCATCGGGCACCGACCAGTCCACCCGTGCCAATCCGCCGGATGTCGTATCGCCGGAAACGCCAGCATTGGTGATGACAACCTCATGGCCCTTGGCAACGAGATTCCGCTGCAACTGCGCCGGCAGAGCATCCTCCTGCGGTAATTGATAGCCGGCCATCAGGCTGTCGCCGAAGCCAACCAGCTTCAGGGGCTCTGCCAGAGAGGCTGTCGCCCCTGCCAGCGTTGCCGTGAGGATCACGGCGAAATGAAGCAGCGCAGCTTTAAATCTCATGCTGTCCTTCCTAGATTGCCCAAAGTGCCGATCACCGGCAAACCGTTGATCTCAAAGATATAGGATGGCCGAGTGTGAGAAACACCATCATCGAACTGAAAAGCGCTGATCTCACCCTTGGCAATGCAGCCGCCTCCGTTCACGTTTTGCGGAGCATCGATCTGAAGATCAACGAAGGCGAAGCAGTGGGCATCGTCGGTCCATCAGGCTCGGGCAAGTCGACGCTGCTGATGGTGCTGGCAGGCCTGGAGCGGCTGGACAGCGGCGAGATCATCGTCCGCGACACCCCCGTTCACACGCTGAGCGAGGATCGGCTCGCCGATTTCCGCGGCCGCAACATCGGCATTGTCTTCCAGTCCTTCCATCTAATCGCCAACATGACGGCGTTGGAAAACGTCGCGATCCCGCTCGAACTCGCCAATGTCAAGAATGCCTTCGACATCGCCCGCAAGGAATTGCAGGCCGTTGGCCTCGGCGAAAGATTGAGCCACTACCCGGGGCAGCTTTCCGGCGGCGAACAACAGCGCGTCGCCATCGCCCGCGCACTTGCCCCCTCGCCAGCCGTCCTGATCGCAGATGAACCGACGGGCAATCTCGATACCGATACCGGGCGGCAGATTGCCGATCTGCTGTTTGCCAAGCAGCAGGAACGCGGCATGACGCTCGTTCTCGTGACCCATGATACGACACTTGCCGCGCGTTGCTCGCGCCAGATCCGTGTCGCCTCCGGCCAGATTGCCGGCGACAGCCACGCCGAAGCGGCCCGTCTCGCGACGGTGTCGGCATGACCGGATTTGCCACGCGGCTGTCGGTCGCCTTCCGCATCGCCCTGCGCGAATTGCGGGGTGGCCTCAAGGGTTTCTATATCTTCCTCGCCTGCATCGCGCTCGGCACCGGCGCGATCGCGGCTGTCAATTCCGTGTCGACGGCCATCACGGATGCCATTTCCTCGGAGGGACGGTCGCTGCTGGCTGGTGACGTTCGCCTCGAACTCGATAACCGCGAGGCAACGCCCGCCGAACTGGCTTTCATGCAGGGTTTCGGCACTGTCTCAGTCTCGACCGGCCTGCGCTCCATGGCACGGCTTGCAGACGGATCTGACCAGTCGCTGGTCGAGGTGAAGGCAGTCGACGAGACCTATCCGCTCTACGGTCGCCTTATGGCCGAGCCGGATCGCCCGATTGCCGATTTGCTGGCTGCCGAAGGCAACACCTACGGCGCCATCGTCGCGCCGCTTCTGCTGGAGCGCATGAACAGCAAGGTCGGCGATGAATTCCTCCTCGGCAACGCCCGCTTCCGCATCACCGGCACAATCGCAACCGAACCGGATGCCGTCTCCGACGGCTTCGGTTTTGCCCCGCGCTTCCTGACCAGCCGCCAGGCACTGTTTGCCAGCGGCTTGGTCGCGACCGGTAGCCTTGTCGAGCACGCCTACAAGATCCGCTACAGCGACCCGACGACCAGCCCCGAGACACTGCGCAGCCGGGCGCAAGCCGAGTTCCCCGCGGCCGGGTGGTCGATCCGCAGCAGCGACCGCGCGGCCCCCGCGCTCACCGAAAATGTCGAACGCTTCTCGCAGTTCCTGACGCTGGTCGGACTAACGGCGCTGGTCGTCGGCGGCGTCGGCGTAGCCAATGCCGTGCGCGCCTTTCTCGACTCCAAGCGCACCGTCATCGCAACGCTCAAATGCCTCGGCGCCCCGGCCTCAGTCGTGGTTCTGGTCTATCTCATTCAGATCACCCTGGTCGCCGTGGTGGGCATCCTGGCCGGCCTCGTGCTGGGCGCCATCGCCCCGCCCATCACCGCGAGTTACCTCGCCGGCATCCTGCCAATCTCGGCCGAGGCCCGGCTTTATCCGCAGGCCCTGGCGCTGGCCGCCATCTTCGGCATCCTGGTCACCTTCGCGTTCGCCATCCTGCCGCTCGGCCATGCCCGCAAGGTGCCGGCCACGGCCCTGTTCCGAGAACAGGGTTTCGATGCCTCCGGCCTTCCGTCCTGGCCTTATCTTCTGGCCATGGCGCTCTCTCTCGGCGCGCTGGCAGCGCTGGCGATCTTCACCTCGGATCAGCGCCGCATCGCCGCCATCTTCCTCGCCGCCATGGCGGCGGGCTTCGTCCTTCTGCGTCTCGTCGCCTACCTGATCGCGTGGTTGGCCCGCCACAGCCCGAGAAGCCATTCTGCCGCCTTGCGGCTTGCTATCGGCAACATCCACCGCCCCGGTGCATTGACGGCCTCCGTGACCCTTTCGCTGGGCCTCGGCCTCAGCCTGCTCGTGGCGCTTGCCCTGATCGACGGCAATCTCCGCCGTGAACTGACCGGCAGCCTGCCAGAACGCGCACCGAACTTCTTCTTCGTCGACATCCAGGGCAGCGAAGTCGATGACTTCCGGACGCTGGTCGAGGGCATGGCGCCCGAGGGCAAGCTGGTCGAGGTGCCCATGTTGCGAGGCCGTATCCTGGAGCTGAACGGAACTGACGTCGCCAAGATGGATGTGCCGCCCGGCGGCCGCTGGGTGCTGCGCGGCGACCGTGGCCTGACCTACGCGACCAACATTCCCGAAAACAGCAGCATCACCGAAGGCGAATGGTGGCCGAAGGACTATGCGGGCGAACCGCTGGTCTCCTTCTCCGAACGTGAGGCCAAGGAACTGGGCCTGAAGGTCGGCGATAGCGTCACCGTGAACGTGCTCGGCCGCAACATCACCGCCAAGATCTCCAATTTTCGCGCGGTTCAGTGGGAGAGCCTGTCGATGAACTTCGTCATGGTCTTTTCGCCGAACACCTTTGCCGGTGCGCCACATGCCTGGCTAGCGACCCTCATTGAGCCGAACGCATCCGCAATCGATGAAGCCTCCGTGCTGCGCGCAGTGACGCAACGCTTCCCGACAATCACCACCGTGCGCGTGAAGGATGCGCTCGACATGGTGGACAAGCTCGTTGGACAGCTGGCGACCGCCATCCGCGCGGCGGCTGCTGTTGCGCTCATCGCATCGGTGCTCGTGCTTTCGGGAGCCTTGGCCGCCGGCAACAGAGCCCGCACCCATGACGCCGTCATCCTGAAGACGCTTGGCGCCACGCGCGCCATGCTGATCCGGGCATTTACCTACGAATATATGCTTTTGGGTGCCGCCACCGCCGTCTTTGCCCTGGTCGCCGGCGGTGGCATCGCCTGGTATGTGCTGAGCCAGATCATGAAACTGCCCTCGAACTTCCTCCCCGATATCGCCGTCCTGACGATCGGCATTTCGCTGGTCATCACCATCGGTATCGGTCTTGCCGGCACCTGGCGGATTCTCGGCCAGAAGGCTGCGCCCGTCCTGCGGGAGCTCTAGGCAGGCGAAATCTCCGCATCCCAATGATTACCGCGATTTAAGGCTACGGGTCTTGTTCCCCGGGCCTTTCCATCTCATATTGATGTCACGCATGCTGGGCTTCGCAGCGGCGCGAGGGCCAAATCAGCCCACCGTCAAACATCGAAGCTTTGAGAGAGGAAACCATGTCCGAACTTCGCAACTATCAGAGCCGCGCGGGCCAGGCCCAGTCGGCCACGATGATCGACGAAGGTCTGCGCGCCTATATGCTGAAGGTGTATAACCTGATGGCGCTCGGCCTTGCCATCACCGGTATCGCAGCCTTCGCAACCTTTCAGATGGCCGTATCAAGCCCGGCTTTCGCCCAGGCGATCTACGGCTCGCCGCTTCGCTGGGTCGTGATCCTGGCACCAGTCGCCCTCGTCTTTTTCCTCAGCTTCCGCATTGAGAAGATGAGCGTATCCGCGGCACAGACGACCTTCTGGGTCTATGCAGCCCTCATGGGCCTGTCGCTCTCGTCGATCTTCCTGATCTACACGGGTGCCAGCATCGTCCAGACTTTCTTCGTGACGGCCGCTTCGTTCGGTGCCCTGTCGCTCTATGGCTACACCACCAAGCGTAGCCTGTCGGCCATGGGTTCGTTCCTGATGATGGGTCTGTTCGGCCTGATCATTGCCTCGCTGGTCAACCTGTTCATGGCTTCGTCCGCGCTGGACTTCGCGATCTCGGTGATCGGCGTGTTGATCTTCGCGGGCCTCACCGCCTACGACACGCAGTCGATCAAGGAATCCTACCACGAGGCCCATTCGAGCGAAGCCAGCGGTCGCCTGGCGATCATGGGTGCACTGAGGCTCTACCTCGACTTCATCAACCTCTTCCTCTTCATGCTCCGTTTCCTCGGAAACCGGAACTGATCTGAAGAAGAACTCGACAGTCACGACAGTCAAACCCCGCTTCGGCGGGGTTTTTCTTTGCTTTTATGGTGTCTCGATCGGATGGCGCATGCCGAATCGAGGCACAAAAAAACCTCCGGCTCACACCGGAGGTCTTTCAGGAATGCAGTCAAACGAAGAGAAGCTTACGCCGCTTCTTCCTGCGTATCGTCTTCCTCGATGGTCTTGCCGCGCTTTGGGCCCTTGGCGAGATTGACCTCGACCAGCCGCACGGCTTCGGTCTCGGACATCTTGTTCACAGCTGCGATTTCACGAGCCATGCGGTCGAGTGCAGCTTCATACAGCTGGCGCTCGGAATAAGACTGTTCCGGCTGGTTCTCGGCACGATAGAGATCGCGCACGACCTCGGCGATGGAAATCAGGTCACCGGAATTGATCTTGGCATCATATTCCTGGGCCCGGCGCGACCACATGGTACGCTTGACGCGTGCCTTTCCCTGAACGACCTTCAGCGCGCGTTCGACAAAGTCGGTCTCGGAAAGCTTGCGCATGCCGATGCTCACAGCCTTGGCGACTGGAACCTTCAGGCGCATCTTGTCCTTTTCGAAATCGATGACGAAAAGTTCAAGCTTCATGCCCGCCACTTCTTGCTCATCGATAGCGGTGATGGTACCGACTCCGTGTGCCGGGTAAACAATCGACTCACCGGTTTTGAAGCCATGGCGCGCCGAGGAATTTTTTTTCTGCTGGGTCGTCATTCTATTCAAACACTCCCTGTTTTGCTCCCGGCGTGATGCCGGCGCCGGGTCGGTCAGGCCCGGATGAGATGGAGAAGCCGCAAGGTCTGCCATCCTGTCCTGTCCGTCACAGAAAAACATCACCCTCGTCGCGACGGCGACACGACACAAAGTGTCGTCTATGTCACGTGAACCGCGTCGGTGGTGAAGTTGCTTTCGTGATGGCTTAGGGCACAGATGTGCCACAAAGTGGAACAGTTCCAAGACGCTATCACAAAAAGACGAGGAAATCAATATTTTAGTGCAGCGCGCCATAAAGCTGGCACACTCGGCGCCAGATTTTGTCTGAAGCGATGAAATTTAAGGCAGGCCGCGACATGCGAAACCCGCTGCAGCTAATGGATCAGTCGCCCGAACCCGGCTGTTCGGAGAAATACTTCTCAAACTTGCCGTCAACGCCGTCCATTTCCTTGGCTTCCGCCATAGGCTCTTTTTTCACCGTAATGTTCGGCCAGATCTTGGCATAGTCAGCATTGATCTTCAGCCACTTGTCGAGGCCCGGCTCGGTGTCCGGCTTGATCGCCTCTGCCGGACATTCCGGTTCGCAAACGCCGCAGTCGATGCATTCATCCGGATGAATGACCAGAAAGTTCTCGCCCTCGTAGAAGCAGTCGACCGGGCAGACCTCGACACAATCGGTGTATTTGCAGCGGATGCAGTTGTCAGTGACGATATATGTCATGCGGCACTCCAGGATGACGTTCGCAAACGGCAGGAAAGAGAACGAACACGTTGTTCCGTAGGGGGCGCGGACGCCGGAAACGGAGGCTCGTGCCCCACCGGGTTTTCTGTCGGACAGCGTTGTGAGCTACTGTGTTATCGGAACCAAGGCAAGGATAAACAATCCGCTATTCTGCCGCAGGCGGACAAATTTTCTAATCGTCACCCCAATCCGGTCCGGAGCGAAGGTCGCGCAGCGCGCGCGCCTCCTTCTTGGTCGGACGTCCAGAGCCTGGGGCACGAACCGCCTGTTCGAGTGGCGTGAACGGTCCCTTCTCACGGGGCGGGGTCAAGTCTTCGTAGAGATGACGTGCTTCCTCGTAAGGCCCACGCCGCTCTCCAGGGAGTTTGACGACAAGGACCAAGTCGCGCTCAGGCATGGCAATCTCAAGCCGATCGCCGATTTTAAGGCCGTGGCTGGGTTGCCGAACGGTGGTACCGTTCACCTTCACATGACCGGCAGACACGCGCTCCTGAGCTAGGCTGCGCGATTTTGCCACACGGGCGAAAAACAGCCACTTGTCGATGCGCTGGCGCGAACCGCTTTGTGGCTGCTTGTCGTCCATATCACTTCTTCATCTGTTCCTTGAGCGCTGCCAGCTTGGCGAAAGGCGAATCCGGATCAACAGGCTTTTCCTTGCGCGGCGGCTTGGCCTCGAAGCGTGCGGGCTGCGACTTGTTGTTGTCGCGCTCCGGACGCGGACCACGATCCTTGCGGTCACCGCGATCCTGACGATCGCCCTTGCCGGCAAACTTGCCACGACCGCCATCCGGCTGGTCACGACGGCCATCGGGACGCCGATCGTCGCGGCGCTTGTCGCCTTGCGGCTCGCCGGCCTGTTGGCGTTCGCCACCCGGTGCACGCTGGCCCTGGTTTGCACCACGGCGATCACCCGCCGGACGGCCAGCTGGACGCTGGTTGTCGCTACGGCCACCCGGACGCCACAACAGCACCGGCTTCGGCTCGGCAGGCTCTGCAGGTTCAGCGGCCACGGCACCTTCTTCGGCAACAGTAGCTTCTTCTTGTGTCGGTGCTTCCGTGACCGGCTCGGAAACGGCCGTCTCCGGCTCTGCTTCAGCGGCAGGCTGATCGGCATCGTCGACGCTGTCAGTCTCGGGCTTGGCAGCCTCGGTAGTCTCAGTCGCGCTCGGCTTATGAGCGGCAAGGAAGGCAGCCGCCTCTTCCGCACTGACGCTGTCGGCACGGTAGCCGAGACCCTTCAGGATCTCTTCCATGTCGTCAGGGGTAGCCCCCAGGATCGACAGCATGGCTGTCGTTGTGACAAACCGGCGACCGTCATAGGCGCCATCCGGACGGGCGTTGGAGCCCGGCTTCCACTGCAGCAGCGGACGAATGAGATCGGCCAGACGCTCGAGAATATCGATACGCACGGCGCGCTTGCCGAGGAAGCGGAAGCCGGCGAGCTTGTAGAAGGTACGCTCATAGCTGGCATCGGTGACGACCGAGGTGCGACCGGCGGCCAGAACGGGGATCAGGTCGCCGTAACCGGCCTTGTCGAGGCCGTCATGCTTCAGCGCCCAAAGCAGCGTGATCAGTTCGGCCGGAGCGGGCTTGAGAAGCGCCGGCATGAAGATGTGATAGGCGCCGAAGCGAACACCGTAGCGGCGCATCGAAGCGCGACCATCCTGGTCCAGCGACTTAACGTCATCAGCAACGTCGCGGCGGAAGAGCACGCCCAGGTTCTCGACCAGTTGGAAGGCCAGCCCCTTGGCAAGACCCTGCAGATCTTCGGCGCGCGACAGATCATCGAGCGGCTTCAAGACGGTCGAGATATGATGATTGACGAAGCGCTCGATACGCGCCGCCACATGATCACGAGCAGCACCGGTCAATTGCTCGTCGGCAAGCACCAGGACGCGCGGATGCAGAATGTGGTCCGTGCCGATCAGTCGAGCGACCGGATCGCCTACCCAGCGGACGAGACCATCGGAACCAATAGCCAGGTCGCCATTGCCGGAGGCATGCAGGCGGGCGGCACGGGCTTCGAATTCCAGCGCCAGCGCGCGATGGGCCGCAGCCTCGACGGCCTTGGCATCCGGGCCGTCCATGCCGGAAATCGGCGTGAACCGGAAACCGGAGAGTTGTCCCATGGCATGGCCTTCCACGAAGACATCGCCGTTCACACTGATTTCAGCTTCCAACATTGCATTCTCTCTCAAGCGCTTCATGAGCACAGATGTCCTGCGATCAACAAAGCGTTTCGTCAACCGTTCATGTAACGCATCGGACAATCGGTCTTCGATTTCCCGCGTCTTTTCTTGCCAGTGTGTCGGATCGGCAAGCCAGCCGGGCCGATTCGACACGTAAGTCCAAGTTCTTATCTGCGCGATTCGCGCCGACAATGTATCAATTTCGCCGTCCGTGCGGTCTGCCCGCCGCACTTGCTCGGCGAGAAAATCCTCGTTGACCGTACCGCGACGCACCAGATCGAAATAGAGGCTCTGGATCAGATCGGCGTGCTGTGCAGGCGTAATGCGCCGATAGTCGGGCAGAGCGCAGGCCTCCCACAGCTTTTCCACACGCTCCGGCCGGTCCGCGATATCGGCGATCTCCGGATAACGCGACAGAAACTCCAGCGACTGCTGGTCCGTCGCCGGCAGGGCTCGGGTCAGCCCTTCGATCCTCGGGACCGCATCGAGACTACGCTGCAAGGCCGTAACCGAAGAATAGTCGAATTGTGCCGTCCGCCATTGCAAAACTTTGACAGGGTCGAAGACATGCGTCTCCAGCCGCTCCACCAGTTCGTCGTCAAAGGGATTAACCCGGCCCGTCACGCCGAAGGTCCCGTCCTTGACGTGACGCCCGGCGCGTCCGGCAATCTGCCCGAGTTCGCCTGAGTTCAAATTTCGGAACTGATAGCCGTCGAACTTGCGGTCCTGTGCGAAGGCGACGTGATCGACATCGAGATTGAGCCCCATGCCGATCGCGTCAGTCGCGACGAGATATTCGACGTCGCCTTCCTGGTAGAGGCCGACCTGCGCGTTGCGGGTCCTCGGGCTGAGCGCGCCCAAAACCACCGCAGCACCACCCCGCTGGCGCCGAATGAGCTCGGCAATCGCATAAACCTCGTCAGCCGAGAAGGCGACGATGGCGGTGCGCTGTGGCAGGCGGGTGATCTTCTTCTGGCCTGCATAGAACAGTTGCGAGAGGCGCGGCCGCTCGACGATAGTGATCCCCGGCAAGAGCTGGAGGAGGATCGACTTCATCGTCGCCGAGCCAAGCAGCAGCGTTTCCTCGCGGCCACGCAGATGCAGGAGGCGATCGGTGAAAATGTGCCCGCGCTCGAGATCGCCGGCCAGCTGGACCTCGTCGATCGCGACGAAGGCGACCTTGGTCTCGCGCGGCATCGCCTCGACGGTACACACCGAGAAGCGGGCATTCGGCGGGCTGATCTTTTCCTCGCCGGTCACCAGGGCGACGTTCTTCACCCCGACCCGCTCGACCACACGCGTATAGACTTCACGCGCGAGCAGCCGCAGCGGCAGACCGATCATGCCCGATCCATGCGCGACCATGCGCTCTATGGCGAAATGGGTCTTGCCGGTATTCGTCGGCCCCAGCACAGCAGTGACGCTGCGGCCGCTCAATATCATGGGATGGGTGTTCAATGACCGCTCCAGTTGTCGGACGCCCGTCTCCTCGATCCTGACATCCTTGGCCAACACATGGCGATGAACACAGGCAAAGGCAAGCCACTTGTCCCCTGGGCCCGGAAAAACATGTCAAACCCCTGATCGGAATCAGTTTTTTGACGAGGGAACACTGGGCGAACGAATCAGCGACGAATCGCTGACTCCGCCGAATCCGGCTTTGTTCACGGCTACATATGGAAGCAAGGCCGGCTGAAGGCCACCACATGCTGAATCCTCACACAGCGCAAAACACCTCCTATTGGCAGCGCGAGCACGCCGTTCCGCCAATGGAACTTCAATCTTGTTCCGGACGTTTCGAAAGCCGAGGTGATGAAGATGACGCTGACGCCCCCGCCCGCCCACTGGATCGGATCGCAAGAGACCGGCCAGAATTTTGTCCTGATCCACGGCATGGTCATGGCGCCTTCCTTCTGGGAGACCTATGCACCGGATCTCGTGCGCCGGGGGCATTCGCTTGCCTATCCCTTGCCGGGTCACCATCCGTGGCATCTCGACCAGCCCGGCCAGCCACCCCAAGCACGCGACGTGACCAGTGCTTATGCTGAGGCCATTCGCCGCGATTTCGGCGGTCGTCCGGTAACCCTCATCGGCCATTCCACCGGCGGCTTCGTAGGGCTTCTGATCGCGCACGATTATCCCGAGCTTGTCGACTCCGTGGTGCTGATCGGCGCCTTTGCCTGCGGCCGCTTCGAAGGCCAGGAGAGGCTGGCAGCAAGGCTGTTGCGCGCGCCTCGCATCGGCCCATTCCTGTTCCGGCAGTTTTTCTCCCGCTGGATCTCGACGCCCGAGCAATTTCGCTGGGGTTCGATTGAATGTGTCTACGACAAGAACTGCCCCTGGCAGGACAATGAAGCCGTCGACGCGATGGAGGGGGTGCGCCGCCAGCTGGCGCAGGCTCGACCAGAAGACATTGCGGCCTGCATTCGCTTCATGTCTCAGACCAGCATTTTGGACGCTCTGGGCGGCATCGACGTGCCCGTGCTTAACATAGTGGGCGCCAATGATGCGATCGTGCCCCCCGCGCACCAACTGCGGGTATCTCGACTGCTGCCGCGGGCACAGACCGTTATCCTCCGCAACTGCGGCCATCTGCCGATGGTCGAGCAGCAGGTGCGAACCGACCGGATCATCAGCGCTTTCATGGATGCATTCAAGATGAGCCAGATCCTGCCCGCGCGGCCGGCAAAGAGGTCATCAACGCGCTCTGCTGCAAGCGAAACATTGAGGCTCCTGGCTGGCGCTGCACGACGAACGGAACAAACGCCCGTCGGTCGCGTTCAGTCAGCACAAGACGCAATGTTCCACATAGGCTTAGGAGAGGCCCCCTATGAGTACAATTCTCATCGTCATTCTGATTCTGCTGCTCATCGGTGCGCTGCCGAGCTGGGGCCATAGCCGCAGCTGGGGCTACGGCCCGTCGGGCGGTTTGGGCCTCGTACTTCTCATCCTCATCATCTTGATGTTGATGGGCCGCATTTGACCTGAATTGAACATCCAACTCGACTTGAAAAGGTACTGGACGATGAAAAAGACCCTTCTCGCACTCGCATTGATCGCCCCCCTCGCAGCCTGCACACAAACTGAGCGTGGCGCCGGTATCGGCGCTGCTTCCGGCGCCGTCATTGGTGGTATCGCTACCGGAAACGTACGCGGCGCCGCCGTCGGCGCAGCTGTCGGCGGTGTCGCCGGCGCCCTGATCGGCAACTCTCAGGAGCGTGCCGGCTACTGCGTCTACCGCGATCGCTACGGCCGCACCTACGAAGCACGCTGCCGCTAACAGCCCGCTTGATTCAAAAAAGGCCGTCGAACATCACTGTTCGGCGGCCTTTTTCTGTGCGCTTTTAACTTTTCGATCAAAGCCGGAACGAATCAGCGACGAATCGCAGACGCTGACGTTTTCCTGTTTCGTTCACCGCTACATGATGTGGAATAACAGTCGGTTAACCATAGAGAACGGTGGAAATTAAGACTTTTACGCCCATCCCGCGCCCTATATCGTTAACACACGAGGCCGCATGAGAAGCCATCAGACGAAGAACTGGCCACCATTCGCGGAGATCGTCGAACCGGTGATAAAGCCCGCATCGTCCGAAGCGAGAAAGACCACGCAGCGCGCAATTTCCTCAGGCTCGCCGAGACGTCCGACCGGGATCTGCGGGATGATACGCTCATTCAACACCTTTTCCGGGATAGCGCGGACCATTTCGGTCCCGATATAGCCGGGGCAGATTGCATTGACCGTGATGCCCTTGGCAGCGCCCTCTTGGGCAAGCGCTTTGGTGAAGCCAAGATCACCGGCCTTGGCCGCGGAATAGTTGGCCTGCCCCATCTGGCCCTTCTGCCCATTGATCGAGGAGATGTTGATGACGCGGCCGAAATTGCGGTCACGCATGCCGCTCCACAAGGGATGAGTCATGTTGAAGAGCCCGGTAAGATTGGTCCCTATGACCTCGCCCCACTGCTCCGGCGTCATTTTGTGGAACATGGCGTCACGGGTGATCCCGGCATTGTTGACCAGCACTTCGACAGGCCCCAAGGCCGCTTCGACGGCAGCGATGCCGTCCGCGCAGGCCTGATAGCTGGAAACGTCCCACTTGAAGACGGGGATCCCTGTCTCCGCCTCGAACGCCCTAGCCTTTTCTTCATTGCCGGCGAAATTCGCCGCAACCTTGTAGCCTGCAGCTTTCAGGGCAATCGAGATCGCAGCCCCGATCCCGCGCGTTCCCCCGGTCACCAAAGCAACTCTGCTCATCGTCAGTCCTCCCCTTTAATGTTTCCCGCGTTCCCAATTCTCTAGTCCGTGTCAGGCGGTATTCTCCGCCTTGGCACAAAGTTACCCCGCCCGGCAGCGAGCCGGGGAAGGTCCCGTCGTAAATTGAATTGACCGGCAAGAATGCCGCTCCATCAGGATTAGAAGGCCTCGATGCACATGGCGACACCCATGCCGCCACCGATGCAGAGCGTGGCGAGGCCCTTCTTGGCACCGCGACGCTTCATCTCGAACACCAGCGTATTAAGGATACGCGCACCGGATGCACCGACCGGATGGCCGATGGCGATCGCACCGCCATTGACGTTGACGATCGAGGTATCCCAGCCAAGGTCCTTGTTGACAGCGCAGGCCTGGGCGGCAAAGGCCTCGTTGGCTTCAACAAGGTCGAGGTCGGAGATCTTCCAGCCGGCCTTTTCAAGCGCCTTGCGGGACGCCGGGATCGGCCCAGTGCCCATGATCTTCGGGTCGACGCCTGCGGTCGCCCAGGATGCAATACGGGCAAGCGGCGTGATGCCGCGACGTGTGGCTTCGGCCTCGGTCATCAGGAGGGCCGCAGCAGCGCCGTCATTGATGCCCGATGCGTTGCCGGCGGTAACAGTGCCTTCCTTGTCGAAGGCGGGCTTCAGCTTCTGCATGCTTTCCAGCGTCGCGCCGATGCGAATGTACTCGTCCTGATCAACCGTTACGTCCCCCTTTCGGCCGGACACGATGACCGGCACGATCTCGTCCTTGAACCGGCCGGCCACCTGGGCGGCTTCAGCCTTGTTCTGCGAGGAGACGGCAAAAGCGTCCTGTTCGTCGCGGGTGAGCTGCCACTGGCGCGCGACATTTTCAGCGGTCGTACCCATGTGATAGCCGTAGAAGGCGTCCGTAAGACCATCCTTGATCATCGTGTCGACCATTTTCAGGTCACCCATTTTCGTGCCGTTGCGCAGATGCGCACAATGCGGTGCGAGCGACATCGATTCCTGACCGCCGGCGATGATGATCTTTGCATCACCAGTGACGATCTGCTGCATGCCGAGTGCGACCGCACGCAGGCCCGAGCCGCAAAGCTGGTTGAGCCCCCAGGCCGTTGCTTCCTGCGGGATGCCGGCCTTCATTGCGGCTTGGCGAGCCGGATTTTGCCCCTGGCCTGCAGTCAGGATCTGACCGAGGATGACTTCGTCCACCTCTGCAGCCTCGACGCCCGCGCGCTCCAGCACGCCCTTGATGACCACGGCACCGAGATCATGCGCGGCAACCGAGGACAGAGCACCGTTGAACGAACCAACCGGCGTTCTGGCTGCACTGGCGATGACGATGGACGGACTGGTCATGGACGTCTCCTCCGATATGTTTGTGTTTCGAAAGAAACTGTCAAAGACTTCAGCCGGTGTCAAACAGGATAAACCCGCTCGCTTGGTTCTTTGGTTGCAAGATCCTGTCTTTCGTCAAATCGCTTTCGTGCATTGCACAAAGAGATTGTCACCAGCCTTCATTTGCGCTTACATTCGCGACTGGGAAGAGCAAAAATAACCGAAAAACGACGGGTTAGGAGACAGCAATGGCCAAAGCCGATGGCGAAATCGTGATCAAGAAATACGCCAATCGACGCCTCTACAACACCGGCACGAGCACCTACGTGACGCTTGAGGACTTGGCCAAGATGGTCAAGAAGGGCGAGGACTTTCTGGTCCAGGACGCCAAGTCCGGCGAGGACATTACCCATTCCGTCCTGACCCAGATCATCTTCGAACAGGAGTCGAAGACCGGCAATACGCTGCTGCCGATTTCCTTCCTGCGCCAGTTGATCAGCTATTACGGCGACCAGATGCAGATGGTGGTGCCGAGCTTCCTCGAGCATTCGATGAAGGCTTTCACCGAGCAGCAGACGCAGATGCGCGAACAGATGACCCGCGCCTTCGGCGACCATCCGCTGTCCAAGAACCTGCAGATGCCGATCCAGCTGATGGAAGAGCAGGTGAAGCGCAACACAGAGATGTTCCAGCAGGCGATGCAGATGTTCTCGCCTTTCCTCGGCGGTCAGCAGCCTGCCAAGGAAACCCGCAAGGCGGAAGCCAAGGACATCGACGAGCTGAAGGAACAGCTACGCACGCTCCAGAGCAAACTCGACAATCTCTAAGATGAAAAAGCAACGGTGTTAGGGGTCAAGCACCGTTGCCGCATGACTTCGCATCCTGGCGTTCAGAATGATGATCATTTTACGCATGACGGCGACGAGAGCGACTTTGCCTGGTTTTCCGTTGGCTCT